>JGI24700J35501_10930911_pt1 | contig 40904 bp, 29 predicted proteins | sample TergutTh196P1_FD_35501 | JGI IMG/M metagenome (IMG submission 35501)
TCCCCGCTCTGCGGAAACATCTGTTGCAGATACCCTTTCTTTAGCTCTTTCAGCACACCCAGCTTACGCTGTTGGAAGAGGGCAGCATTATCAAGGGTACGGAAAAAGTTGCCGATTGCGGTTTGTTCAGCAATTTCGGGGCATGGAATATCCATTTTTGTTATCATGTCACGTCTAACAGAATCAACAGAAGTTTTGGCATTGTACTTTTGCGATTCTTTGATGAAGTTTTGAGCAAAATAGTAGTAAAAGTACATACCATCAACGCCAACAAAATCGGAAATCTTATATACCCTTTGATGATAATCAAACTTCCCGGTAACGTAGTGGAAAACTTTCCCTACGCCCACGCCATCACCCACTGTCAAAACAGCTTCGCCATCAAAAGAGTAAGAGTTTATTTTTTCAATATTTGGTGAACGTACATAAAAATCATATTCGCCTTCAGCTACTGCATCTTGTGTGTCTTTGTTGCCGGTTCCAACTTGAGCAAAATCTTCAACCTTACGTTGTCCCCAAGCGACAGTATACCCCTTAAAGCGGATTTGTGGCACTAAATTTCCATTATCGCTCATCATTTTTCACCTCTAATTACACCGTGTTGAGTGGTTATTTCCAAAATGGAAACAACCACATCTTCATCAAGCTCACCTTCCTCAAAAATATTGACAAGGTGTTTGCTGATTGCCGGAACGCCGACACCAAATAACTCACTCATGATTTTTGCGTGAGCCAAATGGTTTCATCTTTCACAAGAGCATTTATTTCATTTTCGTTATCCAACTTATAGAGTTGGTAGTGTAAGCTGTTTTTATCCATAAATCCCCCTACGCAAATATCCGCTTTGTAGCCTCAATCAGCTCTTTGGTATTATCCGTTACCACAAGCTCATCAAGCAAGGCTAAAAAGTCTGTTTCGTTTTGTCTTATCTGCACATTTAAGTCCGTCATTTCACGGCTCAAAGCCACAATGTCAATCTGTTCTTCTTCCTCGAAAGTGTCCACATAGCGAGGGATGTTGAGGTTATAATCATTCGCCGCTATCTCGTCAAAAGTGGCTAAGTGGGCGTATTTGTCAATATTCCCACGCTTTTTGTAAGCGTCTACAATTTTCTGAATATCTTGTGGGCGCAGATTGTTTTGGTTTTTCTGCTTTTCAAAGTCATTTGAGGCATCAATAAGCAGCACGTCACGCCCATTGTTTTCCCTGTTCTTTTTGAGAATCAATACAACCGTGGGTATGCTTGTACCATAGAAAATATTGGCCGGCAAGCCGATAACTGCGTATATTGCACCCATTTCAAGGAGTGCTTTACGGATAGTTCCCTCGGCAGCCCCACGGAACAAAACGCCATGCGGTAGCACAATTCCCATAGTGCCGCTGTCTTTTAGATGGTAATAGCCATGCAACAAAAACGCAAAGTCGGCTTTGGACTTTGGGGCAAGTTTGCCGTATGGCTCAAAACGCGGGTCGCTCAGAAACTTGTCGGAAGCACTCCATTTTGCTGAATATGGGGGATTCATGACCACCGCATTAAAAACAAACGGCTCGTCTGTCGGCCAGTCCTCGTCTAAGGTATCGCCGTTGTTAAGCCTCATCTGCTCACGCTCTACACCGTGCAAAATTAGATTCATTCGGGCGAGATTGTATGTCGTGGTGTTTAGCTCCTGTCCGTGGAAAAACACCATTTGAGGATTGTTCAAAAACTGTCGGATGTTCAGCATCAGCGAACCCGAACCCATAGCCGGGTCATAGATATGAAAGGGAGCGGTATCTTCCTGTCCGATACTCACAATCTCCGAGATTATTTTTGACACGGCTTGAGGGGTATAAAATTCCCCGGCTTTTTTGCCCGCTCCGGCGGCAAATTGGGAGATAAGGTACTCATAAGCATCGCCGATAATATCGCCCTCATGCCCGAAAAGGTTGATTTCGTCTAAGGTCTTGATAACTTCCATTATGGTAACGCTCCGCTGCTGGGCGTGTGTTCCGAGTTTTGTAGAGCTTAGGTCAACATCATCAAACAAGCCAACAAATGTTTCGCCTTGCCGTGAAAGCTCGTTAAAAGCGGTCTGCAAATCCTCAATCTGAAATTCGTAGCTTGATGCTCTGTTTCTTAGTGTGAAAAACAGATATTTCGGCTCAATGAAGTATCCGAGTTTACGGCGCATGATGTTTTTTAGTTCCTCTGCCTCTTTTTCGCTTTCCTCGTGCCACTCCATCATTTCGGTATACTGTGTTTCACGAGCAGGGTATTCATCGGGCACTCCATTCATCTGCTCATATGTGGCGCGGAGTTGTAAATCAGACAGATATTTATAGAAAACAAGCCCCAGCAAGTAGTTTTTGTACTCGCTGGCATCCATTTTCCCTCTTAAAATATCGGCACTCGCCCATAATTGCTGTTCTAAACGGCTCATTTTATTTTCTTCCTTTCATTGTTCGGCTATCGCTGTACCTAAGCGTAAGTGTCGCAAACCAAATTTTTTTCGCCTTTCGGCGAATGGCATTTGTTCACTGCGAGAAACACAAGCAAAGGAAAGTGCTATAACTCCCCCTGTAGCGGTATCAGTTTTTCCTCAATTACGGATTTCCAATACTGCTCAATGACAAGCAGACGTTTTCTGTATTCCTTATTAAAAGCGGCTTCAAAAGCGTCTTTGTCTAACTGTGAAGCGTTGCAGATTTCGTTGACAAACGGCACAGCACCAACATCTGTACGGTATTCGCTGAAACTTGTCTGTAACCCCGCAATCGGCACTTTTAATAAATCGGCTGATGCTTCAATTATGCGGTTTATCTCGTCCTCAAAATATACCGTCCAGTCCTTTGTAAGCCTGTTGTTGTCAATGTCGGTTAAAATATCATCATATATAGCTTGCACTGATTTTGGTTTTGAGTTAATTTCTTGCATAATTTTTTCACGCAAAGCATCTTTGTCGGTTTTGTCCGTCGTTTTCTGATACTCGCCCAATAGCCGATTGATGTAATAGCTGTCGATACGTTCTGCATGAGTAGCTGATAGATTACTTGAAAACTCAATGTCCTTTAGCCAATCATCTACATCATCCCGCACTTGGCCTTCCAGTTCTTCACGAATCTCAACTTTCAGATTTTCGCAATGCCCCCGCTCAATGGGCATAGCCTCTGCTATATGTTCAAGTTCTTCATAATCGTCCTCGTAATCCTCATAGCTTCTTATTGCTTTTTGGACTTTTTCAAGCCGCTGAAACGCCTTGACTTGTGCGATTTTGTGTTTGATGTTGTTTGGGTCACTTGTCAAATCTTCTTTTGCTTGTTGCAACTCCTCGTGAGCGGCTACGAGTTCCGTTTTTACATCGGAATATTCTCGCGGCACTAAATCCTCCCAATCTTGCTGTTGGTTGGTAAACAGTCTTATAGCATCTTCCACGTTTTGTCGCATTGTTTCGGGCTTGCGAAACGACACCACTATTCCGTGTTCTTTACCGGGTGCTATGCGATTTGTGCGTGAAAATGCTTGTAGCAGCTTTTGATATTTTAACTCTCTATCAACATAAAGCGTTTGTATGGTTGGGGCATCAAAGCCTGTGAGCAAGCGGTCAACCACTATAACCATATCAAGCCATTTCCCGTCTGCTTGGAACCTCGCTTCTTTTCGAGCCAAACGGCTGTTGATGTTTTTGTTAAATAGGTCGGGGTCGGTGTAGTTTGTGTCAAAAACAGCGTTGTATTCTTCCATAATGGCATTGATTTCAGCCTGTGCCTCATTAATTCCGGTTGCATGGCCGAGCAGTTCGCCGTTAGGCGAACGACCAGGCTTTTCTTGGTTTTCGCTGATGGAGTATGTTATTGCAACTCTCGGAAAATCGGGGTCAATGAGAGTATTCCGTTCGTCCAGCTCTTTGCCGTTTAATAATGTTCCGCTTTTCTTCATTTCTTGCAGTTTGTGATATATCCGCTTGGCTTGGGCGATTGAGTGAGTGGTCAGTACCGCACTCATGGTCGGAAAGCCATTTATCACTTTGAAGCGCTCTATTATGGATTGGCGTTTGAAAATCTTTCTCAGCATTGCCCGGACATAATCGTCACGCTCGAATAATTCCCTGTCTTGCAGTTCCTCTTTTTCGATTTCTGTCATATTGGCAAGTTTTTTTATTGGGTCGAGCTTTGGGTAAAGTTCGCTTACCATTCTGTACAAAAATTCCTCCCTGCTGTCAGCCTCCAAAAGACAATGATACTCCACTTGGAAATTCAAGACGGAGTTATCGTCCATCGCATTTTTTGTGGTGTATGCGTGAAGGGGGTCTTTAGTTACAGCTTCACCTTTAGAATTTTTAGGGTTGTACTGGTTTGCCGTTGTTCTCGCAAACTTGCCACTCTCTTGCTTGCGGTTTTCAAAAAAGATGGGTGTGCCTGTAAAGCCGAACCATGTTGAGTTTGGTAAAAGCTCTTTTATTTCTTGCATCTGCTCATCACTTACGGCACGATGGCACTCGTCCACCACAAAAACAATGTGTTCGCTTCTCAGTTTGTCAAATTTACTGCTCTCTGCTTCTTTGGCACGTCTGATAGCGGCACTCAATTTTTGGATTGTCGTAACGATGATGGTATTATTGTTTTTCTTGCTCAAAAGGCTGCTTGATAATTGCCGCTGATTATCAACACCAACAATCAAAGCATTATCACGGGCATTGCCCGATGCCGAGCCTGTGTGAAACTCGGATGCAAACTTGCTAAACTCATCTTTGGTTTGGCTATCTAAATCCCTACGGTCTACAACCATAACGGTGCGGTCTACGCCGATTGATGTTTGTGCCAACAGTTTTGTGGCAACAAAACTGGTAATGGTTTTACCCGAACCTGTAGCGTGCCAGATATAGCCGCCCTCATGCTTTGCAGCTTGCATGATAATCTTTTGTATGGCGTGGATTTGATATGGCCTTAATACCATCAAGAATTTTTGGTTTTTCTTATCATCCACTAAAATGGTAAACTTGGCAATAAGCTCATGGGCCGCCGGAATACTTAAAACAAGCCGTGTAAACTCGAAAAGGTTTTCTACAGGATTGTTATCGGGAGTTCTCCAGTTAAACATAAATTTTTTAGCGGTTTCAAAGGCTTTGGCGGTGTTTGTGCCGGGCCTTGCAAAATACTTGGTAGCCACTTTATTGCTTACCACAAATATTTGAGTGGTTGCATAAATCCCATTAAAAAAGCCGGCCTCCGCATACCGTTTAATCTGCTCAAAGGCTTGCATATATCCGTCTTTTGCCGATAATGCTTTAAGTTCTATATGGATAATAGGTAAGCCGTTGATAAGCAAGGTTACATCGCCTCGCATATCGGTATTGGCATCGGGTTTTACTTGGCTCACCACTTCATAGCTTGATATTCCTCCGGCTATGTCTTTATTGCTGTACAGTACAAGCGAAACCTTGCCGAGTTTCACATTCTCACGCTCTATGCTGATGGCGGCTACGCCATTTTCCCCTCTGAGCCATTGGGATGCACCAAAAGGCGTGGCAGTCAGTCGCTTAAACTCAACTTCCAATTGCTTAAACTCCTTGTCGGTTAGCGGTACGCCCTCCAATCTCGCTATGTTAATGCGGTTTATATGTTTTCGTAGATTACTCCATAGGGCTGCTTCGGTCTTAATATCATCCCGATACGTCCATTGGTTATCTCTGCGGGTCAGAATGTCTATGAAGTCCTTTTCCATTTGCTTTTCAGTGTTCATTGCAATTCCTCCACAAAATTTATTTTTTTGGTTTTTCGATTTAACATCATCAGTATAACATTTCTCAAACAATATTGCGATAGGGAAATCCCCCTTGTTTTATCCATGCCGTTCTGCCAACTTTTTGAATTTAAAAATTCAAAAAATTTAAAAAATCTAAAGAATTTTTAGAATTTAAAAACTAAATTTGCTATATTACCTGACATGTGTTAATATGTTAATAGGTAAAAAAAGAAGGAGGAGCACATGCTGGCTTTTGAACGTAGAGAAAAAATACTAAAACACATTTTAATAGACAAAAAAGTGCGGATAGGAGACTTAGCCACAGCCTTTAGTGTAAGTGAAGAAACTATACGCAGAGACATGAAACAATTAGAGGGCAACGGGATGTTAAAGAGGTTTTACGGTGGAGCTGTAATAACCGGTCTCACAAGAGAAATACCTTCTCGAGACAGACATTTAGCCCAAATAGAGGAAAAGGGTAAGATTGCCCAAAAAGCAGCCGAATTAATTAATAACCAAACCACAATAATGGCGGACTCCGGGTCTACTGTTTTTGAAACTCTAAAAGAAATAAATCGCACCAAAAAAGACATCATTATTGTTACAAATTCCGTAAATGTCTTATATGAGCTTAGGGATTCAAATATCGATATTTTTTCTACAGGTGGAAATCTAAGAAAAGAATCAACAAGCCTGGTGGGACCTGCCGCAAGTGATTTTATCGGTAATTATTATGCAGATATAGCTATTTTTGGGTGTAAAGGATTATCTGTCGAACACGGCATTACAGAATCCAACGAACCGGAAAGCCAGTTAAAAATGCAAATGCACAAACATTCAAAAAAAATAATGGTTTTGGCAGATCACACAAAATTTGACAAAGTAGCTTTTATAAAGACTTTTAACTTTTCACAAATAGATTATCTTGTAACAGATATTGCCCCATCACAATTATGGCTAGATTTTTTAGAAGAAATGAATGTGGAAGTTGTTTGGTAGAAAAAAGGGATTTTCTCATTAATTCCCATTATTTTTCTATCGTTTTCCTATTATTTTTCCACTGTTTTTCCATCGTTGTGGATTTGTGCAATATTTTATTGAAATTTTACTGTATTTATGTTGACAAAATTGGTTTCATGTGTTATTATGAACACATGACCGTTTATTACACCTAAATTAGGCAAATGAGGAGTAAATGAGGAGGCGTTTTTGTTAAACAACTACATAGCCGCAGATATTGGAGCTTCCGGCGGAAGGCTTATTCTTGCGAATGTAACAGAAGGCAAACTTAACTTGCGAGAAATACACCGTTTTCCCAACAGTTTCACGCAGAAAAACAACATATATGTTTGGGATGTTGATTATTTGCTTGAACAAATTTTGATTGGCTTAGCAAAAGCAAAGCAAATGGGAATTATGCACTGCACTTTGGGTATAGACACTTGGGCTGTTGATTATGTGCTAGTTGATAAAGATGGGCAAAAAATAAAAGATGCCGTATCTTACAGAGATAGCAGAACAAAAAATGTAATCGCCCAAGTTTCAAAACTTATCCCCAAAGATGAGCATTACAAAAAAACGGGTATACAGTTTCTTGACTTTAACACGATTTACCAACTATACACAGAACCCACAGACATCATGGCAAAAACCAAGCATATTTTGCTGATTCCGGACTATTTGGGGTTTTGTCTGACCGGCAAAGCCGTTACGGAATACACAAATGCTACAACCACCGCTCTTTTAAATCACGAAACCAAAAAATTTGACAAAGACCTATTAAAAATTGCAAAAGTTAGCGAAGAGCAATTTGCCCCCTTTGCACAACCGGGGCAAGAATTGGGAGATGTTAAAGGTTTTGATAATTATGATTTACCAAAATGCAAAGTGGTTGTTACAGCAAGCCATGATACGGCTTCTGCCGTGCTTGGTACCCCGGGTATTGGTGATAACCGAGCATTTTTGAGTAGTGGAACTTGGTCGTTGTTAGGTATAGAAACAAAGCAAGCGATTGTTACAAACAAAGCAAGAGAAGCAAATTACTCTAACGAAGGCGGAGCATATGGTACGTATCGGTTTTTAAAAAATATTATGGGAATGTGGCTTTTGCAGGAAGTACACCGAAACTTAGAGCAAAAAGTAAGCTATGAGGAATTGGTGCAATTGGCAGAAAAAGCAACTCCGTATCAATATTTTATAAACCCAAACGACCCCGCATTCCTTAACCCGCCAAATATGCTAAAAGCTATACAAGCAAAAACAAACAGGCTTGCAGATACAGGAGAAGTGGTTCGTTGTATATTTGACAGTTTAGCCGTTTTTTATAAATTATGTATGGATGAACTGGAAGAAATAACGGGAAAAAACATAACGGAGCTAATAGTCATAGGCGGCGGCTCCAGGAATTATATGCTTAACCAATTGGTAGCAGATAAGTTAAACAAAACCGTAACAACGGGTCCTGTAGAGGCAACAGCAATGGGCAACATTGCTTGTCAGCTAATATCAACCGAAGGCTTTAGCATAACAAAAACGAAAGAACTTATTAAAAACTCCTTTGAAAGTAAAACTTTTACGCCCTAAATGTCAATTTTACAATGGGGAAAGGGTTAGAAAGGTGCAAAAACCTATGGACACAAACAAATATTATGAATTCGCAAAAGAAATGTATTCAAAAGTTGGCGTTAACACAGACACCGCTTTAGACAGTTTGGGAAAAATAAAAATTTCCATACATTGTTGGCAAGGCGACGATGTGGCAGGCTTTTTAAACAAAAGCGACCAACTAACGGGTGGTATACAAGTTACGGGAAATTACCCCGGAGCAGCAAAAACAGCAGATCAACTGCGCGCAGATATTAGCAAGGCGTTATCGTTAATTCCAGGAAACCACAAGCTAAATTTGCACTCCATTTATGCGGACACAACAGAAAATATAGACTTAGATCTAATGGAACCAAAGCATTTTGAAAGCTGGCTAAATTTTGCGAAAGAAAAAAATCTGGGACTGGATTTTAATCCAACATTTTTTTCCCATCCAAAAGCAAGTGATGGTTTTACATTAAGCAGCGCCAACAAAGATATAAGAGCTTTTTGGATAGAACACGGTAAACGCTCCAGGAAGATTGCCGAACACTTTGGTAGAGAGCTGGGGCAGACTGCCATCAATAATATTTGGATACCGGACGGTTTTAAGGATAAACCAGTAGACAGATTGTCCCCCAGAGAGCGGCTTTGCAATTCTTTAGGTGAAATATTAAAAGAAAAATACGAGAATATGGAAGATGCACTGGAAAGCAAACTTTTTGGCATAGGTGCGGAAAGTTATACAGTGGGTTCCCATGAATTTTATGCGGGTTACGCAGTTAAAAACAACACGTATCTTTGTTTAGACAGCGGTCATTTCCACCCAACGGAAATGGTAAGTGACAAATTATCTGCAGTCAGCTTGTTTGTTAAAGGTATATTATTGCATGTGAGCCGCCCGGTGCGCTGGGACAGCGACCACGTCGTAATATTAGACGACGAACTGCAAGAAATAGCAAACGAGCTTATATATAATAACTTGCTTACTAAAACAGCAATAGGCTTAGATTTTTTTGATGCTTCTATAAATCGTGTTGCTGCTTGGGTTGTTGGGGTTAGATCAACTCTAAAGGCTTTGTTAAAAGCAATGCTTATGCCCCACACATCATTACGCAAAGCAGAACAAGAAGGCGACTACACAACCCGTCTGGCACTGGCAGAAGAGATGAAAACTTACCCGTTTGGTATAGTTTGGGATTACTACTGCCATATAAACAATATACCAAAAGACTGGCTCGCAGAGGTTAAAGACTATGAGTGCCGGGTGTTGTCGAAAAGGAGATAAATGTAATGAGCGTATTGCAAGCAAAGTTTACCACGGAGATGGTAGAAACTATTTCTAATATGTACCGTTTGGGATGGAACGAAAGAAACGGCGGAAATATTACATATTTGCTAGAAAAAAAAGAATTGAGCGAAGTGCTTGATATAAACCAAGTGCAACGTGAAATACCAATCAGTTTTGATGCCAAAAGACTTGCGGGAAAATTTTTTATGGTGACAGGTTCCGGAAAATATTTTAAAAACATAAAAGATAACCCAAGTGAAGTTTTAGGCATAGTAAAAGTATGTGATTGCGGTAAAAAACTTAATTTGCTATGGGGGTTGGAAAAAAACACAAAACCCACAAGCGAGTTACCTACCCATTTTATGAGCCACATTGCAAGGCTTGAACAAGATCCAAACAACAGGGTTGTAATTCATTGCCACGCAACACACTTGATTGCAATGTCTTTTACCCATTGTTTAAAAGAAGAAAATTTCACAAAAACACTTTGGGAAATGTGTACAGAATGTATAGTTGTTTTTCCGGAAGGTGTGGCTGTTATCCCTTGGATAGTGCCGGGTACAAATGAGATAGGTGAAGCTACTGCCAAAAAAATGGCTGCTTGCCGCCTTGTGCTTTGGCCGCACCACGGTATATATGGCACCGGTTGCAGTTTAGATGAAACCTTTGGGTTAATAGAAACAGCAGAAAAAGCAGCCCAAGTATACACATATGTGTGTGCCCAAGGCGGGAAAAAACAAACAATTACAGACAGTGAACTAAAAGACTTGGCAAAAGCGTTTGGGGTTACACCCAGGGTAGGAGTTTTAAAATAGGAATTGCCGGTTAATAAATCTCACAATCCGCTTATACGAAATGCAGACAAAACTTCTGCGTTTCTACTCGCAACGTGAACTCATTTTCATGACAATTCCACACGATGCCACTAAAGTGGTCATAATTTAAAAAGGAGAGAAGCATGAAAAAAACATTAAACTTTTTGATAGGGCTATTTGCCGTTACAATCTTTACTGCGTGTGGCGGTGGTGCTGCACAAAACGGCGGTGATGCAGCAGTAACGACTCCCCCCACCCCGGGCACAGCCCCGGCAACTGGCGACCAAGTAGAAATTAGCGTTGCTTGGTGGGGTAGCCAGGTACGCCACGACCGTACGGTGGAAGTTATAAACTTGTTTATGGAACAATACCCACACATTCGTGTTACGTACCAATTTTTTGACCCGGACGGATACTGGACAGTAATGAACACAGGCGTAGCAGCCAACGATGTTTGGGACGTTTTTCAAATGGGAGGAAATTTCCCGCAGTTTATGAACGTTATCTTACCTCTAAACGACCTCATCGAAAGAGGTTATATAGACATCACAAACGCCGAACCATCCTACATAGAAGCCACATCTGCTGATGGGATAGTGGTTGGTATATCCAATGGTGTTAATACCCACGGTGTGGCATGGGATCCGGCGATGTTTGATGCCGCAGGTGCCCAACACCCAAACGAAGACTGGACATGGGCTGATTTTGAAGCCGCCGCAATGCTCATACACCAAGAACTGGGCGTTTGGGGTAGCAGCCAAATCACAAACGACTTTATTAACCTTACATTATGGGTTACACAAAGCGGTTACAACTTCTTCGATCCGGAAACTTTTAGCACCACACTTGGTTTTACCGACCCGCAAATTACTGCTGGTTATTATGCTATGCGTAGCCGTATAGTGCAAGCAGGAGCCATGCCGGACCCGGGCGACGAAATGGTAATAACCGATATAGAAGGCGACCCGTTAGTAACAGGGCAGGCGGCAATGACATGGATTGCAAGTAACCAATTTGTTGCCTTGGCAAACGCTGCCGGCCGTGACCTCAGGCTCGCCCCTCTTCCACGTGTTTTTCATGGTGGCGAAAGTGGTATGGCTATAAATTCTTCACAAATGTTTAGTATATTTAACGGCACTCCGCATCCGGAAGCAGCAGCACAATTTGTTAGCTTCTTCCAAAACAGCATAGAAGCAAATCAAATTTTACTGGGAGAACGTGGTGTGCCTATAATGTCTCACGTGCGTTATGCCCTGCAAGCTGATATGGATCCAATGGTGGCACAAACATACGAGCTAATAGACGTAGCAGGAAGGTTGGACACGGGAGCAGGAAACCCGATAGAAAGCCCAAACAATCCTGAAATAGAAGACCACCACAACCTATTAATGCAGCAAGTTATTTTTGGCATTATTACTCCGGAACAAGCAGCTCAACAGATATTTGACTTTGCTACAAGTGTTTTAGGATAAACTCTACACATGCCGGATGGCGTGCGGGCAAATATATTTTTGCCCGCACGTTGTAAAATTTTTTAAAAATTTCAAAAATTTCTAGCACAAAGAGGTGTTAAATATGAAAAATAAGAACACAAAAACTAGTGTAGAGCAGACAAAATTCCAAAAACTTATACATAGTGAAAATTTTGTGGGGTATTTTTTTGCTTTCCCATTTTTAATCGGTTTTTTGTTTATTATGGCTGTACCCATGGCGATGTCGCTTTATTATTCTTTTACCGATCTAACTCTTGGCGGCACTGCCACTTTTACAGGTCTGGATAACGTACGCAGGCTTTTAAACGATGCACGCTTTTTTAATTCCATTGGTGTAACAATAAGGTTTGTTGTGTTTTCTGTACCTTTTAGACTGGCGTTTGGACTTTTTGTTGCTTATATCCTAACAAGACAAGTTCGTGGTGTTGCCTTTTACCGCTCCCTTTATTACTTACCCACTCTTATTGGCGGCAGCATTGCTGTTGTGCTTGTTTGGGGTCAGTTGTTTGCAAGAGAAGGTGTTGTAAACGTCTTTTTGCAAATATTGGGGCTTGAAGGTGTACATTGGTTTGGCCAGTTGCAAACCGCAATCATCCCCATCGTTTTAATGTCTGTTTGGCAATTTGGTTCGTCTATGATAATTTTTGCCGCAGGATTAAAAGAAATACCAACGTCATATTACGAAGCGGCTGAAATAGACGGTGCCAACAAGTGGCAAGTATTTTACAAAATAACTTTGCCGTGCTTATCGCCCGTTATTTTGTACAATTTGCTAATGCAAACAATAGCCGGTTTTATGACATTTACACAAGCATTTATTATGACAGGTGGCGGCCCGGCAGATGCCACAAACTTTATAGCCCTATACATTTACAACCACGCATTCGCTTGGCGTAATATGGGTTATGCCAGTTTAATGTCTTGGGTACTGCTGATAATGATAACATTTGTTACAGTAATAATTTTTAAAACATCCAAAAAATGGACGTTTTATGCTAATGATTAAAAGAGGGAGGTAAGATATGGTTGGCAAAACAACAAAAAAATTTATGTACCACTTTTTAGTACTTGCCTTTGGCTTTGTAATGATATATCCGGTTTTGTGGATGATAAGCGGCTCATTAAAAACCAATTTAGAGATAGCGACCGGCTCCCTTTCTTTAATCCCTCAGTATTGGCAATGGGAAAACTTTGCGAATGGATGGCGAGGCTTTGCCGGTATTGGTTTTGATGTGTTTTTCCGTAACTCCTTTTTCGTTGCAACTCTTTCTACAATCGGTACTGTTCTTAGCAGTTCTGTTGTAGCTTATGCTTTTTCTCGCTTGCGGTTCAAAGGGCGTAAACTGTATTTTGGTATTATGCTTTCAACTATGATGATACCTGCTCAAGTTATAATGATACCCCAGTTTTTAATCTTTCATCGTCTAGGGTTGGTAGGCACTTTTGTACCACTAATATTGCCGTCGTTTTTTGGTCATCCGTTTTTTGTTTTTTTGATGATGCAGTTTATGGTAAGCATACCGAAAGAATTGGACGAAGCAGCCATTATAGATGGTTGTAGCAAGTATAGCGTATTTTTCAGAATAATTTTCCCGCTCCTTGCCCCTGCACTTGTTACAAGTGCTATCATACAGTTTTACTGGGCTTGGGACGACTTTATGGGACCTCTGATTTATCTAACAGACCCCAATACTTATACAGTGTCTTTGGCTTTGCGTATGTTTGCAGATACTGCATCCATCACCGATTTTGGAGCCATGTTTGCTATGTCTACATTGTCGCTGTTACCGGTGTTTATTGTATTCTTGATATTTAACAAACGACTTGTAGAAGGCATAAACACATCCGGGTTAAAGGGGTAAAATATGATAGACAGAAAATCGCTTGTAGCAAAACACAACCCTATATTAACCCGCCCGGACACAACCTCTCCGTTAACCGTTGGTAACGGAGAATTTGCCTATACTGTAGATATAACAGGCACACAAAGTTTGTATCAAACATATGCAAATGACGACATGCCTCTATGCACCATGAGCCAATGGGGTTGGAACAGCACAAAAGAAATCGGCACAACCGGCACATATGATATGAAAGATGTGGAACAAACTCAATATACCCACAATGGGAAAAAAGTAAACTATCCCGTAAAAAGGCTTGTGGGCAGCGAAAAGGCGTATGATTGGCTACGCCAAAACCCCCACAGAGTTAACCTTGGTAAAATTTCTATTATTTACAAAGGTGAGGATATTTCTATTTCTCCGGAGGATATCGGCGATATACATCAAGAACTCCATCTTTATGAGGGTAAAATAGTGAATACATTTACCTTAGATGGGCATCCTGTAAAAGTAGTGACGGTTTGCCACGGAACGGCAGATGTTTTGGCAATAAGTGTAGATTCCACTGCAGAATTGGGCATAAAAATTCAATTTCCCAAGGATTCTTGCAATATGGCAGGGGCAGATTGGCACAATTTCCCCTCAAACAATCTTCATACAAGCAATTTGCAAGGAAGTCTAATTACAAGGGTTTTGGATTCGTTTACATATTATGTAAATGTATCTGCCGCAGACGGTTATAAACTAGAAGAAACAAATCAGCACGAATTTACACTACATTGGCAAACGCAAATCGGTAGCAAATTTAACGTGGCTTTGGGGTTTTCCGAGCTTGAACCGCAGATTGCCCCATACACATTTCACGACTGCTTAGAGGCTAGCGAAGAAATGTGGCACAATTTTTGGGAAACAACGGGAATAGTAAGTTTTGCAAACTCTACAGATCCAAGAGCAGAGGAGCTTGAGCGGCGTATAATACTCTCTCTTTATTTATCACGAATACAATGCTGCGGTAGCCTGCCACCGCAAGAAACAGGGCTAACTTGTAATAGTTGGCACGGCAAATTTCATTTAGAAATGCATCTATGGCACAGTGCATATTTTTCTTTGTTTAATAATGGCCATTTGCTTGAAAAAAGCCTGGGCTGGTACAAAAAAATATTGCCAAAAGCTCGAGAAAATGCCGCAAAAAACGGCTACAAAGGTGCTAGATGGCCAAAACAAGTGGCTTATGATGGGATAGACAGCCCGTCTATAATTTCACCATTGCTTGTATGGCAGCAACCCCACATTGTTTATATGTTGGAGCTAATGTATTGCCAAATAAAAGACCAAGCAAAAGCTGCGGAATTTTTGCAAAAATATTGGGAAATAGTAGAAGAAACAGTATGTTTTATGTGCGATTTTTTGGTTGAAGACAAAAACGGCAAATACAATTTGGAAGCACCGCTAATCCCGGCTCAAGAAGAGCATAATCCTGTAGACGTTAAAAACCCCACATTTGAAGTGGAATATTTTCGCTATGCCATAGATATTGGCGTTAAATGGTCAAAAAGGCTACAAAAACAAAGGCAGGAGTGGGTTCATATTGTTGGCAATATGGCTCCTCTGCCGATTAGCGATGGGTTATACCTGGCACACGAAAACTGCCCAAACACATTTACTCATTTTAACAGGGATCACCCTTCCATGTTAGCAGCCTTTGGTCTTATACCCAGTGAGCGGATAGATACAGCAACAATAAAAAACACATTAGAAAAAGTTCTTGAATGTTGGGAATTTGAAACAATGTGGGGTTGGGATTTTGCACTGATGGCAATGACGGCAACCCGCCTGGGAGATCCCTTGTTGGCAATCGATTTGCTATTAATGGACACTCCAAAAAACACGTACGTAACTAGCGGTAACAATTTTCAAAAAACACGCACCGATCTGCCCTTATATCTGCCCGGCAATGGTTCGCTGCTTTTAGCAATAGCACTCATGCTTGCAGGTTATGGCGACAATACCGACACTCCGGGAATACCAAAAAACGGAAAATGGCAGGTAGAGTTTGAAAACATTTCAAAGTTTCCAAATTAGGAAAGAGTGAGCAAAAAAGGAAAGAAAGGAAAAGTGATGAAAACAAATGATATAGTGCTAAGGGACCCATACGTAATATTGCATGAAGGAAAATATTATATGTATGGAACTCGTAGCCTGCTGTGTTGGAAAAAACCGCAGGACATAAGCACGCAAGGTTTTGATGTATATGTAAGCGAAGACTTGGAAAACTGGAGCGACCCAATAGAAGTATTTAAACGTCCCAACGATTTTTGGGCAGACAAAAATTTTTGGGCACCTGAAGTGCATCTATACAAAGGCGAGTTTTACATGTTTGCGACATTTATAGGTGAGGGGAAATGCCGCGGAACGCAAATACTGAAAGCAACAAGCCCGTTGGGTCCGTTTACGGTACACAGCCCAAAGCCTATAACCCCGCCCGATTGGGAGTGTTTAGACGGAACTTTGTATATAGATAAAAAAGGTGTGCCGCATATGGTTTTTTGCCATGAATGGGTACAAATAAAAGACGGAACGGTAAGCGCTGTTCAGCTAAGTGAGGATTTAAAACAGCCCGTGGGTAAACCTTGGGATTTGTTTTGTGCATCCCAGCCAAAATGGGCAGATAAAAATGCAGACCGTTACGTAACAGACGGCCCATGTTTTTATCGCACCAAAACAGGGGAGTTACTGCTTTTTTGGTCATCATTAAAAGACAACCAATATGTGCAGGCAGTAGCAAAAAGTAGCAACGGAGATATAGATGGCGACTGGGAGAATTTTGACGAGCTGCTGTATGACACAGACGGTGGTCACGGAATGGCGTTCAAATCAAAAGAAGGGCAGCTTTACTTTACTTTGCACGCCCCCAATATAAATTATCAAGAACACCCTGTTTTCCTTAAAATAGAAGATATGGGTGATAAAATAGTACGGCTATAGCTATTCCACGAAAGGAGCATTATATTGAAATACAAAAACGAAAAAGTAAGTGATATAAAAATAGCCTATATTGGCGGCGGTTCCCGCGGATGGGCGTGGAGTTTTATGGGCGATCTGACGCAGGAAAAAGATATTAGCGGCACAATAGCCCTCTATGATATTGATAAAGAAGCTGCCGAGCAAAATGAAACCCTGGGCAATATGCTAAACAAAAAAGAGGACGGCAACTGGGTATATAAAGCTGTGGAAACACTGCCCCAAGCCTTGTTGGGGGCAGATTTTATTGTAATATCCATACTGCCCGGAACATTTGATGAAATGCACAGTGATGTACACACACCCGAACGGCACGGCATATATCAATCTGTTGGGGATACGGCAGGACCCGGCGGCATTATACGCTCACTGCGAACAATACCCATGTTTGTAGATATTGCCAATGCCATAAAAGAACATGCCCCTACAGCCTGGGTTATAAACTACACAAACCCAATGAGTATATGTATGAAAACTTTATATCATACCTTTCCTGAAATAAAAGCATTTGGTTGTTGCCACGAGGTTTTTGGCACGCAAACACTGCTGCGCGACATTGTAAAACAAACATTTGATCTGCAAAATGTTTCTCGCAGTGATATAAAAGTAAATGTACTGGGCATTAACCATTTCACTTGGTTTGACTATGCAAGCTACAAAGGTATCGACCTTTTCCCTGTTTATCGCCAATTTATAGATAAAAATTTTGAAAATGGATACAACGAAAAAGAGGAACACTGGGCAAATTCGAGTTTTGCATCTATGAACAGGGTGAAGTTTGATTTGTTTCTTAAATATGGTTATATAGCTGCCGCAGGGGATAGGCATTTAGCGGAGTTTTTGCCAAGCGAAATTTATTTGAAAGACCCAAAAACAGTAGAAAGCTGGAGTTTTGGCCTTACGACAGTAGACTGGCGAAAAAATGATTTAAAGGAGAGGGTAAAAAGAGGTAAACGCCTTGTGAGTGGCGAAGATGAATTGGAAATAAAACCATCCGGCGAGGAGGGTATACTGCTTATAAAGGCTCTTTGCGGTCTTGGGCAGATTATCAGCAATGTTAACATACCAAATACGTATGGGCAAATAACTAATTTGGAAAAGGACGCAATAGTGGAAACAAACGCTGTTTTTGAAAGAGATTTTATTCGCCCCATAGCCGTTGGTAGCTTACCAAAAAGTATTTATGATATGACCGTGCCACATGTTCAAAACCACAAACTAATACTTGAAGCCGCACTAACGCATACGGTTGTACCGGTTGTGCAAGCGTTCAAAAACGACCCATTAATAAACAACAAAATATCAGAAAGCGAGATTGAAGCACTGGTAAATGATATGATAAAAAATACAGCAAAATTTTTGCCACAGCCGTGGCAGCAAATATAAAGAAAAGCAAATTAACTTTCCCGATTTATAAAGAGGCAAAGAAAAGTTAATTTGCTGTAAAATTGCTGAATTAAGGAAGCAGTTCCGCTTAGTAATATTTTGAAGAAGTACTATACTAAGCGGAATTGCCATGTAAAAGGGAAGTGCTATATTTTTTGTGTTACCCTTGGTAAGGGTAGGGAACACTGGTAGGCGATACAAACGTTTCTTTTATAGTTCTAGGGCTGCTCCAGCGTAGCATATTAAGTATACTGCCCGCTTTATCGTTGGTACCGGAGGCACGTCCGCCCCCAAAGGGTTGCTGTCCAACAACTGCTCCCGTTGGTTTGTCGTTTATGTAAAAATTGCCTGCTGCGTCTGCCAGTTTCTTTTCCATATAAGCCAACGCTTGGCGATCTAGCCCAAATATTGCTCCTGTTAAGGCATATGGAGAGCCGGTTTTGCAACTTTCCAACGCCGCTTCCATCTCATTATCGGGATAAACGTACACTGTAAGCACAGGCCCAAAAATCTCCTCTACCATAGTTTTGTATGTTGGCTTTTTGGCTTGTATTAGTGTTGGATGCACAAAGTAGCCTTTGCTACCATCGTAGCTCCCAACAAGCACCTCCGCATCCGGAGATTCTTTTGCGTCGTCTATATATTTTGTAATGTTGTCAAAGGATTTTTTGTCAATAACCGCTCCCATAAAATTGGTGAAATCGGATATATCCCCTATTTTTATTTTAGCAATTTCTTCAAGAAGCCCTTCTTTTACCTTTGGCCATAGGCTCTCAGGTATATATGCACGGCTTGCAGCGGAACACTTTTGACCCTGATATTCGTATGCTCCACGCACAAGAGCAGTTACTAAAGGAACAACAGATGATGTTGGGTGAGCAAACACAAAATCTTTGCCGCCGGTTTCCCCCACAATACGCGGATAGTTTTCGTATTTTGTTATATTTTCCCCAACATGACGGAAAACGGTGGAAAACACCTCTGTAGAGCCTGTGAAATGGAATCCTGCCATACGTTTGTCTGTAACAACGTGTTTGCTAATATCTGCACCACTTGCCGGCACAAAATTTATAACCCCGGGGGGCAAACCGCACTCTTCCAATATTTGATAGAAAATATAGTTAGACAAAACAGCTGTACCTGCCGGCTTCCACACTACCGTGTTTCCCATAATAGCGGGAGCAGAAGGTAGATTACCGCCAATGGCAGTAAAGTTGAAGGGGCTGATGGCAAGAACAAAACCGCTCAAAGGACGGTGTTCGAGCCTATTCCACAGAGTAGGCGAACTTTCCGGCTGTATTTTGAAAATTTCTTGGGCATAGTATACATTGAACCGCAAAAAATCGGCAATTTCGCAAGCGGAGTCTATCTCAGCTTGTTGCACAGTTTTGCTTTGACCCAACATGGTTGCGGCGTTCATCTTGGCTCTATACGGACCCGCTATAAGATCCGCAGCCTTCAAAAAAATACCTGCCCGGTGAGCCCAAGGCAAACTGTACCAACTTTCCCTTGCATCCATAGCTGTATTTACAGCATCCAAAAGCTCGGCTTCCCCTGCCATACTATATTCCGCAAGTACGTGTTTGTGGTCGTGAGGTTTGTTAACTGTCCCTTTTTTGTTTGTGGTAATATGCTTACCATTTATTACGATTGGCACCTGTACAACTTCACCGGACTGGCGAACCAGCTCAGCTTCTATTTGTGCACGTTCCGGGCTACCCGGAGCATAGTTAAATACCGGTTCGTTAATGGGGGGTGGTACATTAAAAATAGAATTGTTCATGGTGTGAAACCTCCTTTTAATAGCAAATTAGCTTTTCATTAACTTTTTAGATGGTAAAAGTGCTTTAATCTTCCATTTGCTTTGCTTTTTCAACACAAGCACTAACGGCGGATATTACTGCATCTCTAAATCCGTTAAACTCCAAATCGCATACGGCCTCTATCGTTGTTCCGCCAGGGGAACACACAGCATCTTTTAACACTGCCGGATGCTGCCCTGTTTCAATAACCATAGTGGCTGCTCCCATTACCGTTTGTGCCGCAAACGTTAGTGCCTGTGCCTTGGTAAGACCGTGCTTAACCCCTGCATCTCCCATAGCTTCTATAAACATAAAAACATAGGCGGGAGCAGAACCGGCTACACCGGTAAATATGTTAAATAAACTTTCGTTTAAAACGGCACTTTTGCCAACGCTGTTAAATATGGCAGATACACCGTCAATCTCTTCTTTTGTGAGGCCCGATCCCGGGCAAATAGCTGTCATGCCTTGGTTAACAAGAGCCGGGGTGTTTGGCATGGTACGCACAATTTTTGTGCCGGACTCAAATTGGGATGCTACCATATCTAAAGTTTGCCCTGCTGCAATCGTTACTACAACAGTGTCTTTTGGAATAACGTTTTTTATTTCTTTTATGATTAAACTGTACAGATTGGGTTTAACGCAAAGAAATAAAATATCACTGTTTTGTGCCACTTCTGTATTAGATGTGGTTGTATTAATACCGTAAGACTTTTCTAAATCAGCTAAAAAGTCTGTGTTGATGTCAGAGGCTGTGATGTTGTTTGGTGTGTATAGATTCGCTTTTACAACTCCCCCTATAATAGCGGATCCCATATTGCCTCCCCCTATAAAGCCTAGTTTTTTTTCACTAATATTAACCCCTCCTTTAAACAATTAATAGTTAATAGTTAACAATATTGTCGCAAAATTTGCACCTTATATTAATCATAATAACATATTGTAGATTAAATTGCAACTCAAAATAAAAAAATGTGTAACAAAAAAGGCAACAAAAAAAGGCAACTTTAAAATATTGCCCTCAAAAAGTGTTTGCAAAAAGTATTTAAATGTAACAAATTAACTTTTTGCTATTCCTTTTAAAATCGGAAAAGTTAATTTGCTACAACTTATTTTTCGTGAGTTTCTTTGCTTTTTTCATTCCACCAACATCTTTAAACATTTCATTTAGCTTATTATTTTGAATTTTCCTAGATGTTAAACCACTGTAACTGGCTTCTCTTTTTAGCTTTCTATAGTTATCTAACCTAGCCTGGGTTAAAAGGTTGTCTTTTATGGCTTTTTTAACCGCACAGCCAGGCTCACTGGTGTGGTTACAATCATTAAACTTGCACTGTTCAGCCAGCTCATCAATATCTACAAAGGATTTTGAAAAATCGGCGTTTTCTATACCAAGCTCCCTCATGCCGGGGGTATCTATCACATATCCGCCATTGGACAAAAAAAACAAGCTACGAGTTGTGGTCGTATGCCTTCCTTTATCATCACTATCTGTTGCACTAGTTTTCAAAATTTGAGAACCTAATATGCGATTAATAATAGTAGATTTTCCTACCCCAGAGGACCCAATAAAAACAGCTGTTTTGCCTTCTTTTATAAAATCTAAAACCTGTTCCATCCCCTTATCAAAAATGCTTGATGTGGTTACTATATCTACCCCCATAGCTACAGAGCTAACTTCATCTACCTTCTTTTTCATTTCTTCTGTATCAAAACACAAATCGGACTTTGTTAGCAACACTATAGGCATTGCACCACTTTCCCAGGCAACCGCCAAATACCGCTCAAGCCTACGCAAGTTAAAATCGTTGTTTAAAGACATACATATAAAAGCTATATCTATATTAGCCGCAACTATTTGATCGTCTGGACGTTTGCCTGCCGCTTTTCTTATAAAAGCAGTTTTCCTAGGCAAAACCGAAACTATAACTGCATTACCATTTTTGTTGTTGTTTCGGTCAAGGGAAACAAAATCCCCAACTGTTGGAAAATCAGACAAATTTGCCGTGCTGTGTTTTAATTTGCCGGAAATCTCTGCTACAATATCGTTTTCGTCGCATACAACTCTATACAAATTTTTATGTTGAGAGATAACTCTGCCGTTGTAAATCTGATAATCATTCATCTTTTCTCCTTACACAACAATCAGAGTGCGTTCGCACCAATGCAGGCGGAACACACTCTAATCGCTTGAATTTATAACGTTACACCGTCTTTGAAAATAGAAATTTCTCTATAGTCGTTTATTTCATTTAGAGTTTTTATTTTGCCGCTTGCCACATCCAATATGTAATCAAAAAAAGATTGGCCTAAGTTATCCAGTGTTGTGTCCTCAAGTAATGGGGAGGCATCAAAGTCTATCCAATTTTTTTTGTTATGAGCCAAATCTCTGTTGCTAGACACTTTTACAGTAGGTACAGGCCCCCCAAGGGGTGTGCCGCGCCCCGTTGTGAACAGTACAATATGTGCACCTGCCGCAGTCAAGTTAGTAACAGCAACTATATCGTTACCGGGACCCTGCAAAAGGTTAAGACCGGTACTCCTTACCCTTTCACCATAATTCAACACATCGGTAATATTACCGATACCGCCTTTTTGCGTGCAACCAAGAGATTTTTCTTCCAGGGTAGATATACCCCCATCTTTGTTTCCCGGCGAGGGGTTTTCATATATTTCTTGGTCATGACGTATAAAATACTCCTTAAAGTCATTAATAAGGCGTACAGTTTTGTCAAATATTTGGGGGTTTACGCAACGGTTCATTAGTATTGTTTCTGCTCCAAACATTTCCGGCACTTCCGTTAAAATGCTGGTGCCGCCATGATCAATTACAATATCAGACAAACGCCCTACCAAAGGGTTTGCGGTTATGCCCGAAAAACCGTCGCTACCGCCACATTTTAACCCAATAACAAGATTGCCCACATTAACGGGTTCTCGAACAAAAGATGTAGCGTAACCCACCAGCTCTTCTATTATCTTTAGCCCTTCTTCTATCTCATCTTGCACATCTTGAGTATTAAGGAACTTCACCCTTTCCTTGTCCCAGTTGCCCAAGGCATCTTTAAACAAGGGGATATTGTTGTTTTCACAACCTAACCCAAGAACCAGCACTGCGGCGGCGTTTGGGTGCATAACAAGGTTTTTTAGCACATCTTGGGTATGAGTGTGATCGTCCCCAAGCTGAGAGCAACCATAGGGATGAACAAATGTGTATATACCATCTGTTTTTCCCTCGTGTAATATATTTGCCTTTGCGGCGATTTTTTCTGCTGTTTTGTTCACGCAACCTACAGTGTTAATTATCCACACTTCATTGCGTATACCAAACTGTCCATCTTTGCGTTTGTAACCCAAAAAAGTTTTTTCTTTTTTTTCGGCCTTTGACGTAAGCGCCGGATGGTACTCATACTCCAACAGCCCCTTCAAATTTGTGGCAATGTTGTGAGTGTGAATATGTTCCCCAACAGCTATATCCGTCTTTACGTGACCAATGGGATAACCGTATTTTATTACGTTTTCGCCTTTTTTTATAGGAAGCAGGGCAATTTTGTGGCCTTTTGGTATTTCTTGAGTAGTAGTTATATTAAAGACTTTTTCGCCAACTCCTATTGGTTCAAGAGCCACAGCCACATTGTCGTGCATATTTATTTTTATTGCTATATCAGTTTTAGTCATGATGATGACCTCCAGAGATGGTTTTAATAACATTCTAATAACGCTCTAATAACAATAGAAGCATCGTTTGCCGATTTTAATTTAGGGCGTGTCCCACTACGGAATGGAGTAGTGTGAACACGCCCTAAATCGCTATGAGTTTCGGTAATCTAAGAAACAATGCTTTTTATCGTTGCAACCATGCCATTGTTTATTATATTAGTAATGTTTTCTGTAGTGGTTTTTGTTAAATGTGGCACATTATTCAAATCTAACCCCCAAAAACTCTCGTTTGCGAGAACCTTTTGCGTAACAGTTTCAATATTAGTTTCTTGCCACACATTTTTAAAAAAGTCGATTATATCTGTATCGTCGTTTGCTTTGTCCCCTTTATAAAATACAATAAGAGCCGCAAGAGAAAAAGTGATGTTTTTTGGCAACTCGCCTTTGCGTTTTTGATACTCTAGCAAAGTCGGTAACACCCTAGCCTTATATTTAGAAACAGAGTTTAAGGCAATGCTAAGCAGATAATGCTTTATAAAAGGATTGGAAAATCTGTCAAAAACGGAATCAGCAAAAGATACCAAATCTTCTTTGCTAAGGTCTAGCGTGGGGATAACTTCGTTATACATGCCCTGACGCAAATATTCTGATAACACAGGGTCTTGCATCATTTCCCCAACCGTTTCTTTTCCGCACAAGTGGGCCGCAAGAACGCTCATTGTATGTCCGCCGTTTAACAAGCGTACCTTCCGTTGCTTATATGGGGTTGCGTCCGATGTCCATATTATACTTTTGGATATTTTTTGTAAAGGGAACTCCTCTTTTAAAAGCTCAAGATTTTTCTCTTCACCCTCTAACACAAAAAAGTGGAAAATTTCTGCTGTAGCTAGTAAGTTGTCTTTATAGCCCAGTTCTTCCCATAGTTGCTCTGCTTCATCCTTTGGGTAGCCGGTAACTATTCTGTCCACAAGCGTGTTTACGAAATAGTTTGCATTGTTTATCCAATCAATAAAATCGGCTTCCAACCCCCAGGTTTTTGCGTATTGCAACACAATCTCTTTTAGTTTTGAACCGCTGTTATCTATCAGCTCACAAGCCACAAATATGAACCCCTTTGTAGCATCTCCATTAAAATGGGTAAAACGGCGGTACAAAAACTGCGTAACTTTTGCCGGAAAACTTGCGGGCGGCTTGTCTTCAAGGGTATCCCCCTCTATATATGTAATACCGGCCTCTGTTGTATTAGATATTATAATACGTAACTGTGGGTTTTTTACATTTTCCATATATAAATCGTATTCTTCATATGGATTAATGCAACGGTTAAGTGCTGTAACCAAACGTTTTTCGGTCACTTCTTTTTTGTTTTCCAAACCCCGCAAAACGACTGTGTACAGACCGTTTTGGTCATTTATCATCTTGCCCATTCCTTGAGCAATGGGCTGTACAGCAACGATACTACCGTTTATAAGCCCTTTTTCGTTAGCTTGATCCACAAAAAAGTCAATAAATGCACGCAAAAAGTTACCTTCACCATATTGCATTATTTTTTCTGTTGGCGGCCGTTTGTTAATATCTTTTTTCGTAAGAAGTTCCATAGATATAGCCCTCCTTATCTACGGTTGTTTGCCAATATAGGCTAATATGCCACCGTCTACATATAATATGTGTCCATTAACAAAGTTAGAAGCGTCGGAAGCTAAGAAAACAGCAGGCCCTTGCAAATCTTCTGTTGTACCCCAGCGGGCAGCAGGAGTTTTTGCTATAATAAATTGGTCGAATGGGTGGCGACTGCCGTCTGCTTGTGGTTCCCGCAGTGGTGCTGTTTGCGGTGTGGCAATATAACCCGGTCCAAGACCATTGCACTGTATGTTTGCTTCTCCAAACTCGGAGCAGATGTTTCTTGTGAGCATTTTTAGCCCGCCTTTTGCAGCAGCATAAGCAGAAACTGTTTCGCGGCCTAGCTCACTCATCATAGAGCATATGTTAATTATTTTGCCGTGTCCTTTTTCTAACATTCCCGGTATAACTGCCTGGGATACAATAAAGGGTCCGTTCAAATCCACGTCTATAACTTGTCTGAAATCTTCTACAGACATATCTAGCATTGGAATACGTTTTATAATACCGGCGTTATTTACAAGTATGTCTATAATGCCAACTTCATTGCGGATTTTTTCCACTTTTTCTTTTGTCGTAACCGCATCGGTTACGTCAAAAACATAGCCATGGGCGGTTATCCCTTTTTCTTTATAGGCGGCAATGCCTTTGTCTACCGCTTCTTGGTTAAGATCGTTAAATACAATTGTAGCTCCCGCACCGTGCAATGCCTCTGCAATTGCGAAACCTATACCATAAGATCCCCCTGTAACAAGGGCAATCTTTCCATCCAGCTTAAACATGTTTTTCATTTTTTCCTCCCTATTATCTTAGATCATCCATGTCCACAAAGTCCATGTCTGTAAAAGTTATATTTTCGCCGCACATGCCCCATATAAAGGTGTAGCGTCCCGTTCCTGCCCCGCTGTGTATAGACCAGCTAGGAGATATTACAGCTTGCTCATTACCCACAACCAAATGCCTTGTTTCCGTTGGCTGCCCCATCAAATGAATAACTTTTGTTTTGTCTTCCATATCGAAGTACATATAAACTTCCATGCGGCGTTCGTGAGTGTGGGACGGCATGGTGTTCCAAACAGAACCGGTGTCAAGTATAGTCATTCCCATGCTAAGCTGACAGCTGTCAACCACATCCGGGTGTATATATTGGTTTATGGTGCGTTTGTTTGATGTTTCATCGCTACCCAAATGTACTTTATTTGCGTTTTCTAGCGTTATTAATTTTGTTGGATAAGGGTGGTGTGCAGGCACAGAGTTAAAATAAAACTTTGCCGGGTTAGCCTTATCGCTAGATTTAAAGGAAGCGTTTTTAACGCCCTTTCCAATGTATAAGCAGTCTTTGTTATTTAGTGTGTATTCTGACCCATCTATTACTGCAACACCGGGACCCCCAATATTAATTATCCCTCCTTCTCTTCTTTCAAAGAAAGTGTCGGAACCTGTTTCTTTTCCTCCCACAAGAGACAATTCTTTTTCTATGGGCATTATACCACCCACTATTATTCTGTCAATGTGGGAATAAGTAAAACTGAGTGTGTCCGGGGTAAAAACTTTTTCTATCAAAAATTTTTCTCTGAGCTGCTCTGTGTTATATGTTTTTATTTCCTCCGGGTGGTTTCCGTAACGTATATTTAGTTTCATTGTGAAAAATCTCCTTTTTTGATATTTTTTATGGTTTTTTATGATATGTTATGATTTTTTCTATTGCGTCCCTGTCTTCTTTGTAGCTGTCCATTTTTACATCTTCTCGTAGCAAATTAACGGACGGCAGAAAATCCATTATAAACCGATAATTTATAATCCCCCGACCTATATTTGCCCAGGTTTTTTCGCCATTTGCAATTATTGTGTCTTTAACGTGCAAAACGACGATACGATCGCTAAACAAATCAAACATTTCCTTGTATATTTCTTCTTGCCTGTGTGCTGTTTCAGGCAAAAGCATATTAAATGGGTCAAAAATTATTTTTAGCCTTTTTGAACCAACTTCATCTATTAGCCTTTTAGTAAGGATAGGGGTGTTTAAAGTGTGGTCTGCTACAGGCTCTATACCTATGTTTACCTCATGTTTTTCTGCTGTTTCTGCCATTCGCAACACACTGTCCTTAAGTAGCTGATAGGCTTTTTCTCTTTCTTTTTCCGGGGTGGTTGGGTGCATATGGGTCGTTTCGGTACCCACAACACTAACATCTAACGTCTTTGCATAAGCAAGGTGGTTTTGAAAAATCGCTACATTTGATAACCGCAAATCTTTGTCGGAAACAGAAGGTTCTATGTAACAACCTAACACCGTTATATCAAGTTGATTTTTTTCAAAACTGTTAAAAACCTGCTCCAAGTGTCGGTCAGTTATATCAGCAAAGCTATTTATACCCTCTATTGCTTTTGCGAGTGCAAGCTGAACACAGTCAAAACCCGCCTCTTTTATAATCTTCGGCAAATCTTCAACAGAATGGCGACCAAAATCGTGAGCTCTAACCCCTATTTTCATTACCCTGCTCCTTTCTCAAAACTTCGGTATAGGCAAACAAGAAGGGTGCAACACCTTTTGCATCGTTGTTCACTTTTGGTTCAGATATGTAATATTCATAAGTGCCGTCACGCTCTTTGTAACTGCCCTTTCCGGGCATACCACCAAGCCCCGCCACCAGACAAATATCCTTTAATATAAACTGTTCCGGTTCAAGTTTATGCTCTACAATAGCATCAAAAATTTCTTTTCCATGGTCGTAATAATAAATCGGCAAATAGCCTAATCTTGCCCCTTTCATGAGAGAGTAGGCAATCGCACAGCTTCCGCTTGTTTCCAAATAATTGCCCTCTTTACCGCCCATATTTGTAACTTGGTAATACAATTTTGTATCGGGGTCTTGAAACTTTTGCAGGGCATCTAACAGAGCTTTAAAATAGCTTTGCAGAGTTTCGTATTCATAAAAAAACTGCTCATCCAACTTTTCCAGTGTATCCACAAGAGCCATGGCATACCAACCCATAGAGCGAGTCCAAAAGTTTTTGCTAAGCCCCGTTGTTTTGTCCGCCCAAAACATTTGCCGAGATTCGTCGTAACCATGGTAAAACAAACCGGTGGTATTATCTCGCATTATATCTTGCACATTTTTAAACTGGGCAAAAATGTCTTTATAATTCGCCTTGTTGTTAAATGTCATTTCATATTCCATAAAAAACGGCTGCACCATATATAAACCATCTAACCATACTTGGTTTGGGTATATTTTTTTGTGCCAAAAATTCCCCGCCTTTATTCTGGGATGGGTAACTACTTGAGAATAAATAAGCTCTATTGCCTTTTTGTACTTATCTTCTTTGCACAGCTTGTACAGATCAAAAAGCACTTTTCCTTCGTTTACGTTGTCGCAGTTGTACTCATCCACTTTATAGCCAAGTATTTCCCCTTTTTCATTCACATAAAAATCTATGAAATTTTTTGCGAAAGCAAGGTATCGGTCATTTTTTGTGGCATAATACATATCCAGCACAGCCTTTATCATACAGCCGTCTATATAGTTCCATTTCGGAGCAATATTTTCCAAAATATGCTCTATATTCCAAGCGGGTTTTGCAGGTGTGCTTTCATCAAGCAAATTATCAAAAAAAGTTATTATTTTTTGCATATAGACCTCTCCCAATCAACTTCGGCATTTTCTGTATACACATCCAAAGGCTGTGATGGCTCAAAACCATCCATCATGGCAGGAGATTCTACCACTCTTTCCTTTGCAAAAGTAAATGTGCAGTCTATTATAGCTACACCGGTTACAATGTTTTCCGGCAGACCATAAATGAATACTGCGGTGCCTGTTACATTTGTCGCAGTTACGTTTTTTAGGGTTATATTTTTTATGGTTGGTGTAAGGTTATCAGCAACCGCTATATCTTTGTTGCTCACATAGTCGCTCTTGCCGTCCGGATCGCAAAAATAAAACATATTCACAACAAAGCAATGTCGCACACCCTCCATTTGTATGTTTGTAAAATTAATATTGTTTACGATAGCTAAGGGACCGCGGCCTCGTCTTGTTTTTATCCGCAACCCCCTATCGGTATTTACAAACAAGCATTGCGAAACATCTATATTTTGCACACCACAAGACATTTCAGAGCCAATAACAACAGCACCGTGTCCTTTTTCCATAAAGCAATTGCGTATAACAATTTTTTGGGTTGGTTGTTGGTGGGCGACACTCATATAGTATTTGCCGGCTTTTAAGGCAATGCAGTCATCCCCAACACTAAAATGACAACCTACAATTTCTACATTTGTGCAACTCTCCGGATTGATTCCGTCTGTGTTTGGAGAGTCTTGTTCACTTTCTAATTTAACACATCTAAAGGCAATATAATCACAATAAAGCGGATGTATATTCCAAGAGGCAGAGTTGCGGCTTGTTATTCCGGTTATAGTAATATTTCGGCAAAATGCCAAAACAATGTTTTTGGGTCTAAATGCTTTGTTTTTCATTTTTGGGTTTTCCCAAAAACCGCCTATATCCCCATTACCGTCTATTACCCCTTGACCATATATATTTACATTATCCACATTTTTTCCGTAAATCACACTGGAGTAACAGTCAAGTGGGTGTCCTTCCCAAGATGCGTTTATCTCTTTTCGGCTATGATTGTAGCTTTTTTGGTAGCCTTTTATGATAGCTAACCGCTCCCTGTCCGTGCTTTGTTTTATTATTGCCCCTTTTGCCAAATAGATATCCACATGCGATTTTAGCAGAATCTGATCCACTATATATTCCCCTGCAGGTACATACACGACAGAACCTACAGGGGCACTGTATATTGCCATATTTATGGAACCGTTATAGTCAGCTACATTTATCAAATATGACACAGGTAGAGTTTTAACAAAAAATTGTGTATCCCCTGCTTCTATTTCATACTTTGTAGAGGGTTTTAAATCAAATATTGCCACCACGTTTTTGTTTGTTTTTGCATAAAAACAGCCGTTTATATAAATCTCATATTCTTTTGTAAAATAGCAGTCTGTGTTATCCATTTCAAAAACAAAACCAAAAGCTGTTGTTTGTAGTATTTTCATATTCTTTTCACCCTTGTTTCTGTCATTACTTCGTGGGGACCTATTTTGCCGAAAAGCACCGGTATACATATTAGGTAACAAGACATTACCTTTGCTATAACTTCTCTGTGAAAAACAACAAAAGGGGTGATTGCTCTACCCTCATTGGTAGACACAATATGTAGCCCGAAAAAGGCTTTTCCTATAGTTTGCCCCACTTTCATAAAAGGGTACTGCAACAGAGAAGGTACAGCGATTGCGACTACCAAAAGAGCCACAACCGACACCGCTGATTCCTCACCCAAAATAGGCACCGCAAAAACGAAAAAACCGATAATAACGATAAAAAACACCAGTATGTCAACAATAGTGGCAAGCATACGCATTATTACAAGTATCATTATTCTTTTCCACCACTACTAGTTATGCTTTGTACAAAGTAGCGAGAGCAAGCGAAGAATATAGCTATTGTTGGCAGCAATCCCAATGTGGCTGCTGCAAGTACCCGTCCAATTTGCACCAGTTCTGTAGGGTCAATCAAAACAGAAAGAGCGAGTGATAGTGGTCTGTTATCGGCACCTGTAAGGTAAATGAGGGGCCCTAAAAAGTCGTTCATACCCCACATGAATGTTAGTAGCCCAACAGATATTAAAATTGGCTTTAGCACCGGAACAAGGATATACCATAACGTTTGTAACACGTTACAGCCGTCTATTGCGGCAGCTTCGTCCAATTCCCTGGGGATTGTACGCATAAACTGTATTATCATAAATACAAAAAATGAATTAACTGCAAAAGCATCTTGTATCCAAAGAGATGTAAAAGTGTTGAGCAAGTTTAGATCTCTCATGATTACAAAAACAGGTATTCTAAAGGCTACTTCCGGCATTAGCAATGTGGCAATAACTATTGTAAAAAAAAGTTTTTTGAAACGGAAGTTGAAACGTCCTATCGCATATGCCGTTACAGTACAAGAGATAATTGTGAAAATAACCCTGGGGATTAAAAACCTAAGGGTGTTTAAATAGTAAAACAATATGGTGTTGTTGGCAGAAAGCTGCCATGCGTTTGGAAAGTGGTCAAGAACGATATTGTCCAATGGCGGCAATATGTTGAAATTCCCAAAAATGTCGGCATTTTCTTTAAAAGCTCCCCCAACCATCCATAGGATAGGGTACAATAAAATAAAACCGATAAATATTAATATTGAGTACCTTATAACTGCATTGATTTGTGATCTTTTGATTTTAGGCTGTTTTGTCATGCTCTCCCCCTTTTATTAATCATTGTAGTGTACCCAAGATTTTTGTGTGGCAAAGATTATAGCACTTATGGACCCTATACCTAACAACAGTACCATAGTTAAAGCAGCCGCATATCCCAAACTAACCATGGGAAAAGCATGAAGATAGATTCGTAAGTTCAAAAACATTGTGGCATTTAGTGGTCCACCTTGGTTAGTTATAAGAAATGGTGCGTTAAACTCTTGAAAATGGCGCAACAACACATTCATTGTGTTGAACAATATAACCGGCGTTATTATTGGTAATGTTATTGTGAAAAGCTGTCTTGTTTTTGAAGCACCATCTATGGATGCAGCCTCATATAGACTGGGAGAAACATTTTGCAGTGCCGCTAAAAATATGAGCATAACAGAGCCAAACTGCCATGCCGAAAGGAGTATTATGGTGAAAGGTGCAAAAGTTGGGTTCATTATCCAGTTAATTGGACTTCCACCAAAGGCAACTATAACTGAGTTTACAGGACCTTGTGGATCAAACATGCTTCTCCATAAGATAGACACAGCCACATTGCCACCCAAAATAGAAGGGATATAGTATGCTGTTCTAAAAAAATTTACGCCCCTTAGTTTGAAGTTAAGGATAGAAGCAATAAACAGAGCCATTATCAAAACCAAAGGTGTACCCACAAGAACATATTGCAATGTAGCTCGCACAGATGGCCAAAAAACAGGGTCTTGGGTAAACATGAAGATATAGTTTTGAAGCCCTATGAATATGGGGGCTCCCATAGGGTGAAACTCTGTAAAGCTATAGTAAAATTGAAGCCCCATAGCAAAAAGCCTAAACACAGAAATGCCGATAAACCAAGGTATTAGTAATAAATATGGTGCAGGTATACGTCTTAGAATTTTCATTATTGTTTTCATAAGTTTCCCATTCGTATAATATAGTTGTTTAACCTTAAAAGGGCGTGTTGGCTTTTGATTTTTCAACACGCCCCTTACATTTAACCGAAATTAGTCATATCTAATTTTTTAGGTCTTTAGGTTTTAAATAGAGCCTTTAATACAGCCTATTCGCTAAATATTGTGTCTAGTGCAGATTGTTGTTCGTTTACAAAACGTGCAGCAGCAGTGGCGGAATCTATGGTTCCGTGGCGGAACTCACCAAATATACCTTGGCGGGGTTCACGTAAACGTGGGTCTTCAAAGTATTCGTCTATAACACCTACCGCTACGGCAAGTATTTCCATACCCTCTATTTGTGGGTCAGAAACGATACCTTCGCCCCATGTTATTTCGGCTGCTGTTCTGGAGAAAGGAACACCAAGAGTTGCACCAATCGCTCTTATCGCGTCAGGGTCTGTGTATAAGAAGTTAAGCAAGTATGCAGCAACTTCTGGGTGGGATGTGTTACGAGATATTGCATGGCCCAAAGATGGACGTTGCATTGTAACAGGGCTAGTACCAGCAGGCACAGGAAGAGGAGCAACGCCTAGGTCTTCCCAGTGGTCTGAACCTTCAACTAAGAATGTGTTTTTAAAGTTATTTACATCACTTACCCAAACTAACGCACCACCGGCACGACCACTTGTCCAAACGGGGTCATTGTGGTTGGGGAAACCGGCAGTTTCTTGCAATGGGTTTTGAACTGTGCCGGTAGCTTGCAATTCGTACACAAGGTCAAAAATAGCCGCTACTTGTTCTTCAGTGTGTAGCATTTGCCCGCCTTGTTGCAATGGGTTACCGGTAGTTGCGTATAACCATGTTAAAATGGACAAGTCAAACAGTAAGTTGTCCAAGTTAGCTAATGCGTAACGGTTGTCTCCAAGATCCATACCAAGGTTGTTGCCAACAGATACTTGCTCACCAAAAGCAATAAGCTCTTCTACTGTTGCTGGGAAAGTGTCAAGACCGAACTCTTCTAATAGAAGGCGGTTGTAAACTACAATACGTCCGTTCATGCCGTGAGGAACACCGGCAAGCTCGCCCCCAACATTCATAAATGAAAGGTCGCCGCTTGTCCACTCGCTAAGGTCAACTATGTCGGACACGGCGTTGATGTCGAAGAAAACATTGTTTCCATCTGGTGCCAAAGAGTGTACCCAAGCATAGTTTACTTGCATTATGTCGGGTTCTTCACCAGTTGCTAATTGTAGTATCAGGCTGTCCAAATGGCCACCAAAAGGACCCCAATCTCCGGCAATAGTAACGTTTGGATATCTTGCCATAAAGATATCAAAAGCAGCTTCCATGGCCTCGGCACGGGCTTCTACGCCCCACCAAGAAAAGTTAATGGTTACGTTTCCTGCGTCTGCAGGTGTCCATTCACCGGGGGTTTCTACAACCGGTGGTGGTGGGGGTGGTTCTACAACAGCTGGTGGTGTAACCACCGGTTCCGGTGCTGGTGCCGCACATGCAGCGAAAACAAAACCGGCTAACAACATTATTGGTAATACTTTGATAAGTTTCTTCATGTTTCCTCCTTGTAATGTAAATAAACTGGAAATTTAGGGATTGTTGAATATTGTCGATATTGTCAAATATAGAAATAACTCAACATTCCCGGTTAATCGTTACCCTTAGCAGATTAGGCTATATGTTTTTCCTCTTAATTTTTCCCTGTTTTCTTGTTTCTTGAAAAAATAATATCACAAAAGCCTAATCTGCTCTGTAACGTTCTTGTTACATTATATTTAATCCTTTTGCAAAAAGCAACTGTTTTTTGTGATTTTGTGTACTCCCACAAAAATCACGATATTTAACAGATTTTTTTTTGATTTTTTTGTGAAACTTGCTGTAGTAGTATACATGAAAAATGCCTAATACTATTGAGTGAAGCTAAAGGGCTTTGTAAGGCTTCCGTTTGGAGTTTCTAATGTTAGTACCAACTCATATGTACCCGAAGGTAGGTTCGGGTTGTTGGCTATAACAAAATATCCAGTGCCGTTTACTATTTGAGTAATACCTATGCCGCCGTTGCCGGTTGTAGGACCATCATCTGCTCCCCACGTAACAGTATCGCCCATTATGGCCTTTAGGGTTATATCTCCTGTAAAGTCGTGTGCTGCCGGCCAAGGCATAACATCTCGTGCTACGCTTCGAGGTACGCTTAAAGAGATTGGGGCAATCCCATTTTCTACACCAACTGTGTTTATGGCAAAACGAGTTCCCAAAGAGTTTGTATACATTTGAGTTATATTCATGTCCCCTTGGAAACCATAGTTTAAGCTGTACTCATTCCAAGCACTTGCTCCTGCATCGTTTATTGCACGTATCCTAAAGTTTACTGTTCCGCCACCCGGGTTAGCAAGTACCCATGGAGCTGTCCTAGTTAAATTGGCTACAGATAGGTTACCTTCTCTTGGGTATAATATCGTGTGACCGTTGCTCGTTAGTTGCAAAAACACATAATCTCCGGAAGGACCGTTAAACACGAGATTGCCCAGGTCTGTTATGTCTTGGGTTACAAATGTGTTTGGTCTGCCGTTATTTGCCCTTATTTCTGCTATTTGTCGCCAGGTTCCACCAACGTTGTGCTCTATTTGGTAATATGCCGCTGTTGGGTCGTTAGAGTCCCAGTCTATTGTGAAAGTGTTGTTGTAAGTTGTTACTCTAAAAGATGGCATTGGCGAGTTTTGAGCGTGCATAGTAAATGCCAAGTCGTTTACTTCAACAGAAGTTATGCTAGGTGCAATTGGAGTAAAAGCTGCATTTGGCATAGAACCGGCGTAGCTTTCTATGTGACTGCGTAAGATTGCTGCATCTTGAGGGGTCGATGTTGACCATACATTGCCTAATGATGTTGGTATAAAATCACCGGCAAAAGCCCAACCACGTTGGTTAGGTTGTGCGCCAAGTGCAGGAAAACCAGGTGTTCCAAACAGTTGGTCATCGGCTGGAGGATCTACTAACAAAACGTCTGTATCTACTACTATACCTATATCACGAGTAGGATCAAAATCGCCTTGGGTGTATGAATCCAACACGTTTGGCTGTAGCCCTTGTATTATCGCCATTAGGCTATTTAGCTCGGCTTGTGTTGAAATTCCTACTATAGACGGAACGACCTCACCTTCTTGTGGGCCTGTTGGTGGTATAAAATAGCCAAACTCGGCAATAGTTGCCGGTATATGCATTGCACCGATAGAGTTGCCTGTCGTTGCATCTATGTTATCACCGGTTACCATGAACCCCGGACCATCGCCAAACAAGTGGTTATGACCAAGATGTGGGTAGTATCCGCGAGCATGGCCGTGGCGGCTTCTTATAAACGGGAAGTTTACAGTGTCAAAAATGTTCCCTTCTGCCCAAACGGTGGCGTTGTTTCCTGCCGCTATTGCATAGCCTGTTTGCCTGTCCATTAGCCTATAGTGAAACTGGTGTCCTTGTATATCTTGGAAAAGGTTGTTAAACACGTGTACATTGTGGTGGCGTACCCTTGGGTTACGCTCACGAGTTCCCTGATACCAATTGTGATGGAATGTACCATAATGGTTGTCCAGAGTTGTGCCAACGGGAATGTTTTGGTTACCGCCGAGAACAAGGTGAGTTTTGTCTACATCTATAAAGTGGTTGTATGATATAGTGTACCCACGAACCATAGGTTCAACGTCTATAACGCCGCGAGCTTTTGATCTGTCTGTTTCGTCGTCACCGTACAAGAACAAATTTTGCCCATACATTAGCGTAAGATTATGTACCCACACGTTACTGGTTGCCTCTTGCGGGGATACCGCATTACCGCCAACTATACGTATACCAAACTGCAAATACATGTCTACTGAAAAATTACGGAAAACAAGGTTGCTTGAGCCTGTAGCATTTGCACCAACTCCACCAGCACCTGTTGATATTCCCCAACCATACAAACCGGCATCCGGACCTATGCCCTCAAATGTGGTGTGGTGAGCCTCGCTACCGATAGGAAACATGCGGCCTATATTTTGACCGTCCACAAGAGCTGCTTCAGGTAGAACCGCTCCCGCTGTTTGATAATCCCATGTTACGTAGTCAAAATGACCTACTGTACCTAAAAAGCGTACTACTAGCGGGCGACCTTGTCTAAAATCGCTGTTTAGCTGTAAGTTTTCCGGGGTAAAGTCGTCCCAGTTGTTGTGGGAAACGTACATTACGACAGCTTCCGGGTTTATGCGTCCGTCTGACAGATACCCGCCGGTTGCTCCATAGGGAGCAAAGTTTGTGGGACCCGGTAGTTGGTGAGAGGGAACAAAAGCTGCGCCATAACGCGGGAAAGCCCATGTTTCAAGCCCACTTGCAGAGTGTATTACACTGCCACCTCTATGAACCTCTATATCGTAGCTTCCTTGAGGAAGACCGGGTATGTCTACCCGCCACATGCTTCTGTTACTGTCCACAAAACGTACAAGAGGTGCGTCTACCGGCTCAAATTCTTCTAACCAGCCTGTTATGGGAACGTTGTTGCGCCAATATGTGGCTCTGTTTGCTCGTACATATACGGTATAGCTTGCCCCGGGGCTACCTTCCCACATTGCCCAAGCAGTTTCAAACCAAGTACCGTAAGTTAACCCTTCTTGTGCTTGATCAGCATTTGCATTAACAGCGGGCATTACACTAAAAGCTAAAAGGAACGCAAGGGATATTGCAATAATTCTTTTCATTTTTCCTCCTTTGGTTTTCTGAGGGAACGTTTAATATAGCAAAAATCAAACATTCCCTCATATTGTGTTTTTGGTATTTTTATTGTACTGCTACCACAATATTGTCTATTAGCAGGTTCATTGTAGAGTTTGCGTGGTTTCCGGTTGGAGTGTTTGCTAAAATGTAGCCTATGCCGTATATATGGCTTGGAATAGGTACATTGTACTCATAAAGGAACCAACCTTCTCCCGCGCTCAGCCAAACATCAAACTCCATTTCATCGAAGTCTAAAACTACCTCTATGGAAATCCATATGTTTGTGTCTGCTTGCCAGCTTGGATAAACAAGGCTAAGGCCAGGGTTGTAATCGCCATTTATTGCAGGGGAGCCGTTTGCTGTACGACGCATTATAAAATTGCCGTTTATATCGTACAGTTGTATCGGCCAAATCCCGGCACCCATATTTGCGTGGGAGCGGTTTAGCATAAAGTCATAGGAGATGCTCATTCTGCCGGATGTTATGCGTGCTTGCTCGGGAAGAGTTAGGTGCATAAACGTTGCGTAACGCTCTTGGTCGGAATTGTTGTTCCAGTTCCAATCCCTAAGTAAGAGGGCGCCTCCGTCTATATCAACATTTCCGATACCCCGCACCATTGCCGATGCAGAATCCATTGCAGCTTGTTGGGCATCTGTCGGTGCACCTACCAAGTTGTTAGGACGGCCACCAAGTATGTGGCCTTCATTAAATGTTGCTGCTGCTAAAACATTTGAGTTGTTTACGATATATGCGTCGTTTCTGCGTATATCAGGCATATTTGCATTGTCTAGCCTTGGAGTTGGGTTGTTTACGATAAACTCTCCATCACTGCCGCGCAAGTGGGTTACACCGGCTGCAAGCCTGTTGGGGTCAAAGTTTATGTTTGTGTAGAACAAGTAACCAAATCTCCTTACACCTATCCCCAAATAGTCGAGTTGTTGTTGGTTACGTATCGGCCCGGGTCTCCATTCCGATCCGTTAAAGTTTTCTGAAAAAACAACTCTGTTAAGGTCGCTTCGCACTACCGGAGTAGCAGTAGCCATATTCACATAGTGGTGAGTTATAGTAAATACTTCAGAGGTAGCAGATGTATCTACCCTAGAGTTGTGAGCAGTGATTCTGAACTGGTATGTACCGCCTTGTTGAGCAACAAAAGGATGTTCTGTAGTGAACTGGTATGCATCTGCAACGCCAGGTCCGCCCTCTATAACTTCCCATGTGCTACCGCTTGTACCCATATCCCATTCCCATGTATACCCTGTAGCCCATGGTGAACGAGCAGTACGGATATAAAATGTCATGTCGGGGTTAATGTGCATTTGAGTTATAATAGGCTGTTGTATGTGGCTGTGCGGGTCAAGAGTGTCTACTATAGCAGGGGCGCCCGTGTCGCGCATTGTGCCTGCAAAAGCACGCACGTGAGCTTCTACCTCACTTGCCGGCATTACATTTATACCAGGTAAAAGGTTGCGTGGGTTAAACGGGTCAAAAGCCGTTACCCAGTCATTTATATGCCAACCGATATTGTTGCCATCGCCATTCACATTACCTATATCTCTAGCTGCTCCGGCTTGCATAAGCCCGATTTGGGAGAGAGAAGGTGGTACAGAACGCTGCATGAAAATACTGGGAACAAGACTGTCTATAAACTCTTGGTGGTTGCCGAAAACTCCCGTTGAACCCTGCACTCTTTCAAGCATTGCCAAGTTTTCGGGGGTAAGACCGTGCCAAACACCGTTTATATTTGTGGATGGGTTATTGCCTGTTTGTGCTGCCACAAAATCTGACGGATCGTCAAAGTCTGCTGCGTACATATTTTCTCTGGGCATTTCGTATGCAATCATCCCCGCACCAACAAAACCTTGGGTAGCAAGCCACAAAGATGTGTTGTTGCCAGTGAGATTGTCTGTAACATCAAGAAAAACATTACCTTCTACTATTACGCTAGAGCGATCTCTACCACTTGCACCTTCCCCACCGGGGGAGTGACCGGGTATATCAACAGCGGGTCGCTCTACAAAGTCATAAAGGTTGTTAAACACATGAGCTTGAGCCGCTCGCAAAAGAGGGTGACGGCTGTGTGCATGGAAAAACCAGTTACCGTGGTACGTGGCTCTAAACTCTGCCTCGCCATCGTTACCGTTTGCAAGCATTGTTTGAATTGTTCCTACATAGATGTTGTAAGAAATTGTGAAGTTTGAAGCACCGCTACCCGTGTCGCTTGCACCATCTCCGCTTACAGTAAATGTATTGTGAGTTATCCAAGCGTGGGTAGAGGGACCCCTAAGCCAAACAGAATCGTGTCGGCTGTGTTCAAATGTAAGATTACGGATTATTATGTTGTCTGTAGAAGAGGGAGAAAAACCAAAACCTTCTATAACTGCATCGGGGCCTACGCCCTCTATCGTTATATTTTGGCTGTTTTCTATCATGATGTGATATTGGAAAGTAAGATTTGCAGGTAAGTCAGCTGTACTGCCTGTAGAAGCATCTCCTACACGTCCAATAATACGTACAACAAGGGGTTCTGTTCTGTTTGACAAAAGAGCTAAATCGTTTCTGTTTTCGTGTGTTATGTACCATATTTCTGTACCAGGTGCAACGGAGCCATCTGGGCTGTTACCGCCTGTTGTGCCGTGCGGGAAATGCCGCACCGTGCCATCCCAACGGGTAGCAGGGTTTCGATAAAAAGCAAATCCTTGGCGGTTAAAGGGTAATGGAGATAACCCGTCAAGCCTAAAATATTCGGTGCCTCTGTTAAGGATTCTGAGGGTGTATACTTGATTGTTGTCGGCGGCAAGCCCGGGAACGTCTACACGCCATGTGCCGTCACCCATGTAACGCACAAGTTGGTAATCAACGTTTCTCCAGTTTTCACCGGCATTAGATGATATTTGGGCCCCAAAAATGTCCCACTGTGTACCCTCCCACACAGCATAAACAGATTCGAACCAAGTGTTTTGCCCGTGGCTACCCGGGCTTGTGGCGTTTACACTGTTAACTGCCCCCGGTGCAAGCACAATAACACCAAACACAAGAAATGCAAACATAGCCTTTAGAGTTGTATTCTTCAATGAACACCTCCTAATAAAACAACAGTATATGCCTTTCATATACTATACTCAAATATAGTATACACATCTTTTTTAACAATGTCAATAAAATGTACGTTTTTTTGAATGTTTTGGTATTTTTTGTATAATTGCACAACAACATTAGGTTTGGGGTGAGTCTTTTTCCTTTTTTTTGTAAAAATTTACCTACAATCAATCCGTAATCAATTCGTGATATTTACTATGGAGCCGCCCTGGAATAGTTCTGAAATTTTTCTCTTGTTTTGCCTGTACAGATTGTTTTATAATGTTTTTTTATGATTTCGCTGAATGATTTATCCAGCAAAAAATTTTATCAAAGCACACATTGAGTCACTCATAGAGAGTTTCATAGTTCGCATTAGAACGGCTCTAATTTTGCGTCAACCCCCCCTCATATCACCGTTTTCTCCTTATTTATCTACGTTTTCCCCCTCAAATTCCACCTTAAAAATTCGTAGGTTTTCATCGGAAAAATTGTTGCAAAAAAATTGCTGCAATTTTTTATTTGTCGTAAATACAGACAAATTTGAGTTAAGACAAATTATAGTTGTGCAATATGCATGAAAATATGTTGGTAATAAGCGATAATTTTATGCAAAATACTATTGTTTTTTTTTTTTTTTTTT
>JGI24700J35501_10930910_pt1 | contig 40740 bp, 28 predicted proteins | sample TergutTh196P1_FD_35501 | JGI IMG/M metagenome (IMG submission 35501)
CTATCTTCATAATGGATGTCCCGTTAGTGCTTATAACCTTGCTATCAGTTCCTTTACAAGATTATATCGCAATTCCTTTCCAAGGCACAAAACGTCATGAAAGACATTCTTCAAACTTATTTATCACCTTGTTACCACAATAATAACATGTTTTGATATTTTTAGCAAGAGAATTTCCGAAAAATGGCAAAAAATGTTGACGCACTCCACTCGAACACTCGGACATTTTTCACTTGTTTCGTTATCGAGCATATTTTATAATGGGGTTATCTTTCTAAACTATAGGATTTTTTTGTTTTTCTTGATTTTTTTCTAATATAAAGCATCACATAGAGTCACACATCGGGTGTGACATAGGGTGTGACATAGAGAGTTTCATAGTTCGCATTAGAATAATATTTTTATAAGCAATTTCTATCAATTCCTAAAAGCCCAACCAAGATTTTTCGCCATTTTTGCATTTCATGCGATTTAGACACGCTCGAATTACTTTGGTCAGATATTTGAAAATCTTTTGAAAATCTATTGAAGCTAAATTTCCGTGGACTTAAATTCGCGGAATGGACATGACTGAATTAATGTGGTATAATGTGGCATGATGAAGGTAATAGTAGTTTCGTATTAATTGTCCTTATATTTTTTAAAACTGCCAAATTCATGACGGAATTGCTATAGTTTTCAAAAGCTCGTCAAGATTGACTTCGAGGGTAAAACCGGTTATTGCCGGGTGCTTAAATTACATTGCATCTTCACTTGTTGGAGTTGCTTTAGAAAGGAGGAAACAAAAATGCAAACGCTATTTACTGTTGCATTTGGAGTAGGGTTGGGTTACACTGTCATATCGCTCGTTTTGGGCAACCTGTTGGATATGGGCGATTTTGACAACAGTGCATTTAGCCCCTTGCGCCCCGCTCCCATTTCAGCATTTCTTGTTGTGTTTGGCGGTGTAGGAATGCTTTTTTACGAATCCCTGGGCTTTACTATGGTTCTTATCATATCCGCCTTCCTTGGGGTTGTTATTTCTTATCTTGTAATACGCTTTGTGCTAATGCCGCTACATAGAGCACAAAACACCAGCACAGTAGATAGGCAAAGCCTTGTAGGACACCATGCAGTGGTTCAGGTAAAAATACCGCAAAATGGTTTCGGTAAAATATCTCTTAATGTAAATGGCAGTAATGTTTCATCCCCTGCCAAAAGTGAAGACAGCAACGAAATATCAACAGGCACAACAGTAGAGATTGTGTCAATAGAACGCAACATATATTTTGTGAAAACCGCTCAGTAACGCCAATCAGTAATATGGTAAAGTAAATCATAATCAGGAAACAACCATGAAATAATCATGAAATAATTAGGAAATGATAGGAGGAATAAAATGCCATTAGACGACATTATAATCATCGGTCTTATTTTGGGAGCAATATTTTTAATAATTATCAGTGTGCTGCTCCTGTGGAGAAAAGTACCCCAGGACAAAGCACTAATCGTAACGGGTCTGCGTAAGCGTATTATTTCCGGTGGTGGTGGTGTTGTTATCCCCATGCTGGAGCGAACCGACCTTATATCTTTAGAAAATATGAAAATATACGTAGGTACCCAAGGGGCTCTCACCGAGCAAGGTGTGGGCATTGTTGTAAACGGTGTTGCAATAATAAAAGTGAAAAGCGACAAGGAATCTATCCTGTATGCTGTTGAACAATTTAACACGGGCAGTTACAACAAAACAATAAAGGTAATAGAAGACACATCCAAATCTGTTTTGGACGGTAAGTTGCGTGAAATTATATCCAAACTTACAGTAGAAGAAATTTATAAAGACCGTGAAAAGTTTTCATCTCAAGTGCAAGAGGTGGCAGCGTTAGACCTCGCCGATATGGGGTTAGAGGTAAAGGCTCTTACCATTATAGATATTTCTGACACAAACGGCTATTTGGATGCTTTGGGTAAAAAGCGTATTTCGGAAGTGTTGAGAGATGCACAAATAGCAGAAGCAAATGCATCCATGGAGACAAAAATTAAAACAAGCGAAGCAAACCGCCTTGGGCAAGAAGCATTTTTGGCATCTGAAACAAAAATTGCTGAGGCAAGCAAGGAAAAAGAACTGCGCATACAGTCCTATCGTAAAGAACAGGAGAGCGCAAAAGCTATCGCCGACCTTGCATATGAGATAGAAAAAAACAAGGTAAACAAAGAAGTTACTGAAACGCAAATGCAAGTTGAGCTTATACGTAAGCAACGCGAAACAGAGTTGGCACAACAAGAAGCCATTCGTATGGAAAAAGAGCTGGACGCAACAATAATTAAACAAGCGGAAGCAGACAAGTATAAAGAGATCCAAGGGGCTCAAGCTCGTGCAGAAGCTCTAAAGTTGGACGGCCAAGCTCGTGCGGAAGCCCGGAAAATGGAAAGCAGCGCAGAAGCCCACGGTATAAGAGAAAAGGGTTCGGCGGAAGCCCACCAGATAAGGGAAAGAGGTACAGCGGAAGCTGATATTATGAGAGAGTTGGGGCTAGCTGAAGCCGAAGCCATGCACAAAAAAGCCCAAGCATTTAAACAGTACGGAGATGCGGCTATAACTCAACTAATAGTGGAGCGTTTGCCGGAAATAGCAAGTGCAATATCTGAACCTCTATCCAAAACAGAAAAAATTGTTATTGTAGACAACGGCTCTAACGGGCAAGGTGGCGGAGCGTCAAAAATAAGCAGCTACGTTACAGATATTATGGCGACTCTACCCCAAACCGTAGAAGCCCTAACCGGGATAAATGTGTTGGATGTTTTGAAAAATGTTGAGACAGGGCAGCCACTCAATAAAGAACAAGAATAAAAAATCTGCAAAAGGGGTTAATTTATTATGAAAGTTCTAACGATAAATGCAACACCAAAAACCGACGGTTTGTGCTATTCCTTTGTAACGGCAGCAAAGGAAGCGACGGACAAGTTGGGTATAGAAAATGAAATCTTGCGGCTATCAGATATAGGCATTGAGAAATGCGTAATGTGCGACGATGGCTGGGGTATTTGTTTTAGACATCATACGTGCAAATTTGGCGACAAGGACGGGTTTAATCCTTTGCAAGAAAAAGTTAAAGAAGCCGACGCATATATTTATATAACGCCGGTATACTGGGGCGAGGTAAGTGAAGAGCTTAAAGCATTTTTGGACAAGCTAAGGCGTTGCCAAGCCACAAAGCAATGGAATTCAGACAAATCCGAGGTATCATTTTTAAAGGGTAAACCAAGCATTATGGTTGCATCTGCCGGTGGTGGTGGCGGTGGCATTGTTACCACATTTGCAGATATAGAACGTGCTATAACCCAAATGGGTGGCGACGAATGGCCACGCGAAACAAGCGGCATTTTTGACTATATTGCTGTAAACCGTTGGAACCAAGAATACAAAAGAGAGGCTTTAAAATCCGCTATTGTTGAAATGGTTAAGTTTCACAAAAAACCAAAAGTTGTATCTGTAGTTGCTCAAGCAGATTATAAATTGTTGCTTACATTTGACAATGAAGAAAAGAGAATTTTTGACATGAAGCCTTATTTGGAAAAAAAGCCGTACGATGAGCTAAAAGACGTATCGAAGTTTGAAAATGTAAAAATAACCGGTGTTCATATAGAATGGCGATCCAGGGTAGACATGCATTCAGACAAGCTGTATTCTGACAGCTTGCCGATTTAAACAACTTAGACTTTTCAGAAATCATATATAGTCGATTAACTTAATTTCCATTAATTTTTTCCGAAATCAAGTTAATCGACCAACCTTAATTCAGCAGTTTAACTTAAAAAGCCGCTTGCGGGTTTTTGAGTTAAACTGCTATAGCAAATTAACTTTTCGTTGCCCCTTTTAAATCAGAAAAGTTAATTTGCTTTCCTTAAATTTCAGCACTTTCATCCTTTTTTAATTCAAAGTCAAAAAAACTTCCCCAAAGACTATTTTTGTGTTAAAATATTCTATATGAGATATATTCGTAACAACAATTAATTTTTTTATCTTTTTTTACCTTAATTGGAGGGTTTTATGAAAAAATATTCGGCAAAAGAAATAAGAAACGTTGTAGTCCTAGGTCATACCGGTAGCGGCAAAACTACCTTAATAGAATCGTCTTTGTTTTTGGCAGGCCATACAAAGCGGTTCGGAAAAGTAGACGAGGGTAATACCACAAGCGACTACGATCCGGAAGAGGCTCGTCGCCAAATCTCCATCTCTGCTAGTGTTTTGCCGGTAGAATGGAAAGACACAAAAATAAATTTTATAGACACACCGGGCTTTTTCGACTTCGACGGAGAGGTGCGTCAGGCACTGGCCGTTGCTGATATGGCAGTTTTGGTTATAAATGCAAAAAGCGGTATAGAAGTCGGAACAGAGCGAGCTTGGGAGTATATCCAAAAAAACGACCTTCCCCGTATTATTTTCGTTAGCGGCATGGACGATGAACACGTTGACTACGAGAGTATGCTTGAGAATCTGAAAGAAAATTTCGGTAAATCTATTGCACCGCTCCAAGAGCCAATAATAGAAGAGGGGGGTAAGTTTGTTGGGTATGTAAATATTATAAAAAAACAAGGCCGTAAATATGTAGACGGTCGCACCCAGGACTGCCCAATTCCCGAAAATTTGGTAGAAAGCGTGGCGATGTTGCGCAAAATGTTGGAAGAGTCTGTTGCAGAAACCGACGATGCACTAATGGAAAAGTTTTTTGACGACCAAGATTTTACTGAAGAAGAGTTGCAAGTGGCCAAAAATATAGGAACTGCAAATGGTACCGTTACACCTGTCCTTGTGGGAGCCGGCATTCATTCTATTGGTGTGCGGGTGCTTTTGAATGCAATAATAGAGTACGTGCCGCCAACGGCAGAGCTATGCCCGACCGTTAAAACTACTACAGACCAAATTGACTGCACCGCAGAAGGTTCACTTTGTGCTTTTGTTTTCAAAACAATTTCTGACCCATATGTTGGCAGGCTTTCCCTGTTCAGGGTTTATTCCGGTGTTTTCAAAAAAGACACCCCCCTTTATAACTCCAACACTCAAACAAACGAAAAAATTTCCCAGTTATATATAATGCGGGGAAAAGAGCAAATATCTGTAGACGAAATATCTGCGGGAGATATTGGTGCAATCGCAAAACTTTCTGCCACATCCACAGGGGACACACTTGCCACAAAGGAGAAACCCTATGTTTTGCCCGGCATAGATTTCCCTAAGCCTCTATACGCAATGGGGCTTGTACCTAAGGGTAAAGGGGACGAGGACAAAATATCGGGAGCAATATCAAAGTTTTTGGACGAGGACAAAACCCTAAGCTACAATCTTAACCGGGAAACGAAACAAACTGTAATAGCCGGTCTTGGCGACAGCCATTTAGATGTACTGATAAACAAGCTACGCTCAAAATATAAGTTGGAGGTGGAGCTAACGCCGCTTGTTGTGCCTTTTAAAGAAACGATAAAGGGTAAGGCGGTAGGGATACGAGGGCGGCACAAAAAGCAGTCCGGCGGGGCAGGGCAGTTTGGCGACGTGGTTATGGATTTTGAACCTAGCGGCGACCTTACCCAACCATATGTGTTTGAAGAAAAGATATTTGGGGGCGCTGTTCCCAGAAACTTTTTCCCTGCGGTAGAAAAGGGGATTCAGGAATCTGTTTTGGCGGGCCCGTTGGGGGGGTATCCTGTTGTGGGGTTAAAAGCTACACTACAAGATGGATCATATCACGCTGTAGACAGCAACGAGCTTTCCTTTAAACTGGCTGCAATAATTGCTTTCAAAGATGGTTTTATGAAAGCTAACCCCGTTTTGTTGGAGCCAATATATAAAATTGAAATTCTTGTGCCGGATCAGTACACCGGGGATATAATGGGCGATATGAACCGCCGCCGTGGTCGTATACTGGGTATGCACAAAGAAGACACAAAGCAGGTGATTAGCGTGCTTGCACCACTAACCGAAATGGTAAACTACACAATAGACTTGCGTTCTATGACCCAGGGCAGAGGTAGCTTTACAATGGAGTTTGAGCAGTACGAAGAAGCACCAAGAAATTAGAGATATAGCGAATCGACTTTTTTCTGTCGGTTTTTAATTTAAAACCGACAGAAAAAGTTAAGTTTTGCTATAGTATCCATGGATTAAAAAGACGTTTGTTATATATTTGGAAAAATGCTATATAATCTTTGATTAAGGAGGGCTACCATTATGATTTCAAAATCTCCGCTCACAAAAGAACGACGAAGAAAGACACTTGCGTATCGTTCCCGAATCTTATATATAGTTGTCCCCATAATATCACTTGGGCTTTTGGCGGCAATCAATGCTATAATATACAGAAACCTTGTGGCGTATAGCGTGCGGAATATGGCTCTCCAATATTCCGTAGAGGCGGCAGCTAACTTTCAAACCGGTATAAACCCTCATTTTACACTAATGCAGCAAATAGCCAGCTCTGCAACCATAGGACGCTGGTTGGCAAACGAATATGACCAAGACTTAAAAAGAAATGCCTTTTATGAGATTGTGGGGCATGCCCGTTTTTCCCCGGAAACTCGCCTAATGTTTACTGTGTATGATTCTAGGCGAGGGTACGATTTTTATGTTGATCTTGATTTCAACGAATTTATGTACTGGGGTATTTTGGAAGGCGGCGAGGTTAGCCAATGGTTTTACGACACAAGAGACCATGAAATCCCATTTATACTCAACATACAGCGCGACCGCTATGTAGATTATGACTATGATTATGATCTGCTTGTGTGGGCTAACCACCGTATAATGTATCAAGACCAGTTTGTAGGGGTTGTTACAGTGGGGTTCGATTTTGAAACAATCTTTGATGCTGTTTTTGGTGTATACGACTATACAATGATGAGAGGGTATATAATCGATAGGTACGGATTAGTACGCTCCGACAGCGCACAGCTCTTGCAAGTAACAGAAGCAGGGCTACCGATATTACCTATCATACCCGAATCTGTCTACAACCCTGCTTTGTACGAACATATACAAACACATTTGAACCGATTACAAAACGGTCTGTTTTTGCCCGGCACATACAGTTACGGCGTTGTGGATTTAACAGCCGGCAGCTTTAGCAATGCTAGCATTTCTCCCATTATTGGAACGGATTGGAGCTTAGTTATACTTAGTAACCCCGTTGGTACTCTTGCAGATTTTGCTTATGTGGTGCTGCTTATAGCTGTTATTATTGTTTTGGCGATAATGATTACTGTGTATGGCTATTGGATTCACCGTTTTATAATAACCCCGCTACATAATTTGACTGGTAGCATATTTGTTGAAACTAATGCTAACAGCAATCCGGATTACACGATAAAAGTTTATGGCTTGGACAGACAAGATGAAATAGGTGATGTGGCAAGAGCAATAGACACAATGAAAAATAATTTAAAAGAATCTATGGAAAACGCCAGTCTGTTAGAGTTAGCCGAAGAAAAAAATAAGGCAAAGAGCGATTTTTTGGCAAAAATGAGTCACGAAATACGCACACCTATCACAGCGGTTCTTGGTATATCAGAGATAGAACTGGGTTCTTCCGAACTGCCCCCTTACCTGGAAAAATCGTTTTCTCGAATACACGACTCTGCACAAATGTTGTTGGGTATCGTGAACGGTATTTTGGATTTATCTAAAATAGAGGCGGGCAAAATGGAGATTATGAACGATAGGTATCACATATCCAGCCTGATAAGCGATACATCGCACATTAGTGCAGTTTATATAGGTGATAAAAAAATAGACTTTGCTATATCGGTAGATGAAAACCTACCTCAAGCCTTTTTTGGAGATGCATTGCGTATTGCTCAAATAGTTAACAATCTGCTTTCAAACTCCTTTAAATATACAAGGAGCGGTTCGGTAAAACTTTCTTATGAATACAAGGCAATCGAAGGCGATATGGGCAATATTGTTATAACGGTTGCCGACACCGGTATGGGTATGTCGGATGAACAGCTACAGCATTTAAACGAGGAATATACCCGGTTTCATGAACAGGAAATGCGCAATGTGGAAGGAACGGGGCTTGGGATGCCTATTGTATACAACCTAACCAACATGATGGATGCCGTTATAAAAGTAACTTCTGAACTGGGCAAAGGCACAAGTGTTGAAGTATCTATACCACAGAAAGTATCAAACTCTACGCCAATCGGCCCGAAACTCGCTCATATATTGCAAAGGTTTGAAACACTAAGGGCAGACAAACGATCCAATGTTGAACCGGAACCCATGCCTTATGGTAGTGTTCTTGTTGTGGATGATGTGGATGCAAATATTTTTGTGGCAAAAGGGTTACTAAAATTTTATGATATTCACGTAGACACCGCAAATAGTGGTGAGGCTGCAATAGAAAAAATTAAATCGCACGAAAAATATGATATTGTTTTTTTAGATCATATGCTACCCGGGCTAAACGGTACCGAAACAATGAAAGAGATACGCAAGCTAGGTTATACGGGTGCAATAGTATCTTTTACTGCCAATGCCTTAATAGATCAAGCCCAGAAGTCTATAGAAGATGGTTTTGATGATTTTGTGTCTAAGCCAATTTTGCTAAAAGAGCTAAACAAAGTTTTAGTGGAGCATGTAAAAAACAAGTATCCCGCTGATGTGATAGAGGCTGCTAAAAAAGCCAAAAAATACGAAAAAAGAGAACGCAAAACCATAGAAAACCATATGGAGAGCAGTGAAATAAAAGAAGCCCTGATGCGAGAGTTTGTTAAAACTCAAAAAGATACTTTCTCTGAAATAAGTACAGCTATAGATAATGGAGATACAAAAGCTGCCCTTCTTTTGGCTCACAGTCTAAAAGGGATTTCTTATCTTATAAACGAAGATACTTTGGCAGAGGTGGCTGCAAAAGTGGAAAATAGTCTGTTGAAAAGCAGTTCAGTAGATCCGGCTCATATGCAATCACTGGAGCAGCATTTGAACTCGGTTCTGAACAATATAAAACTGCCGGAAACAAAAGGGGCTGTAAATGAAGTTGAAAAAGAAAAGGTGTTGGCTATTTTCGATAAACTGGAGCCTTTGCTTGCGAGCAACAACTCCGAATGTTTGTTCCTTGTAGAAGAGCTAAGTACAATACCGGAAACGGCTGTAATGATCAAAAAAATAGAAAGTTTTGATTTTTCGACAGCACTGGAAGATTTGAAAATATTGCGAGATGTTTTGATTGGAACATAGAGATATTTTGGGATATAGCAGTAAAAAGCCTGTATACTCTATCGGTACACAGGCTTTTTACTATGAAAATTTGTGCATGATTGATAGAATTGCCCTGCTTTTATTAGCTTGTCTTCGCAAAAAGCCTGACCAATAAGCTGAAAGCCAATGGGCAACCCCTGTTTGTCAAAACCGCAGGGTAGTGCAACAGCAGGCAACCCTGCCAAATTTACAGAAACGGTATAAATATCTGCGTTGTGCATTTTTATTGGATCTTTTATATTTTCGCCTATTTTATATGCTGTTGTTGGGCTAACGGGAGAAAATATCATGTCAAACTTTTCAAAAAATCCGTCGTATGTGGATTTTATAAGACTCCGTGCTTGAAGAGCTTTTTTGTAGTAGGTATCATAACGAGAAGAGGACAACACAAAAGAACCCAACATAATGCGACGCTTTACCTCTAACCCAAACCCTTGGCTACGGGACATACGATAAATATCGGAAAGGCTTTCGCCATCTTCGCTGCGGTAACCATATTTTATCCCATCATAACGAGAAAGGTTGGAGGACGCTTCAGCACAGGCAATTATGTAATAGACGCTTATCATATGCTCGGTTAAAGGCATCTCAAATTCTATTATGGTTGCCCCGGCTTCTTTTAGAGTATTTGCCGCAGATAACACAGCAGCTTTTACATCATCATCACAACCTGCGAAAAAATTTGTCGGCAAGCCAATAGTTGTGCCTTTCATATTTTTTGGTGTTGCTGATATATCAAAAGCAAAGGGTTTTTTTATGATACACGTACTGTCTTTTGGATCGGGACCGGAAATAACAGAAAGCATAGCGGCACAGTCATCTATATTTGTAGCCATCGGACCGATTTGATCAAGAGAAGAAGCAAAAGCCACAAGCCCATAGCGGGAAACACTACCATACGTTGGTTTTATACCCGTTGCATTACAAAAAGCACAAGGCTTGCGAATGCTTCCCCCTGTGTCGGTTCCCAGTGCTATTAGCACCTCGCCGCCAGCAACTGCCGCTCCGCTTCCACCGGAAGACCCTCCTGTAACACGAGCTGTGTCCCACGGGTTTGTTGTTGTGCCAAAAAAACTAGTTTCGTTTGACCCACCCATACCAAACTCATCCATATTTAGTTTGGCTATAACAATCATGCCCGCTTGCTCTATTTTGGACACAACGGTGGCATCAAAAACCGGGCGGTAGTCTGCAAGCATTTTGGAACCACATGTTGTAGCAATCCCCTTTGTTGAAATATTGTCTTTTACTCCAACAGGCAAACCCGTCAAAGGGGACGGCAAATCCCCCTCTTTTGCTTCATTTATTTGTTTTTGAACAACTTCTGCCCTTGCTAGAGCCTGCTTGCCGGGTATTTCTATAAAAGCGTTAAATGCGTTTTTTTCGATTTTATCCAAATGTGCCTTCACTACTTCCACAACGCTTATCTCTTTTTTTTGGACAGCTCTTGCAAGTTGCAAACCGGTTAAATCAAACATAATTTGTTAATATTCCTCTAATTCCATGCTCTAGGCACTACAAACATTTCATTGTTTTTATTGTTTTTATTGTTTTTAGTCTTTGCATTTTTTAATATCAAACTGCGTTCAAAACTTTGCACTACAACATCGTCTTCGCGAAAGCTGTTTACATGGCTAAAAGGTTGGCTTATCTCCGAAACCCCTTGGGTATCCAACGCAGAAAGCCCACTCATATTTTTTATTATACTTTGCAAATCTGTTATCAAGTGGGCTTTTTCCGCTTCTGTTAATGAAATATAGGATAGGGTTTCCAGATAACTTATAAGTTTATCGTCTATTTCCATTGTTAAATCAAACTCACTATTGGTACATACTCTATCCCGAACTCATCGGCTACCGGTTTGCACGTGGCTTTGCCGAGATATGTGTTTATGCCGGGCAAAATGTGGTGATCGCGTTTTGCTGCTTCTTCCAACCCCAAATTGGCTATAGCAAGACCGCGGCTTATTGTAGTGTTTGTTAAGGCGATGGTAGATGTGCGAGGTGTGGAACCGGGCATATTGGCAACACAATAGTGAACAACACCGTCTTCTACAAAAATCGGGTTATCGTGATATGTTGCTCGGGTTGTTTCAAAGCAACCTCCCTGATCTACAGCCACATCTACAATTACGCTACCGGGAAGCATCGTTTGAAGGTCGAATTTTGTTACGAGTTTTGGAGCGGCTGCACCATGTATAAGAACTGCACCAATTACTACGTCGGCGTTTATTATCTCTTTTTTTATGTTGTAGGGGGTGCTGGTAAGTGTTTGGATAGTCGCACCAAAAATATCGTCTATGTAACGTAGACGATCTATGTTTGTGTCCAGTATAGTTACGTCTGCACCTAGTCCAATCGCCATTTTTGCTGCATTAAGACCTACCACACCGCCTCCAATAATAACAACTTTTGCTTTTTTTGTGCCAGGCACACCACTAAGCAGTACACCTCTGCCACCAAAACGGCGCTGCAAATACTTTGCTCCTTCTAATATGCTGAGGCGACCGGCAACTTCGCTCATTGGAGCCAAAAGCGGCAACCCGCCTTTGTCGTCTGTTATTGTTTCATAAGCTACGCCTTTTACCTCCCTTTGCAACATAGCCTCTGTAAGAGGTCTGTCTGCTGCCAAGTGTAGGTATGTGTAAATAATTTGCCCTTTGCGCATTTTTGGATATTCTTCTTCAAGAGGTTCTTTTACTTTAACGATCATGTCGGCTTTTTGCCAAATTTCGGAGGCATCGGGTATTATTTTAGCACCGGATCCTACGTATTCTCCGTCGCTGAAAGATGAACCGTCTCCGGCTCCGGCTTGAATTAAAACAGTGTGTCCATTGTGTACATAGTCCATAACATTTGACGGAGTTAATCCAACTCTGTATTCGTGCTTTTTAATTTCTTTTGTGCAACCAATTATCATTTTTTTCTCTCCTTATCAATCGAGGAAGTCTGTATTTTATAATTTTTATTGTTTTTATTAGTTTTTGGGGATTTACCCCGTTTGTGACTAATTGTGGTGCATTGCTATTTCAGTGCTGTTTGCAAATTTTGTGTATTTTTCTATCCAAGTTAGATACACTGTACCGGTGGGGCCGTTGCGTTGTTTTGCAATTATTAACTCTGCTTTGCCGGGGTGTTCTGTTTCTTTGTTATAATATTCATCTCTATACAAAAACATTACCACATCTGCGTCCTGTTCTATTGCACCGGATTCTCGCAAATCGCTGAGCATGGGGTGCTTGTCTGCCCTTGCTTCTACAGCACGGCTAAGTTGGCTAATAGCAACAATGGGTACAGAAAGCTCCCTAGCAAGAGCTTTTAATGAGCGGGAAATTTCGGAAATCTCCTGTTGGCGGTTTTCGACTCCCGCACTGCCGGACATAAGCTGAAGATAGTCTATTACGACTAACCCAAGCCCTTTGTCTAGTTTGAGTTTTCGGCATTTTGCCCTAATCTCCATTGCAGAGATAGCCGGTGTGTCGTTTATATAGATAGGGGCAGCAGAAAGACCGGACACAGAGTGTACGATTTTTGCCCAGTCATCGTCTTGCAGGTCTCCTACACGCAGTTTTTGGGAGTCTATCATGGCTTCAGATGATATCATACGGTTAACAAGCTGTTCTTTACTCATTTCCAAGCTAAAAATTGCGATTGGTATCTTTCGTTTAATAGCGGCAAATTGGGCAATATTTAGAGCAAAGGCTGTTTTACCCATAGATGGTCTTGCGGCAACCAAAATAAAATCTTGGGGCTGTAACCCTGCTGTTTTTTTGTCTAAATCTGTGAAACTTGTTTCTACGCCAGTTATAGCTCCCTTTGTTTTGTGCAAATCTTCCAAATTTTTTACAGATGTCATGAGAATATCTCTAACATGGAAAAAATCGTTGGTGTTTCGTCGAGATGCTATACTAAAAATTTCTTTTTCTGCATAGTCCAGTATACTTTCCACAGAATTTGTTTCTTCGTAGCTTTTTGTAGTTACATTGCCCGCAACTTTTATTAAAAGACGAAGCATGGAATTTTTTCGTACAATTTCAAGATAGCTTGCCAAGTTTGCAGAGGTGGAAACGGCAGTTGCCAACGATACAAGATAATCCTTGCCCCCTATAACTTCTGTCATTTTTTTTTCGTCTAACAAAGATTTCAGTGTTATAATATCTACAGGGGTGTTTGCAACAAAAAGCTCCACCATGCTTTCATATATAATTTTGTGGGCGTTCACATAAAAATCTTCTTGCGTTATGGTTTCTGCCGCTTCCATTATTGCATCTGAACCAAAAAACATACTGCCCAAGACTGCCTGCTCCGCCTCTATGTTATGTGGCAAGGGTTTTGCTTGCAAATCCATCATTCGCCCCCCGGCACAACATTGATAGCCAATTTTGCAACCACCTTTGGATGCAGTTTAATATCTGCACTAAACTCACCAATGGATTTTATGTCACGAGCCAGCACTATTTTTTTTCTGTCTACCGGCAGATCGTGGTTTTGCTCCAAGCTCAGAGCTATTTCTTTGTTCGTTACCGCACCAAATAGCTTGCCACTTTCTCCGGCTTTCGCTTTTATTGTTACGGTTATACTTTGTATTTTGTCGGAAAGCTCTTGTGCTTGTTGAAAAAGTTGTTGCTGCTCAGCTTTTTCCTTTTCTTGTTTTGTGTTAAGGCGGCTCAAATTTTGAGCGGTAGCTTCTATTGCCAAGTTTTTCGGAAAAAGAAAGTTTTTTGCATAGCCGTCAGAGGCATTTATTGTTTGGTCTTTTTTTCCTACGCCTTTTACATCTTTTAGTAGGATAACTTTCATGATATTTTCACCTCCCGGGAATGCTTAAACATTAAATCTAAAATTTATTACATCTCCATCTTTTACTGTGTAATCTTTACCTTCCAGGCGCACTATTCCTTGTTTTTTTGCCTCGTTATAATTTCTGGCTTTTTTTAACGCTTCATAGTCTACGGTTTCCGCACGGATAAAACCGCGTTCAATATCGCTGTGTATTTTTCCTGCGGCTTCTTTAGCACTTGTCCCTTCTTTTATCGTCCAAGCTCTCACCTCTTTTTCCCCTGCTGTAAGAAAAGAGATAAGCCCGAGAATACGGTAGCTTTCAGATATTAGCCTGCTAAGCCCGCTTTGTGTTATACCTAAATCTTCCAAAAACAACCCTCTTTCATCTGCCGGCAAATTTGCTATCTCTTCTTCTATTTGGGCGCAAATGTCTAAAACGAGGGAGTTTTCTTCTTTTGCGATGGTCGTTATTTCCTGCACACAAGAGCTATTGTTTGCGGTATTTTCCAAAGATATATTTGCCACATATATAACAGGCTTTAAAGTTAGCAGATTAAAACCTTGTATCATGTTGCTCTCTTCTTTTGGAAGTTGATCTGTTATGGATTTCAGCAATTTACCTTCTTCCAAAACAGATTTTAGCTTATTTAGCAAATCCAATTCTTTAACGAGTGCCTTGTTTGCTTTTACTTCTTTTGTGGTTTTTATAATACGCCTTTCCACAATGTCCAAGTCAGAAAAAACAAGCTCGATATTAATTGCTTCTATATCGGCAACACAGCTGTTTTCTTCGGCAAAGCAACGCACAATGTGTATTAGTGCATCTACCTCCCGAATGGAAGATAAAAGACTCTTGGTGTTAGCTCCTGCAATATCCACAAATTCGATTGTGGCAGGCACTAATTTTTTTGAACTGTACAATTGTTCCAAAAAAGCTAAACGACTGTCCGGCACAGTAACAATGCCTAGGTTTGGGTCTTTAGAAGGCTGTTTGCCAACTCCTTTTTGGGTAAGGGCGTTAAAAAAGGTGGTTTTGCCGGCACCGGCAAGACCGATAATGCCTAACTTCATTATGTCTACCGCCTACCAAGTTTTGTCAAAAAATATCCTATTACAAGGCCATCTATAAATGCGCCAATTACAAACAAAAAGGCAAACACGTAAAGATGTTTCCTTTGTTTGATAAAGGTTTGGCTAGTTTCTTGTTGCCTTTTTGCAACTCTGTGGTGTTTTTTGCGTTTCATACTATAATCCTCCTACACTGTTTTTCACATAATTTTCACATGATATTAATATTTGGTAAAAACGATTATACACCAAAATTAAAGGATATGCAAATTTTCTGTTATTTTTATCATGCTTATAGTATACCATATATACTTATCTCTTGTCTGATAAAACTAAATTTCCGTGGATAAACCAAAAATATTCTTGCAAATTCATAAATTGTATGTTAAAATGAACGCTGTATAGCGAACGCACTTTGAAACCACGAGTGCAGAGGGAAGCCGAACGCCAGAGGGCGTGAGGCGTTCTGACCGATAGCAGTCTTGGGTTGAAAATACGTTTGCTATAGATTTAGAAACTATTCAAGAGACTATTCACAATCTTGCTTTTCCGGGTTTTGTGTTGGTTTTTTTATTTAATTTATATGCTTTATCTAATAAAATACAATAAAAATATAATGAAAATTTATTTGTTTTTGGGAGGGCACATGTGGTTAACGTTCTTAATAACTAGAAGGATCTTGATATTTGGGTTGCAGATAATCGGCATAACCGTTGTTTTGTTTGCTTTAGCGGAGTTTTATCCCGGTTTACATATTGGTGGCACAGTAAACCCGTGGTATGTTCGTTATTTTTGGTGGGCTTCTAACATACTTCGCGGCAATTTTGGCACTGTGCAGGGCATACCTGTTACAACGTTAGTAGCGGAAAGATTGGGAAACACGCTGTTTTTATCAACGCTAACAATTACGATAGTATATTCCTTTGCGATACCATTGGGATACATTGCCGGCCGTTACAAAGGCAAACCACCAGAACGTGTCATTTCTATTGTGAATTTTATTCAGTTAACCATACCAGCTTATATTTTTGCATTAGTTTTGCAATGGGTTTTTGCAATACATTTAGGCGTTTTGCCATTAAGAGGTTCTGTAAGTGTGCTCGTTGTTGGCGGCGATTTTATAGAGGTGCTTATTAGCCGTTTTCAACACGCGATTTTACCTGCGTTTTCAATGGCAATGCTCGCCGGGAGCGGTATATTGCAGTTTTTAGCAAATGAAATAAACGACCAAAAAAGTTTTGACTATCCGTTAACAGCAATGTCAAAGGGAGTCCCTGCAACTAACGTTTATAAAAAACATATTTTTCGTAACTCCATTTTGCCCTTGTGTACAGATTTAGGCACGACAATCGCAGGGATTTTTAGCGGTTCCATCATAATAGAGCAAATGTTTACATTTAACGGTTTAGGCAATTTTTTTGTGAGTGCGGCAATGAGCGGCAATTGGACCATTGTTACGTTTATGGTGATGTTTTACTCTACTGTCACGCTGTTCGGTTTTTTGGTTTCCGATATATTATTAACTATTTTTGACCCGCGCATTCAGGTTAGATAGATTGAATTTCAGTAACAAGCGATTGCAAAGCACAAAGCGGGTTTTGTTCAACGACCTTCAAAAAACCAACTGACTTTTCCTACAAAAGATTCATGATAAACCGATTGTTTTTTGTGGAAAATTCCAAACAAAATCCGGGCATTGACAAAATGAGCAATACAAGTTATAATATAGATATTCAAAAATAGATATTTAAATTCAAAATCGCCATGTGTGAGTGTCGGGTTTTTGGAGGTTACCTTGATTATAGTGGGGATGTGCCTTCAAATTTTTGTAGGAGGACACCGACGATGAAATGGGAAACAGTAATGGGGTTAGAGGTCCATGCGGAGCTTTCTACCCGCTCCAAAATTTTTTGCGGATGCTCCACCCTGTTTGGAGCAGAACCAAATACACGGGTTTGCCCTGTTTGTAGCGGAATGCCGGGTACACTGCCAATCCTAAACAAAACTGTTGTGGAATACGCCATGCGACTGGGGCTTGCACTGGACTGCACAATAGCACCTCGCTCAAAATTTGATCGTAAAAACTATTTTTATCCCGATCTGCCAAAAGCGTACCAAATATCCCAACTATATTCTCCTATCTGCACAATGGGCAAGATAGAAATACATCCGGAAGGTGAAGAGAGCAAAATTATAACCATAAAAGAAATTCACATGGAAGAGGATGCAGGTAAACTCATACACGAAGGCGATAGCACTTTTATCGACTATAACCGCAGTGGAATACCTCTGTTGGAGATAGTAACAGCTCCGGACTTTAGAACAGCGGCTCAAGTTGTAGCGTATTTGGAAAAACTGCGAGAAATTTTGCTGTACCTTAATATTTGCGATTGCAAAATGCAAGAGGGTTCACTAAGGGTAGATATTAACATTTCTGTTCGCTCTGTTGGTAAACCACTTGGAACTCGCACAGAAATAAAAAACCTTAATTCTTTTAAAGCTGTTGTTCGTGCTATAGGTAGCGAGCAAAAACGTCAAATTGGGCTACTGGAAAACAATAAACAAGTAGCACAAGAAACTCGACGTTGGGACGATGCCGGCAACACTTCTTTTGCCATGCGTTCAAAGGAAAACACCCAAGAATATCGCTATTTTCCCGATCCTGATTTGCCACCCGTTAGCATTAGCAAGGCTTGGTTAAAAGAAATAGAGCAAACTCTGCCGGAACTTGCCCATCAAAAGAGATTTCGTTTTGAGAAAGATTTTGGTATCTCTCCAAAAGATGCAAAAACAATAACAAGCCATGTAAATATCTGTAATCTTTTTGAAACATTGGCAAAGGAAAGCAAACAAACAACAGAATCCGCCAACCTTGTAATCGGAGATATAATGCGCCTTTTGAAAGCAACAAACACCCTGCCCGAAAATCTTAAAATAGATCCCGACAAGTTGGTTTTTTTGATAAAGTTGGTTGTGGATAAAAAAATAAACAGATCCGCCTACAGAGAAGCTGTGGAAGAAGTTTTTAAAACCGATTGTAATCCACAGTTATACATAGAAAAAAACAGCTTATCCATGATAGGAGATGATAGTACAATAAAAGCCGTTGTAACAGAAGTTACTACAACCAATCCAAAAATAGTGCAAGATTATAAAAACGGCAAAGAAAAAGCCCTGGATTCGTTAATTGGCCAGTGTATGAAAAAAATGAAAGGTTGCGGCAATCCTGAAATCATAAGAGAAAACTTAATGCAAGCCATTTTTGAGGAAACAAAAAGTTAATTTGCATAACTATATACATTTCCCGATTAATTTGTTATAATGTTTATATTGAAAACCTTTAATCGTTTTTAATTGTTTTCAGTAATTTTCAATAGATTTCAATATAGGCAGCTATAACCAACATCCAAAAACCCGTCGAATTCCGGTATTCAGATTTTGGTATCAATCGGATACAAGGCGAGAGGTTTTTGGAGTATCTGTAATTATTGTGAATTTTTAAGTTAAATTACTACCAAAGAAGGAGTTATTTATGCTGAACATAACAGAACTAAGCAAGGCATCGCCTATAAAAACTCTTCAAGAGGGTTATATAGTAATAAAAGAAAAAGAGCGAGAGCCCTACAATATGTATGTACTGCTAAAAGGTGAGGTAGGGGTATACAAAGATCACGGCACAAAAGAAGAAATTTTGCTCGACATACTTAAACCGGGGGCTTTTTTCGGTGAAATGTCGCTGTTTTTGCACGAGGCGCGTACTGCCACAGTGATAGTGCTAAGAGAATCTCAACTGTTGGAGATAAGTCAGCAAAATGCCTATGAAATGATAGAACAGCATCCCGTTGTTTCTTATGATCTTATAAAAGCCTTGTGTGAAAGGGTCAAAAACCTAAATGACGAGCTAAAAAGAGAAAGAGCCGACATGTACAAAGGTTTTTTGAACGAAAACGAACAAGCCCGCTATTTGCAGGAAGGCGAGGAGTGGGGTATAATAAAGGGCAGACAAGAAGGTGAACTCTTTGGCGTTATAAAGGGGAAAGTCGAATTGTTATACAGAGATTTCAGTATGCCCCCGGAACAAATAGCCAAAAGATTACTAATAACAAAAGACAGGGTCACAAAAATAATAGATAACTTAAATTTTTGACAAAAAACTCCCGGACATTTGAAAAACACAAATATCCGGGTTTTTTAAGTGAAAAAATCAAGTTTTAACTTCTATTCCAAATTTTATCTTAACTTCTATGCGTAGTTTTTACTTGTGTTAAATATCTGATCAAATCGTGTCAACATCACAAAATTGCCTTTTATTTTTAAACTTCCTGTCATAAACGCTTTTTGGGCACTTACCTTTCCCGTTATTACCCTAATCCAGTCGTTTTCATTGCTAATAACTGTTAATGTGGGGTTGTTTGTGTTACCGTCATAGTAAGAGCAATCCATACCATTCACTAAAATATAGCCGTCAAAACCGCTTGCACCGCTAATATTAAGCTGTATTGAACAGTTCAAATCTCCTGCCAACTGCGGTTGGTAATGGTGTATCAGACTCGCCGTTATTTGGCGAGGGGTTTTTTGGCTTGGCATCGCTGTAGCTGTATTTTCCGTCGGTCTTGCCATTGAGGTGGCTCGGTACTGTGTGGGTATCTCTTGCACAGGTTCGGGAGCAGCATTATATTTTTTTGAAAAAAAGCTGGTAATCTCTTGTATATCTTCGTCTTGGCGCTTGTTGAAATTGTCTATAACCGAGCTATTATAAGGGGTTGAGTTTTGTGTCATTGGGTTTGGGGGTGGGGGAACGCTATATCTTGCAACGGGGTCGGGAGCAAAAGTAGGCTGATGTTGTGGTTGAGCCAATTGGGGCCCCACAGCCCGCTGCCCTCCCATAAATGAACCTTGGTACACATTTGTGGAGGTATGTTGGGGTTGCTGCATGGAAGCACCGGACCCGGCGGCGGCTTGTTGCGGCATTTGGTACTGTTCCTGATACTGCTCAGGGTACGAATCGGCTACATATGTTGGTGGTACATATGGTTGGGGATGCGGGGGCTGAGTCGGCAATACCATGGGATACTCTGCATGGCTGTCTTTCCCAACTTTTGGAGTATAAAACTTGCGCTTTTGGCGTACCATTCGGTAAAAATCCTCTATCTGTTTTTCTACCAATTCTTTATTGTTTTGTGTTCCGAAAAATTTCTCGTCCAAAAAAATCCGCACACTATCGTAACCCCCAAGGCTAGTTACAGTTTTGGAAAGGCTGTTTATTGTACTCGTTTCTCCGGCAGTGCTTAGCACAATAAGCATACAGTTTTTGTGTTTTAACACGTCCGGTTCTACCTCTAAATGTTCCAAAAAAGTTTGCAACACAGAAGATACCCCACAAATTCCGGCTGTTGTGGCGATTATCAAGCCACTTGCATTTTTTATCTCATTTATAAATTCGGCAGCAACTTGGCTTTTTATACCATCGTAATAAGGTACAGTAGTAGGCGGCCCAAGATTAAGCTCCTTTACAGGCATACCCAATTCGGCCAATGTGTTGTTTACCAAATTAGTGATTTTCAAAAGACCTTTATCGTAATTTTTAACACTGCCAAACAAGGAAACTATTTCCATGGCTCCTCCTAAGTGATTATATACAAAAGAAAGTTAGCTATAACAGATAGTGGTTCACGCATATATGCAAGCATCACCTCAACTCCAAAGGGGATTGGGCTAGGCGCAGGATATATGTTATCAAAATATAGCCCCCCCAATAACAAACTGCGGTACATGTGAAAGCCGTTTGTTACAACAATAATGCTTTGCATATCAAGGCTTTCGGCAATGCTGTGTACCATATTGAAATTTTGATAAGTATTGTTAGAGCTTATCTCTGTTAACACACTGGTGGGGGGGACACCCGCCTCTAAAACATGGTTAGCCATTACATAACTAACAGCTACACTGCTGTTTGGGCCAACGCCGCCGGTTAATATAATATATGGGGCATAACCCTTAGCATAAAGCTCCACCGCAGTTTTCAGGCGTGCAGTAAGCCACGGGCTGGGGTTGCCTTTGTCATCTATTGCGTGTCCCAGTACTACAATTGCATCGGCGTTTTTTGGGGCAAAATAGCTGCTGTTGCTAACGACAAACCCCAACAGCACACTCCACAAAACAAACAAACAGAGTGCAACCAACATCAGAGATATTGTTAGTTTTTTGATTTTTTTGTTGTTTTTGTAAATTTCTTTGAGTTTTTCAGTCATTGTAATATATTAACATAGATTATAAAGATTGTAAAATAGATTTTACAAACACCAAACTTCTTGCGAATCCGCACAAAAATAATTTCACAAGAAGTCTATATAACACTTTCCTTGACGGTTGTCTCAACTTCAAAAATCACAAAGCGCTAAATTAAGGAAAGCAAATTAACTTTTGCGGTTTAAAAGGGACAACGAAAAGTTAATTTGCTAATATTATCCTCCCGAAAGAAAAACAGCTACATCCTCGGAGTTTAAGTAATGCTCTGTGCGGTTTCGGCCGTTTCTTTTGGCACGATACAGAGCTTGATCCGCCTGCTCAATATAATGGAAAACATTAAACGAATCAGTCGGAAAGTTTGTATACACGCCAATAGACACAGTGATTTTCACTTTTTCGTCAGAACCTCTACGGTTAAAATTTCCCAGTTTTTTTCTGATTCTTTCCGCGATTTTTACCGCATCCAAAGCAGAAATTTCGGGGAGCAGTGCTATAAACTCCTCTCCTCCCCAGCGAGCCACAAAGTCTGTACTACGTTTTAAACTGCTTTTAATCCCGGTAGCTACTTGTTTTATTACTGTATCACCATACAAATGCCCATAGGTATCGTTAACATTTTTGAAGTGATCAATATCTATCATTAAAATGCTGATAGTATGCCCGGCTACAATAGCACGTTGCCATTCCATGTTAAGAACAACCTCGGCTTTTCTGCGGTTAGGTATTTGGGTAAGACCGTCTATCATTGACAGTTTTTCTATTGTCTTCATTTGGTTAAATATCGTAATTTGGTTTGCAACACGTAACCTAACAATACCCGGGCTAAATGGCTTGGTTATATAATCACTGGCTCCCAAAAGAAGCCCCTTTTCTTCAGATTCATGGTCGTTTAAACCCGATATGAATATTACGGGTATATGGCGAGTGTCGTCTTCGTTTTTTAGGGCAGATAACACTTCAAACCCATCCATATCCGGCATCACAATATCCAACAAAATAATGTCCGGCAATTGTTTAAGAGCTATTTTTATCCCTTCCGAACCGGATTTTACGGCAAAAACAGTATATTCCTCTGCCAATATTCTATGCAAAAGCATTATATTGGTCGTATTGTCGTCAATTACCAGTATGGAATTTTTTTGAGTTTCATTCATTATACCGGTCCTCCCTAGCCTTCTTGAGAAGGATATTGCACATATTCAACTTGGCTAATTTGGTTGGCAAAATTGTTAAAAACGGGGGTTGCAGATGTTTGTAACAAACCTATCCATGTGGAGCCGGGGTTTAGTGTAAGGGGGTTGCCGCTAATATCTGCAAAAAATGTCGGTTGGTTGGCGGATCCTCTCTCCCACACAATTGGTATATATGCACCATTCGTAACTAAATACCCTGTACCTGTACCCAACAAATTGACGTTTATTCGCCCTTCACTATCGCCGGGTATTGGGTTTTTTGGAACTTGCTGTATTATAATATTTGCTACAGCCACTTGTGTGCCGGTATATTCATCTACATGAGGGTCGTTTCGTTGGTAGCGGTAAAACAACCCACTTTCAGCGTCAAACTCAAATATAGATTGCTGAAGGCCGGAAAAAGGCATAACAACTTGGGTAACGGGATTACCTAAAAGAGCCGTTTGTTGGTCAAAAAAGTTGAACATAAAAACGGTGTTTTGGTGAAGCCGAAACCCCCTGCCATACATAAATTCGTGCATGCTGAGCAAATTGGTATAGGAGCTGTGCTCTCTCATGCGAGGCACACTAAAGCGTTGGGCATCTCTCCAAAAATAACGACCTTCCAGCGACATACCGTCGGCATTTTGTATGCCCAGGGTGCTGATTGCCGTGTATCCCGTGGGGCTACCGCCGTGATGTGCCAGCACAGCATCGTGATTTAGTGCCAAAATTGCAAAATAGTCCCTTGTGCTACGTATAGGGCCTATTTTGTCTGCGGTGGCATCGGTAAAAACAGCCAAAAGTCTGGTAATACCACCCTCAGCCAACACCTCGTATATTATATCGGCTTGAGATATGCCACTATGAGGTAACGCTTGAGGAGCGTTGTTGATAACAAATGCAACGGGGCGGCGGCTTGCCAGTTCTTCATATACCCACATCCCCGTAAAGGGGTTGATTGCCATACCTTCAAAGAGGTCAATGGGATCGTCCTCCGGTTGCTCTGCCACTTCTTGCACCTCCGGGGGGGCGGGAGCAGGTTCAGGCTCATAAATTTCTACCAATTGGGCCTGCTCTCCACCACCACAGGCAACAGCAATCACAAGAATCAGTGTATACGCTGTCGCCATAAAAATTTTTTTAACAAATGAGTGTGATTTCATGTTCACTATCTAAACCTTTCATTCTAAACCTTTCATTTTAGAATTAAAATTAAAAAAAACTAAAATTAAAACTTCCATATTCCATGCTTATTACTTATTGTTCATTGCTTCTGAACTTATCTTAAAAAATCCGCAAAAACACAGCTCCCAAAGGTGGTATACGCATACGCACGCTATTTTCGTAACCAAAGGCTTGTTGCGGAATGGATATTAATTCACCGAAATTAACAACCCCGCTACCGCCAAAGCGTATATCGTCGCTGTTCAGTATTTCGTGGTATGTTCCCGTTATTGGCACTCCCACAAGGTAGTCTTCATAAGTAACCGGAGTAAAGTTGCATACTACAATAACAAGATCCCGCTCCCTTTCCCCGAATCGAGCAAAAGCCAAAATACTGTGAGAAGCGTCGTCTACAGATATCCAACTAAAGCCTTTTGGGGAAAAATCGTTGTTCCACAAAGGTGGATTTTCTTTGTATACCCTGTTTAGCTCTTTAACAAAGTCTTGCATTCCTTGGTGGTGGGGATATTCCAACAAGTGCCAGTCCAAGCTCTCCCCTTGGTTCCACTCTATAAACTGTCCAAACTCTGAACCCATAAACAACAGTTTTTTGCCGGGATGACCAAACATAAAACCAAAACTAACACGCAGATTGGCAAATTTTTGCCACAAATCTCCGGGCATTCGTCCAATAAGTGAGCCTTTGCCATGCACAACCTCATCGTGAGAAAGAACCAGTATAAAGTTTTCTGTGTGGGCGTACATCATTGCAAACGTTAAGTTGTTGTGGTGATGGGAGCGGTGTATCGGGTCTTTTGCAATATAGCTTAGAAAATCGTTCATCCAGCCCATGTTCCATTTCAGGTTAAACCCAAGTCCTCCCCACTCCACGGGGTGGCTAACTTGCGGCCAAGATGTGCTTTCTTCTGCAATCAAAAGCAGATGTGGGCTACGACCTAGCAAAACAGAGTTCATGTGCTTTATAAACTCTATTGCATCCTCGTTTTCCCTGCCACCATATTTATTCGGTACCCATTGACCTTCGTTACGGTTGTAGTCCAGGTACAGCATAGAGCTGACAGCATCTATACGCAAGCCGTCTATATGGAATTTTTCTATCCAATAAATGGCATTTGCAATAAGGAAATTAGCTACTTCTTTTCTTCCATAGTTAAATACTTTTGTACCCCACTCTAAATGCTCGCCTTTTCGCATATCGTCGTGTTCGTAAAGTGCCGTTCCGTCAAAATACGCCAAACCGTTGTCGTCTTTAGGAAAATGAGCTGGTACCCAGTCTAAAATAACGCCAATACCCTCCTGATGACACTTATCTACAAACCACATAAACTCGTGAGGGTTGCCAAAGCGGCTAGTAACGGAATAATAGCCCGTAACCTGATAACCCCAGCTAAGATCCAACGGATGCTCTTTTATTGGCATAAGCTCTATGTGGGTATATCCCATTTCTTTTACATAAGGTATAAGGTCATCTGCAAACTCCGTGTAGCTAAGAAAACGCTTTTCTCCCTCTCTGCCCGGAGCTGTTTCCATACCTCGCTTCCAAGATCCCAAATGCACTTCGTATATGGACATCGGACCGTTCATGGGGTAGTTCCTGCTTTCCATGTACTCATTATCGCCCCAATCATAGCCACCAATATCATACACAAAAGAAGCCTTGCCCGGGCGCAACTCGCTAAACTTGGCATAGGGGTCGCTTTTTAGCAAAATATCGTTGTTTTGGGTTTTTATTTCAAATTTATACATGTCATATTGTTTCAGACCGGGTATAAAAATTTCAAAAATCCCCGACGAATATATATTGCTCATGGTATGGGTACGTCCATCCCAGTTATTAAACTCCCCAACAACGGAAACTCGCTTGGCATTCGGAGCCCACACACCAAAAAGCACACCCTCTATTCCGTTTATAGTCATTACATTTGCTCCCAATTTGTCAAATATGCTGTAATGGGTGCCGTTTTTAAACAAATAAACGTCGTATTCTGTAATAACGGGTGCAAAAGAGTAAGGATCATATATTTCCCAAACTGTGTCCCCCTCTGCCTTTAGTTTGTAGTCAAAACCTGCGGATTTTATTGTGAGTTCAAAAAAACCGGGGGTTTTGGAAGCAACAAGTGGATGCTTCTTTTTCGTTTTTGTGTTGATGCAAGTCACATTAGTGGCATTAGGTATGAATGCTCTAACAATAGTTTGATTGTCTCTTGTGTGCATACCCAAAAAGCTGTGAGGTGCACCATGCTCTCCCTTCACAAGGGCATCAATCTCTGCTGATTTCAATGTATTACCTCTTTCCATTATTTAATTTTAGATTAATTAATATACATTCCCCTATAGTATACTACTTTTTTAAAAAAATTGAAACTTTATTTGAAATTTTCAAAATTTATAATGGGTAGCAAAATATAAATTTTTATGGTAAAATAGTCATAGAAAAACTTATTTTTTACGAAGGGAGAAAACTTTATGTACAATACTTGGAACTTGGATGTACTATATACCGATTTTGAAAGCGAAAAGTTCAAAAAAGATTATGCAAATTTACCAAAAGAAATAGAAAAAATAGTGAAGTATGCAAAAGAAAATTTTGATACTACCGAAAATGTCAAAAATCCGAAAGAAACACTAGAAAATTTTGTGAAAATGAGTATCGAGCTTTCACGTTTTGATAATATTTCTTGGTATACAGGACTAATTTTGGAAACGGATGCAGAAAACAGCCAAGCCCTAAAAATAGACAATACAACAGACGAAATATTTACAGAGATAACCCCTGCCTATACAATGTTTAAGGCATATTTACTAAAATTGCCGGATTTGAAAGAAATAATAAATAGCTCACAAATTTTAAAGGAACATGGGTTTTACTTGTTAGAAGCTAAAGAAGAAGCAAAGCATATGCTCTCCACAGAAGAGGAGATGGTGCTTGCCAAACTGGAGCTAACAGGCAGCAACGCTTGGGAAACTTTTTATACTGAAATAACTTCCACATTGGAAGTGCCTATAGATATAAACGGCAAGCGGGATACACTGACCCTTAGCCAAGTACGCAATATGAGCGAGGAAAAAGACCCTTATATACGCAAAACCGCCTATTTCGCTGAATTAGCCGCATATACAAAAATAGAAAAACCGGTTGCGACCTGCTTAAATTCTATAAAAGGGGAAGCTATAACAGTAGCAAAAATGCGGGGTTATGACAGTGTTTTGGATATGACATTGAAAACATCTCGCATGGATTCCCAAACTTTGGGTGTACTAATATCCACAATGAAAGATGCCCTGCCGACGTTTCGCAAATACTATAAGCACAAGGCAAAACTGTTGGGACACGATGGCGGATTGCCTTTTTGGGATTTATCTGCACCGATTGGCAACGTAAATATGACTTTTTCTAAAAAAGAAGCCGTAGACTATGTTGTCGAAAATTTTAACAATTTTAGCGAAGATTTAGGCAGTTTTACTAAAAATGCTTTTGAAAAAGATTGGGTTGACTGGGATCCAAGGAAAGGGAAAACAGGAGGAGCGTTTTGTGCCGGTTTGCACAATGTTAAAGAAAGTCGTATCCTCATGAACTTTTCCGGATCCTTTGGTGATGTACTAACTCTTGCCCACGAGTTTGGACACGCCTATCACGATGATGCCTTAAAAGATGAAACTTCCCTAAATAGCGACTATTCTATGCCGATAGCAGAAGTCGCCAGCACATTTTGCGAAGATTTGGTATGTAATGCGGCACTAAAAAACGCCACAAAAGACGAAGCCAGAGTTATTATGGAAAATAATTTGCAGAGCATGGGAGCGGTTATTGTGGATATATACAGCCGTTATCTGTTTGAAACCGAGGTGTTTAAAAGACGGGAGCAAGGTAGCCTTTCTGTAAGCGAGCTAAAAGAAATAATGGTCGAGAGTCAAAAGTCTGCATACGGAGAGGGGCTTTCTACATACCATCCTTACATGTGGCTTTGCAAAAGTCATTATTATAGTGTAAACTACAATTTCTACAATTTCCCTTATGCCTACGGTATGTTATTTGCAAAAGGGCTATATAGCATGTATCTTCAAGAGGGAGCCTCGTTTGCCAAAAAATACAAAGATTTGCTATCAGTAACAGGCAAAAACAATCTTTGGGATGTAGGGCAAATAATAGGGGTTGACATACGCAAAAAAGACTTTTGGCAAGGAGCATTAAAAGAAGTTGAAAAAGAAGTGGATGCGTTTTTAAGCATTTAGTGAAGATCAAAAATTTCAAGAAAGAAAACTAGGAGGAAAACCATATGTATAACAATTGGAGCTTAGATGTACTATATACCGGTTTTGAAAGTGAGAAATTCAAGAAAGATTATGCAGATTTGCCAAAGGAAATAGAAAAGATAGTTAACTTTGTAAAAGAAAATTTTGATGCCGACAAAAAGGCAGATAACCCAAAAGAAATATTAGAAAATTTTGTGAAAATGAGTACAGAGTTTTATCGTTTTTACAACATTGCAGCTTTTACACAGCTAACCCTATCTACAGACACAGAAAACAGCCAAGCCCTAAAAATAAAAAACACAGCAGACGTAATGTTTACGGAGATGACCCCTGTTCATACCATGTTTAGGGCATATTTGCTAAAAATACCAAACCTGGAAGAAATAATAGAAAGCTCACAATTATTAACAGAGCATAAATTCTTTTTGCAACAAGCCAAAGATTATGCGAAATACATGCTATCTACAGCAGAAGAAATAGTGTTTGCTAAGCTACGGTTAACAGGCAGCGATGCCTGGAGCACCCTGTACACCACAATAACCTCTACATTGGAAGTGCCTATAGATATAAACGGCAAGCGAGATTCAATTACACTTAGCCAAGTGCGTAACATGAGCGATGAAAAAGACCCTTACGTACGCAAAACCGCCTATTTTGCCGAGCTAGCCGCATATCCACAAATAGAAAAATCGGCTGCTGCCTGTTTAAACGCTATAAAGGGGGAAGCCCTAACATCCGCAAAAATGCGGGGGCATGATAGTGTGTTAGATATGACACTGCATACATCTCGTATGGATCGCCAAACCCTGGATGCACTAATATCCACAATAAAAGATGCCCTTCCGGCATTTCGCAAATATTACAAACACAAAGCAAAGCTCTTGGGGCATGATGGAGGGCTACCGTTCCATGACTTGTTTGCACCGGTTGGCAGCGTAAACATGACTTTTTCCAAAAAGGAAGCTGCTGACTATGTTGTAGAAAATTTTAATAATTTTAGCGAAGATTTAGGCAGTTTTACCAAAAATGCTTTTGAGAAAGATTGGGTTGACTGGGAACCAAGAAAAGGGAAAACCGGCGGAGCTTTTTGTGCGAACCTTCACAATGTTAAAGAAAGTCGTGTTCTTATGAACTTTTCCGGCTCCTTTGGTGATATGTTAACCCTTGCTCACGAGTTTGGACACGCCTACCACGGGTATGCCCTAAAAGATGAAAGCCCTATGAACAGCGGTTACTCTATGCCAATTGCCGAAGTTGCCAGCACATTTTGCGAAGCCTTGGTGTGTGAGGCGGCACTAAAAAAAGCCACAAAAGATGAAGCCTTGGTTATTATGGAAAATAATTTGCAAGGAATGGGGCAAGTTATTGTAGATATATACAGCCGCTATCTGTTTGAAAGTGAAGTGTTAAAAAGACGGGAGCAGGGTAGTCTTTCTGTGGATGAGCTAAAAGAGATAATGTTGGACAGCCAAAAACAAGCATACGGAGAGGGACTCTCAAGTTACCATCCTTATATGTGGGCTTGTAAGGGGCATTATTACAGAGCAAGCTACAATTTCTACAATTTCCCTTATGCCTACGGTATGCTATTTGCAAAAGGGCTATATAGCATGTATCTTCAAGAGGGACCCGCTTTTGCCAAAAAATACAAAGACCTACTAGCAGCAACAGGCAAAAACAACCTTTGGGATGTAGGGCAAATAATAGATGTGGACATACGCAAAAAAGACTTTTGGCAAGGGGCGTTAAAAGAAGTTGAAAAAGAAGTAGATGCGTTTGTAAACTTCTAAACATAGAGAAAAGAGAAAGGATGTTTAAAATGCCTACCGTCAAAGAATGTACAGTTAATTTTTGGTGGGATAACGAAGCCTCTGTATGGATAGCTACCAGTAAAGATGTTTATGGGTTAGTGTTAGAACACGAATCTTTTGATGTTTTACTTAACCGCGTTCGCCTTGCAATACCTGAACTACTTTCATTTGAAAGTCAGTTTGATGGCGACATTTCCCTCGACTATGCTGTTTCTCGCAAAGACAAGTTGGCTTTAAATGGCTGAGTATGAAAGAAAAGTTAGAAAAATACTATTAGAAAATGGGTGCTATTTTGTTTCTCATGGCAAAGGCGATCACGATAAGTGGCACAGCCCCATAACAAATAGGTTTATTACAGTAGACAATAAGATTAAATCCCGACACACAGCTAATGAAATTTTGAAACAAGCAGGCATAAAGCACAAATTTTAAAAGCAAAGAAAAAACGGAGTTATTGTGAAATGAAAAAATTAGTTATTGCAGAAAAGCCCTCTGTGGGGAAAGATATAGCTCGTGCTTTGGGAGCGAAAAATAGCGGGCAGGGTTATATGGAAGGAAAAGGGTATATTGTAACTTGGGCGCTGGGGCATCTTGTAACTCTCCAAGAACCGGAGGGTTACAGCCCCCGCTACAAAAATTGGGAGTTGGACCACCTGCCCATTATCCCGGAAAAAATACAACTTACAATAATCCCACAAAGCAGCAAACAGTTTGGAATAATAAAGAGCCTTTTGCCCCAAGCAAATGAGGTAATAATAGCAACCGATGCGGGCAGGGAAGGGGAGCTTGTAGCCCGCTGGATACTGGACTTTGCCAAAAACAAAGCCCCAATAAAACGCCTGTGGATTTCCTCCGTTACCGAAAAAGCCATACTGGATGGGTTTCGTAATTTAAAAGAAGGCAGTCAATACGTTAACCTTTACAACTCGGCTTATGCTCGTGCTATTGCCGACTGGTTTGTAGGTATAAATGCAACTCGTGCCTTAACAACAAAGTTTAACGCAAGCCTTTCTTGCGGAAGGGTACAGACCCCCACATTGGCAATTATCGCAAAACGCGACGGGGACATACAAGCCTTTACCCCAAAAGAATTTTATCAACACCGCTTTATATTTGGAGGAGTTAAGTTTACATGCCCCGACCGTTTTTTTGAAAAAGCTAAGGCAAATGAGATATTAAAACAGTTGCAAGGGCAAAAAGTGACAGTAAAAGATGTGACGGCAAAGTTAAAAAAATCCCACACAGCAGGCTATGACCTAACAAGCCTACAGCAAGATGCCAACCGTCTGTACGGTTTTTCCGCAAAGGAAACTCTAAACTATACCCAGCAGCTATATGAGCGGCACAAGGTGCTTACATACCCCAGAACAGATTCCAAGTTTATATCTGCCGATATTGTAGGCACTTTACAAGAAAGGGTAAAAGCTGTAAACTTTGGTGAATACCGCAATGGGGCTAGCAAATTGCTAAAAACCGGTTTCTACACATCTGCATTTGTAAACGACGCAAAAGTAACAGACCATCACGCTATTATCCCCACAGAAGAAATAGTTGATATGAGCGAGCTTGGCTCCGGGGAGCGAAAAATTTACAACTTGGTTGTTAAAAAATTTTTGGCGATGCTATACCCACCCCATGAATATGAGCAGACCACAGTAACAATAGAGGTAAAGGGCTTAACATTTACAGCAAAGGGAAATCGGGTTATAAACCAGGGCTACAAAGAAATTTATGGTAAAGATATAGATGACGACGAGGAAGAGGAAGATGGCGAAGCCCAAAACCTACCCGTTTTCAAAAAAGCCCAGCCCCTGGATGGGGAGTTTACCTTGCACACCGGTAAAACAACACCACCGTCCCATTTTACAGAAGGCACATTGCTACAAGCCATGGAAAACCCCGTGGCTTTTATGGAAGCAAAAGATGGTGTTTTAGCCAAAACTCTAAAAGAAACCGGAGGGTTAGGCACCGTAGCTACACGAGCAGATATAATAGAAAAACTGTTTAACACAGCATTAATAGAAACTCGGGGTAAGCACCTGCATATTACGGGAAAAGGCCGCCAATTACTGGAACTGGCACCAAAAGATTTGCGTTCTCCCGTACTGACTGCCCAATGGGAGCAACAGCTCTCCAAAATAGCCGGCGGTGAACTAAAACGAGAGGATTTTTTAAAAGAAATAAAAATCTACACCCAAGCAATAATAAAAGAAATAAAAGCAAGCGAGGCTATTTTTAAACACACAAATATAACGACCACAAAATGTCCCGACTGTAGCAAACTAATGTTGGAAATACAGGGCAAAAAGGGTAAATATCTGCTTTGTCAAGACAGGGAGTGCGGGCATCGCAAACATTTGGAAATAACAACAAACGCCCGTTGCCCCAAGTGCCACAAAAGACTGACCCTAGCCCACAACAAATTTGTTTGCCAATGCGGACACAAAGAAAGCAAAGAGGCTTTTGATGAACGCAGAAAACGGGAGGGCGACAAGCTAAACAAAAAAGATGTGCAAAAATATATACAGCAAATAAACAAAAAAGATGATTTCAAAAACAACACTTTGGCGGAACAGCTCTCCAAGCTGAAATTTTGAATTTTTTCCGTATCTTTCCCATATCATGGGAGTCATGGGAGGTAATACAATGATTATTAAACCTTCAACAGCACTAAGAAATGAATATAGCGAAATAGTTCGGCTTTGTCGGGAAAGTGGCCAACCCATTTATCTAACAAAAAACGGCGAAGGAGATTTGGTAGTTATGGATATTAATGCTTTTGAAAAACAAAAAAAATTTTTGGAATTAAAAGCAAAAATATTGGAAGCCGAAGAACACCGTGTAAACAGGCTTCCTACTTACACACAAGAAGAAGTCAAACAAAGGTTATCGCAAAAACAATAAAAGAAAAGTTAATTTGCCGTGTTTAAGTTATATTACAGGGCGTTGATAAAGTTTAGAATAACGGTTATAATTATTTATAGATTTTTTTGTAGTTATTTGTATCGAAAATGCCTTTTGTTTTCGATACAAATAACCGCTTGAATATTAGGAATTTGGGAATATCGAATAAATAGAACTTGGAACAAACTAGCATGGGAGGTTGCACTAATGGACAAAAAAGACAAAAAAGAAAAAAGTTTGATAAAACATCTAATTGTTATGCTGGTTGTTATTTGGGTTGTTTCCATGAGTATTGCGGTAGGAGTGAGGGTACAAGAGGTAAATAACCACAACATAGAAGTGCTGGAAGACAGATTTAGAAGCAATATTTTAAATATATTAGGAATTTTTCATAGTACACACGAATATACCCAAAGTGTTTTGTATGCTATTGCAAATTCACCAAATGTGCAAAATGCTTTACGGATCGGTAGGACTCCAAATGATAACTTGGAAGAAATACTTGGTGTGACTTTTAATGTAATGAACCATGAGGAAACTTTTTATGCGAATATCTTATTGTTTGATCGGAATTTAGATGTAATAGCCGTTGCAGACCCTGCGGCAGAATTGCCCGACATGTATTTATTTGTTGAAAATGCGATGTGGGCACAGGTTGGAGCCGTTTATACATCTGTTGCAACTACTAGCCCTGTATCGGGGATAGTGCAATCTTTGCTTACACTGCCTGTAATGGAAAACAACACTTTTTATGGTATGGTAGCCGTTTTGGTTAATGTAGAAAGACTACATATCCTTTTACAGGAGCCTCTTGAAGATCTTTCCGGGTTTGTGAGTGTGGCGGATCGGTCGGGCAAAATTTTCTTTTCCCAAAGAGAGCCGTATTTAGGACACCACACAGACGATTTGAACCTAGTGGAGGCTTTTGGTTATTTACCAACAGATACTATATTCACACATCATTCTGCAATAACTGGTGTAGAAAAAATCGGATATATAATTACAGAGCAGAATTTTGGTTGGACTGCTATAAGTTTTTTTGATGCTACAGATGCGGAAAGTACAGCGTGGCTCGTGTTTGTTTCTTTGTTGCCGATGCTTTTTGGCGTTTTTTTGGCCTCCGGCTTAATGATTGTTTTTGTATTGAGAACTCTCAAGCCCTTGAGGGTTTTGGCAGAAAAAGCCCAAAGCGTTGCACAGGGTAATTTAGATGTACAGTTTGACAAATACGAAAACAACGAGATGGGGAAAGTTTTTGAATCATTTGAATTGGTTGTGGAATCTTTGAAAGTTTTGATAGAAAAGGCAGAATACGCATCTCGTACAAAGAGCAACTTTTTGGCAAAAATGAGCCACGAGATACGCACTCCCCTAAATGTTATTATAGGAATGACGGAACTTACATTAAGGGAAGATTTACCAAGCAATGTCAGGGAGCGAATCGAGATCACAAAAAGCTCGGGTGTGAGCCTGTTGACTATTATCAACGATATTTTAGATTTTTCCAAGATAGAAAGTGGAAAAATGGAGATTATAGTATCGGAATACGAGTTCCATTCTACTATAAGCGATGTTGTAAGTATAATGAACGCCCGTATCACTAACCCAAATGTAAGGTTTGCCGCATTTATGGAAAAAGATGTGCCGAACCGCATGTTTGGGGATGAGGTACGTGTTAGACAAATCCTTTTAAATATTTTAACGAATTCTGTAAAATACACAGAACGAGGTCGCATCACACTAGATGTAGACTGGGAAAAAACAGAACCCGAAAAACTGACGCTTATAATGAAAATTAGCGATACAGGTATAGGTATAAAACCCGAAGATTTGAAAGTCCTTTTTGAAGGGTTTCGCCAATTTGATTTAGAAAATAGCAAAACAATAGAAGGCACAGGCCTTGGGCTTTCCATAACGTACAATTTTGCTAAGCTCATGGGAGGCGAGATAAAAGTAGAATCCATCTATGGTTTGGGCAGTGTTTTCACTGTTATTTTGCCGCAAAAGTATGATGAACTACCACAACCTAAAGTGTGGAAAGGCAATAGGTTTGTAGATAGCCGTGATGTCAGCACAAAAGATGGCACTCCAATGCCTTTGCCAACACCTTCACCAACACCAATGTCAACCAAAAAGGTCCTTGTAGAAAAAGATATTAAAAAACAAAACACTGTAACTTTTTCCGCACCGGATGCAAAAATATTGGTAGTTGACGATGCCCCCACCAATTTGTTGGTTGCAAAGGGCTTGCTCACACTTTACACAAACAATATAGATACATGCCCCGGTGGAAAAGAATCGATTGAAATGATTCAACAAACAGATTATGACATAGTGTTCATGGATCATATGATGCCGGAGATGAACGGTGTGGAGGCTGTGAAAATCATACGAGAGCTGGAAGATGGACGCTATGCCGATTTGGTTATTGTTGCCCTGACTGCAAACGCAGTATTGGGTGCTCGTGAGATGTTCTTGGAAAATGGCTTTAGCGACTTTTTAGCAAAACCGATAGAAATGCAAAAGTTAAACAGCATATTAGAAAATTGGATCCCAAAAGAAAAGCATCGAAAAAAGAGAACGCCGCAAAAACAACAAGAGCCACAAGCACAAGAGATACAAGAACAACAAGGACAACAAGAACCACAAAAACAGCAAGAAATGCAAAAAATAGAAAAATTACAACAGCTACAAAGGAAAAGGAAGTCTAAAAAGGAATCGAAGCCCAAAAGAAATGAAAGTGCAATTTTGCAAATAGAAGGTATAGATATAGAAAAGGGGCTTAGTATTACCGGTGGTAATCACGACATGTATATGGTTATATTGGATGCCTTTTACAAAGATGTTGAAACCAAGCTAAACCAAATTGCGAAATGCCTGCAAGAAAACGATTTATCTTTGTATACAACATATATGCACGCTATAAAATCTGCTGCAGCGAATGTTGGTGCAACCCAGATTTCCGAAAAAGCGGAAAGTTTGGAAGATGCCGGTATGAAATATGACAAAGAATATATTGCAGCCAATACCCCCGAGTTTATGCAAGAGCTAAAGGCAGTAATGCAAAACATAGCCGATAGTCTGGGTATAAACGATAACAGCCCCTAAACTGCTCCAAGCGGAATTGCCATATTTATAACATACCCTAACTTAATTTCCGAGAAAAGCCAATGAGGAGGTATCAAAATGAGTAAAAAAGAACAAAAAAGTAGAAGTTTGGTTCGTTTTTTGACCGTTATACTGACCGTTGTTGTTGTTGGTTCTATGGGGTCGGTAGCGGCTATTAGGTTGTATCAAGTAACGTTACAAACCCAAACCGCAGCAATAAACCAACGCAGGGAAAGTATTTTAAATTTCATTGGTGTTCTTGACACTTCTCGACAGGAAACTATCAGTGCAATAAACACAGTTGCACACTTGCCTATGGTTCAAGAAATGTTGCTTACAGGCTACGAGGGGCATTCTGACGAGTTAGAAGAAATACTTGCTATTATATTTAACGTAATGAACCGAGATAGTGCAGGAGATCTTTATGAAAATATTTTGGTGTTCAATGACAACTTTGAGATAATAGCTGCAGCAAATTGGGAAGGAGATATACCCGACATGGCACTGTTTACCACAAACATTGCCAATGCTATAGTGGGGCTAAGCCATGCTTCTCCTGTTGTACAAAACCCGGTGTCGGGTCTTGTGCAAGTGCTTCGCACACAACCAATAATGCATAACGGTATTTTTTACGGTATGGTAGCTACCATGACTAACGTAGAAAATTTGGGCTTTTTTATCCATCCACTCGTTGGCAACGAGTATAGCTATATGACTATAGCTGACCGCGTCGGCACGGTGTTTTTTTCCGGAAGACCTGATTATGTTGGGCGTAATTTGGCGGATGTAGGGTTTTTGATCGAAGAAGGTTATACGCCGGTAGGTGTGTTGTTTCCGCATACTTCTGCTATAACCGGTACGGAAACAATAGCATATATACACATAGAACCTATAGGACCGGATACGACATGGACTGTAATAAACTCATTACATGCCGACGCAGCAGAAAATCTGCTTTGGTTTGTGGCTGTTTCGCTAATACCAACAACTATAGGGATTATTGTGGCAGCTATTATAATGGTTGTGATTCTTCAAAAAAATCTTAAACCACTGCGAGTTTTAGCACAAAAAGCCCAACAAGTTTCAAAAGGCAATTTGGACGTTCAGTTTGAATCGACGAAAAATGACGAGATAGGTGAAGTTTTTGAATCTTTTAAGGTGGTTGTTGGATCTTTAAAAGAAACGATAGAAGAAGTAGAACGCTCATCTCAAGCAAAAAGCAGTTTTTTGGCAAAAATGAGCCACGAAATACGTACCCCCTTAAATGTTATTATAGGGATGATAGAGCTTATATTGCGAGAAAACCTCTCTGAAACCGTTAAGGAACGGGCACAAGCAATAAGTACTTCAGGCACACATCTCTTAACTGTTATTAACGATGTTTTGGACTTTTCCAAAATAGAGAGCGGAAAAATGGAAATTGTAACATTGGAATACTCGTTCCACTCCGTTATAAACGACGTTGTAAACTTGATAAATGCCCGCCTAGACAATCCAAACGTAAAGTTTATAGCATATATGGAAAGGAGTATACCAAACTGGATGTTTGGAGATGAGGTGCGTATCCGACAAGTGCTTTTAAATATTTTAACGAACTCCATAAAGTATACAGAAAAGGGCCGCATTACTTTAGATGTAGATTGGGAAAGGATAGACGATGACAACCTAAATCTTATAATGAGGATAAGTGACACGGGTATAGGAATAAGACCCGAGGATCAGCGGTATCTCTTTGAAGATTTTGTGCAGTTTGACACGGAAAAAAACAAAAGCATAGAAGGCACGGGTCTTGGCCTTTCGATAACTCACGGTTTTGTAAAGCTCATGGGTGGCGAAATAACCCTAGAGTCTACTTATGGTTTGGGCAGTATTTTTACTGTTACTTTGCCGCAAAAATATAAAGAGGATCCGAACAACCAAATGTTGGAGGGCAAAGCTGTTATAGAAGGTGATGGTGATGATGACGGCGACAATATCGACGTTCACGACAATGCTGACGTTGACGATATTATTGAGGTGCCGGATGAGCGTATACGCATAGAAAAAACATCAGATGTCAAAAAAAGCGAAACGACCATCTCTGCTCCAAGCGCAAGAATATTAGTTGTGGATGATGCTCCCGCCAATTTGCTCGTGGCAAAAGGGCTGTTTCAATTGTACACAGATCAAATAGACACGTGCGTTAGCGGTATACAGGCAATAGCATTGGTGCAGGAAAGAGACTACGACATAGTATTCATGGACCAAATGATGCCGGAGATGGACGGGATAGAAGCGGTTAAAGCGATACGCTCCCTGGATAAAGGGCGAGATTTGACCATTATTGCCCTGACTGCCAATGCGGTGGCAGGAGCTAAAGAAATGTTCCTTGAAAACGGCTTTGACGACTTTTTATCGAAACCCATAGAGATAAAAAGGATAAACAGGATTTTGGAAAAATGGGTTTCCAAAGAAAAGCAACAAAAAGAGCCTGTTGAAGATCTCCTGAAAAATGCAGATACCAAAAGAAATACTGGCAAAATAGGTTTTACTAGCCACGGGCTAGAGATAGAAGATGTGGATGTAGCGAGAGGAATTAGCAATTCCGGCGGAAACTATGATGTGTACATTGCTGCATTGAAAATGTTTTATAAGGACAGTGAAACAAAAATAAAGCTGCTAAAAAAATATTTGGAAGAAAACGATATGTACTTATATACAACATATGTACACGCCGCAAAATCTACACTAAAAAATATTGGTGCAGACGGTCTTTCCGAAATGGCTAAACAGCTAGAAAACGCAGGCAGACAGCACGATACAACATATATTTTAGCTAACAATCAAATCTTTTTGGATGAGTTAGAAAAATTGAGAGCAAGAATGGCAGAGCAATTATCAAACTTGCGATAGTAGCTACGGCAAATTAACTTTTCGTTGATTTTTTTGAATTTTTTGAAATTTTTTGAAATTCAAAAATCAAGAAAAGTTAATTTGCTTTTTTTAATAATGGCGTTTTCTATAATTAATCAATATCTTCATCTTTTGGCTCAATAAAATAATCAATTTGTCTTGATATGCCGTTATCTATAAGAGATTTGCGGCGTTCAAGGCGTTCTTTCGCTTCATGAAGTATTTCGCTTATCTTTCGCTCAAATTCAACCTTTGACGGTAAAATCGTCCAATATTCAGCAACAGCTATACCGACTTTATCCATTTCCATCAGTTCTATTTGGTCACGGCTTGCGGTGGTGCAGAGAATAATACCTATCGGTGCGTTTTCACTCTCTTTACGCTCGTGCCTATCAAGCCAACGCAAATAAAACTCCATTTGCCCTTTATATTCCGGTTTGAATTTACCAAGTTTCAGTTCGACTGCGACTAATCGTTTCAAAATCCGGTGATAGAACAACAAATCCAAGCGAAAATCATCGCCGTCCATTGTCATTCGCTTTTGTCTCTCAACAAAGGCGAAGCCTTGTCCGAATTCGAGTATGAACGCTTCAAGTTCAGTAAGGATAGCTTTTTCTAAATCCGCTTCAAGGAAGTTTTCTTTTAACCCAAGAATATCAAGCAAATAGGGGTCTTTAAAAACATTAAAAGGGATTTCTGATTGTTCCGTTATTCTTGTGTCGGCTATTTCACGCCTCTCATATGCTTTGCGAGAAATCTGTTTAATCAGCCCACGTACACCAAGCCGCCGTTCAATTGCATCTTCAGCATAATATGTTCGTGCTTCATCACTTTTTAGCCTTATGAGTTCACGAAAATGAGACCAACTCAAAACGCAAGCCCATTTTTCTAATATTGTAAAGTCTGTAAAAGTATTAGCAAATTGCGTCATACGATACAAGTTTTTTTCTTCAAAGCTGTTTCCATACGTTTCAACCAATTTCCGCGACAGTGTGGCGAAAATCTTTTTACCGTATTTAGCACGTTTAAAATCAAGGATAACCGAATTTATATAACGCCCGACTTCCCAATACATAATTGTTACTTCGCTGTTTGCGTATGCGGCGGCACGTGATTTCCGATTATCAATAATCTCGGAAACACACTTAAAAATAACGGATTCATCTATTATTCCGTCATCTTGAACAGATAATTTATTTTTGATTTCTGTATCGGTTGATATTGTTGATATTAATGAACCTTTTATCGAGTTGTTATCTGATATACGATTATCCATATTAGTTTTTCTCTCCATTTTCACTTTTAAATGACGTTTGCTATGATTCGGCGTTTAACCTAAAAACCGTTTGTTGATTTTTAGGTTAAACCGCTAATAAGATGTTTTTTCAGAAAAAGCATTCGCCAATTGGCGAATGCTTAGTTTTAAACTCCGTGCTTACTTGCTATCTCATCAACCCGGTTGATAGGCATTTTTGTTATTTTAGCAATAACATCTCTTTCAAAGCCTTCCCTTAGCATTTCAATAACTGTTTCAGTTTTGCCTCGTTCTAAGCCTTGTTCTAAGCCTTGTTCTAAGCCTTGTTCTAAGCCTTGTTCTATACCTTTTATTTTCTCTTCATACAACTGTTCTTCATACAAAGATTGGGCTTCTTTTCTCAACAAGGCTTCATAAACTACATCGTCAGAAGAAAGTGCGTTGTGTAATTCGTCCAGAATAGCCAATGCTGTAGAATTTCTTAGTTCCTGCATACCTTTTACCTCCTCGTAGTTTTTAAACTTTGTTTTAAGGGCTTTTGTTATATCCCATATGTCGTGATAATTTTCCGGTAGCCCTTTCTTGTCTTTTGGCAGTTTCGGTAACTCTATATAGTAATTAGAATATTTGTCCGTCAAAAAGCCGACTTTGTTATGATAGTCAGAGTAGACTATACGTGTTACAAAGTTTTCGTTATACGCAAGCTCTTTTAACCCAAACCCTAAAAAATTTATCCCTATAACATCTTTGGCATCTGCATATTTATCGCCTCTTTTAAGGCCCTCGCGCATTACATTTGCCATTGTTATAAGTGAACGTATGCCGT
>JGI24700J35501_10930909_pt1 | contig 40232 bp, 40 predicted proteins | sample TergutTh196P1_FD_35501 | JGI IMG/M metagenome (IMG submission 35501)
CTGCTCTGCTCTGCTCTGCTCTGCTCTGCTCTGCTCTGCTCATTATGCTAAAATCACAAATTTGCATATTTGTCAAGTCCTTTCAAAAATATTTTAATTACGGTTAATTGTAGCACAATAAAAAAATAATTTCAATGGTTACAAAAAATTTCCAAATAATATTAAAAAATTTTATTCAACATCACTATATTATAAATGCGAATCAAAATTTTTTCAAAACGTAGGGGCGGATATTATCCGCCCGTTTTTTCAAATCCGCAATATTTCAATATAATTTGGATTATCTCAACATAACTGAAATATCTCAACATAATTTGAATTATTTCAACATTACCTGTAATAATTCAACATTTTTCATGCAATAAAACGAATGAACGACCCGCTTGTTAGAAGACAAGTCGACCATCCACTTATCTAAAACAACTGCTCAATGTCAATAACTATCCGAACTTTGCCCTGCCAAAACCTTTATAGCAGAACTTGTTCCTAGACGGCTGCAACCCTCATTTATGAAAGAAACAAAATCGTTGCGAGTACGCATTCCGCCTGCGGCTTTTATTTTTACGTTTTTGCCAATATGCTCCTTAAAGAGCCAAATATCTTGTATAGTTGCGCCGCCAGTGCCGAATCCTGTTGAAGTTTTAATGTAATCTGCACCGCTGTCGGTTACGCATTTGCACAGCGAAATTTTTTCCGTTGTGTTAAGATAGCAACATTCAATTATAACTTTAAGAATCTTCCCGCCTATTGCCTTTTTTAAGGTGGTCAATTCTTGTGTAATTTTGTCAAAATGTTGCTCTTTTGCGTCGCCTAAATTTATTACAACGTCAAATTCGGCGGCTCCGTCCTTTAATGCTTGCTCGGTTTCGGCTAATTTTGCGGCGGTAGAGTTATATCCCAAAGGAAAGCCTATAACTGTGCAAATATTCACAGTCGAACCATATTTTTCGTGAACCCGCTTTACAAAAGACGGCGGAATGCAAATAGATGCTGTTTCGTAGCGAATAGATTCCTCGCATATTTGGACAATTTGTTGCCAAGTTGCAGTTGGCGAAAGTAGCGTGTGATCAACTACTGAATAAATTTTGTCATCGTTCATAATTATTCTCCATTTTTATCTGCTGAAATAAGATTTTTTAATGCTTGTATTGCTACTTTTGTTGGAATTTCTGTATCGTGGCTTATTGGATTACTTAAACCTTGCGATTCTCGCTCCTGGTTGCCGCAAACTAGCAAAACACTGCCTGTTCGCACTCGCAAGTAACTTCCTACAATAAATAATGTGGAAGATTCCATTTCGGATGCAAGCGCGCCCATTTTTATGTACGCTTGCCAGCTGTTCGCCAAATTGTGAGATATTGGCATTCTTTCTGGGCTGTGCTGTCCATAAAATGAATCCTTGCACTGGACAACTCCAACATGAAAATTTTGGTTTAGCAATTTTGCCGCCGCAACCAACGAGGAAACCACTTCAAAATCGGCTACAGCGGGATATTCCAAAGGTGCGTACTCGTTGCCCGTTCCGTCCAAGCGGATTGCACCTGTTGCAATAACCACATCGCCACCGAGTGCATTTGTCGCCATTCCGCCAGATGTTCCCACGCGGATAAAAGTATCTGCACCTATCATAACAAGCTCTTCCAAAGCTATTGCTGTGCTTGGACCGCCGATTCCTGTCGATGTTACGCTAACTTTTTCGCCGTCTAAAAATCCTGTATAAGTTGTGTATTCGCGCAAATCCGCCACCAGCTTGGGATTATCAAAATGCTCGGCTATGCTTTTGCACCGCTTGGGATCGCCTGGCATAATAACGTATTTTCCAACATCGCCTTTTTGCATTCCTATGTGATACATATGTGAACCCTTAATATGACCTGTTTCCATAAAAATCACCTCGCTTTTTATTTTATTGTACCCTAAATTTTGGATTTTAGCAAAGCAGATTTTTTACAATTTTGTAAATTCAAAAAATTTTTTTCGCAAATACTTGACAGCTTTTTTACATTGTGTTATAACTTAAATAGGAATTTAATTTTGTCCTAAAATGAATGATATTACTTTGAAAAAGGGTAGTTATTAGCACTGAAAAATAACTTGTAAAAAATTATGAACAGGGGGTGAAAACCGTTGTTGAAATTTTTTGTGTTCTATGATATTATCAATATGGTAACATTGAGAACTGAATTTTGCCGTTTCAAGAAGAAAGAAAAAGCAAGGCGAAAACCAAGCCGTTACCTTTCTTGTGTAAAATATTCAAGGTATAATGTTAATTTGTCCGCTAAATACGCACCTTTCAAGGCGTTACCCGCCTGCTGGACGGGCAGGGCAGATGTGTACCGTACGTTGAACGGGAATTTAAGCCCTTGGAGCATCACACTAAACGAGAGTAGTTGCTTTTTAACCAAATCGGATGCGTTGAATTGGGAATGGAACATAGAAAATTATAACTTCTTGTAAGTTTTCAGCAACGGAATTGGCTATGAGTCATTATGATAAAAGAAAAACTGTTATTCGGCGAACTATTTTGTTTGTTCCTTTAATTACCGTTTTTTTGTTAGTAGGTTGCGGCGATGATTTAGATGTTGGTGGACTTGTTGACGGTTTAACTGAAGGAATCACTGGTTTAACTGACGACCTTACTGGAGCATTTGCAGACGGCAGTGGCGGTGGAAACACTGGCGGTGGCGGTTCTGGCGGTGGTGGTAGCACTGGAGGCGGTGGTGGTGGCGGTGGCGGCGGAAGTACTGGCGGCGGCGGTGGTGGAAACACTGGCGGTGGCGGCGGTTTGAATGCTGCTGGCAACGACAACGTAGATCCATCCATGTTGCGCACACCAGTGCAACCTGGCAACGTTAGAATGCCGTCTGGACCTGGCGAAAACTATGTTCAAGAGGGTTCAGTAACATTGGATATATCTAATGTTTCGGGCGGATATTTTATGGTGCGTTACGATGGAACCGCTCCTCGTGTAGCTATGCGGGTTTCCAAACCTGGTGCTAGTGATATTTACGATTTTAATATATCCACTGATGGCCAATGGAACGTATTTACTTTCTCTAGGGGAAACGGCACTTACGAGGTTCAAATACTGGAGAACGTACAAGACCAAATGTTTGCTTTGGTTTTAACTCAAACGATTGAGGTCTCGTTAAGCAACCAGCACTTGCCATTTTTATTGCCCAATCAGTTTGTAAACTTTAACCGAAATTCAAACGCTGTTGCTTTGGCGGCACAACTTGCACAAGGTGCAACTAACGAAATTGACGTTATAAACGCCATTTACGACTATATTATTAGTAATATAGAATACGATTTTGCCTTAGCAGAGCAAATTATTGGCGGTCAAGTTGTAACCTATGTACCCGATATTGACCGCACTTTGCAAATACGTCGCGGAATCTGCTTTGATTACGCCTCGTTAATGGCTGCTATGTTACGCTCGCAAGGTATTCCAACTCGCTTGGAAATCGGCTTTGTTTCGGGCGGTATTTTCCACGCTTGGGTTTCTGTGTATTCCCCTGATGAAGGTTGGGTTCGTATTGCTCATTTTGCTGGAGATGGTCAATTTACACGACTAGATCCTACTTTTTCGGCTAGTGGCGCAGACGATACTTTCATTGGCGATGGCACTAACTACAGCACAATGTTTATCCATTAAAAAAATCAAAAATTTTGTCAACTGTATTGATGTCTGTTGATGTCAATGCAGTTGATTTAATTATATTTAACTACACGAGAGGAGGACGGCGGTTTTCTATAACTTATTTGGTTGTAGATTTCCTTGCCGAAGTTTTTATGAGTGAAAAAACTAAACGCAAAGATACTTTGTCTTTTTCCGAAATATCAGCGTTTTGTGCGCAAATGTCCATGATATTAAAATCTGGAATATCTCTTGCGGAGGGAATTGGCATTATGCGTGATGATGCCGAAAACCCTGACGGAAAGGGTATTTTGGCTAGTATACACGAAGATGTTGAAATTGGCGCTCCGCTTTATACTGCCCTGGAAAAAACGGGCAAATTTCCCGATTATATGCTGACTATGATTGAAATTGGTGAGGCAACTGGTAAACTTGACAACGTAATGGAATCTCTCACGAACTATTATGAACGTGAAGAGGCGATTGCCCGAACTATTCGCAGTGCAGTTGCTTATCCGCTAGTTATGATTGCGATGATGTTAGCTGTTATCATTATTTTGATTGTGCAAGTAATGCCGATATTTAGCGAAGTTTTCCAAGGATTAGGCGCACAAATGACGGGTTTTCCGTTGGCTGTTATGAACTTTGGACAAACTTTATCTAACTATGGCGTTGTTATCGTTATTGTTGTTGCTGTTATTGCGGTTGCTTTTTTGGTTTTGCGAGCTACTCCCGCTGGCAGCGATTTGCTTAACAGGTTCAAAGAAGGTTTCTTTTTGACACGTGGCTTGTATGCAAAAATTGCATCGGGCAAATTTGCATCGGCAATGGCGCTGATGTTGGCAAGCGGAATGGACACTGACAAAAGCCTAGAAATGGTACATAAATTAGTGGCAACTCCATCTATACGTAGCAAAATAGCTAAATGTCAAGCGTTGTTAGCCGACGGCACAAACTTTTCCGATTCGCTTGTTCACGTGGGAATGTTTTCGGGCGTTTACGCTAGAATGGTTAGCGTTGCCTTCAAAACTGGCTCTATGGACAACATAATGGAAAAATTAGCAATTCGTTACGAGGAAGAAACAAACGCACAAATTAACAATATCATTTCTATTGTAGAGCCATCGCTTGTAGCGGTTTTATCCGTTATTGTTGGCGTTATCTTGTTATCCGTTATGTTACCTTTAATGGGAATTATGGCTGCAATAGGATAAGAGGTGTTTTATGGGCAGAAAAAATAGATTCGGCGGGCAGGGCAAACGCCGCGGCGGAATATCGGGAATGTTGTTGCCTTTAGCTTTTTTTGTGGCTATTGTGGCTATGTTTAATATGGGCATTAGCCAACTTACACAAGCCAACGAAGAAGAGGCGCTTAATTCTACCAGACAAGCGGTTGTTAGGGCTGCTGTCCAGTTTTATGCACTCGAGGGCAGGTATCCGCCAACTTTGGATTATCTTGTAGATCGTTTTGGCTTGCAACTAGATACTGACCGCTTTATTGTGCATTACAACGCATTTGCATCTAATGTAATGCCGCAAATTACGGTTTTACCAAGAGATTTTTGACGGAAATTAAATTGAAAAAATTTACATCTGTTTTAGCATCAAAATTGGTGCTAAAACAGGGTTGAAGGGGATTTTTATATGAATACAGGAGGTGGACGAAACCGCCGCCATATTGTTGATGTTTTATTTACTTTAGCATTGTTTTGTGTGTTTGCAGCAGCTTCTTTAATTGTTGTGTTTATTGGTGCAGAGGTTTACCGAAATGCGGTCAACCGCATCGACACGGGCTTTGAAGTAAACACAACTTTAATGTTCGTATCTACCAATATAAGACAACGAGATTCCTATAACGCCGTACGCATCGATGAAATTGAAGGACACCACGCATTAGTTTTGCAACAAGATATAGGCGAACAAACCTTTGAAACTTGGATATTCCATTATGATGGTGCATTACGCGAAATTTTTATAAATGCCGAAAATCGAACCGTTTTAGCGTTAGCAGCTGGGCAGCATCTAGTAAATGTGTATTATTTTGACATCGAATTAGTTGAAGATAGGCTTGTTGCAATAACGGTCGGCAGCGAAAGTGGCTATTCTGCACAAATGTTGGTCGGCTTGCGTAGCGGCTATAACGGAGGTGGCATTTAATGGCAAAATCTAAATCGGGATTATTTTTGATGGAACTTATTATTGCTATTGCGTTTTTTTCGGTATCTAGTGCTATTTGTATTCAACTTTTTGCGTTGGCACATACTTTAACTGCAAGTAGCGTAAATATGCAAATGGCGGTTATTAACGCACAAAGTGCCGCCGAAACTTTCAAAGTTGCTGGCGATGACGTTGATTATTTGCGGCAACTGTTACAAGCCGATATTGTTGACGGCAACGTTGTTGCAAATTTTGACGAGGATTGGAACAGAATTAGCGCCGCCGAAGAAGTTCGCTACAGATTGCTTATAAATTCTGATGTAGTTAGCAATATGGCAACGGCAGTAATTACTATTTCCGATTTCATGGACGGCTCGGAGGTTTATTCTTTGACGGTTCATAAATATTTGGGATTGTAGCCTAAAAGGGGGAACAAAATGCGAGCTTCAATAGGCAGTGTTAATATAGGCGGCTCTTCTATATTGGTTATTTTTGTTTTGTTGTGTTTAACTACTTTTGCGACTTTAGCAATGGTTTCGGCAACTGCCAACCATAGAATTGCCCTACGAACCGTCGAGGCTTCGAATGCCTACTATTTGGCGGATTCGCAAGCCGAGGAAATTTTGGCACAAATAAATTTTATTGTAACATCCGAAAATGACGACAATATTGTACAACAACGATTATTAGCTTTAGGTGCAGTTTTGGAGGAAAATATTATTTCGTACAGCGTACCTATTGACGATGTTCTAAGAATAGATGTAAAATTAGAAATGATTAACGATAATTTGCGAATTGTTTCGTGGATTATGGTTGCCGATTACGATCCAAGCGAGTTCGGCACTGGCGGCTTAAACGTATGGCCAGGTTAATCGAAGAATAAAGGGAGTGTTTTTGTGGATATAATGGATATTTTATCCGAGGCAGTTAGTAACAATTCATCTGATATATTTATCATTGCTGGTATGCCTATAACATATAAAATTAACGAGAAATTTGTTGCGACTAAAACAAAACCTCTTGGTTTAGCCGATACCGAGGCTTTGGTTGCCCGAATTTACGATAATGTTACTGTTTCTAGTTTAGATAAAGTAAAAAAATTGGGCGACGATGACTTTTCTTTTGCGTTGCCTGGGTTAAGCCGTTTTAGAGTTAATGTTTACAAGCAACGTGGTTCTTTGGCTGCTGTTATTCGGGTTATTCGTTTCGATTTGCCTAATCCCGAAACTGTCGGCATTCCAAAAACGGTAATGGATTTAGCCGACCGCCGAAAGGGCTTAATTTTGGTAACTGGCACTGCTGGCAGTGGCAAATCTACAACATTAGCTTGTATGATTGACAAAATCAACAAAACTAGAACGGATCACATAGTTACACTAGAAGATCCGCTGGAATATTTGCACCGCCATGACAAAAGTATAATTAGTCAACGAGAAGTGCATACTGACACGGAAAGTTATGTTAAGGCTTTGCGGGCTTCGTTGCGACAAGCCCCCGATGTTGTTTTGCTAGGCGAAATGCGCGACCACGAAACAATTTCGGTTGCAATGACAGCCGCCGAAACTGGGCATTTAGTTTTTTCTACACTACATACCGTGGGAGCCGCCAATACAATCGACCGTATAATTGACGCTTTTGGTGCAAATCAGCAAAACCAAATAAGAATACAATTAGCAATGGTTTTGCAAGCGGTTATATCGCAACAACTGTTGCCCACCGAGGACGGCAAATTAACGCCCGCCTTTGAAGTTATGATTGTCAACAACGCCGTTCGCACAATGATACGTGATGCAAAAATACATCAAATTGACTCGGTAATCCATTCGTCTTCCGCAGAGGGCATGATTACTTTGGATTCGTACCTAATAAATTTGCTAAAGGCTGGCAAAATATCTTCCAAAACAGCAATCGCCTACAGCACAAATCCAGAGTTAATGTCTAAAAAAATCTAATAAAATAATCATAAAAAGTGGCAAAATCAAACAGACCGAAAATGTTCGGTCTGTTTTGGGTTTTTTAGGGTTATTGTAAAATATTGAAATATTACGGATTTGGAAAAAACGAGCGGATAATATCCGCCCCTACAAAAAGCCAACCGCCCGATATTGCTACATAAAATTTTTTTGAAATTGGTTAAAAACAAATCAAACAGACCGAAAATGTTCGGTCTGTTTGATTTGTTTTTTGTGAAAATTCAAATTTACGGTTTTAATATTTTGAAACATTTTTTTATTTTGCGTAATCCGTTACTCGGGTTTCGCGGATTAAATTTACCTTAACTTGCCCAGGATATTGTACTTCGTCTTCGATTCTTTTTGCGACATCTCTGGCTAGCAAGGTCATTCCAACATCGTCAATCATTTCGGGTATTACAATTATTCGCAATTCTCTTCCAGCCTGCATAGCAAAAGATTTTTCCACGCCGTCAAAACTTTCGGCGATGGTTTCTAGTTTTTGTAGACGTTTAACGTAAATTTCCAAAGTTTCGCGGCGTGCACCAGGGCGCGCACCAGAAATTGCATCGGCAGTTTGGGTTATAACGGCTATGATACTTTTCGGGTCAACATCGCCATGATGTGCCTCAACAGCGTTGACAATCGTGTCCGATTCCTTGTACTTGCGACACAAGCCAACGCCAATCGAAACATGAGAGCCGTCCATATCGTGGCTAACAGATTTTCCGATGTCGTGCAGTAAGCCAGCGCGTTTTGCCAAGGTAACATCAACGCCAAGTTCGCCAGCCAACAGACCGCATAAATATGCGACTTCTATCGAGTGCTTTAGCATATTTTGCCCATAACTTGTGCGAAACTTCATTTTGCCCAAAAGCCTAATCAATTCGGGATGTATCCCGTGTACACCAACTTCGAAAGTGGCGGCTTCGCCCTCTTCTCGGATTATTACTTCAACATCTTTTTTGGCTTTTTCGACCATTTCTTCAATCCGCGCAGGATGAACCCTGCCATCGACAATTAACTTTTCGAGGGCAATGCGGGCAATTTCGCGGCGCATGGGATCGAAGCCCGATAAAATAACGGCTTCGGGCGTATCGTCAATTATTAAATCGATGCCAGTGAGTGCTTCTAAGGCACGTATATTGCGACCTTCTCTACCGATAATGCGGCCTTTCATGTCGTCATTGGGCAACTGCACAACAGATACAGTGGTTTCGGCAACGTGGTCAACGGCGCAACGCTGTATTGCCATTCCCAAAATGTTTTTTGCTTTTTTGTCTGCCTCGGCTTTGGTTTTCTGCTCAATATCTCGGATAAGTTTAGCCGCCTCAAACCGTGTTTCGCTTTCAATAGCCGAAATTAAGGTAGTTTTGGCTTGTTCTTTGGTCAACCCAGAAATACGTTCAAGTTCGTTTTGGTGTTTAGCAAGTGCTTGTGCCACCTCTTCTTTTTGTAAATCTAGTTGTTCAGTTTTTTTACGTAGCTGTTCGTCTTTTTTCTCTTGGTTATCCAGCTTACGATCTAGGGTCTCTTCTTTTTGAAGTAGACGTTTTTCTAAACGCTGCAACTCGTTTCGACGCTCTTTTGATTCTTTTTCCGCCTCATTCTTTGTTTTTATGCTTTCTTCTTTAGCTTCCAAAAGCATTTCTTTAGAACGTGCTTCGGCAGTCCTTTTTGCGTCTTCCAGAATGTTTTCCGCCTCAATTTCGGCAGATCCCAATTTAGATTCAGCAACTTTTTTTCTATACAAAATTCCTGCAAAAAATGCTACAAAAATGCCAAAAACGGCTACAACACCCATAATTATTAGTTCCATGGGTGGATAATGCACCTCCAGTCAATAATGCTTTATAATTATAGCCTTTTTTTACGGACTTGTCAAATATAAAAATGCTGAATAATTGAAAATTTGTTGATAAATTGTATTTTTTTGTTATTTGTAATATAAGTGTAATATAAATGCGAATAATTTCAAAATAAATTGCTGCAGGGAAAAATTTTAATCAATTTCAAAATAAATTGCTGTAGGGAAACATTTCAAGCAATTTCAAAACAAATTGCTGTGCGATAAAACGGGCAGGCGGGTCCGCCCGTATTTCTACAACATACCATTTTTATTAGGTTAAAAAATTTTTTGGGATTTATTGCAAATTTCTTTCAAAATGTTTGAATCGGCTACCTTGAAAAGTTAGATTACCAAAATCGTTTTCCGCTAGCAATCCAAAATCTTTGTCCGATATTCTAAATTCCATGCGATCGCCGCTTTCAACTTGAAAAGTTGCAAAATATATGGTTACATTGTTAAATTGGTTTATGTTGCCGTCATTTAGATTATGATTGGCATTATTTAAGGTTTGTCGGTGGTTGACAGCCATCCGTTTTGTTACAAGATGTGCAGAAACAGTTAGCAACGGCGAATTATTGTTATTGCTCCATTCTGCAAGGTTTTGAGCAGTGCGAATAATCAAAATTATTGCAAATATCACAAACATCACAAACATTATTATTGCCAAAATTGGAACAATATTGAAAATCGGCGTTACAGGAAAAGGTGTTGGCATAAGATACCTCCTTTAATAGGCTAAATCTCGCAAATCGAAAGTGATTCCCTTTTGAGGGGACAATAAATTTTTTAGGGATTGGTCGGCTATATTAACAAATAATAAAAAATATTTTTTCATAAAATGAGCAACACAAAAAAACGTTATAATGGAAAAAGTAGCAATAATATACAGGATTTTTCCTATACCTGCATATCTTCGTCAATCATTTTTAGTCTGTCGGTGTGGCGACCGCCCTCAAATTCAGCGTTTAGCCAAACTTCAACAATCATTTTGGCAAGCTCAACGCCAACAACACGAGCTCCCAAAGCAAGAGCATTTGCGTTGTTGTGTCGCCGCGAAAGTAGTGCGGTATATGTATCCGAGCAGTTTGCGCAGCGGATTCCTGGCATTCTGTTTGCTGCCAACGATATTCCAAAACCTGTACCGCAAATTAAAATTGCCCTTTCGCATTCGCCAGACAAAACCTTTTCGGCTGCCAAACGCCCAAATACAGGATAATCTGCCGAAACGGAACTATGTGTTCCAACGTCAATTATTTCGTGTCCCAAAGAACGTGCCAAGTCGGCTATTTCTAATTTTAATGAATAGCCTGTATGGTCGTTTCCCATTGCTATCTTCAAAAAAACACCTCCAGTTTTAGCTATATGGCTAAATACGTTAAATCAAATTCTATTCCGTTTTGCGTTCGCAACGGATTTAATAATGATAAATCTTCCAATTTTTTGTCGCCCAAATATCGTTCTACTTGGTTGGAATCTTGCGTTAAATACCAGTGTTCGGTTTTGGGGGATTTTGAGTATAAATGTTGCTTGAATTTTCGATGTAGTTTTGTGTTGCCTTTTGACCAAACTTCTACAATCAAATCGGGCGAACCGTACAGTTGGGAATTTTGCTCGATAAATTTATTTTCGTGAAATAGAAGAAAATCGGGCATAACATACTCTGCAACATCATACTCTTCTTCATGGTAATTTTCGTTGTCCAAATCGTAAAGTCTTAATCCATCAAAATCAAGTATCAGATTACCCAAATAACACAATCGGATATTTTCATGAAAAATTTCCAAATTGCCTTGCCTTATTAACGTATCATGTTGGGTAAATATTCCGCCAACAAAGCCACTAACTAGTCTTCCGTGTCGTGGTTTGTTGGACATTGTCGTTATAAAATCTTCAAAAAGAGCGTCCATAATATCCTCCAAATTAACCCTGCTATGCCGAAAAATCAGCATAGCAGAGTCGCATTTCAAATTTATAAAATTAGCTACGACGATTTACCATCGAGATAAACCGCAACAGCTGCAACAGCGAAACCAAAGCGGCGGCGACGTAAGTTAATGCAGCGGCGTTTAATACTTTTTTTGCAGGAACTATCTCAATATCGCTCAAAAACCGCTGTTCTTCAAGCAATGCGAGAGCCCTAGATGATGCGTTAAATTCTACGGGCAAAGTTACCACTTGAAACAAAGTTGCAAACGAAAACAAGGCGATTCCAGCGTATAACATCCATATCCCAAAAATTTGAGTGGACAATATCATTCCAGCTATAAGTAGCGGCATTGCCATTTTTGAGCCAATGTTCGCTACTGGGAAAAGTCCCGTGCGAAAACTAAGTGGTGCGTAACCTTCATCGTGTTGAATTGCGTGTCCAACTTCGTGTGCAGCGACACTTAACGCCGCAAGGGAAGTTTGGTTGTAAACCGCTTCTGACAATCTAACGGTTTTGTCGCGCGGATCGTAATGGTCGGTCAACTGTCCAGAAATTCCCTCAACGGAAACATCGCGAATACCAGATGCCGCTAACAATTTTTCGGCAACTTCTCGTCCAGTCATTCCCTTTGCAGAGCCGACTTGTGCAAATTTGTGAAACGTACTATTTACCTTGTGTTGCGCATAAAACGACAATAAAATTGCGGGCAACAACAATATCAAACTAGGATCGAACACCATTACGCTTTACCTGTCGAGCCGAACAAGTCCATTTTTTCTTCAACCGTGGCGATAATTGCCTTAAAACCAGGGTCGAGCAACTTGCGTGGGTCGAAACCTTTGCCTTGCTTATCTTTGCCAGCTTCGATGTATGCGCGAGTTGCGGCGGCAAAAGATAGTTGACATTCTGTGTTTACGTTGATTTTTGTTACGCCCAAATTGATTGCCGTTTTTATCATTTCTTCGGGGATTCCTGTTCCGCCGTGCAGAACTAGAGGAATGCCGTTTGTTGCCTTTTGTACTTTTTCTAAAGTTCCGAAATCTAAGCCGCGCCAATTTTCGGGATAAACGCCGTGAATATTGCCGATTCCTGCTGCCAAAAAGTCAACGCCAAGTTCGGCAATTTGTCGGCACCATTCGGGATCGGCTATTTCGCCGTTTCCAACAACGCCGTCTTCTTCGCCGCCAATAGAGCCAACTTCGGCTTCGATGGATTTGCCGTTATCGTGAGCAAGTTTAACCATTTCTTTTGTTTTTTGAACGTTTTCGTCAATGTCGAAGTGGCTACCATCGAACATAATGCTGCTAAATCCTGCATCTACGCAGTCAATACAGCCTTGATACGAGCCGTGATCTAAATGAGTTGCGATTGGAACGGTAATTCCCAAAAAGTCGTGAAGTTCGCGAACCATTGCAACGACGGTCTTAAAGCCGCCCATGTACTTGCCAGCACCTTCCGAAACGCCCAAAATTGCGGGGCTGTTCTTCGCTTGAGCTGCCGTTAAAATTGCCTTTGTCCACTCTAAATTATTGATGTTAAATTGTCCTACAGCGTAATGTCCTTTTAGAGCCTTTTGCATCATTTCAGTTGCATTTACAATCATCTGAAATTCCTCCTGTTAAATTAAATTTAATATATCTTGATAGGCTATAAAAACAGCCAATATCATCAAAATTACAAAGCCCGCAAGGTGGATAATTCCCTCACGTTCGGGCGAAATTGGTTTGCGGCGCACCGCTTCGACCGTCAAAAATAGCAGACGGCCGCCGTCCAAAGCTGGCAACGGTAGCAGGTTCATAACGCCGAGATTGGCACTGATTAACGCGCCAAAACTTGCCATATTAAGGAAAATGGATAATGCCAAAATTCCAAAACTAACTTGTGCATTTGTGGCGGCTTGCACGGTGGCTTGATATTGCCCATGAATCATATTGCCGATTCCGATTGGGCCCGCAATTTGGTCAACCACGGTTGACGGAGCAGTAACAAGGCGAACGAGCGTAAATACGATACTTCGCACAACAAATCCGATACGCATAAAGCCGTCCGTTAGCGTTTCGCCGATTGTTGCGGTTTGCAAGCCTTCAGTTGGAGCATTGAAAGGGCTAAGCAAGCCAGCACGCGGCGTTGAGTAAATTCCGATTGCGTATCTTCCGTCCATATTTTGCGGAGTTATTATTACGTTGTGGCTAAATCCGTCGCGAATATAGCCAATTTCTATTGGACGACCGCCGCCTGTAGCGGTTTCAAAAGCAATGTCGTCCCAAAGAAAAATTCGGTTGCCGTTAAGGTGCGTAATGCGATCACCAGCGTTAAGCCCAACAAGCTGTGCAGGGGATTCATCCACTGTACCGCCAACAATAGTAGTGTTGATTCCTGCAATGCTTGCCACAAGCGAAAACAGGACAAAAGCCAAAACAAAGTTCATAAACGAACCTGCAACCATAACCATTGCTCGCTGCGGGATAGTTTTGTTGCAATAGGCTTTTTCGGATAAAGTTGGATCGGCTTGCAGCTTTTCGTCGCTTTCTTCCTTGCTAGTGAGAGCATCAGCATCATCGGCGTACAGTTTGCAAAATCCGCCCAACGGGAGCAATCTAATAGTATAAAGCGTTTCGCCACTTTGAATGCCCACTAATTTTGGGCCCATTCCTATTGCAAACTCTTCTACCCAAATTCCGACTTTACGTGCCGCTATAAAATGTCCCCATTCGTGGACAAGCACTACAATTCCAAATACAAGTATTGCCATTAAAATTGACATTTTTACCTCCTGTATACAAAAAATTAAATTATTGACCATTTGTAAATTGATTTTTTAGGTTAAATTTTGGTACTTTAATTATTGTAACATTAAAATTTGTTTTTGTCTAATTTGTTGTTAGGAAATTTTTTGAAATTTTTTGAAATCAAAAAGGACGGGGAAATTCCGCCCTTTTTGGCAATATTTGATATTACAACCGTCAATTCCCGCTTTCGGCGGCTCGCCGCGCGGCATCCATAGCTAAAGCATTTTGCATATCAAACTCCAGCAACTGCTCCAAGCCTAAACCGTAGGCACGTTCTCGCATTTCGTCTAGCAATGCGTCAAATTCGGCTGCATCATTGGCGTAAACCATTCGCCACGATAGCGGAGTTACTATTCCGCCAATCATGCCGCGCAAGGTTGACAACTCCGATGGTTCTTCTGGGACGATAAATCCATTCCCAGGAGCTACCATTAGTTTGTTGTTGTTCCGCAAAAATTCCATTGTGTTTAAGGCGTTCATTTGATTTCGCCAATCTTCTGTTAGCGGATTCGTCATAAAATCACGTTGAACCGATGGCCACATCTCGTATAAAAATGGGAAACCTGTCCGTGGATTTATATCCGTGCCGATTACCGTCGGAAAATTTAGCTGATTCATTCCATCACGGAGGTTGCCGCCGCCCCATTCTTCAGGCACGGGAACTGTTTCGCCATTTAACAGCGTTCTTATGCCAAAATCCGTTAAAACTGGCTCGCCGTCTATCATTTCCCAGGTTAAACCTTCTGGTCCTGGCGAAGTTGAAGTATCTCCGCCGCTTGCGTCAACTCCCTCTGGAGAATACAGCCAATCTATGAAATCCACCAAACGTTGCGGATCAGCCGCTCGAGGTCCAACTCCGATAAATGTATCGCTGCCGTATGGATTCGCTCCGTACGAAAATACTTGCATCTCATTGAACGGTGCAAACATGAAGCCTCTTCCCGCTTGCACGTTCTCGGTTGTGTTGAACGCCGATTGTCCCAACCATGGCCAAAATGAGAACAAAACTTGTCCGTTTTGATATTTTGTGAAAATGTCGCTCCATGATTGCGTTGCCGATTCTGGATCTAGCAAGCCGCGCCGAAATGCTTCGTTGTAAAATCGTAGCGTTTCCATGTACCACGAATCCACATCTAATATTCCTTGAATATTGCCGCCGTCCGCTGCAACAGCAAATATCCCACGTTGTCGCCGTATCCGAAAAATGCCGCTGGTTGCCGTGCCGCCATCATAATCTCGCTATCCCAATCAGGAAACAGCGAAATCGCATAAACTGGCAATCCGTCGTCTGTCGTTGGATTCATATTTTGCATTTGTTCCAAAACGTCCAATAAATCGTCTAGCGAATTCATTTCTGGATAACCCAATTCTGCATACAAATCCCAGCGAAGATAGGGCCCGAATGTTGGTTCAAGCCCCTCCATTGTGTTTGTCGCTGGCTGTGAGGAAACCTCCATTGGCGTGCCGAAAATTCCGTCTTGCGTTATCGGGCTGTTTAGACTTTCGATTGCTCGCATGAAATTGTTCAAATTTTGCGAATTTCCCATGTGCGGCGAAATATCCAATAAAAGCCCGCCTGTTACCATTTCTTGCATAACTCCGCCGCCTGCTCCAACGATTATTAAATCGCCAATATGCCCTGCAGCCGATCTTGTTTGAAACAACATATCTCCGCCGCCAGCAACGTTCGGCGCTATTATGTTCAACTCAATGTTGAATTGCTCTCTTATCAGATGCGCGAAGAATCCCGATTGTATGCCCTGATAATTGGCTCTAGCACTGAAAACTTCCACTGTTAGCAAATCGTTGCTGGCTGTTCCAGCGGTTGCGGATTCATTCGCTTCGCCTGTCGTTGTGCCAGTTGGTGCATTTTCTGCACACGCCGTTATTGCCAAAATTAGCAACATTGTTAATAATATCTTTTTCATTTTTACAAATCCTCCTAAAAATCCCAAATTTAGCCCTTCACAGAGCCTATCATTATCCCTTTTACAAAAAACCGCTGTAAAAATGGATAAACCATCAAAATTGGCAACGTTACTATTACCGAAATTGTCATTTGCACGGAAAGCGGCGTTTGCTGCATTGCCGCGGCGATTGCGCCCGCTCCTCCAACTCCAGTTTGCTGAATTAACGCTGCCAACGATGCCGCTTGATTTAGATACGTAAACAGCAAAAATTGCAACGACCACAAACCTTGATCGGTTATAAACAGCAGCGTATCTTGAAATGCCGACCATTGACCAACTGCCGCGAAAATTGCCACCGTTGCCAAAATTGGCGTACTTATCGGCAAAATTACTCTGAAGAAGATTGTGATTATGCCCGCGCCGTCTATTTCGGCGGCTTCTTGCAAGGACGGCGGCAACGATTCGATGTACGTTTTTACCAAAATAATGTTGAACGGCTGCACAACCGCCGGCAAAATGTAAACCCAAAAACTGTTAGTTAAGCCTAACGTTCGCATTGTCATAAAAATGGGCAAAAGTCCTGCGTTAAAGTACATTGTTATTACAACCGCTCTGTACCAAAAACTGCGTCCCCACATTTTTTGCTGTGTGAACATGAATCCCAAAAAGCCCGATGCAAGCACTGTAAACGCCGTGCCGATTACTGTTCTGGCAAGCGAAATTGTCGCCGCTTGCGAAAGCCCTGGCAACCGCAAAATCTCAATGTAATTTTGCAAGTGAATCTCGCGCGGAAACAGGTTGATTTGTCGCAATGCACTCAAATTGTTCGCACTAATCGAGTTTATCAGCAAATACCAAAACGGATAAACGCAAGCCAAAGTAAACAGCACGAAAAATACATATACAAATCCCATGAAAATTCTATCTTTTAGCATTTTTATCCTCCTAAATTATCGATTCGCCACGTATTTTTTTGGATATAAAGTTGACCGTGAACAGCAAAACCACGCTAACAATACTTTTTAGCATACTTACGGCTGTTCCCAGCGAAAGGTTGCCAGAGGCGATTCCTACATTATAAATGTATAAATCTAGCACCTCGATGTTGGCTCGGTTGAATGCGTTTTGAAACACAAAAAATTGCTCTAAGCCGTTGTTGAGAAAGCCCGCCGTTGCAAGCAAAAATAGCACAAGATACGTCGGCAAAAGGCTAGGAAAAGTTATGTGCCGCATTAAATGAAACCGATTTGCGCCGTCCACTCGCGCGGCTTCGTAAAGTTCCTGGTCGATGCCAGCGATTGCCGCCAAATAGATAATACAGCCCCAACCAAGCCCTTTCCAGATTCCCCAACCGAGCATTTGCAACCACGTAAAACGGTGCGTATCCAAAAAGCGGATTGGCGTTGTGATTAGGTCTAAATCTTGCAAAAGCGTGTTGACCATTCCAGTTGTGGAAAACAGCATAAACGCCATAGAATAAACCAAAATCCAGCTAATAAAATTGGGTAAAGTGGTAAGCACTTGCACATATTTTTTGAACCTTGTAAAGCGAATCTCGTTTAGCAAAATTGCGACAAACATGGGCAACATGGACGTTCCAAGCGTGAGAAAGCTCATTGCAAAAGTGTTTGTCATAACGCGCCGCAGCTCTTGCACTTGTGCGGGATTTCCGAAAAGCATTACAAACCAGTTTAGCCCAACAAAATTGCTGCCAGCCAAGCCTAAAGCAGGTCGATAATCCCAAAATGAGTAAATCCAGCCATGTAGAGGAAAATATGCAAATGCGAACGTAAGCAATAAAAAAGGCAAAATTAACAAAAAATAGCGGAATCCTTTATCTTTTTTGGTAGATATGCTAGTTTTAGTTGAACCAATAATATTTTTTTGCAAAATAATCTTCCTTTCTAGTAGTATGTATTGTGAAAATATTACCAAAATTGGATAAAAACGGCTTGCATAATTCTAACTTTTGGTTGCACTATTCTGACATTTCGATTATTATATATTAAAGGTAGAGAGGAATTTCACAATGACAGCATACAAAGAGGGCAGGCACGGAACGCCGTATTTACCGATAGCGGCATACGAAACGTATCCAGGTTTTGCGGACGAATTTAATAACAGCCACATAGATTGCCATTATCACGACGAATGGGAGTTTTTTTTGGTGGAAACGGGAAGTGCATATTATGGTTTGAACGGCTTTATGCAAGTGGTTTCGGCGGGCGATGTAATATTTATACCGGCGGGCAATTTGCATTTGTTTAATGCAGTTGACAGCCAACCGTGGCAATTTAAGGCGGTTGTATTTAGCCAAGATATAATAATGCCGCTGCACAAAGATTTAGTAGAAACGAAATATATCCGACCGTTGATAGATGGCGAATTTACGCTACCGATAGCAATAAATGCGGCGGATATTTTGGCAAAATTTAGCAAGTTGCACAATTTGGTAACAAACAAGCCGCCAATTTACGAGATTCGCATAAAAGCGGTTATTTGGGATTTATTAGCACATTGGCTAGAAAACGCACATAAAACGTCGCAAAAGTTTTCGGGGGATAAAGTTGACAGTTTTGCACAAATAAAATCTACTTTAGAGTATATTCATGTACATTATAACCAAAAAATTTGCGTTGACGAATTAGCCAAAATTGCACACATGAGCGCGGGATATTTTGCGAGAATGTTCAAATATTATACAACCAAAAGCCCGATGGATTATGTTATAAAAATAAGGTTGTCAAAAGCGGCGGCTTTGCTAGAGAATAGCGACGACAAGTTGTTGAAAATTGCGTTGGATACTGGGTTTAATAATTTGAGTTATTTTATTCGGATTTTTGCTAGGAATTTTGGGTGCAGTCCTAGTGAGTATCGTAGGCGGCTTGAACTTGCAGAATGAGGGGAAATATATGCAGCAATTAGCGGAAATAGCGGGTTTATCGCGAACACAAATAATAGTAATACCAACATTGCTTGTTTTGGCAATAATAATTTTGTCCAAAACGCCATTTTTTAATGGGATAAATTTGTTAAAGTTGCAAAAATGGACACAAAAATCATTTTTAATTATGATTATCGTACCTTTTTTGCTGTTTACTCTGCTTGCGTTTATTGTTATGATTACAGCTGATTTATTCGATATACGTGAATGGTTGACAGAAATTATAGCAACAATATTTTTTGGATATATGTTTCGTTTGTTGGTTTATGGAACAGGAGCAATGTTTTCAGCTTGGATTTTGCCAATTTTTATTTTTTTCAGCACGAAAGATAAGGTGGCTCGGCTGAAAATGTGGAGTTTGACTTTTTTGGTTTATTCTGCGTTTGTTAGTTTAATTTTGGTGAGTGCGGTTTTTATGGGATTGGGGGTTTTGTTGGGTTGAAAGTTTGGTTTTGTGCAAAGTTTACAAAAATTTTTAATATAACGAGGTAGTTTTGGTGGTTTTTTCTAAAATTGTGATGTTTTTTAATTGAAAGGTTTTTAGTTAGAAAATAGCACGATATATTGGTTGACAAAAATGGCAAAGTACAGGCAAGCGAACTGTTAAAAATATTACAGTAATTCGGTCGCCCAAAATTTACCACTTTTACAAACCCCTCAAACCTCACCAAGCCCAGTAGGAATCCTCACAAAAACCCTTGTACCTTGATTTTTCGCACTTTCCAATTCGATAGTACCTTTGTGATACCGCACAATGTGCTTAACAATGGAAAGTCCCAAGCCTGCGCCGCCTGTGTTTTGGTTGCGCGATTGCTCTACTCGGTAAAACCTTTCAAAAACTCGGCGCTCTTCTTCTTTTGGAATGCCGATTCCTGTGTCGGTTACGTTTATGTACGCAAACCTTTTTTTGGCGGAAACCGCTATTTTTACCTCGCCGCCAACTTTGTTATATCTTATTGCATTAGAAATTAAGTTGACAAGTAACATATAAATTAAATGGCGATTTCCCTGTACCATTGCCACAGAATCCACTAAAATCAAGTTTATTTGCATTTTGTCTGCCAGGGCTTGCAATGTGCTAATTGCCTCTGTTGCAGGTTGACATAAATCAAACTCGGAATATGCCTCTCTGCCGTCCATTTCGTCCAATTTGGATAGCAGCAAAATGTTCTCAATCATATCAATCATGCGGCGCGATTCGTTGCCTATCTTGTTCGAAAAATATAGTACATCGTTGGGTGCTATGTTTCCCTTGCTGATAATGTCTGCAAAGCCCATTATGCAAGTTAGCGGCGTGTTTAACTCGTGTGATACATTTGCCGAAAATTCGCGCCGCATTTTTTCTGCCAACTGCCGCTCGGTTACGTCCGCTATCAAAATTATTGCGCCCTTGTCAGAAGACGGAACAAACGAAACTTGATAAATGTTTTCGGTTTCCATTAACATTTGCCCGCTATGTCCTTGCAAAGCCGCTTTTACTTTGTTGAGAAAAATTGTATCTCGTGTTAAAAAATTTATGTTGTTGCCCTCGCAATTTTCCACGGCAAATAATTTTACTGCAAAGTGGTTAATTGCAACAACCGTGCTAGAGCTATCCAACATAACAAGCCCTTCTTGCATATTGTCAAATATCGAGCGAATTGTATTTGCCTGTTCGGAAATCTCTTGCATATTGCTTTCAATTTGCTTTTGCTGACGTAAAATTGTGCGAACAAAAGCCGAAAGTTCGTCATAAATTTCGATATTATCTGGCGAAGTAAAATCTATTTTGTTGATAGAATTGGTAATTTGTTTGGCTGTGTTAAGTGCAAAAAGATAGCTAACAGTGCAAGCGACAAGCACCAAAATAACGCCTGAAACCACCGCAACAACAGCATTTTCGGAAAACGCGGCTGCTAAGTTGCCAATTTGCGAAGTTGGAACAAGCACAGTAATTGTTGCAAGAGCGGCTGTTCCCAAAGCAATAACCGTTGACAGGCATATAACCTTAAAAAGTATTTTCCTCACAAAATCACCTACAAACTTATTTTATAGCCCACTCCACGAACGGTTTTTATCATATCGCCGCAACTGCCCAATTTTTTGCGGAGTGCTCTAATTTGCATATCAACATTGCGATCGGCTGGACCGCCGTCATCGCCAGGTCGCCAAACCAAGTCCAGCAGCTGATCGCGAGACATTACCAAATGTTTATGTTTTAACAAGCAATAAAGCAGTTCAAATTCCAGATATGTTAAATTTACCTCGTTATTTTCTGTCCAAACTAGCCTAGTTTGGGTATCTAATACAATATTTCCCAAAACTAAACTTGTGTCCTCTTTGGAATTTTTGCTATCGGTGCGGCGCAAAACGGCGCGAACCCGTGCCAATAGTTCGTCAACCAAAAATGGCTTGGTAATATAATCGTCTGCACCAGAATTTAGCCCTTCGACACTTTTTAAGCTATCTCGGACAGCGGTTAAAATTACAACGGGAATTTTATCTGTATCTTTTGACTGTTTCAAACTTGCCAAAATTTCGAAACCATTTTCGCCAGGCAGCATAATATCCAACAAAATTAACGAGGGTTTTTCTAGCCGCATATGTTTCCAAAACGGTTTGGCTCCCTCAAAAGTAGTTACTTTGTAACCATCCGATTTTAGTGCGTAATACACCAATTCGCGGATGTTCTCTTCATCTTCTATAACAAATATACTCGCCATTCGTTCCTCCAAACATAAAAGATAACACGGTTTTACGTTGTTGCTTTAGCTGGTTTGGGTGCTGATAATTTTTTGTATTTGCCAGTTATGGAAAACTCTACCCATTCGGCTATATTTTCGGCATGATCGCCTATTCGTTCAAAATATTTTGCAATCATCAGCAAGTCAACCGCTTGTCCTATATTATTGGGATCCAAATGGATTAGAGCGGTTAAATCTTTTTTTACTAACAAGAAAAGGCGATCTACTTCGTCGTCATCGCGGCGGACTTTTCTTGCTAATTTTAGGTCTTTTTTAATGTAGGCATCTATTGCGTTTGTTACCATTTTGGATGCCGCTTCTGCCATTTTGGGAATATCCTCTAGGTCTTTTATGTAAACCTGACCAGCCATTATAATTATTATTTCGGATATATCGGCACATTGATCGCCGATACGTTCCATATCGGTAATCATTTTCATTGCGGCAGAAATCATTCGCAAGTCGCGAGCAACGGGAGTGTGCAACAGCAGTAATTTTAAGCATAAATCTTCAATTTCTTTTTCCAGGTCGTCAATTTCTTGATCGCATTTTATGGCATCTTCGGCAAATTCAATGTTTTGCGTTATCATGCCTTTGTGAGTGAGGTCTATTGCTTTTTCAACCAAAGTTCCCATTTCGATTAAATATTGGTTTAGATCGTGCAATTTTTCCTCAAAACCCTTTCTCATTTTATCACCTCTTAACCAAACCGCCCTGTAATGTAATCTTCGGTGGCTTGTTCTTTTGGATTACCGAAAATTTCTTCGGTTTTGTTGCATTCTACTACTTTTCCTAGCAAGAAAAACGCTGTACGGTGGCTTATACGAGCCGCTTGTTGCATATTGTGCGTTACCATTACTATGCTGTACTTTTCGCTTAACTGCACAGCTAAATCTTCAATTTTTCCTGTAGATATGGGATCTAATGCAGAAGTTGGTTCGTCCATCAGCAAAATTTCGGGAGAAACCGCCAACGCACGGGCTATACAAAGCCGTTGTTGTTGTCCGCCAGATAAACCGAGTGCCGATTTTTTTAATCTATCTTTTACTTCGTCCCAAATTGCGGAATCCTTTAGTGCTTTTTCGACGATTTCGTCTAATTCGTGTTTTTTGCGGATTCCGTGCGTTATTGGACCAAACGCAATATTATCGTAAACGCTCATAGGAAACGGATTCGGCTTTTGAAAGACCATTCCAACTCGTTTGCGAAGACTGTTTACATCGATATTTTTGTAAATGTCAACGCCATCTAGCAAAATTTCGCCCGTTATGCGGCAACCGTCAATTAAATCGTTCATGCGATTTAGCGATTTTAGCAAGGTAGATTTTCCGCAGCCAGAAGGTCCAATTAACGCCAAAATTTCGTTTTGTCCAACGGTTAAATTTATATCGTGCAAAGCGTGAAAATCTACATAATAGAGGTTCACGTTTTTAATATCAAAAATGTTCATAATTTATTTTATCCTTTCGTAAGTTTTTTTGCAAGAAATGCCGAAAAAGTATTTATTAACAACACAACCAACAGCAAAACCACGCCAGTTGCGTACGCTTCATTAAGATGCAACGCTTCGCTAGTTAATACCCACATATGCACGGTTAAGGTTCGCACCGAGCTGCTTAAGCCCTCTGGAATTTGCGCGACTGTGCCAGCCGTAAAAATAAGAGCCGCCGATTCGCCAATAATACGACCGATTGCCAAAATTACTCCTGCGAAAATGCCAGGAATTGCAGACGGCAAAACAATTTTGAAAACGGCACGCAATTTTCCTGCACCTAAAGCGAACGCGCCTTCGCGAAAGCCGTCAGGCACGGCTTTTAAGGCTTCTTCGGTGGTACGTATTACCATTGGCAAAATCATAATAGAAAGCGTTAAACTGCCAGCCAGCAAAGAAAATCCCATTCCCAAAAAAACCACAAAAAACAGCATTCCAAACAAACCGTAAACTATCGACGGGATTCCTGCCAAAAGTTCCGTTGTAGAGCGAATGAAAATTACAAGGCGATTTCCCCGCTTTACATATTCGACAAGGTAGATTCCTGTGAAAATGCCAAGCGGCACGGCAAACGCAAGCGTTAAAGCAACCACAATTATTGTCGAAACTATTGACGGAAACATAGAAACATTCTCGGTTGTAAACTGTGTTTCGAAAAGCGATGGATTAAGATGCGGAATGCCGTTGATTAAAATATAAAAGATAATCGAAAGCAGTGCGAGCAAAGTAACGCCTGCAAACAGCCAAGTAAGCACAAACAGGGCTGTATCAATGATTTTTGTACGCATAATTATACACTCTTTCTAGTAAGCAGGGTAAAAGTTATGTTAATAATGAGAATAAACACAAACAGCACAACAGCAGTTGCAATAAGAGCATTTCGGTGCAATCCGGCGGCGTATCCCATTTCGATGACGATGTTGGCAGTAAGCGAACGCGCGCCGCGCAACAAATGAATGGGCATTCTAGCGTGATTTCCCGCAACCATAACAACAGCCATTGTTTCGCCGATTGCACGACCAACGCCAAGCACAACCGATGCGAGGATTCCCGATTTTGCGGCAGGAACCATTACAAAAAATACACTTCGCGTATGGCTTGCTCCCAAAGCTAAAGCGCCCTCATAATAATTTTTGGGAACAGCCCGCATAGCCGCTTCCGAGATAGCAATAACGGTTGGCAAAATCATAATTCCCAAAATAATTGCGGCGGCTAAAATGGACATTCCTGTAGCACCGCCAGGCAAATGCGTTGTAAACCGCATAGCCAAAGTACGCACAATAGGAACAATCATAACCATTCCAAAAAATCCGTAAACTACCGATGGGATTCCCGCAAGCAAATTGACAACTGGTTTTAAGAAAGTATACATCTTTTTGGGGCACATATGTGCAAAAAATATTGCAGTGAAAATTCCGATAGGTACGCCAATAATTATAGCGCCTAACATAAAATAAACGCTACCAACAATCATTGGTAAAATTCCAAATTGTGGGCCAATTTCGCCGCCTTGCATTGGTGTCCAGTTTGTACCTAGCAGGAAATTTGCCGCACCAATTTCGAATATAGCAGGGATTCCGTTGGCAAATAAAAACCAACAAATCAGCAAAATAGCCAAAATAGAAGTACAGGCACACAACAGGAAAATTTTTTCCATTATAAATTCTTTTACGTTGTACATTTGTTTCCTCCTTGTATTAACAAGTCTTTTTTGTGTAACATAGGAAGTATAATTCCTGTAGATAAAGGTTATACTAAGTTTTTATAAAGTTTTGATAAAAATTGTACACAATCAAAAAAATATGTTATAATAAAACTGTAAGCAGTTGTTTGAAATTTTAGAAACGAGGTATGAAATGGCAAAAATTGCTAAAAGTTTAACAGATTTAATAGGAAAAACTCCGCTACTTGAAGTAGTAAATTTTAATGCAAACAATAATGTTAATGCACGATTATTGGTAAAAATAGAATATTTTAATCCAATGAGCAGCGTAAAAGACAGAATCGGCTACGCAATGATAGCAGATGCCGAAAAAACAGGAAAATTACAAAAAGACACAACAATTATCGAGGCAACCAGCGGAAACACAGGAATAGCTTTAGCATTCGTAGCGGCAGCAAGAGGTTACAAGCTAATTTTAACAATGCCCGAAACCATGAGCTTGGAGCGTCGCAATATGTTAAAAGCACTCGGTGCAGAGTTAATTTTAACCGAAGGTGCAAAAGGCATGAAAGGTGCAATGGCAAAAGCAAAAGAAATACATCAAAGCATACCAAACTCTATAATATTAAAGCAATTTGCAAATTTGGCAAATCCCGAAATTCACCGCAACACAACCGCATTAGAAATATGGGAAGACACAGACGGCGAAGTAGATATTTTTGTAAGTGGAGTAGGTACAGGCGGTACAGTTACAGGCGTTGGCGAAATCTTAAAGCAAAAAAAGCCAAGCGTGCAAATTATGGCAGTAGAGCCTGTCGACTCGCCAGTGCTTTCTGGCGGAAACCCAGGACCGCACAAAATACAAGGAATCGGTGCGGGGTTTGTCCCTGATGTTTACAATAAAAATATAGTGGACGAAATTTTGCTAGTAAAAAATGAAGAGGCTTTTGAAGGTTGCCGACAATTAGCCAAAACCGAAGGCTTGTTAGTTGGAATATCCTCGGGAGCGGCTGTTTATGCCGCCGCACAAGTGGCAAAACGTCCCGAAAATAAAGGCAAAACAATAGTAGCGATTCTTCCAGATACTGGCGAAAGATATTTGTCGACTACGTTATTTGCAGAAGAATAGCCAAATTTTACATAGGATTTAGTTTATGCGTTGGTTTGTCGAGCAATTTTTGCAATATAAAATTGCTCGGCAGGTTATCTTAGGAGGAGAATCAAATGCAACCATTATTATCAATAATTATGCCAATATATAACAACGAGCGTACGTTAAAAAAGGCGGTCGATAGTATTTTAGTGCAAAAATTTGACGATTGGGAATTATTGTTAGTTGACGATGGTTCAACGGATTCTTGTGTGCAAATTGTTGACGAATATGCGAAGTTGGATAATCGTATAAGGGCTTTTCATAAGGAGAATGGTGGAACATATTCTGGATTTAATTATGGGTTGGAGGAAACTATCGGAAAATATATTACTTTTTGTTGTGCGGATGATACTTATGAACCAATAGCGTTCGAAATAATAAAAAATCAATTAGATGAGTATGATTATGATATGGTTCTTATTGCTGTAGTTTCGCATGATTGCGATAATGACCAAAATATTATATTAACGCATCCATATAACAATAAAATCAAAAATTCATTCAAAATTATTGATAAAAAATCAATAGAAAGGCAATGGTTTGATTTTTGGGTGGCAGAGTTATTGATGTCTCCAATAAATATATACAAAGCTAGTATAATAAAAAAATACCGTTTTAGAGAACGTTTTTATGCTGATGATAGATTTCTAAATATAGTTATAGCAGATGAAATACATTCGATTTCTTACGATTCCACGGAAATATATAATTCGTATACGTACGTTCATATTATTGATGAAAATGTTAATATAAGCGGCAACAAATACTACGACTACGAAATAGATATGATTTGCGAACAATACTTATATTACACCGCTTTGTTTGATAAATGGGGCTTGTTAGATAAATATTTAGTTAATTTTGCCAATTTAACTGCTCACAATGTACTTTTACATATTAAAAAAATATTTGCTTTTAATAACAAAAATGAACCTACAACAAATATCGATATTTTAACAAATTATTACAACGATATAATATTTGAAATAGCTGCCATAGGTGACAATTTATCAGATATAGATAACGAAATTTTCAAAACGATACACATTATATTTCAACATTATAACGTTTCCACCAATTTTGACAATCCAGTTGTGCAAATGATTGTTGCAATAAACAGTACAACAATATCGATTGATGAAGTTAAATTGGAAATTGCTAACGGTTTGTTAGATTATCGCAATCCATACAGAATCGGTTTTGAAACCTACAAAAATTTATCCGCCAAGTACCCGCAACTATTAAACCGTGAATTACTCGATTATTTAGAAACCGAACAAACGGCAAGAAAATTACTATTTACTGGCAACTTTGAACAATCCCTCGATACAACAATCCGATTATTTAATAGCAAAATTTCCACACCAGAGCAATATGTTATATTAGCCCTTTGTGGCTATCATTTAGACTTAATCGAAGATGCCAAAAATGCAGTTGAAACAGGCCTGCAACTTTTTCCAAATTATTCAAGATTGGAAGAATTGCAAAATGTTATAAACGCCGAAAGGAATGAATCAAATGCAACCATTATTATCAATAATTATGCCAATATATAACAACGAACGTACTCTAAAAAAAGCGGTTGATAGTATTTTAGTGCAAAAATTTGACGATTGGGAATTATTGTTAGTTGACGATGGTTCAACGGATTCTTGTGTGCAAATTGTTGAAGATTATGCGAAAGGGGATAATCGTATAAGGGCTTTTCATAAGGAGAATGGTGGGACTTATTCGGGGCTAAATTATGGGTTGCAGGAAGCTATAGGAAAATATATTACTTTTTGTTGTGCTGATGATACTTATGAGCCTTCGGCTTTCGAAATAATATATAAACAATTAGTCGAATATGATTATGATTTAGTATTTTGCGTTTGTGCTAGCCACTACTGTGACAATAATCAAAATATTATAGAAAAAAATACCTACACAAATGGTGTTACCGATTCTTTCAAATTTATAGGCAAAAAAATTGTTGAACAAAATTGGCTTAATTTTTGCATTGCAGGTATGCCATTTCATCCAATCAATGTATATAAATCTAATATATTAAAAAAATATCGATATAGGGAAGACTTTGTGCTTGCGGATAGATTTTTGAATATAGCAATAGCAGATGAAATAAATTCTGTTTCTTGTAGTAAAACAATATTGTATAACAAATATTTATACCAAACGAGTACATCAGACGAAAATGTCAACTTGAGTAATAACAAATATCATGACAATGAGATAGATATGATTGTTCAACAGTATTTGGATTTTACATCTTTGTTTGATAAATGGGGTTTGTTAGATAAACATTTAATTGATTTTGCTAATTTAACTGTTCAAGGACTAGTTTACGCCTTGAAAAATATATTTGCTTTTAATAATAAAAATAATCCTACAACAAACATCGATATTGTAACAAGTTATTACAACGATATAATATTCGAAACCGCCGCTATAGCCGATAATTTATCAGAAATAGATGACGAAATTTTCAAAACAATACATATTATATTTCAAAATGGCAACGTTTCCGCTAATTTTGACAACCCTGTTGTGCGAATAATTACCGCAATAAATAGCACAACAATGTTGATTGACGAAGTTAAAGTGGAAATAGCTAATGGTTTGCTAGATTATCGAAATCCCTACAGAATTGGCTTTGAAACCTACAAAAATTTATCTGCCAAATATCCGCAAATATTAAACCGTGAATTACTCGATTATTTGGAAACCGAACAAACGGCAAGAAAATTACTTTTTACTGGCAACCTTGAACAATCCCTCGATACAGTAATCCAATTATTTAACAGCAAAATTTCCACACCAGAACAATATGTTATTCTTGCCCTTTGTGGCTATCATTTAGGCTTAGCCGAAGATGCTAAAAATGCAGTTGAAACAGGAATTAAACTTTTCCCAAATTATCCAAGATTGGAAGAATTGCAAAATATTATAAATACCGAAAGGAACGGATAAAATGCAACCTTTGTTATCAATAGTAATAAGTGTATATAACGCCGAAATCACTATCAAAAAAGCAATAACTAGTATATTAACCCAAAAATTTGACGATTGGGAAATTATTTTAGTGAACGATGGCTCAACGGATTCTTGTCCACAAATTATTGACGATTATGCAAAATCGGACACGCGCATAAAGGCTTTTCACAAACAAAATGAAGGTCCATATTCGGGGTTTAACTTGGGAATTGAAAAAGCAATAGGCAAATATATTACTTTCATGGGTGCTGATGATACTTACGAACTCGACGCTTTGCAAATAATAGCCAATCAAGCCACCGAATATGATTATGATATAATATGTATTTTGCTTAATATTCTTCAATCTGAAGATGATGAGCAAAATATTACAAAAATTTTAGAAAGGCAGGTTTTACCACAAAAATGGGAAAATGGTATCAAAATAACAAATAAAAAGGATTTTCAATCTTTTTGGTTAATATTTTTGTATGATAACATTATTTCTAACAATATGAATGTATACAAAGCGAGTATAATAAAAAAATATAAATATAGGGCAATTAAATATGGCGAGGATACTTTATTTAATATAGATTTGGCTGACGATATTTGCTCTGTATCATGCCATCCAAAGCCAATATACAATTATTTTTATTATGTCAACAACGAGAGGCTTAATATAAGTATGAATAAATATCATGCTAATTCGCACACAATATTGAATGAATGTTATATAAAATGCAAGGAATTGCTAATAAAATGGCATCTTAATAATGATACCAATATTACAACGATTTCAGAAAGACGAATAGTTCACAATTTACCAGAGTTAGTACATCGATTATATGCACCAAATAATCCAAACACTCCAGAACAAAATATTGACATTGTTACAGGCTACTATGATGATATAGTTTTTGAAACCGCAAATCATCTGAATTGGTTAGATAAAGTTGACAATCTACTTTTTAGTACGATAGGCGTTATTATAAAGGAAAATCAACTTAAAAATAATTTTGGCAATCCTGTTGTGCGAATGATTGTCGCAATAAACAACAAAACAATTTCAGTTGACGAAATTAAATTAGAAATAGCCAACGGTTTGCTAGATTGTTGTAATCCCTACAGAATTGGCTTTGAAGCCTACAAAACTTTATCCACTAAACATACCCAGATTGCTGATTCTGAATTACTCGCTTACCTAGAAACCGAACAAACGGCAAGAAAATTACTTTTTACTGGCAACCTGGAACAATCCCTCGATACAGTAATCCAATTATTTAACAGCAAAATTTCCACACCCGAACAATATGTCATTCTCGCACTTTGTGGCTATCATTTAGGCTTAACCGAAGATGCTAAAAACGCAGTTGAAACTGGCTTGCAAAATTTTCCAAATTATCCGAGATTGGAAGAATTGCAAAATATTATAAATACCGAAAGGAGAGAATAAAAATGCAACCTTTGTTATCGATAGTAATCCCAATATATAACAACGAACGTACATTAAAAAAAATGGTGGATAGTATTTTAATACAACAATTTGATAATTGGGAATTATTATTGGTCAACGATGGTTCAACTGATTCTTGTGCACAAATTATTGACGATTATGTAAAACTAGATGGACGAATAAAAGCCTTTCACAAAGAAAATGGCGGAACGTACACAGGTTATAATCTCGGATTAAAACGGGCTTGCGGTAAATATATTATTTTTGCAAGTGCCGATGACATTTTTGATATAACAGCATTTGAAACAGTGGCTAATCAGGCTTACGAATACGACTACGATATTATTTTTATGCAACACGCAATATATCATGTTAATAGCGAAAAAAATACTATCGAACCTAAACTTTTGCCAAGCAACAATGCACTAAAATCTATTGGCAAAAAAAATGTAGAAGAATCATGGTATTATTTTAGCTTAATAAGAGCAACTCATTCACCCGTAAATGCCTATAAAATGGATATAATAAAAAAATATTGCTTTCGAGAGGATGTATACGCAGCAGACACATTTATGAATCTAGCTATAGCCGATGAAATACAATCTGTATCTTATAATCCTAAAATATTGTACCATCGTTATATGTACATAAATGTATCCGAAGAAAATAAAAATATAAGTTCTGGCAAATATTATCCGTATAAGCATGATATGTGCAACGTTTTATATAATGAAAGTAAAAATTTGTTTTCAAAATGGCAACAGCTAGATGAATCTTGCTTGTATTTAATTGGCTCAACTAGAGTATTTGAGTTATATAATGAACTTGAAATGATATTTGCTTTTAATAATAAAAATACGCCTATCGAAAATATTGATATTATTACAGGCTATTATAATGACATTACTTTCGAAGCGGCAAATTTTTCTAACGAACTGAATAACATTGACAATCGTATTTTTAGTACAATAGGCATTATTATAAAAGAAAATCAAATTAAAAATAATTTTGGCAATCCCATTGTACGAATGATTACCGCAATAAATAACACCACAATATCAGTTGACGAAATTAAATTAGAAATAGCTAATGGTTTACTAGATTATCGCAACCCTTATAGAATCGGCTTTGAAGCCTACAAACTTTTATCCGAAAAGTATACTCAAATATCCGATTACGAATTACTCAATTACCTAGAAACAGAACGTACCGCACGAAAATTGCTATTTACTGGCAATTTTGAGCAATCCCTCGATACAGTAATCCAATTATTTAACAGCAAAATTTCCACGCCAGAGCAATATGTTATACTTGCCCTTTGCGGCTATCATTTAGACTTAACCGAAGATGCCAAAAATGCAGTTGAAACAGGAATTAAACTTTTCCCCAATTATCCAAGATTGGAAGAATTGCAAAATGTTATAAATACCGAAAGGAATGAATAAAATGCAACCTTTATTGTCAATAATAATGCCCATATATAACAACGAACGTACTCTAAAAAAGGCGGTCGATAGTATTTTGGTGCAAAAATTTGATAACTGGGAATTATTATTAGTTGACGATGGTTCAACTGATTCTTGTGTACAAATTGTTGAGGATTATGCAAAATCGGATATTCGCATAAAGGCTTTTCATAAGAAAAATGGTGGAATGTACTCGGCTTGTAACTGTGGGCTAGAGCAAGCTATAGGAAAATATATTACTTTTTGTTGTGCAGACGACACTTATGAACCAATAGCATTTGAAATAATAAAAGTTCAATTAGATGACTATGATTACGATATGGTTTTTATAGCTTGTTCTTCAAATGATTGTGATAATGATCAAAATATTATATTCACGTATCCTTATGAAAATAAAATTACAAATTCGTTCAAAATCACTGATAAAAAGACAGTAGAAATGCGATGGTTTGATTTTTTGGTAGCAGAGTTATTGATGTCTCCAATAAATGTATACAAATCTAGTATAATAAAAAAATACCGTTTTAGAGAAGATTATTATATTTCTGATAGATTTATGAATAATGCTATAGCAGATGAGATTCATTCTGTTTCTTATAATCCAATAGAACAATATAAACATTACAAATATATAAATATAGTTGACTCAAATGTTAATATAAGTATGAATAAATATTACGATTACGAAATGGATATGCTTATAGACCAATATTTAGACTATACAAACCTTTTTGCAAAATGGGGTTTATTAGACAAAGTATTAATTAATTTTGCCAACTTAACTATACAAGGATTAGCTTATGCACTAACAAAAATATTTGCTTTTAACAACAAAAATGCAACAACAACAAACATCGATATTGTAACCAATTATTACAACGATATAATATTCGAAACCGCCGCTATATCTGATAGTTTGTTAGAAGTAGATAACGAAATTTTCAAAACTATACTCACTATAATTCAAACTGGGAAAGTTCCTGCTAATTTTGACAACCCAGTTGTACGAATGATTACTGCAATAAATAGCACAACAATGTTGATTGACGAAGTTAAACTAGAAATTGCTAATGGTTTGTTAGATTATCGCAATCCCTACAGAATCGGCTTTGAAACCTATAAAAATTTATCCGATAAATATCCGCAATTATCAAACCCCGAATTACTCGCTTATTTACAAACCGAACAAACGGCAAGAAAATTACTTTTTACTGGCAACCTTGAAAAAGCCCTCGATACAGTAATCCAATTATTCAACAGCAAAATTTCCACACCCGAGCAATATGTTATTCTCACCCTTTGTGGCTATCATTTAGGCTTAACCGAATATGCCAAAAATGCAGTTGAAACTGGTTTGAAAAATTTTCCCAATTATCCAAGATTGGAAGAATTGCAAAACATTATAAACGAAAGGAACGATTAAAAATGCAACCTTTAATTTCCGTAATTATGGCTGTGTACAACACCGAAATGACTCTAAAAAAAGCTGTACAAAGTATTTTATCCCAAAATTTTGACGATTGGGAACTTCTTTTAGTTAATGACGGTTCAACTGATTCTTGTCCGCAAATTATCGACGATTATGTAAAATCGGATAACCGCATAAGGGTTTTTCATAAGGAAAACGAAGGTGCTTACTCTTGCTTTAATGTTGCTATTGAAAAGGCAACAGGTAAATACATAACTTTTCTTGATTCGGATGATACATTGGAGTTAGATGCCTTAAAAATAGTGGCTGAACAAGCTGCAGAACATTATTACGATATAATATTTATGTGCGTTAATATATTTGAATGTGATGAAAACCAAAATATTATAAAGTTAGAGCATAAAGATGTTTTGCCTTCCAGTTTAGAAAAAAACTTGCCAATAACAAGTAAAAATGAAGTGGAAAAGTTATGGATAATTTTATTTTATGCTAATTTAATTTCTAATGTAAAAAATGTGTACAAGTCAACTCTAATAAAAAAATATAAATTTAGAAAACTTTTATACGGCGAAGATCGCTTTTTGAATTTGGATTTAGCCGATGATGTTCATTCCGCATCATGCCATCCGAAGCCAATACACAACCATTTTTTATACATTAGCAACGATACCTATAATATAAGCCGTAAATATCACAGCAATGCCTTTGCTATGTTTAGTGAATATTATACAAAATCTAAGCAATTATTTGCAAAGTGGAATTGCTTAGACGAAAGAAGGTTGTACATACTTTCCGAAAACATGACAACCGTTAATTTGCCAGAGGTATTAAAACAAATATTTTCTCCAAACAACAAAAATACTCCAGAAGAAAATATTGACATTGTGGTAAATTACTATAACGATATTATATTTGAAACGGCCGCTATTTCTGATAATTTAGATAAAGTTGACAATCAAATTTTTAATACAATAGGCAATATAATATTGAATAATGAAATATCTGCCGATTTTGATAATCCAGTTTTTAGACTGTTTACAGCTATTAACAATACAACAATTTCAGTTGACGAAATTAAACAGGAAATTATCAATAGCTTATTAGATTATCGAAATCCTTACAGAATCGGTTTCGAAGTCTACAAAACTTTATCCGTACAATTTATCCAAATAGCAAACGCCGAATTACTTGATTATTTACAAACCGAACAAATCGCCCGAAAATTGCTATTTACTGGCAACTTTGAACAAGCCCTCGATACAGTAATCCAATTATTTAACAGCAAAATCTCCACGCCAGAACAATACATTATTCTCGCCCTTTGTGGCTATCATTTAGGCTTAACCGAATATGCCCAAAATGCAGTTGAAACAGGCTTGCAACTTTTTCCAAATTATCCAAGATTGGAAGAACTGCAAAATATTATAAATACCGAAAGGAATGAGTAAAAATGCAACCATTATTATCAATAGTAATTCCAATATATAACAACGAACGTACGCTCAAAAAAATGGTGGATAGTATTTTAGTACAAAAATTTGACGATTGGGAACTATTACTAGTTGACGATGGCTCAACTGATTCCTGTCCACAAATTGTTGACGATTATACAAAATCAGATAATCGCATAAAGGCTTTTCATAAGGAAAATGGCGGAACTTTTACAGCTTGCAACCTTGGGTTACAACAGGTTACAGGAAAATACACAATTTTTGGTTCTGCTGATGATTTTTTTACCGCAAACGCCTTTGAGGTAATAGTTGCTCAAACCAATGAATATGACTATGACATTATTTTAATGAATGTTTTAGGGGTTAAAGTTGATTCAGAACACAAAATATATAAAACGTTTAATATGTATGGATCAAATTTAACAGAGCCTATAAAATTACTAAACAAAAAAGATTTTGAGGTAAAATTTTCCACATTCATACACGACGGACTACTTACTATGTATTTTAATTGTTACAAATCTTCTATAACAAAAAAATTTCCTTATAATCTTGCATATGAATGCGTTGCAGACATAGATATGAATTTAAACATAGCGGATAGTATAAACAGTGTTTCTTACGACCCTACATTTGTATACAACTATACTATATACGATGACTCTAACTATAATTTATCCATTGGAAAATACCGTCAAAACGAGCACAAACAGTTAAATGAAATGTACTTAAAGCAAAGAAATTTATTAAGTACTTGGAATCTTCTAGATAAATTACCTGAAATTGCTATTGTACCAATAATTCTTTTAAGGGAGCGTACACTGCTTTATATATTTAATAACTCAAACGGCACAGCTACTCAAAATATTGATATTGTTACAAGCTATTATGATGACATATTATTGGAATGTGCCATATTTACTGGAAATTTACAAAATGTATGTATCGCAATTTTTAATACTATAAACACTATTGCAGGATGTAACGATCTTCCTTATGATTTTGATAATCCTATTGTACGAATAATTAAAGCACTAAATAATAACAAAATAACATTTGAACAAAAAAATTATGAAATCACTAATGGTCTTTTAGATTATAGGAATCCTTACCGAATAGGTTTTGAAACCTACAAAACTACATTTGACAAAGAACATTTAAATATTGAACTAATAAATTATATAGAAATGGAGCGCATGGCACGAGAATTATTATTTACATCAAACTTTGAAGCATCCCTTGATGCAACAATCCAATTATTCAACAGCAAAATTTCCACACCAGAGCAATACATTATTCTCGCCCTTTGTGGCTATCATTTAGGCTTAACCGAAGATGCCAAAAATGCAGTTGAAACAGGCTTGCAACTTTTTCCAAATTATCCAAGATTGGAAGAACTGCAAAATATTATAAACGAAAGGAATGAGTAAAAATGCAACCATTGTTATCAATAGTAATAAGTGTATATAATGCCGAAATTACCATAAGAAAAGCGATAGCTAGCATATTAACCCAAAAGTTTGACGATTGGGAAATTATTTTAGTGAACGATGGCTCAACGGATTCTTGTCCACAAATTATTGACGATTATGCAAAATCGGACACTCGCATAAAGGCCTTTCATAAAAAAAATGAAGGTCCCTATTCGGGGTTTAACTTGGGAATTGAAAAAGCAATAGGCAAATATATTACTTTCATGGGAGCTGACGATACTTATGAGCAAGATGCTTTGCAAATAATAGCCAATCAAGCCGCCGAATATAATTATGATATGATATTTATTTTACTTAATATTATTGAATGTGATGATGAACAAAATATTATAAAAATTTCAGAAAGACAATCTTTACCGCAAAAGTGGGAAAATGGTATGAAAATAACAAATAAAAAGGATGTTCAATCTTTTTGGATAATATTTTTGTATAATAAAATTATTGCCAACAACACGAATGTATATAAAGCAAGCATAATAAAAAAATATAAATATAGAGCAATTAGATATGGCGAAGATCACTTTTTGAATATAGATTTAGCTGACGAAATTTGCTCTGTATCATGCAATCCAAAACCAATATACAACAATTTTATTTATGTCAACAACAACAGTCTTAATATAAGTATAAACAAATATCATGTTCATGCACACGCAATGTTTAATGAATATTATATAAAATACAAGGAACTGTTAACAAAATGGAATCTTAATAATGACCATACTTATTTTATGATGCTTTCGGAAATTCAAGTACATCACTACTTGATAGCAATACTAAGTCAAATATTTGCACCGAATAATTCACACACTCCAAAAGAGAATATTGATATTGTTACAGGTTATTACGATGATATAATTTTTGAAACGGCAAACAATTTGAATTATTTGGATAAAATTGACAACCAATTTTTTAACATAATTGGTAATATAACTCTACAAAATAAAATATCTAGTGATTTTGATAATCCAATTTATAGGATGTTTACAGCCCTAAACAACACAACAATTTCATTTGATAGAATGAAATCGGAAATAACACACAGTTTATTAGATTATAGTAATCCATACCGAATCGGCTTCGAAGTCTACAAAACTTTATCCACACAATTTATAAAAATAGCAAACGCCGAATTACTTGATTATTTACAAACTGAACAAATCGCCAGAAAATGGCTATTTACTGGCAACTTTGAACAAGCCCTCGATACAACAATCCAATTATTCAACAGCAAAATCTCAACACCCGAACAATACGTTATTCTCGCCCGTTGTGGCTATCATTTAGGCTTAACCGAAGATGCCAAAAACGCAGTTGAAACAGGCTTGCAACTTTTTCCAAATTATCCAAGATTGGAAGAACTGCAAAATATCATAAATACCGAAAGGAATGAATAAAAATGCAACCATTATTATCGATAGTAATCCCAATATATAACAACGAACGTACGCTCAAAAAAATGGTGGATAGTATTTTAATACAAAAATTTGACAACTGGGAACTATTATTAGTCAATGACGGTTCAACCGATTCTTGTCCACAAATTATTGACGATTATGCGAAATCGGATAATCGCATAAAGGCTTTTCACAAACAAAATGGCGGAACATATTCTGGTTACAATCTCGGATTAAAATGTGCTTGTGGCAAATATATTATGTTTGTTGGTGCTGACGATACTTTCGAACCAATAGCATTCGAAACAATATACGAACAAACACAAGAATATGATTATGATATTATTTTTATAGATACAAATATAATTGCTTGCGATAATGATTATAATACATTAAATAACATTCGTATAATTCCTTTAATGGAATCTCCACTTAAAATCATATCAAAAGTTTTAGTACAAAAACATTGGCTATCATTTACAAAATCAAATTTTGTTCAATATTTGTACAAATTAGATATATTAAAAGACTACCAATATAGGGAAGACATACATAATGCAGATATGTTTATGATTGTAGAAACGGCAGATAAAATTCATTCAGTTTCCGTTTCACATAAAAGTTTGTATAATTGGTATTTATATTATCAACCTCAACAAGAACACACAAATATAAGTCAAAATAAATATTACCCCTATTTGCACGATGTACATAACGAAATATATATACAGTACAAGCAATTACATATAAAATGGAAAAATTTAGATAACGACACTTTAACTTTACTTAAAGAAATTAGGCTACAACGCTTTATTGAAGAAATAAATTTGATTTTTGCACCAAACAACAAAAATACACCTAGCGAAAACGCAAACGAACTTCTAAATATGATGGATGATACAATTTTTGAAGCAGCCGTTTTTGGAGACTACATGCCTGAGATTGACAATCGTATTTTTAGCACGATAGGCGTTATTATAAAAGAAAATCAAATTAAAAATAATTTTGGAAATCCTATTGTGAGAATAATTACCGCAATAAACAACACAACAATATCAGTTGACGAAATCAAATTAGAAATAACTAATGGTTTACTAGATTATCGCAATCCTTACAGAATCGGTTTCGAAACCTACAAAACTTTATCCGAAAACAATACTCAAATAGCTGATTTTGAATTACTCAATTACCTAGAAACCGAACTCACCGCAAGAAAACAACTATTTACTGGCAACCTTGAACAAGCCCTCGATACAACAATCCAATTATTTAACAGCAAAATCTCAACGCCAGAGCAATACGTTATTCTCGCCCTTTGCGGCTATCATTTAGGCTTAACCGAAGATGCCCAAAATGCAGTTGAAACTGGCTTGCAACTTTTTCCCAATTATCCAAGATTGGAAGAACTGCAAAATATTATAAATACTGAAAGGAATGAATAAAAATGCAACCATTATTATCAATAGTAATTCCAATATATAACAACGAACGTACACTCAAAAAAATGGTGGATAGTATTTTAGTGCAAAAATTTGACGATTGGGAAGTATTGTTAGTTGACGATGGTGCAACTGATTCTTGTCCACAAATTATTGACGATTATGCAAAATCGGATAATCGCATAAAGGCTTTTCACAAACAAAATGGCGGTGCGTATTCGGGTTTTAATTTTGGGCTAAAAAAGGCAAATGGAAAATACATTACATTCGGAGCGGCTGACGATACTTACGAACCTACAGCTTTTGCAACAATAGCTGAACAAGCAGCGGAGTGCGATTACGATATAATATTTATGTCTATGAATTGTTATGAATGCGACAACAACCAAGAAAATAAAAAACTCTTGTCATCGCATACTCTAAAAAATCCTCTAAAATTGACTGATAAAAAAAGTGTGCAACTAGAATGTATAAATTTTTTGAAAATAGGTTGTATGGATTCGGTTATGCAAGTTTACAAGGCAAATATAATAAAAAAATATACATATAGAGAAGACATTATTGCTGCGGATTTATTTGTAAATTTACAAGTGTTAGAAGACATTAACTCGGCATCATATTATAACAAACCTTTGTACAATCACTATATATATATATATATATATATACGATATAGATACCAATATTGGAACTGGAAAATATCATTCGTATCAACATGATAGTTCTAATGAACTATACGTCAAATACAAAAATTTGTTTACAAAATGGAATCTTTTGACTAATGAAAATTTATTGTTTCATTGTAACCGACGGCTCGAACACTTGACTTTGAACTTGTCATTGATATTTGCTTTTAACAATAAAAATACTCCTACACAAAATATTGAAGAAATTATAGGTTACTATGACGATATAATTGTTGAGACAGCTTC
>JGI24700J35501_10930908_pt1 | contig 39848 bp, 41 predicted proteins | sample TergutTh196P1_FD_35501 | JGI IMG/M metagenome (IMG submission 35501)
TGTTTGCGGTAATCCCTGTTACCTTTGATTTCTCAATCATTATTTTACAGGTAAATCCACGTTCTTACAATTGTCGAGGTTCTTTTTTTGAATCCGGAACTACATATTGTACTAGCATTTTGACATATTTTCATAAATTTTAAATTATAAATGGTAACAAAAAAGTTTATTCAAGCCGTTGAATACACAATCATGCTATTCTTACTTATAGCACGTTCTTAATCGAAAATCATATGTAGCCAATTACTTCGAGTAAACCAGAGACTTAACACATGACTAACACGCAATCATCAACTACAAAATATTTCAAATCTGTATTTTTGTCAATGCGAGAAGAAACATTTGAACCACTATCAGGCATTGTTTGTAATGTTTCAAGACGAGAACGAATTTCTTCTTTGAAATTTTCGATTGTTTTTTCGTAAAACCCCCACTCTCTTTCTGATGAAACAATTGTTTCTAAATCGCTTGGAAATTCAGTAGAATACTTTAACGTGTACTTTTTCATCAGACTGTCTCCAACACTTGCAAAACTTCGTCATGAGAAAGGAAGTTTCCTGATTGAATTGATTTTTCTCTTTTGTAAATTTCTTGAAAAAATTCAACTTCTGCCAATGTTTCAAAAATCGCCTTGTTTAATAGATCTTGTGTCACGAAAAAGCCCTGCTCATTATCCTGTTCAATTCGTCTTGCGCTGCGTTTGATAACATTTAAAATATTGTCTGCTACTAAATCCATTCTTCATCACTCCTGTTAATTTTTAAGAGGCGTTGGCTTTCATCTTTTAATACGCATAAGTTTTTTTCCTCGTTGAACTATTTAGTGCTCAGTGCTCACGTCAAATGTGGGCTAGTTATAACTCATGATGACAAAAATATGAAACAAAGTCATACATAAAAAAATATTCATATCTTTGTCTTTATTTATATAAAATAGCTTATATCCTGGCTGATGCTAAAATATTGTTAGGCAACTGTTGATTCAACGTAAAATCAGTCATTTTGCACCATTCCTAACCTTTATTGCTATTTAGCTGTGTCTCACGACTACGCTTTTCATCATCCAAACCATGCTTTCGAAGTTTACCACGAACTCTACACATTGCATTCCAAACATTTCTAACATCAAATTGATAGGCTTTGGCAATTTCTTCGTAGGTCAACCCGTTGATAAGCCCTTCCAAGCATTGTTGCTCTACTTTACCAAAAAAGTTATCCTGTAGAAGTAGCTTGTTTAACTCAGTCCGGTAGACATGTAAAACTGTGTTGTTTTCTTCTTCCAAAACGTGAGACTTCTCTACACTATATGTGCCACGAGATTCCATAATCAATGTGATTTCATCCATTTCAGTTGCATACTCAGTCTTAATAATCTCTTTTCGACATAAAGAAACCATCTCATTTCGAACGCATGATAACGCATAGCTATAAAAAGTTGCATCTTCTTGTTTTTGATAAGTTAACACTGCACGATAAAAAGCGACAGCACCCACTTGGTAAAAGTCTTCTCGTTCATAACTTTGCAAATAATACCTTCTCACGACTTTATTAATAAGCGTTTTATACCTAAGGAGCAAATGTTCAAAAGCTATTTCATCTCCCTGCTTCACTTGTGCGATCAATTCAGAATCTGGTCGATCAATCATTTTTGACATCTCTCCTTATGCTTTAATTCTAGGATTTCTTTGATTGTACACCTCGTACATGAGAAGGGCCGCTGCAACAGATGCATTAAGTGACGTCATTTTCCCAATCATCGGCAAATGTACTTTGAAATCACATGCTGCTTTTACAAGTCGACTCATGCCACGACCTTCACTCCCAATGACGACACACACAGGCAGCGTCATATCCACAGCACGATAATCTTCTGATTCACCGGCATCTGTTCCAACCAACCAAATGCCAGCTTTTTTCATTCGCTCAATCGTCCGATTCAAATTGGCAACTTGAACGACAGGAACATACTCAATCGCACCAGCTGAAAGCCTTGCGACTGTTGACCCCAGACCGACCGAACCATGCTTAGGAATAATAATCGCATCAACACCCACAGCTTCAGCACTTCGCACGATTGCACCTAAATTATGAACATCTTCTAAGCCATCTAACATCACAAGAAATGCAGGTTTTTCTCTTTTCTTGACTGTTTCAAGCAGATCATCAAGTCCTAAATAGTCATATGTTGCGACTTCTGCCACCAAACCTTGAAATTGTCCTGAAATGTTATATCTCTGATGTGCCAATTGTTTCAACTTTTTTGAATCAACCACCTCATGATCAATATTCAACGTTTGAATCAACTTTCTCATTTCTCCTTCTTTTTTAATCACTTCATGTGTGACGACTAATTTGTAAACTTGACGTCCTGCACGAAGTGCTTCAAGTACAGCATTTTTACCATAAATAACATCTTTAGACATGTGCTTCATCCTCTCCACGAATTTCAATACAATATAAAACAACTTCATCTAACCGAGCAAACCTTGCTGTTAAATATAAAAAGCCAATTAATGCTTCAAAGGCTGTACTTTGGCGATAGATGATAACATCTGTATTTTTAGGAACAGTACCACTTTTCACATTACGACCACGCCGAACAATCACGAGCTCTTCATCGGTTAAATAGTCTTCATCTATTAATCGCTGCAAAATTTTTGATTGTGCTTTTGCTGATACATAAAACACAGCAGATTCATGAAATTTTTTAGACTTATTAATGCCCCTTCGAATCAACATTTCACGAATTTTCAAATCATAATAAGCATCACCTACAAAGGCAAGCATGGAACCATTCATTGCTTCAACATTCATCTTTTCAACCCTCTACTACAATTTATCAAATGACGAGATTCTTCCATCAAGCTTAAAACGCTCGTTTACATTTTTAATTATACCTTATATTTTATCCTAAAATGTCGAAATATGTAAAATTAACCCATTTTTCCAAGAAAAAATAAAATTTAATAAAAATAACGCTTTCTAGCGTTATTTAAGCTTAATCTATTGGTATTTTTTTCCATAGGTTTATTTTTTCTTAAAAGAAAACTTTTTAAATTGGCAAACTTTGCAGCATGTCATGAACCCATTCTGGCAAAATGAAGAACTCTACCGAAAACAGAAAAACAACCAGACCAGAAATAATAATCAGAAATAAGAGCACCTTTGTAATCGTCTTAAAGATTAACATCGATAAAAATGCCAAAACCAAGCCAACAAACAATCCTTGTAAAATACCATTCACTGCCACAAAATTTCTAAAATGTCGATTAAGTAACCAAAGCCCCGCTACAAACACAATATAATACATCAAGTTAAATGCTCTTTTCATCGTATCACCTTTTCCATCATTAACTTACACCTTATTAGCAGCTACGAAAAATGATACTTCATATCTAAATAGGGGATTCGGACATCTCTACACGCCCTAAATCAAAGGTCGATTCTTAATTTGCCCAAACTGACGCGGATATTTCTTAGGGGTAAGCGCCATTTTTTTAAAGTAAATATTTACCCGATCCCCTATTCCTTCAATACTTGAGTCAGTGGTTTTTTCATGTGTCAAACCTAATCTACTAGGTCCTTGCTTGGCCGCTTTAAGTTCTACATGTCCAGCAGGTCCTTTTAATGTGACAAAGCACCCATCTACTTTCACAAGTGGCGCACATAATTCAACCAGCATCGATAACTTTGCCACTGCCCGTGACGTGACCAAATCAAAATATTCCCGTTTCTCCTCAGCAAATGCTTCAGCACGTATATGAATCGCTTTCACATGCGCCAGACCCAATTCTTCGATGCAAACATTCAAAAATTCAATTCTTTTACCGAGTGAATCGATCAAATCAAATTGAACCTCTGGATAAGCAATTGCCAAAGGAATACCTGGAAAACCTGCACCAGTTCCAACATCACAAACCGTTTTAATTCCCAACCATTCCATTTCTAAAAAAGGGTCAAGCGAATCATAAAAATGCTTGGCATAAACTTCCGATTCTTCTGTAATCCCCGTCAAGTTCATTCGTTCATTCCAATCGACCAACAACAGATAAAAACGATGAAATTGATCTTTTTGATCATCACTCAAAACCAACCCTCTAGATGCTAACAACGCATAAAATTCATTACCTATCATGATCGACGCCTCCTTGCGTCCATATAAATCATCAAAACTTGCAAATCTGCTGGATTAACACCTGAAATCCGTGCTGCTTGTCCCATGGTTAACGGTCTAACATCCTTTAATTTTTGCACCGCTTCAAGCGCCAAATTAGGCACTTCATCATAATCAATATCAGCTGGAATCTTTCGCTCATCCATCTTCTTCATCTTTTGTGCTTGCTGGATCGCTTTGGCGATATACCCGTCGTACTTCACCATGATCTCAACCTGCTCTGCGATCTCATCAGTCACAGTGGACACCTCGTTCATCAATGTCAACAGATGCGCATAAGTCAACTCTGGACGCTTTAACAAATCAATCGCCAACACACCATCTTTTAAAGGCGCTGACCCGACCTTTTCTAAAAAGTCGTTCACACCCGCCTTCGGCGTGATCCTGATTTCAGATAAACGTTTTTTCTCTGCTTCAATACCAGCCAGCTTCTTCGTTAACTTCGCATACTTGTCATCACTCACCAGCCCAACACGCTTTCCATATTCAGTTAACCGAACATCTGCGTTATCGTGACGTAATAACAACCTAAACTCTGCTCTTGAAGTTAACAACCGATAAGGCTCAAGGGTTCCTTTCGTCACCAAATCATCGATCATGACACCAATGTAAGCCTCATCTCGCGCCAGTATCAAAGGGTCTTCACCACGAATTTTTAACACGGCATTAATACCAGCCATCAGTCCTTGACCCGCCGCTTCTTCATAACCACTGGTCCCGTTAATTTGACCCGCTGTATACAAGCCTGAGATCAGCTTTGTTTCTAAAGTCGGCCACAACTGAATCGGCTTAATGGCATCATATTCAATGGCATAACCATGACGGATAATTTTCGCCTGTTCGAGTCCTTTAATGGAGTGCAACATTTCTTCTTGGACGTCTCTTGGCAAACTGGTTGAAAAGCCTTGAACATAAATTTCATCTAAATACCGAGCTTCCGGTTCTAAAAAAATCTGATGTCGTGGCTTATCATGAAAGCGAACCAACTTATCTTCAATCGATGGACAATAACGTGGTCCAACACCTGAAACTACCCCTGAATACATGGACGATTTATCCAAATTAGCTTGGATAATCGCATGCGTTTTTTCGTTCGTATACGTCAGATAACAAGGTAATTGATCTTCAAGCGGTAAAAATGCTGTCGTATCAAAGCTAAACGCCAATGGCTGATCATCACCTGAATGCACTTCTAATCCAGTAACATCGACCGTCTTTGCATCAACACGAGGTGGTGTTCCTGTTTTTAAACGAAACAAATCAAAGCCTAATTCACGTAAGCAGTCTGATAAAGTAGAACTGGTCGCTGATCCTTCAGGTCCAGAAGGTGTCACTTCATCACTAATCATGATTTTTGATGTCATATAAGTGCCAGTCGTTAAAATAACAGCTTTGCTATGAACCAAACGACCTGAGTCTAACCTCACACCACGAATTTCATGATCCTGCGTGACTAAAGCCCCGACACCATCTTCTAAAACATCTAAGTTTTCTTGAGCCAAAACGGTCTTTTGGATTTCTTCTGGATATTTGATTTTATCTGCTTGGGCACGAAGCGCACGCACGGCTGGTCCTTTACTCGTGTTAAGCATGCGCATTTGAACATAGCTTTTGTCTGTATTGCGTGCCATCTCACCGCCTAAAGCATCAATCTCACGAACCACAATGCCTTTTGCTGGTCCACCAATCGCTGGGTTACATGGCATGAAGCCGATCTTTTTAATAGCCGTTGTGACAAGCAACGTCCGCAACCCCATACGTGCTGGTGCCAAACAAGCTTCAATTCCCGCATGTCCACCACCGACAACAATGACATCATAATTTTCATTCATTTTATTCACACTCATTTTTTATCAAAGAATTTTTTGGTAAAAACAACGCCATCGAAAGCGACATGAAAAACGCTCAAAAAAGAGCGTCCATTATGCTTCATCCATCAATTCAACATTATGATACACATGACTCACATCATCATCAGCGTTTAATGCGTCAATTAATTTTAAAAATTTCTCTAAATCGTCTCCTGATAAAACATTTGTCGTTGTCGGCAACATGGTCAATTCAGCTGTTTCAAATTCAGTGATACCCATCGTTGTCAATGCTTTTTGAACAGCAGCAAATTGATCCTGATCAGCAGTAACACTAATGAACCCTTCTTCATTTTCTACATCTCGAACGTCAACCTCCGCTTCCATCAAACTTTCGATGACTACTTCTTCATCTGATCCTTCAAACACAAATAAAGCAGTCGGCTCAAACATGAAAGAAACAGCACCACTGACGCCCATATTACCACCATTTTTCTTAAACGCACTTCTAACCTCGGCGACTGTCCGATTCACATTATCAGTCAAAGCATCTACAATAATCGCTGACCCCGATGGTCCATACCCTTCATAACGAATCGGTTCATAGTTTTCATCCACACCACTTTTGGCTTTATTAATGGCTCGGTCAATAATATCCCGTGGCACACCTGCAACTTTCGCACGATCAACAACAGCTGCTAAATTTCGATTCATTCCAACATCAGGATCCCCATTCTTAGCTGCCATATAAATTTCTTTCCCAAAGCGTGCATAAACCTTCCCTCTAGCTGCATCCTTAGACGCTTTTCCATACTTGATATTATTCCATTTACGACCCATTAAAATCACCTTTTTCAAATATTCAAACATTTCCTCTTTATAGTATATCATCATGAGCGGATTTTCGCAATCTAATTGCTTTTAAAATCGTTCAGTAATGCGTTTATTATACCAAACCGAAGCCCCGAAATTCAAAAACCAAGCTTTCTAAGGTAATCACAAGACGATCTACTTTTCTAATGGCTTCTAATTTCATGCCAAAATCTACGTCTCCCATTTCGTTATAGAAAATTACATTTCGTTTACTTTCCTCACTTACTGTCATGTTATCACCATACTTCATCATTAATTGTTAAAACAATAGGACTTTTTTCATTGTATCGACCACATTTAAAATCATTCCATTCAGACTTGGTAACAGACGCTTATTTTTTATTACTTTTTTATTAACTGTCATTGTTGTTCCCTACCACTGATTGACATCTCTTTGACTTTTTTGATTGCTTCTTCTGACTCCTACCTCATTTAATTCAAAACAATGGGAATTCCATACTTATTAAACCCTTGCCCGTCATTGATGAATTGCTCATATTCTATTTCAGTGAATTTCATTTTTTCAACATGGCGATAAGTTTCAATATATACATCTTTTACGCCAGTTAGATTTCTCATTATGTAGTTCATGACTTCATCTAGCATTTCAGGCGTGAAAATTGATTCTTGTATTGCAATTGCACATTCAACATTCTCTTTATGATATGTTACACACCACTTGAATTTTCCCAATGCAGGATTTATCAATAGTTGGTCATAACGTTTTTTTTCATCAATTCCGCATTTATAATAATGAGAAAGAAATTTAACAGGTTGCTTCTTGTCCTTCTTAACTACTTTAACAAGAATTTCTCCAGACCCTAGCTCTTTTTCAAACAGATAATCAATCAAAAAAACTTGTTTTTTATTTTTTGAGTTATACTTATTGAATCCCTCAATTAATTCTAAAGCATTGGGCGAGGGTAAACACTGATCATTAATCACAATTTTATTAGTATCTACCATTGATTACCATGCCTCACTCGACTAATAGATGTATTAGGTGTATCAAACGCTGCATGACGTTACCTCCATTTGTACACTTTATATGTGCTGTCAAATTAGCTTTAAAGAATTGCAATGGGCAATGTCAGTGAAAGCCTTTCAATAGGTAGTATATACCAGTCTTCGTCAAATGTCAAGTATTTTTAACAGAAGCAAAAGATTTCTTGTTAATCCAACAATGATACGCCACTTGCTAGTACAGAAGTTCATAAGTATCAAAAAGAATCGAGTAATAACTCGACTCTTCCATTGATAAAGTTTAATTCCCGTCTTACATTAGCTAACTGTAATCGTTATTCATATATGACTATTTTGTGACAAGTTGCAAGGCTACAATTCTTCTCTAGTAAATAGACAGTTGTATTCACGCTTTCTGGTTAATTTTTACTCTTCTCAACCATGAAATTAATAAAGTCATATCATTCTGAAAAACGATAATCGGAAAAATACTTGCAATCATTAAATAAATATTCATTCCTATAACCATGTTTTTCCAGGGAAAATAAGGTAAAAAAGAAACAATTCCCACAATCATTAAATTCGCGAAAGCACCCGCCAAAAAGAAAATAATTAACTGAACAGATGATAATTTTTCTAATTCCGAATCATTGATTTCAAGATATCCACCAATTAAAATGGGTGATACATAGAGTTTCTTAATTCGGATTTTAAGCAAATCATAGCCCAAGTGAATATGATTCACTTTTAACCGATATCTTTTAGCAATCAGATAATGACCCAGTTCGTGTAAGATAACAGATAAGATTTGAATGATATATGTACCTACCAAAAAGTTTACAATAAAATGAGTCATCATTTTCCTTCTCTCGCATCTTTCGTCATTTTAATCATTAAAAATGTTAGAGACATTCCCATCACAATCAAGACATTAACCATTAATATAAAGATATTTAAATGCTGATATGAATTTAATAATTGATTTACTTTAAGCAAAATGATTAAACAAATCACATAACTTATCCCTATTAAAAATAAATAAGCATACCTAATTTGCTTTCGATCAAGGTAATGTGCTTCAAAATCTTTCAACAATGGAAAGAGCTGTTTTTGATTTTCCATATAAATGACAACAATAATCGCACCAATGCCAATGGAGATAAGGATATTACGAAATAAAACACGATTTACAACTTCTTGATTGTAAGATGCCAACCAAGCATCATCAAAGGCATGAGACGAAAATCCTTGCGCTGGATACATTTTAATCAGTTCATTAAGAACAACTTGTTCATAGCCTGGCGCTGTGACAATTAAAAGATTCATCGCTTTATAGGATTCTTCTGGGGGATTATTTAGCGTATTTTTGAAAGCAATCATATCTGAAATGAAATATTGAATGTTATTTTCATCAAATGTGTAAAAGCCATAATTTTCATCTGCATGGTAAGAAACAATGGCAACATTTGCATAGTATGTTCCAACCACTTCATACCCTTTTCCATTAAGCAAAATAATTTCACCTAAGGGGTTTTCTATCATCTCTGGGGTAAAATCAAAATAACTTTGAAGAAGTGTCGCTGACAAAGTAACTTCTCTTTTGTTATCTTGTGGAAATCTCCCACTTTGCAAAAATTGGGGATTTAATAGCGGGGAAATATTTCGAGCATAACTTGTCCACAAAATTTCTGGGGGATTTAAAACAAGTACGTTCTCTAAAAGCGCATCATTTGAAAATGTTCTAAAAATTTGCTCATGATCTTCAATAATTATTTTTTCAACAGGTACTAAATTAAAAATATCACTGATATCATCATAATAAATGATGCGTTCATGTTTATTTTCATCAATTCTTAAACCTACATGATTTGCGTAGCGTTCAGTGAACGCACTGACAACACCAAAATCTGGAAAGGTTAAAATAATATCTTCTAGCGGAAGCTCCCAAGATGCGATGTGTTGTTCAAAGTGATCATTATTAAACATAGATAAAGTAGCTAATGCAAAAATAACAATAAACAAAAATAAATACATCGATTTATAGAACAATAGCTGTGTCGCAATTTTAAAAGGGTTAAACGTAGCAGTCGTTGTTTTTTTGTTATTTTTTATCTGTTCATTTAGTAAATGATTCTCTTGACTTACACCCTTTTTTTCCATCTGAATTCGATTTGCTTTTTCAAATTTCATGCGTGGATCATGCGTAACAATAATAAAGGTGCGTTCATCAGCTAATTTTTCAATGCATGTAACGAGTTGGGAAACTGAAGAATCATCTAGATTATTTGTAGGTTCATCTAAAAAAACATACGGTGTTTCCTTTAATAAGGCAGTAATGATACTTATTTTTACACGCTCTCCACCGCTAAGGCTTGGGAATCTAGCATTTAAAATTTTTCTATCTAAATCAAATTGCTCCAACAGTCGTATGATTTTTTGCTCATCTATCTCCTTTTGTTTTTTTATATATGCAGCCACTTTAATATCCGGCGTCATCATATTTTGTGGAACATAAGCAATTAATTCGTGCCTTCGTGATAGATAAGCATCTTGTTGTTCATCATGAGTTAACACGATATTTTCATTTCGCTCATAGACCAGCTTTTCAATTAATGATGTTTTCCCAACACCATTCGTACCTGTTATGACGTGAATCCCATAAGCACTCAAATCTATGTCAATATGATCAAAGTTTAATCGATTATTTTTAAGACTAAATTGGTTTAGTATCATCTTGTATGCCACCTCCCTAGATATTTTACTTGATAACCAATGATTCTTTTATTTAAATAATGGCTAATTAGAATTGCCAAACTAACCAGAACTGCTGGTAAATAACTAACAATATAAGATGCGATTTCATCATTTAAAATAGCAAAAATATTGGTTAAAATAACAATTAGTGTAAAAGTTAGCGGCATCCATTTGAAATTAAATTTCTGTTTAACAGCATTGATAATTTCTCCGTGAGAAAATCCATAATGCTGTAAGACGCTAATTCGCTTTTTGTGAACTTGCACATATAAAAAAGAATATATCGTATTAACAATAAGTACAAATACACCTAAAAACAAAGAATAGTTGCGCATTGCTGTATTTGCATCAAACACAATTGCTTGATTAATTAATTGAATTGTCTCATTAGAACGGATAAAATAATGACCTTCTGATAATTGCACAATTTGATCACTTTGTAAAAAATCCCAAAAATCAATGTCCTCATTTAAAATTAAAACAGCATATGTTAATTTCAAAGGGTCAAGAACTTCATGATAACGTTCATAGAGCATGTTGCTCGCTTCTAAATATAACTGTTGATCTAATTGATAGATAAGCATGTCTTCCATGATATCGTCCCAAATGCCCGTAAAAATTTTGGATGTATCAATAAAAACAGAGCCAGATTCTTGATTTAAAATATCCGTTATGTAAATTTCCAAGGGATAAAATTTAGCACGTTCACCTATTTTAAAATACTCAATAGGGTAAATGATATAATCATCACTTTCTTCAATTTCTAATGTAAATGTAAAAGCTCTACTTGAAAATGTTTCAACGTAAGCACGAATATCACGATAAGAAGGGATTGCATCATCTTTAATCAATTCAAATATGCTTAATGGTAACGCCCCTGTGATATTATCTTGGAATATTGTAAAAGGACTAAATAAATCAACCTGATGATAGGAAATAGGCGCAATTTTATCAACATATGTTTCCTTAGCATCTTGCATCATAAAAAGGATAAAAATACTCGTTGTCATTAATAATAAAGGTGTTAGTAAATTAATTGAAAATAATTTACTAATTTGATTAGGTGCATGCTGCACTTCATTTGAAAAGGAAAACATCTCATCATGACTGGTGTGTTCTTTAACTTTTAAAAGCTGCTGGTTTTCAATGTGGTAATGATTAACAGCCAGCTTATGAAGCCGATCATCATGTGTGACAATCATAAAAGTTTTAGTTTGACAAAACTGTTCTAAAAGATCGAGCAATAAATCAACTTTATTAAAATCTAAGTCATTTGTAGGTTCATCAATTAGGATTAAAGGTGCGTCAGACAATAAGCCACGAATAAGGGATAAAATACGTTTTTCCCCACCACTTAATTTTTTCACATTAGCATCTAATAGATAAGCCATGTTAAAATGATTTAACAAAGATTTGATAACATCTAAATTTTTTTTATTCTCAATGGTTAAGGAAATGTTTTCTAGTGGAGTCAGCGAATTGATCATTTCATCGTTACTTTGGGAAATTAATACTGTTGTGTATGCTCCAGAAGTATGTAATTGAGTAAGAAGCAATGATTTTCCAACACCATTTTTACCAGTAATCAAGTTTACACGATAAGGAACAATTGAAATTTCTCCGCCATTAATGAGCGTTTTTTGTTTTATTTTAATCGTTGGAAATGAGAACATCAGATTCTCCTTTCTGAAAGTTAAAAAATAGGGTGTTCTGCTTCAACACCCTACTTTTGTTTAAAATTAGCTTAACGAATGCCTACATCAGCTACAATTTTCATTATACGACAAAATATACGGCTTGTCAAGGATTTTAATGTAGATATTTGACGAATTAAAAAATAGTGGCATTGCACTTTCGTGGAAAAAGCCAAGCATCACTAGCAACAGAAAATAAGCAACTACAAACAGAAAATGTAACCTTCTTTTTTTTGGTCTTCAAGCATAGGATTAAATGAGATTAATTACATAAGAGAGGTGTGAGCTTTGATACATAAGATATGGATGATTTTGTTTATTATTGGCATCGGTTATAGTTTTGTAACAGGACGTGTGGATTTGGTCAATCAAGCGATTTTACAAGGTGCGTCATCAGCAGTCACGTTGGTTTTCAGTTTAGCAGGGATTTTAATCTTTTGGACGGGCATTTTACAAGTTGCCAACAAAGCGAAAATGTTGGACTTGCTTGCCATTCTTTTGAGGCCTGTCACGAAGTTATTATATCCCAAGTTAGGTGCTCATCATAAAGCAATTAAGTATTTAACAGCCAATATGATCAGTAATTTGTTGGGCTTATCGAGTGTTGCTACAGGAGCGGGTATTAAAGCCATTCAGGCTTTGCAAGAGACTAATCCTGATCAGAAAAAACCGAGTTTTGAGATGTATACCTTATTGGTCGTTAACACGGCTGGCTTGGCATTCATCCCGACGACGATCATTACGTTACGGTCGACTTTTAATGCCATTAATCCAACAGATGTGTATATGCCCATTATTTTAACAGCATCTGTCAGCCTGGTAATCGGGTTGATTTGCCATCACATTTGGAGTCGTATTAGAAAAGTGCATTCATCAGCTTCCTCACCCCAAAGGCACTAAGGATAGCAGTCATGCGTTATTGATGAAAGGGTTGATTTGAATGAATGTTGGTGTTTATATTGTACCTGTTTTCTTGCTCGTCGCTTTTGGGATGGCTTTTTGGAATAAAACAGCTGCTTTTGATGATTTTGTTGACGGGGCTAAAGATGGCATTGAATCTGTGGTTTCAATCGTGCCCAATTTGGTTGGGATGATTGTTGGGACGAAGGTGTTTTTAGCGTCGGGGATTGTGGAGACTTTAACAGAGCTGGCAGATCCTGTGTTGCGTCTTTTTAATATTGAAGCAGCGACCTTACCGCTGATGATTTTACGTCCTTTATCAGGATCGGCTTCATTGAGTTACGCCAGTGAGTTGATTCAAGTACATGGTCCAGATTCATTGGTTGGGCGTTTAACGTCGGTTATCCAAGCAAGCAGTGACACAACCATCTATATCATTACCATCTATTTAGCAGCAGTGGGCATTAGAAACATGCGCCATGCGTTAAAGTTGGGATTGGTTGTCGATCTTGCATCTTTTTTACTAGCCACCGTTTTCGTGAGAATTTTCTTTGCTTAGGATTGAAAAATTTCGTGTTTTAAGGTATACTGGGATTATCAAATCAAAGGCGAGAAGATGAGTCATGAGAATTGGAATAATGGATTCAGGTATTGGAGGCTTAACCGTCTTAAAAGAATGTTTAACCAGGCTACCTGAACATGAATATTTGTATTACGCAGATTCAAACAATGCACCCTATGGTGTTAAATCTCAACAAGAAGTTTATGCGTTAACAGCGGCAGCAGTCGCATTTTTGGTTGAAAAAGAAGTGGATATGATTGTGCTGGCATGTAACACAGCGACCAGTGCAGCAGTTAAGCAGCTCAGGCAGCAATATCAGATTCCCATTGTGGGCATGGAACCTGCCATTAAGCCAGCTTTGGCGCTTTCAAGAGGTAAGCGTGTTTTGGTTACAGCAACCGCTTTAACATTAGATCAACCGAAATTTAAAGCATTGATTGGACAGCTTGATCGTCACGGTCAAGTTGATTTTTTACCGTTAACAGAATTGGTTGCTTTTGCCGAAAATGGCGATTTTGATTTCAACACCATTTTGACTTATTTGAAAGAAAAACTGGTGCACTTAGATCTGACACTTTATGGAAGCGTCGTCTTAGGATGTACCCATTTCCCGCTTTTTAAAGCCTGTTTTGAAGCGATTTTCCCCAAAGGGACTGCCATTGTTGATGGCGCAGTTGGCACAACAAATCGGATCAAAGCGTTCGCTAATTTCACCAGCCCAACACCTAAAACGACCTTTTTTTTATCGGGAGAGCCATTGCTCGAAGGACCGCTTTTTAACAGCATACAAACCATTCTCACAAAGGTTGATGCATGGGAACAAAAAGAGCAATAAACTGAATATGAAAGCATCATCTGGGAAAAATAAGACCGAGGTGATTTTTTAATGAAGTATTTTTCTGATAAGTGTGGTCCGAAAATGACTGTTCATCTTCACGAGGAATTCGCAGATGATTTTTTTGAAATTGAAGATATTTATGCGAAGACAGAGCTAGCAGGAGGTCCCATTACACAAAGCGTGATCAAGTCAAAAGATGACATGAATCCATTAAAAAACATGCCGCTTTAAATGAAAGCTAGGCATGTTTTTCTGGCTCAGTCGTTTTCGTGAGGTAATTCTTTAAAAGAAATGTCGCCAAGTTTAAGGACAACAGTGTCATGGGTAAAGGCGACAACCCATTGCGTGAAAGCCTCTGTTTCAGTGACTTCGACTAAAGCTTCTAATTTAACTCGGTCACTGTATTCAATGTGCCCCACCGTATAACCTTGGCGTTTAATTTTGCTTTGTAAAGTGTCTAATAACGCATAGTTACAAGTCAACCAAATCGATTGCATGTTGATGCGTCGAACCAATCCGATGGTGGTTAGGCTTTCACTAACAGCACGTCCATAAGCTCGGATTAAACCACCCGCACCCAATTTAATGCCGCCGAAGTAGCGGGTTACAACGACCAAACAGTTTCTGATGTTTTTTCGCTGTAACACATCAAGCATGGGTGCACCAGCTGTTCCACTTGGTTCACCGTCATCGGCAGCACGTCCAAACGCATTGTGCTCACCAATTAAATAAGCAACACAATGGTGATTAGCACGGCTGTGACGCTCGCGAATCTCATTGATGTAAGCATTGGCTTCATCAACAGTTTGGACACGGTAAACATGGCAAATGAAGCGGGATCTATCGATGATGATTTCATGGGTACCGTTCTTTGCAGGCATTAAGTAATCAGACATGGCATGTTACCTGTGATTAATGAATCACTGGCCCTTGCGCCAATGCTTCTGTTGCTAAAGTGATGAAAGGTTCAATCCAAAGATAAAACCCGGGAATATCTGTTGATAAACCTTGCTCATCGAATGTAAATGCCATGGGATCTTGTGAGTTAAGTAAAGCTTCCTCAAAAAGTTCAGCTTGTCGACGCCATTCTACAATATGTTCGCCGACTGTTTCTCCTGTGAACACATCATATTTAAGGGCGTTGTCGACGTCAAACGCATTGAAATGCACAGCTTTGATATGGCCATGAACGACAAATAGATGAACAAAGTAAGTTAAGCTTTCATCAATCGCATCGTTGATACTCATGTAAAAGCCATCTAAAAAAGGGCCTCTTTCAAGTGGGTCTGATGCGAGTGCACGGGTTGCTAAATCTGCGAAGCCCCTTGTGTCAAAATCGACGCTTTGGTTGTCATAGGCATCTCTTAATGCTTGTGCAAGCTCAGTGTAGGAAAGGCCAACCAGTGTGCTTTCAAGCAAGTCGGCTTGCTCATAAAAGTTGTAATCTAAAATGGTTTCAAAAAACGTTAACTGCGCCGCATCACGGCGAGAGGTATTTGCCAAGATGGAAATGCTATTCAATGAGACATAGGTGATGATGTCATCATCAACAGCAATTTTAATAAAATTTTGCCATCTGTCATCTTCAAGGTCGTCTTCTTCTATTGCAAAATAGACGATCGCGGGTGAACTGTCGTCAGTCGTTACATGTTCTTCTATCTCATTCGCACACCCTACAAGTAAGCCTGCAGCTACTAAAATAAACATCACTTTAAACATAATAAATAATCCTCCAATTAACTATGAGACTTGACGTTAGACGCCTTCGCTTTTCTTTCATTTTTAATTATACCACATTTTCTTCGGGATTGAAAATTTTTTAAAAAGTGGTATAATTTAAGTTAAGAAAGGCGGTTTTGAAAATGAATAAACGAATCATGCTTCACATTGTTTGTGGGCTAATTGGTGCTCTTGTTTACTACATGCTTTTTGAAGAAACGACACCCTTACAAGCGATCTGGTTTTGCTTCCTCTATGTCGGGATCAGTGTGGTATTTGACGTTGTATTAGGTCGGATCAGGTTAAGGAACAAAAAAGGTGAAAACTTGATCACGACTGCTGATCACGAACAGGTCAAAGCTTTAATTGAAGCCATTGGTGGCACAGCTAATATTGTTTCAACGGATTTCGAATCTGCTCGGGTGAAGGTTGTGATCAAAGATGTCGATTTGCTTGATCAAGAGGAATTGAAATCTCTCTCTTTAGAAGGTGCCTACCTCTCAGGAAATCAATTGCAAGTCACAGTTGGTAAGAGTTCGAGTGATTTTTCACGACAGATTCAGGATAGCATTCAGTAAAAGTTTAAAAATTTTTTAAAAAGTGTAGGCTAAATGAAAAAAACAGTTGATTTTTACCTTAAAAAGGGTTACAATAAAGGATAGTCGAACACTTATGTTCGAAGTTAATATTTGGAGGCGTTAGCATGGAAAAGAAGTTTACGATTATTGATGAGATGGGTCTACATGCTAGACCTGCGACAGTTTTAGTTAACACTGCTGGAAGGTTTGCGGCTGAGATCGCATTAAATTACAATGGAAAGTCTGTAAACTTAAAATCAATCATGGGTGTCATGTCCCTCGGTGTTCCTCACAACGCTGAGATTGTGATTACGGCTGAAGGAGACGATGCAGCTGAGGCATTGGCTGCACTTGAAGCATCACTTACTGTCCAAGATTTAGCAAAAGCTTAATGCTCATAAACGAAAGTGCTAGTTGGCAGAAAAACTGACTGGTGCTTTTTTACTGTATCAGACAAGAATGTCACTTCAAACGTTGACAAACTGTTCATGATCATGTGATTTGAAGAAGGAGAGACTTATATTATATGGCGAATTTTAATGGGATTGCAGCGTCAGAAGGAATCGCAGTTGCGAAGGTATTTAAATTAGAAGAACCAAATTTAACAGTTAAATCGGATCAGGTGACAGATGTAGAAGCTGAAATCATCCAATTTGAAGCAGCCATCAAAAAAACAGTTGCTGAACTAGAAAAAATCAAAGAAAAAGCGAAGATGAGCTTAGGTGAAGCGAATGCTTTAATTTTTGATGCACATATTAACATGGTAACAGATCCCGAATTAAAAGGACAAACCATTGAGAAAATCAGAACTGATTCAATGAATGCAGCGTTTGCTTTTGATGGCGTTGCGAATCAATTTATTGCGATGTTTGAAGGGATGGACAATGCTTATTTTCGTGAGCGTGCAGCTGATATTAAAGATGTTAAGAAACGATTATTGTCTCATTTGTTAGGCGTTGCTTTAAACGATCCAAGTCTGATTGATGAAGCGGTTATCGTCGTTGCGCATGACTTAACACCATCAGATACAGCCGGACTTAATCGTCAATTTGTCAAAGGCTTTGTCACTAATATTGGTGGGCGGACGTCTCATTCGGCGATTATGGCACGTAGTTTAGAAATTCCTGCCATCGTCGGGATGGGTGCTATTTTAGAAGAGGCAACAGATGGTGAACAGGTTATTTTAGATGGGTTAACAGGCACTGTTATTTTGAATCCAACAGTCGAACAAATCAAATTGTATGAAGAAAAGAGGGTTGACTTTGAAGCAATGAAAAAAGCTTTACAACAGCTAAAAGATCAACCAACGATGACTTGCGACGGACAACAGGTGGAACTGGTCGCCAATGTCGGAACACCGGAAGATGCCAAAGGTGCAGTTGCTCATGGTGCAGAAGGCATCGGGCTATACCGAACAGAATTTTTATATATGGATCGGTCAGAACTGCCAACAGAAGAAGAACAGTTTGTGGCTTATAAAGCTGTTTTAGAAGCGATGCAAGGAAAACCTGTCGTGGTGAGAACCCTTGATATCGGAGGCGATAAAGCATTGCCCTACTTGCAACTGCCGCATGAAATCAACCCTTTTTTAGGTTACCGCGCGATCCGGGTTTGCTTAGACCGTCAACCTTTATTTAACACCCAATTGCGTGCTTTACTGCGTGCCAGCGTTTATGGAAAGCTATGTGTGATGTTTCCAATGATTGCAACATTAGATGAGTTTAAAGCAGCAAAGCAAGCTTTACTTGAAGCAAAAGCGGAACTGCTCGCTGAGGGTGTCCCAGTCGCAGATGACATTCAAATCGGCATGATGGTCGAAATTCCATCAGCAGCCATTTTTGCCGACCAGTTTGCAAAAGAAGTCGATTTCTTTTCAATTGGCACCAATGACTTAATTCAGTATGCCATGGCAGCAGATCGCATGAGTGAAAAAGTCGCTTATTTGTATCAACCCTATCACCCAAGCATTCTCAGGTTGATTAAAATGGTCATCGATGCGGCACATCAAGCAGGTAAATGGACGGGCATGTGTGGCGAAATGGCTGGCGATGCTTTGGCAATTCCATTACTGCTAGGACTTGGTCTTGATGAGTTTTCCATGTCGGCAACGTCGATTTTAGCGGCGAGAAAGCAAATTAGCCATCTGTCGAAAAAAGAGATGGCAAACTTAGCAAATGAGGCTTTAAACATGCAGACCATGGAAGAAGTTGTCGCGCTCGTTAAAAATACAGCAACAACCTTTTAAAAATGAAAGTTTGGGACATACTAAGTGTTGTGAAAAGCAGCACTTAGTTTTTTGTTAAGGAAGTGTCATGATGTGTTTAAAGAATAAGAAAATAAAAGGATGGTTCATGTTGGTGTTAGGTGCTTTGTTTGGCATCAGTCAACCTGTATATGCGGTCGATGTTGAGGACTTTATCCTGAAAGAAACTGATAAAATCGCTTATTTAACTTTTGATGATGGTCCATCCATTTATACAGAAAAACTTGTAGATATTTTAAACGTCCATGGGGTTCCTGGCATCTTTTTTGTCTTAGGGAAACAGCTGGACCATATCCCTGATGCTAATCGTCTGTTAAAGCGACTGGCTGATGAAGGACATCACATTGCGCTTCATACGATGACGCATGATAAAAATGCCCTTTACTTTTCGGAAAAGTCGCCGAGCTTATTTAAAGAGGAGATGCTGACGCTTAAAAACGAAATCAAATTGAGAACAGGGCATGAAACTAATTTATGTCGTGCACCTTATGGGAAACATGGGCATTTTAAAATAGCGCATCATAAAGCGGTTGAAGATGCGGGTCTTTACTGTGTGGATTGGCATGTTGATTCAAAAGATTGGGCGAAGAAAAATGCCAGTCAAATTTATGATGAAGTGGCACGCCAACTAAAAGACGCAAGCGATCAGGATGAAATCGTCCTCTTGTTTCATGAATATCAACGGACGGTCGATGCTTTACCAGCTATTATTGAGCTTTTAAAAGCGCATGGATATGGATTTGAACCTTACGTGGAAGGGAAGACTTTTAAAGGGTTGGATTAAGTGTCCTATTTTTCATTTCCTAATAAAATCTGCTTCCCTTTTCAATCATCACGACTCACTTATCAAGCAAGAAGGCTAAATCCCGATGATTAAATCGAGCAATCTTTGCCACCATGAGCCCGTGGGGAAGTCTTCAAAAGCATAAACGGGAAGGGTCTCAATAAGTTGGTCATTGACTAAAATTTCCAATGTCCCAACCGCATGCGCTGTCTCGTCTGTCGATAAAACAAGGTGTTTTCTCACTTGTTCATCGTTTCTTAAAAAGACGGTTTTTTCTTCACGGACGAAGAGGCGATCAAACCCAGCATGTTGGAGTAATTCTTGTTCAAGGAGTTGTAATTCACCGATGTCTGTCACTTGACGCATGTTGAAATTGTTAAAGCCATATTCAAACATCGCAATGTGATCATTCCAATCATTACCGCCTACAAGGGTGACGGCAACAAGTTCTAAATCGCCATTATTGGCTGAGGTTACCAATGTTCGCTTCGCTTGCTCGGTAAAGCCTGTTTTTCCTGAAATGGCATGTTCATAGCGACCATTTACTAAGCGATGCTTATTTTTCCATGTAAAGATTTTACCTTGCTCCGAAGTCGCTCGATGTAGGGATTCATAAGAAATATCTCGAAAAATAGGGTTATTCATGGCATAGCGTTGTGCCAATGCCATGTCTTTCGCGGTTGATAAATTATAGGTTGTTTCATCAAGTCCGGATGGGTTTTGAAACGTCGAATTTTCCATGCCAATTTCTTTTGCTTTTTCATTCATGAGGGCAACAAATGTATCCACATCACCGCCACCTATATGGCGTGCGATGGCCCATGCGGCATCATTTCCTGAGCGTAGCATTAATCCATAAATCAAATCTCCTAATGTCATTTGATCCCCTTCAATCAAATACAAAGCAGAACCGACTTGATGAACATCCTCATCAAGGATTTCAACCCATTCATCCAAATCACCATTTTCAATGGCGATAATTGCTGTCAAAATCTTCGTAATACTGGCAATATACATTTTTTCATCCGCACATTTTTCAAACATCACCCGTCCTGTCAGTTGCTCCATCAAAACCCCACAATGAGAGCTAATCCCTTCAATGGCAAATACATCATGATTTGACCCAACCTTCATAAGCAATGTTGTCATTAAAATGAAAACAGTCATCCATTTTTTCATTTTCGCTTCACCTCAAAAATAACCTGTTATGATCAAAATATATGTTCATCCATTAAAAAAAATGCCAGTGTTCACTGGCATTTTCTCATCATATCAAAAGGATTGACAACGAAAGGAACTTCAACCTGTATGAGCTGTTTCGGATGGCGGGCTGCATCAAGGCGCTCTCCTTTTTCATTTGTCATCTCTTTAACAATGCATTCGCGTGTTTCAATGGTTGGGCCAAAAAATTCAACTTTTTGACCTGGCTTAAAGTGATTGCGCTGTTCAATGGTTGCGATTTTTGTTATTGGATCATATGCCATCACTAAGCCAATGAAGTCTTGCGTTGGATGCTCATCTCGGTTATCATACATCTGTTCATCACTCGCAGGAATCCCTTCAAAGAATGCAGGTGCTGTTTCACGGTTGGCACATTTTTCAAGGTCGATAAGTAAGGATTCATCAAAGACAAAATGATCGGGATCTGCACAGTAAAGGTCGATTAGCTTCCGATAAGCACTGACGACGGTCGCAACATAATGAATGGATTTCATCCGACCTTCTACTTTTAAACTGTCAATCCCTAACTCAATCATCTCTGGAACTGAACGCAACAAATTTAAATCTTTCGGACTCATGGAAAATTGGACATCAGCAGCTGTATAAACCTGTTTTTGTTCTGAAATCAAGTCATATTCCCACCGACAAGATTGACAGCACCCACCACGATTTGAGTCTCTTGCTGTCATATGATTAGACAGTGTACAACGTCCTGAATAAGCAATGCACATGGCACCGTGGATAAATGTCTCAATTTCAACATCTGTCTTTTCCATGATTTCACGAATTTCTTCTTTCGTCGTTTCACGTGCAAGCACGACCCGATGCAAACCTTCATTTTGCCAAAATTTAACGGCTAAATGATTGAGTGTCGACTGTTGTGTCGAAAGGTGAACTTCTACATGAGGCGCCACTCGTTTACATGTTTCGATGATCAAAGGATCTGCAACAATAATGCCTGTAACGCCGATTTCACCGAGGGCGCCTAAATAATGCGCCAGTCCTTCAATGTTTTCATTGTGTGCAATAATGTTCGTCGTTACATAAATTTTCGCACCATAACTGCGTGCAAACGTCACACCTTCTCGAATTTCTTCTAACGAAAAGTTATCGGCATTAGAGCGTAACCCAAACTCTTGACCCCCGATAAAGACAGCATCTGCACCATATCTAACGGCTATTTTTAATTTTTCTAGTGAACCCGCTGGTGCTAACAATTCTGGCTTTTTCACAATCACTCTTTTTCCATCTACGATTTCTGAAACAATGGGTCGTGCCATAAACGTTCCTCCTACTTACTTATCCATTCGACTCATCAGTTAAATAAGCTGTTGACTCATCTCATTCAAACCCAGCTACTTCTGAAATCATCTCATCATCTGATGATGGCTTCAACTTTCGATAAAAGACAGCATAAGCAGTCCAAAGATAAGGCATCACGTACAAACCAATGCCAAGTAAATAAAGCATACTTAGGAAGATGAGTCCACCACTGAATAACACCATGGCATCTGATTCAGCGAGAACATTAAAAACAAGACTGAACATGCCGACTAAAGACAAGACGATCCCCGGGATGTACCAACCAATGAACGATAAGCCCAATAAAAAGAATTGCCACTTCTTTCCTTTCATCAACCTTCTGCTCTCTCTAATGATTTCCATTGCTTTCCATTCTGGATGATCTTTTAACAAGTCAACTGTCAACACATAATCAAAGACGATCACGATTAAAATAACCCCTGTAATGACGCTCACAATGAAATAAACAAGCTCACCAAATAATGCCCCAAAAACGCCATCAATCAAACCAAATAAGCTGGTCCATAAGGCTAAAAACAAACTTTGTAACGCAAGTGTTCCCACATTTTTCCAATAGTTGTTTCTAAAAGCATCAAACAGTGCACCCATACTTTGCTTTTTACCATCAACAAAATTAAGAAACATCCAGTAAAGTCCTGTTGCTAACGGCATTAAAAACAACAAACAAATCGCAAGCATCCCAGCGATCAATAACACACCCGATAGCCATGATTGGTTAAGAAAGATTAAAGCAGTGAAAACAATAAGTGGGAAATAAATCGCTGCACCCATCATTAAACCACTTAACACTAATCCACTAATCGCCATGCCCCAATTCCCATTTAAAGCAACTTTCGCTTCTTGTCTGATTTCTCTAAGCGTCATTTTTTACACATCCTTATTTTGAGGCAGTACCATACAACCTCGTTTGATTTTTATAAATCGTTGGTTTATAATAAAAACCACGATCTAAGCGTCGGTTCTCCGACTGCTGTTTTTCAACTTCGGCATACAAAGCCATGCCTACTTTTTCATACTTTTTTGGCTCAACCCTTGCGAGCTCAATGGCCATTTTGTACAATTGGACCACTTTTACGAGCTGCTCAGTTTGATAGGTAAAACCTTCAATGTATAAAACATCGATCCCCGCAACCAATAAGTCCTTTAACTCATCAATCATACACACATCATGACCACTGAAAATATGTGTCCCATGTTCATTTTCGACAATTGGGTAATATAACTGTCGTTCAGAATCAAACAAATGGTTATCCCCAGCTGAAAGCTGAATGCCTTTACCCATTCTTTTTTGAAATGTCAAATAATTGTCAACAAGCTTTCGACGAGATGTAAACATCATCACTGCACCATGAATTAAAACTTCAGCTTTCCCTGAAATTTCCTTTTTGATGGTCAACACTTCATCTAATGTTAACTCTGGCGCCATTTTAACCCGACTAACCCCACGTGCTAACCAATAATTAATGGTTTCATAATTGGTTAACATCATCTGATCAACAAAGTGTAAAGAAGCCTGTGGCAACATGTCTTTGATCAGCATATAAGCCCCCAAGTCGGCATATCTAATCCCATCAAATGGTAAATCTCGAATTGACGTGAGGTAAACCTCAAGTTCAGCAAGCAAGCGATTCGGCAGCAGTGCATCGACTGCTAAATAAATTTTCTTTCCCAATTGATGCACCCGTTCGACTGCTTGAACGAGTTCAACATGGTCAAAAGAGCCACGACCGCACATCATAAACTGCTCTGAGCCGACCACAAAGCCATCTGCACCTGCTTCAGCTAATGCGTTTAATTCCGCTAAATTTTGCGGTGCAACTAATAATTCAGGTTGTTTCTTCATTTCCTCCACCTTTCCTTCGGTAACTAAACGCAAGTCCATCTCCTAAGGGTAAGAAAATGGTGTCATAATGAGGATGCCCTTCTAGCCACGCGGAATAAGTTTTGATTTTTCGTGTTAAGTCGCGTAGGTTGCGACCAAGTGCTTGTTGATCTGTGAAGATGTGACCATGGAAAAGTAAGTTATCAGAAATCATCAGTCCATCATGTGCTAGAAAGGGCTCGTACTTTTCGAAAAAGCGTTGATAAGCTGACTTAGCAGCATCAATGAAGATCACATCAAATACTTGGTCTTTTAAGAAAGCAACATCAACTGTCAACGCATCAGCGTGATAAATGTTGACTTGTTGCGCCGCACTGGATCTGGCAATGTATGAACATGCGCGTTGGTAGTTTTGGTCATCACGCTCAATCGTCACCACTTCTGCGCCTGTATGGCGGGCAACCATGGTCGACCAATAGCCGATTGCTGAACCAATTTCTAAAATTCGTTTTGGCTTTTTTAATTTCAAAAATTGTAAAATGGTCTCCAAACCACTGTCATCAATAATTGGTATTTGACACTGATCAGCAAAATGACGCATTTCTTGAGATAATTCATCATGCTCAAGCCGTCTAAATGCAGTCTCTAATAACTGATTATGTTCATAAAGTTGTTTCATTACCCAAACCTCTCTAGCAACTAGAAAACACCCGAAGAACGAGTGTTTTTTTCACTTGAGTCGAAAGCATGCCATGATTTAAATCTTGCTTTTTATGGGCAGATCCCATTGTTGTTATAAGCAGGTGTTAAATAGCGATGTATGTTATGCTCATGCTCAGCGAAAGTCACAGTAAATAACTTTTCTCCTTGCTCTCCGATACAACCAAACATGTTTGTGATGAAAAACACATACTCATGTTCAGACGGCTCCACGACTGCAAGGATCGCTGGAATCGAAGGATTGTTCATCGGTCCGATTGGAATCCCCGGATGGTGATACGTATTAAATGGTGAATCAACAGTCAGATGTTCATAAAGGACATGTACGACACGTTCATCTAAAAGATATTGCGCACTCACATCAGATTGCCATGTCATCCCCGCCTCTAACCGATTCCAAAAGACGCCAGCCACATCTGCCATTTGATCCGCTCTGCCTGTTTCTCCTTGAACAATCGCCGCAAAAGACAAAAGCTCATGAAAGGTTAATGCTTGATTCTCAACATAACCTCGAATCTGATAATAGCCTAAGATGCGCTCTGTCATGTTCAAAATCGCACGTGTGATGGCGCTTAAATCTGTTTCTCCTTCAGGAATTTCATGTCTAATCGGTATAATATACCCTTCTAACGGAAATAGCAAGTCTGGATTCAAAATGTCATCTGTTAAAAACCAGTATTCGTCTATGAGTTTGACTAAGAAATCCTCATCTGCCCACAGTTCCAACAGTTCTTCATCATCAATACCCAACGTTTCTCCAAATAGTTCTGCGATTCGGGTGATCAACAAGCCTTCAGGGATAATCACGTAAGTGACATTGGGTCTAGCCACATCTCCATCGCTAAACATATCAAACATGTCTGCAAGTGACAACCCTGCATGAACCTGGTATTCGCCGACTTGAATACGTCCCCAACCTCGAAAGCGAACAATCAAACTGGCAATAATATCATGCCGAATTAAGTCTTCCTCGTAAAGAATATCAATGACATCTGCTGCTCTCATCCCTGATACAATTTCTAACCTGATATAATCAGTTGGAGAAGCCGTTTCATCGCGTGGAACAAAGCTGTGCGTTTCAATGGTATGCATCACGAATAAATAACCCCCGTAAGAAATCCCCGCAATCATCGCTAAAGTAATGACAAATCTAATAAAACTTTTTAGCATGGTAATAAACTCCTCAGTGGGGACTGTCGATTTAAAAAGCATTGGCTCAACTCATGGTGATCAATCACCACGTTTCCTTGGCACATTAAAAGCTCGTGAAGTCCCTGTTATATACAGTCTCTCCTTGCAAAAACGGACACCCATGCCCGTTTCATTGCAAGTTTACAGTTACGAGACAGGCTCATCATCTGATTCTTGCTCTTCGATAAAAGCAGCGACCACTTCTTCGATCATTTCCCATTCGGCTTCATCTTCGATTGGTTCAAGCCCACCACCTTCACCATCTTCATCGGTCGTATAGGCAGAAACATGAAGTTCTGGATAACCCTCTTCATCGACATACTCATCACCAATTGGCGTATAAACCACATAATTCTTTTTGTATTCAGGAGAATCAAACGTGAACAAAATTTCACACTCAATTTCCTGTCCTTCTTCATCAATCACTGTTAACATATTCATTTCTTGTCCGTCTTCTAACATCATCCACACCTCTTTTTTTCAAATTTAAAACGTCTTAACAAGGAACGACCGATCATGCTGTTGGCGATCTAAATAGCTCTGTAAAATAAGTGTTGCTGCTAGCTGATCAAGGTGATCCTTTCTATTTTCTCGACGCACACCTCCGGCTATGAGCACACGATTTGCTTCCGTGGTCGTGAGTCGCTCATCCCAAAGCACAACGTTGCGTCCTGTCATAATTTCAACTTTTTTAGCAAAACGTTGGCTAATATGGGCACGTTCACCGATGGTATTATCCATGTTCTTTGGCATGCCAAGCACGATGGTAGAAATGTCTTCTTTTTTAAGAAAGTTGACAAGATACTCAAGTGCGTGCTTGTAGTGAGCTGTCTTGAAAGTAAAGGTTTCGATGCCATGAGCGACCATCCCAAGTGAATCACTCATGGCAATACCAAGGGTTTTATCTCCTAAATCAAGTCCCAATGTTTTCATTATTTCACATGCTCAATAAAGCGCGTCATCAGCACCTCGATAATTTCATCACGCTCAATTTGTTGAATTTTTCCACGGGCACCGTCATGACTTGAGATATAAGCAGGATCTCCTGAAATCAAATAGCCCACAACTTGATTAACGGGGTTATAACCTTTTGCTTCAAGTGATGTGAGTACTTCTAATAAGATTCGTTCCACATAAGCGCTTTGATCTAACTGATTTTTCAGCTGATCAAGCATCATCGTTCTGTTTTCTAGCATGCTGTACACCCACCTTCTTGTTCAAATAATTTATGATCAACACTATTTTACACTATTTCTCTTCAAATTTAAAGTCCTTTACTTCGTTTTCTTCAATCATCGCAATAACTTTTGCAAAACCAGCTTCAATCTTGCTCGCTTCAGATGCACCAGCAGTTGCCAAACCAGGGCGTCCACCACCGTTTCCACCGCATATCATGGCAACTTCTTTCACGATTTTACCTGCATTTAACCCGCGTTCGATATAATCAGCCGTGACACCACAGGCGAGGACGACTTTATCATCCACTGCACTGGCTAAGACGATGATCACCTCACCTAACCGTTGCTTCAACTCGTCAATCATTGTTTTCAGCTCATTCATGGCCACACCATCAATGCGTGCTGTTAACACATGACAACCATTAATCACTTGGATCTGATGCGCTAAGTCTGCCACTTTAGCGTTGGCCATTTGTGCTTTTAAAGACTCATTTTCACGACGAAGCTCAGATAAATCCGCAAGTAGCGTTTCAACCCGTGTCTCCAAGTTCCCAGGTTTCGTTTTCAAAACGGTCGCAATGTCGGTTAAACGGCCGAGCTGGTTATTGAGAAAATCCACTGCTGCTTGAGAGGTGACAGCTTCAATCCGGCGGATACCTGCACCGATTCCTGATTCACTGATGATTTTGAATAAACCAATTGCTGATGTGTGCTTGACATGTGTCCCACCACAAAGTTCAATGCTAAAATGTTCCCGCTCATCGGGATCAAAAACATCCTTAATCGTGACAACACGTACATCATCTGCATCATATTTTTCACCAAATAATGCCATCGCACCGTCTGCTTTTGCTTCCGCCAAGGTCATGTGCTGAATCTGAACGGGGACTCCCCTAAATATGAAGCGATTTACGATTGCTTCAACCTGTTTAATTTCATCAGGCGTCATCGCTTTGCTGTGACTAAAATCGAAACGCAAATAGTCCGAATTAACAAGGGAGCCTGCTTGGTTGGCATGCGTTCCTAAGACATCTTTTAGCGCTTGATGTAACAAGTGCGTCGCCGTATGGTTACGTTCGATATAGCGTCTCCTCAGGGCGTCAATACAACATAATAAGTCTTGATCGCATGTTAAGGTAGCAGATGTATGGACGGTATGTAAAAATTGACCATGAGGTGCTTTAGTGACATCCTTCACTTCAATGTGCTCATCTTTTGACGTTTCCATCTTGCCAATATCAGCGACTTGACCGCCACTTGTGGCATAAAAAGGGGTTTGATCAAGGACCAGTTGCCCTTCACCTTGAAGTGTATCAACCACCTGACCCTCTTTTAACAGTAACATGATCCGACCTCTAAGGACTGATTGATCCATGAAAGCGGATTGTTCTTTAAAGTTAAGCAATGCTTCATTTTGCACAGCCATGCCTTCCATTTCTCCCCGGGCATGTCTTGCACGTTCTTTTTGTTTTTCCATGCAAGCTTCAAATCCATCGCGATCAACAGTTAAGCCACGTTCTTCAGCAAGTTCCACTGTCAATTCAAATGGAAAGCCATAGGTGTCGTATAACATAAAAGCATCTGTCCCACTGATTTGCTCAGCACTTGCCCCAACCATCGTGTTGAACTTTTTCTCACCTTCTGCAAGTGTTTTTAAAAAACGATCTTCTTCGTCTTTAATGATCCCTTGAATAAAGGTCACTTTCTCCAAAACGGTTGGATAATAGTCTTTCATGATGTTGGCAACGACTGGCACCAATTCATATAAGAAAGCACCTGTTGTGCCTAAGCCTTTCCCATGACGAACAGCACGACGTAGGAGGCGTCGAAGGACATAGCCACGACCTTCATTTGATAAAAGCGCACCATCAGCAACGGCAAACGTCACTGTCCGAACATGATCTGCAATGATTTTAAAGGATACTTTTGTCACGCCTTCATAAGCACTTCCTGATAAGTGGGCTATTTTTTCAATGATGGGCATAAACAAATCTGTTTCAAAATTGGTTTCAACATCTTGCATGACGCAAGCCATGCGTTCAAGGCCCATGCCCGTATCAATGTTTTGGTTCGGCAGTGGTTGATACGCATGACGCTCAAGATCAGGGTCTGAATTAAATTGCGAGAAGACCACGTTCCAAATTTCAATATAACGATCGTTTTCAATGTCCTCTACCAACAGGTTGATCCCCGTATTTTCTGGATCATATGAGCTGCCACGGTCGAAAAAGATTTCTGTACAAGGTCCACATGGACCAGCACCGATTTCCCAAAAATTCTCTTCTAATTTGATGATGTGTGACGGATCAACACCTAATTTCAACCATATTTGATAAGTCGCTTCATCTGTTGGATAAACTGTGACATATAAAAGGTTTTTGTCAAAGGCAAACCATTCTGGTGACGCGAGTAATTCCCAAGCAAAAGGGATGGCCTCTTCACGGAAATAATCACCAATTGAAAAATTACCGAGCATTTCAAAAAACGTATGATGACGTGCCGTATGTCCGACATTTTCGATGTCATTGGTCCGAATCGACTTTTGAGCATTAACAATTCTAGGATTCTTTGGCACAACACGACCATCAAAATACTTCTTAATGGCTGCAACCCCACTATTAATCCATAGCAAAGTTGGATCTTCATGTGGAATCAACGATGCACCAGGCTCAATCATATGTCCTTTCGATTCAAAGAAGTCTAAAAACATTTTTCTAATTTCAGAACCTGTCATTTTTTTCATAACACTCACAACCTTAAATTCAAGTTTCAACCTTCCTAAGTTAGGACATCCAAAGGGTTATCAGAAACAACCCTAAGGCTATTTTCATCAAGTATACCACAAAAGAGTCTAACAAGAAAGTGTGAACACATCATTAACTGGTCGCAATGTCAATAAATGAGACCATATCAATCGAAGAAAATGTTTTCTTTAATTCATCAAAGGTTGTACCCTATCAGATAAAAAATCGCACATTGCTACTCGTGTGCGATTTTTATTTTTCTTCAAACAACCATTGATCAATTTGTGCACATAAGGTGATCCAGTTAATGGTTGTTTTGGCATGTTCTTGAACGTTAGCGGCAGTGTTTGCTAGGCGTTGTTCATCCTGACAAATGTTCAATAAGCTTTCTTCCAAAGCAAGTTGATCTTCAACTGGAATGACCGTGCCGTATTCACCGTATTTAATGAGGCCAGCAGCGCCATTAAAGTCGGTGAAAATGGGGTAACAACCACTGCCTAATGATTCTGCTAACACATTTGAACAAGCTTCCCATCTTGAGGTGTGGCAAAAAACTTTGGCAGCTTTGAATTGGGCGCGTACGTCTTCTTTATTCAACCGTCCGGTTAAGCTGATCTTTTCTTTCAAAGCTGGCAATTTTTGAATCCGTTGTTGAACCAACTTTTCGAATTCAGGTTCGTATTGACCGACCATGACTAATTTCCAATCTGGCAGCTGGTCATGAATGTTGACAAAGGCATTTAAAACCAAATCTGTGTTTTTAACAAAGTCACCTGGTCTTCCCACAGTCAAAATCACATTGCTTTTTGACGCATCAGGCACCGTTTCATGTTCCCAAAAGTTGTAATAACCATTCGGGATATACTGAACCTTCGTTTGCCAATAGCACTTAATGAGATTTTGGAGTCGTTTGCATTCGACCGTTATTAAATCGCATTGATTCAAAAAATGTTTCGTCCACCACCATTGATGTTGTGCCAGCCGCATGAGCCAAATTTCGTTCATGTCTAATTTGCAATACACTTTTCCCAACGGGTTTTTTTGTCGATAATTTTCAATAATAGGTAGGTTATGCTCATACATCCCAAAGACAAACAAAACGTCTGCTTCGCTCAAGTGTTGGTGCAACGCTTCTTTATCTGCCACGATGGTCACTTTCATGTTTTCGGTATACTTTGCATTAGCGGGATAGCGATCTTCACCGGCTTCAGCCACAATTTCTGCGTCATAACCATGGTGTTTTTCCATGACAAAAGGGATAATGCCGGCGTCAATGGTAAAGTAACCATCGGTTAATCCTGTTAAATATAACATGAACTTCTTTTTTCTTTCTTTTTTTGTGGGATCGACGGTTGGATCATCGGCTTTCATTTGCTCATAAAAAGCATTGATTTTTTTAACATTTGCTGCTGATATCCGAGGTGTCATAAAATTTTTAACATCTGATAAGTAGGCTAACAGATGTGATTGATAGGCTTCATAGAGATTCAACTTTTTGAATGTTGACACTAAAAATTGATAAGACGTCATGACATCATCTAAATAATAGGCTTTTAATTGTGTCGACGTACTGGTCGGATCTGGCAAGTGGTAATACAATTGTTCATCAACGACTGCGATTTTAGGGTTGTGAATGGCGAGTAAAATCGAAACGAGGTAATCTTCGTCATAAGAAATGGCAGGTAAGTCATCGTAATCCACATGGGAAAGAAAGTCGCGTCTGATTAGTTTTGACCACATGGGTGAGTGCGCGATGTTAAATTTGTGGGGATCAATGATGGCAGGGTATTCGATGCGTCGACCTTGATAAACGCCAACAAATCCATAATAGACCAAGTCGGCATCCTCTGCAATGGCTTTGTGATAGAGTTTTTCAAAGGTTGTCGGGTCTAACTGGTCATCATGGTCGAGTAAAATGACATAGTCTCCTGTGATTTCTTTTAAGCCACGACCTTTCGCACGCAGGATGCCTTGATTTTCTTGGTAGACAAAACGCATGTTTGGGTGTTGGTCACAATAGGCTTCTAAAATGGTTTGGGTCTCATCTGTCGACCCATCAATGACGACGACTAATTCGAAGTCTTGCAGTGTTTGGTTGAAGACAGAGTCAATCATCCGTTTAATATGTGCTGCACCTTGATAAGTGGGGATGACGGCACTGATTTTAGGCGGTGATAGCGATGGTTGAGGCACTTCTGCCACGTGTTCTTTTTGAAGGTATTCTGTTAAAAAGATGTTTCGATACCTTTCATAGACGTTTCGCCAATGCAGTTTTACGCCACAGTCGTGAAACACCCACGGTTCTTTTTGTTGAGGGACTGCGACGAAGTAGCCAGCACGGATCAATTCCATGCAGTGTGAAACATCATAAAAATGAAAGTCATCAAACAAATCTTCACGCCAGTTGACATCATGCTGTGTCATTAAAATTAACCCATCTAACGCTTCAACTGATTCAAAGTCAGCTTCAACCGTTTGAAATTGAAGTAATTTCATGACACCTGAATGACTGTCCATCACTTGTCCATAGCAGTCGTCGGCTTCCCACCAAATGCCCTGGTCAGGCATTTTTTTTGCGCCACAAACGCCCAACATCCCCATTTTTTCATGTTGCTTAAAAAGCGCTAGGCTGTCGAAAATGAAACGTTTATTGACGATGAAGACATCTTGGTGAAGGTAAACTTTATATTTGGCATCTGTTTGTTTCATGGCACGATTATAGCCTTCTGCCATGCTTTTGGCATCTTTGATGGCTATTTTTTCAATGTTAACGCCTTTTGGCACATCAAGCTGATGGAGGTGGTTTAAAGCTTTCTCATAATGTGCGTCGTTGTTGACACAGGTAATGAAGCAAACTTTGTTGGCATCTTGAAAGTGAGGGTCTTTTTGGAAGCGGACTGTATGGAGTGACGTCCGGTATAAATGGGCCGTTTCTTTTTTGATGAGGGCACAGAGTTGTTCAATAAAGGCATCTTCTGCTTCATTTGTCGGTTCATACCAGTGAAAGATGAGTGGGTTGATGTAGCCACAGTCGTTAAAAAGTATTTTGATGTCATTGATGGTTAAGAAGGTTCGGTTTTCTGGATTGACTGCCATTTTTTGATGTTGCCAATGTCCAGTTAGTAAGTTTTTAAGCACGCTATGATGCATGATGTTTTGAATGTTGAGGATCACATGTCCAGTTGGCTTCAATTGTTTTTTAACTTGACTTAAAAATTCACGTGGGTTTTCTGCTTTTTCAAAGGTGTCACCAATGAGAATAAAGTCGAATAATTGGTCGTCAAAATCTGAAAGTGTCGGTCGGGTTGTGATGAGGTTTTGAATGACGGCTGTGTATGTGCCTTCAGGATCGATGCCGTATAAGTAAGCGTTGGGGTAACGCTGTTTAACTTCAAATAAAGTGGCACCTAAGCGACAGTCGATATGTAAAACATGGATGTCCGCTTGTTGGTCAGCTTCTAATAGCCTGAGCAGTTGGTGATCGTGTTGACTTTTGTCCCATGCATGAAAGCCCCATTTGGCAATAAATTTTTGCGCATTGGTTTCAATGAGTTGCCAATAGGTTGATTCATCTTTTCGAAACGATTGACTCCCGAAGTGATGAATGAAACAGTCGTAACAATGAAGCAAGTAATAACCTGCCGCCAGAATCCGAAAGGAAAGATCATCATCTTCAAAATTTCCGGGACTGAACGTTTCGTCAAGTAAGCCAACTTGATCTAAGACATGGCGTTTGATCAACAGACAATATCCTGTTAAAAAGTTGGTGTACTTCCAACGACTTGGATCAGATGTATTGTTTTTAACAGCAAATTGATGAATGGGACTTGTGTCTCGTAAATGGAGGAAGGGGATGACTTCGCCGTCGTCATTTTTTGCACCATGGAATCGATAGGCGTCTAAGCCTTGTACGGCACCGATGGTCGAATCACTGTAAAGGGCGATTTGAAGGTTCTCAAGCCAGTTGTGGGTCACTTCAATGTCGTTATTTAATAATAAAATGTCGTTACCTGCTTCGGCATGAGAAATCCCCATGTTACAACCTTTAGGAAAGCCGACATTTTCATCATTAAAAATGACTTTGACACCTGTTGGTTCTTGTTCCTGTAACCATTCTCTCGTTCCATCGGTTGAGGCGTTATCGACCATAATCACTTCATAAGTTTCAGGCTTGGTATAGGTTCGAATGGTTTTCAGGACGCCTTTGTTGTAAGCCAAATTGTTATACGTTAAAATGATAATGGATGTTTTAGGCATTTAAAGTCTCCCTTCATATAAGTGTTGAATGCCTGCTTGATCCAATTCAAAGGTTGGGTCATGTTTTTGCCAGTTTTTCATAGGCAATCCTCCAATTTTTCAAAGCTTCTTGCCAAGGTGGCAGCGGGATAAAGCCTGCTTTGATTAAGTGATCTTGATTCATTTGACTGTTCATCGGTCGTTTTGCTCGTGTTGGGAAATCAGCTGATGAAATGGGGTTTAGCTTGATCTCAATGTCAAACTGATCAAAAATTTCTTTGGCAAAATCGAACCAGCTGCAAAAGCCTTCATTGGTCACATGATAAAGGCCATACTTGTCTGATTCAAGCATGTTGACGAGTAAAGGGGCTAAATCAGCAGTTGCTGTTGGCGCACCCACTTGATCAGCAACGATACTGAGTTCATCATGGGTTTCACTCAGGCGTAGCATCGATTTAATGAAGTTATGACCATTTAGACCAAAGACCCAAGAAATGCGAACGATAAAGTATTGGGTGAGTAATTGGCTGACATGCTGTTCCCCTTTTAATTTGGTCGCACCGTAGATGTTGATGGGATTGGGCACGTCTGTTTCAACGTAGGCGCCTTCCTTCGTCCCATCAAACACATAATCTGTGCTGATGTAAACAAAAGGAATCTGTTGCGCTTTTGCATAAGTGGCCAGTATTTTTGTCGCCGTGGCATTGATTTGGTAGCAGATGTCGTGTTCAATTTCTGCTTGATCAACGGCAGTATAAGCACCACAGTGAATAATTGCATCTGGTTTTGATCGCATTAAAAACGTTCTGATTGCATCGTTGTTGGTCAAGTCCATTTGGTGACGACTTGGTGCAATGGGTTGATAATGCTTTTCTTTTAACGCTTTGATGACATCATGACCCAATTGCCCCGTCGAACCCGTTACTAAAACGTGTTTCATGTGATATTCCTTCCCATTTTCAACACATTTTCCCACCATTCGCGATTGTCTAAATACCACTTAACGGTTTGTTCCATACCGGATTCAAAGTGGTAGCGTGGTTTCCAACCCAATTCATTTTCTAATTTGGTCGCGTCAATGGCATAACGCAAATCATGTCCGGGGCGATCTGTCACATAGGTAATCAATGTTTTTGGCTTATCCAACAGGGTTAAAAGGGTCGTCACGACTTCTAAATTGGTGCGCTCATTGCGACCACCGATGTTATAAACGTCGCCGACTTTTCCTTCATGTAAAATCAAATCGATGGCTGTACAGTGATCAAAAACATGTAACCAATCTCGCACATTTTTCCCATTGCCATAAAGGGGTAAAGGCAGATCATGTAAAGCTTTGACAATCATTAACGGAATTAATTTTTCAGGGAAATGATAAGGACCGTAGTTGTTAGAGCAGCGTGAGATGGTGACAGGCAAATCAAATGTTCGGTAATAAGCCAGCGCAAGTAAGTCTGCTGCTGCTTTTGAAGCTGAGTAAGGGCTAGATGCATCAAGTGGACACGTTTCACTGAAAAGTAAGTCAGGGCGATCAAGTGGTAACTCGCCATATACTTCATCAGTGGACACTTGATGGTACCGTTTAACACCAAACTTGCGCGCAGCATCCATTAAAACTTGTGTGCCCAGTACATTGGCTTTAATAAAGATTTCAGGATCAATGACAGAACGGTCCACATGTGATTCGGCAGCAAAATTAACGACCCAATCAAATTGCTCTTTTTCGAACAACTCATTCATCAACTGTCGATCAGTAATATCCCCTTTTACAAATTTGTAGTTGTGATTGCGTTGAAGAGGCCGGCATGTTTCTAAATGACCCGCGTAAGTTAAGGCATCTAAGTTGACCATTTGATAGTCGGGATATTGATCCATCATGTATTGAATGAAATTCCCACCGATGAACCCAGCGCCGCCGGTTATTAATATTTTTTTACTCATCGTCTGTTTCCTCCTTGTAAATAAAATTAAGTTTTGCTTCGGATAATGTGGGCTGCTGTGTATCTTTTTGAGAGAGAATGGGATGCGTTGTTGGCCAGTCGATCTTTAATTCAGGGTCGTTCCAAAGAATCCCACTGTCACATTCAGGATCGTAATAAGCATCGACTTTATACGAAACGACGGTATTTGGAACAAGGGTGCAAAAGCCATGAGCAAACCCTTTTGGGACAACGAGTTGGCGATGATTATATTCGCTTAATAAGACACCTGTCCATTTTTTATAGGTGGGCGAACCGACCCGAAGATCGACGACCACATCATAAATACTTCCTGATAAACAGCGGACCCATTTGGTTTGCGCTTTTGGATTGAGCTGAAAGTGAAGCCCTCTGATGGTACCTGCCAATGTAGAAAGCGATTGATTATCTTGAATAAAATCCATGTTTAACCCGACATCAGCAGCTGTTTTTTTATTATAACTTTCCATAAAATAGCCCCGTTTATCTTCGAATAGCTGCGGTTCTAGTAGCAAAACGTCTTTCAGGCTTGTTGGTACGACTTTCATGACTTTTTTCCTCCATTTTGACGATTGGCGACATTTAGCAAATACTTCCCGTATTGATTTTTCTTTAACGGCTGTGCCAATTCAATGAGCTGTGCTTTGGAAATATAGCCCATCATAAAGGCAATTTCTTCGAGACAGGCAATTTTTAACGTTTGACGTTTCTCAACAGTTTCGATAAATTGTGACGCTGCTAATAAGGATTCGTGCGTCCCAGTATCTAGCCATGCAAAGCCGCGTCCCAGTAATTCGACGTGCAAGTCGCCACGTTCTAAATACGCCTTATTGACATCTGTAATTTCTAGCTCACCGCGTTGAGAAGGTTGAATGCTTTTAGCGATGTTGATCACGCGATTGTCGTAAAAATATAAACCTGTGACGGCGAAGTTGGATTTAGGATGGGCAGGTTTTTCTTCAATGGAGATGGCTTTTTGTTGGGCATCAAATTCGACGACACCAAATCGTTCTGGGTCGGTGACATCGTAACCAAACACGGTAGCCCCTGATGAGCGGGTTGCAGCCTGGCGTAATTTTGAAGTGAGGCCATGACCATAGAAAATATTATCCCCTAAAATGAGCGCAACTGGATCAGTTCCGATAAAAGATTCACCAATGAGAAAGGCTTGGGCTAACCCACCTGGTGTGGGTTGTACTTTGTAAGAAAGCTGAATGCCGAATTTTGATCCATCACCTAAAATTTGTTCGAACCTTGGTGTATCATCAGGTGTCGAAATAATGAGGATGTCTTTGATGCCGGCAAGCATTAAGGTGGCGAGGGGATAATAAATCATCGGTTTATCATAAACAGGTAGTAATTGCTTTGAGACGACAGTTGTTAATGGGTAAAGCCGCGTCCCACTACCGCCTGCAAGAATAATCCCTTTCAATTTAGGATTCCTCCTCTGTCGCAAGGCTTTCTGCTTGAATGAAGCCTTTCTTTTTAAAGTAAGCTGCATTGTAAGCCACTGCGCTCGAACTTGGTTTATAACGGGCAGATAATTGATGATAATGGAATGATTTTTGGAAGTCGCCCACTTGTGCATAGCATGCGCAAAGTTCGATGGCAGGAATGTAGTCCCAATAATCATTGAGGATAAATCCTTTTGAGTTTTTAACCAGTTTTAAAGCCAGTTCAAACCAAAAAATGGCTTTGTGATAATCTTTTAATTCTTTGTAATAATAGCCAATTTCACAGCATATTTCTGCTCTTGGTGTGTCGTATTCAAAGCTTTTGAACAAAATGGGCAGTATTTGATCTCTTTGTCCCAACTGTTTGTGGCAACGACATAAATTAAAGCAGGTGGCAATGTTGTCTTCAAACCATCCGAGTCCACCTTCTAAAAATGTGGTGAACTGTTGGATCGCTGCTTCACTTTGACCGTGATCCATGAGTTCTCTGGCGTAGTAGTAGGTTTCCCTCGGCGAAAATGCTTTTCCTGATTCGACCATACTGGTGTATATTTTTAAATTTCGATCGCCTGAGGAGCCGATTTTTTTGTGAGAGATCGCAATGTCTGAATGGACGATCTGACCTGACATTAAGATGTATTCATGGATGGCATCGTTCCATTTAAAGTTTTTCGCTCTTTTAAAAAGTCGCTCTCTTGTAGCGGTAAGTGTTGGATTTCCTGCCGCATCAAAATGGGTGTGGTATTTAAATGAGACCACATCTGTATTTGGATCGAGGGTCTTTTTAAGTGCTAATATTTTTTCACATTCTTCTTCAGTGATGATATCATCGGCATCTAGCCACATTTGATAATCTTTGGTGGCTTTGCTAAATGAGAAATTTCTTGCTTTTCCAAAGTGATTCACCCATTCAAAATCATAAACTTTATCGGTGAATGTTTTGGCAATTTCTTTGGTTTTATCTGTAGAACCTGTGTCAACGATGATGATTTCATCAACGATGTCTTTGACGGATTCTAAGCATCTTGCAATCACGTCTTCTTCATTTTTGACGATCATACAAAGACTGATGGTTATCATAAATTCAACCCCTTTAAAATCAGCTGCCTTGAAATCAAGGCAGCTTCTTTTCTTTTCAGTGTCCAGTTTGAGCGCTAACCCTTTGAAGTTATCATGGGTAGATCCTTTTTTCTTTCGGTTAAAAGTTTCACTTTATATGAGATTCACCGGAGTCAAGTGGTCTGGTTCACTGTTATAATATATGTTTTTACTTTTTTAATGATGATGATTTATGATGAGATTGAAAGACCCGCATTTGCATAACCTTCAATCAAACCTACAGGGACGGACACCCCGCCATTGCTAGTAGCACCAAATACAAGTAGTACTTGATCACCTTGATTGACTGAAATGCCAAGGCCACTCTTACTACCAGATAATAATTGCCCTGCCGTCACAGTTACAACACCAGGACTAAGTGTTAGTAATGAGGATGGATCAGGGATAAAGACATTGCTGCCAGCAGGTGCGACATAAACTTGTGCTTGAACATGGGTTTCTCCAACTCCGAGGGAAACGCCTACTGTCGTGGTAAAGTTTGCTGAAAGGTCTGTAAGTGTGCCTGAACGTGGCATCGTAAAAGCGAAGTTGGATGCCCCTGTCGCCTTTGAAAAGTCGATAGGGATACCAAATGTAGTAAGTGAAACACCTGAGTAACCAAATCCAATATAAGCAGAGGTGCCAGCAAGACCACCTGCTAGAATATTTAATACGACAATTCCTGCGGAAGCGTAAGGAATAATGGCACTAGAATCAATCCCGTCTATATTGATAACAGCAGACCCTGTTGCCGTTGATAGCGTGAGAACTTCTGGTGTGTTGGTCGTGAAAACCAATTCATCTCCAACGCTAACTGGTACGAGTGCGCCAGTTGGACCGCCACTAACAGTAAACAAGGCGGTGCCCGTATCAAACGCACCTGTTGCACCCGTTGCGCCAGTTGCTCCCATCATGGAGAATTGTGTATAATCTGGGGAACTTCCGGGCGTTCCAGTCGGGTTGTCAACATTTACAACGTAAACTTCTCCCTCGTGAT
>JGI24700J35501_10930907_pt1 | contig 39556 bp, 35 predicted proteins | sample TergutTh196P1_FD_35501 | JGI IMG/M metagenome (IMG submission 35501)
TGGGTTCTATTTGTATGCTCTTTTTTGTTTGATTTTTACCTAAAAAAATTTTAATTTTTTTTTTTTTTTAAAAGGGTTGACATTTCATAGTTGGTCTTGAAAAAATGTTTGATATAAGGGAATCCAGTGCAAGTAACGGGCAAAACCTGCTCCCGGGCTGTTTACTTTACGAATAGCTCGGGAGCATTTTTTATATTAATCAACACGCTCCTATACCAACTCTTGCCCTCGAGAAAATGCCTTTTGATTAATTTCCACAAAAGCCGGTTTTACGTTGTTAGCTATTATTGCATGCCAGTCTATATCGTGAAGATCCATGATTTTTGTGGCAGCTCCTACAAGTAATATGTTAAGGGCACGAGCGTTCCCCAGTGCAAGGGCTTCCCCTTGGGCATCTAATATTGTAGTGTCGGCTTTAGATTCAAGCTCGGTAGGTATTTTGTCAGAATACCCGGCGTTGCCGAGCAGAACAGGAACCGGCTTTATCGCCAAGCTGTTAACAACAGCTCTGGCACCGGGCCGCAAATATCCCAACCAGCGCAAAGCCTCCATTTGTTCAAATGCAATAAGAACGTCTGCACCGCCTCGTTCAATAACAGGAGAATGAACCTTACTTCCATAACGTACATGAGAAGAAACGGCACCCCCCCGCTGGCTCATACCGTGTATCTCGCTCATTTTCACATCGTGACCCGCTTCCATTAGCCCCAATGTAAGTATTTTGGCTGCCAATATCGTCCCTTGACCGCCTACTCCTACTAATAATATGCTTTTCGTCATGTTAGCTACCCCCTTCTTTAGATATAGCGGCTATTTTTGGTGGGCAAATTTGTGCGCAAACACTACAACCCACACACGACAAGGAATCAATAACCATTTTCCCCGTAACTTCGTCCATAGATGTGGATGGGCAACCGGCTCGTATGCAAGCACGACAGGATATACACGCATCCGGGTCAACTTTATACTTTGTTTTAAATAAATCTTCCCCAAACTCGTTGTAGTCCTCTTGGCTCATTGGTTTTAGAACACACGGCCAACGTGTTATTATTACAGATGGCTCGGTTCTTTCGTAGGCCTCGTTTAGTGCTTTCCGTACAGCTTTTAAATCGTTAGGGTCTATCGTTGTTACGTGTTTTGCTCCCAAGGCTTTGCAAGTAGTTTCTATGTCTATTTCGTGGGCAGCGTTGCGGCGTATATCACGACCGGTCCCGGGATGTTCTTGGTGTCCTGTCATGCCTGTGGAGCGGTTGTCCAGTATTACACATATCGTGTCGCTATTGTTATACAAAACTTCTATAAGGCCGTTTATACCCATGTGAAAAAATGTAGAATCCCCCATTACACCCACCACTCGTGTAGATTTTCCGGCTGCCGCAAGGGCTTTTCTGGTACCGTGTCCCGAGCTAAAGGCAGCACCCATGCACACGATATAGTCTATACCGTTAAACGGCTCGGCAAAACCTAGGCTATAACAGCCTATATCGCCAGCCACTACAGTATCTTTCTTTTTGGCAAGCTCATAAAAGAAGCCACGGTGAGGGCACCCCGAGCAAAGAACGGGAGGCCTTGGAACAACTAACGCTTCGTCGTAAGATATTGTAGGTAATTGTGATGTGCCAAGGTTGTCGGCAAGAGCTTTGCGTAACACATCGGCAGTCATTTCACCGTAAGGGGGAACAATCGGTTTGCCAATAGCCTTGTAACCCAAACGCTCCACCCAGTTTTGGATATATGGATCATTTTCTTCTATAATATAAATTGTGTCTACCTGTTCAGCAAATTTTGCGAGGAGTCCGTTGGGCAAAGGGTTAGTGTAACCCAGTTTCAAATATGTGGCATCGTCGCCAAACACCTCTCTAGCGTAATTGTAACACATACCCGAAGCTATTACGCCAATCCGCCCTCCGGGTTCGATACGATTGTGAGGGGTGCTTTCGGTGTACAATGCAAGTTTTGCCATACGCTCCTCTACAACCAAACGGCGACGTGCGGCAATAGCCGGCACAGCCACATATTTTTGTATATTTTTTTTGTATTCTTTTATTGGCACATTTTGACGTTCATTAGGAGTTATTATGCTTTTAGAATGACATATCCTGGTTGTAACACGCATTAGTACAGGAGTGTCGTACTCTTCGCTCAAATCATAAGCAGTTTTTAGCATGTCTATACATTCTTGACTATCTGACGGCTCAAACATTGGTAGCTTTGCAGAAATGGCATACCATCGGTTGTCCTGTTCGTTTTGGGAAGAGTGCATACCTGGCTCGTCTGCCGATATTAGCACAAGCCCACCACCTACCCCCGTGTAGGAAAAAGTAAAAAGCGGATCTGCAGCCACATTTACACCAACGTGTTTCATCGCCGCAAGGCTTCTTGCCCCACCTATAGATGCACCGGCAGCTGCTTCCAACGCTACCTTTTCGTTAGGAGCCCATTCAGATACTATTTCATTATATTTTGCTACATTTTCTAAAATTTCTGTGCTAGGTGTACCCGGGTAGGCGGAGGCAAAAGTAACACCGGCTTCATATGCACCACGGGCTATAGCTTCATCTCCCGTCAAAAGTAATTTTTTCATTTTTATAACCATTCCTTTCGCTGTAGCAGTTTAACTTGAAATCGACAAGCAATTTTTAAGCTAAATGCCGAGTTGGGTGTGTTGATTATAGCAGTTCCGTTTTAAATTAGCCCTTTAAATTCACACCAAAACTGCTGAATTTAGGAAGCTATTCCACTTAATTTCATTTTAAAAAGGGCTAGAATTAAGTGGAATAGCTATAGTGTAAAAAAATGCTCCTGCTATATTTGGTCATATAGCCGCAAGAGCTAATAAAAAAGATAAATATTTTTCTTCCGCAGTGGCTCCGCGAGATGTAAGTATTATCGGAACTTTTGCTCCAATCACACAACCTGCCATTTTGGCGTTACCAAGATACTGCAATGCCTTGGCGAGTATGTTGCCCGAAGAAATATCGGGTGCAAGGAAAATATCGGTCTCGCCTGCAATCTTCGATTCAAACCCTTTTATTTTAGCAGACACCTTGCTTATGGCTAAATCAAAAGAGATAGGTCCCTCTACGGTACAACCCAAAATCTCCCCGGTCTCAGATTCCTTGCCAAGCAGGAATGCATCTTGTGTTCCCGGTACTTTTTCGCTTGCCTTTTCCACGGCGGCCAATGCAGCCACATTTGGGCTTTCGTACCCCAGTTTATGCAAAAAACCTATAGCATTCAATAAAATGCCTTTTTTTTGGGAATAGTCCGGAGCGGGGTTAATGCCGCCATCTGTTATGTACATAAGGCGGTCATAGGCAGGGCTTTCCAAAGCGGCTATATGAGACATTAAAGTACCATGGCGTATCCCTGTTTCTTTGTTTAGGACGGCTTTTAACAATGTGGCAGTCTGCAACTTGCCTTTCATTAGAAGGTTTGCCTCACCTTTTTTTACTAATGCAACGGCATCTGCCGCGGCTTCCTCTTCACTTTGGGCTTCAATAATATCCACCCCACTCAAATCTAACCCTACATCTTGGGAAAGACGTGTTATTTCCTTGCCATCCCCAACAAGCATATACTGCATATCGAACTGTTCACGCAAATCTCTCAAAGCCTCTAAAGAGTGTTTGTCCTGTGCGGAGGCAACGGCAACCCTTGCGTCTTTTTTACTTTGAACCATTTTTTGCAAATCATCAAATTTTGCGTACATTACTGAACTCCTGTTTGAAATTATAACAGTTACATTTTTTGGTTTCACGAAACAAAATCGTAAAACCTTGCGAAAACTTTTCGTAACCGCTAGTGAAATAGTAAAAGTGACATAACCATTACACCTTTTTTTGTTAAATATATTTTGAACTATTTTGCGAGATTTGTCAAGAACTGGAAAAGGAGTTTTGGGGATCGCCTATAACAAAAGGCTACGAGAGGGCAAAACGCCACCCTGGCAGCCTTTTGAGAATTTGCTATGGATTTGTTATGGTATTTGTTATGGAATAAGTACTCTTATTATAAAGTCGTGGGCTTCCCGTTGTATATTCGGTATATTTGTGTGGTTAAAAGTTAGGGGAGCAGAAGTCATTGCAAAACTTCTGAAATGTATCATTGTTGGGTGAGTTACGGTGTTGTTCCCCAAAGCCAGGCGTAACCAAGCCAAATCGTCGTGGGTGTGGGTAACGGTATTTGAAGACAAATTAACAGCGTATACCCCTCTAAGGGACGCAATGGCAGCATCTCGTATGGCTTCCGCAATCGGCATGGTGTTTGCAACTTGACTGTCATAAACTACAACAACAAAATCCTCTCCCCTGTTAAACATGTTTAATATTGTGCTTGCAGAGCTGTTTATAAAATTGTTGTGGTGTAGGTCAACAAAGTTTTGGTTAGGGGAGGTATCCGGTTGGGTTGCTCCTGCAAAAAACAGGCTGTTGTTTAAAAATTCCCCTAGGAGATTAGTTGCAGTAAACAAATTACCGGGTCTGTCAGATACAGTTGTATTGTTTTGATTGTCCGGGCTATATACCAAAAACACCATCGGCATACGGTGTGACAGGTTTGGGGTAAGCCCCGGGGCAAAGTCGAGATGGATACGGTAATGTGGGTTAATGTCCACATCTACAGCAAAAATCCTATGCTGTGCATCTCTTGCGGCAGCTTTTAAAACCGGCACATAAAAGTAAGAATTTTCGTTTTGGCTGTCGTACAGCACAAAAATAAATTCATCGTTTCTGCTGTACATCTGCAAAATATCGGCAGAGCTAACATTTGTAAACCAGTTTGTGTTACGAAAATCGCCGGGGTTAAATCCGGTTTCAGATAATATCCTAAAGTTGTTAATTGCATTGTCTAAATTGAAACTATGATGTACCAGTGTCGGCATGGTAGTCATTTCTACATGGTTACGATTGTGTATGAAAAGTACAGCTGGCTCTTGAAAAGCAGCTTCTCGCACAAAGTTCCATATCCAGTTATTTTCGCTCTCTATATTTGTTGGAGCGGCTCTATCCAAACCAAACACACGGTGTCCCACACGTTGGGCAGCGTCTTGTATGTCCGGCACAACGAGGCGGCTTTGGTGTTGGTCGCTATTGTACACTACCAAAATTAGAGGGTGTTCGTTGCTGTCGTTGTGTCGAGCCTGTGCTTGGCGAGAAGATATTATGCTAAAGTGGCTTGTGTTGGAAAAATCTCCATAGTTTGGAGGCAAGTTAGTGTCTTGCACTTCTTCCTCTTCATCTTCCTGTTCTTGTTCCCTTGCTTCCGGCAAAGGAGTTAGAGTTGTAATGGTTGCAGTGCTTGTAACAGGATTCCAATCCACAACCGCCCCCAGGCTTTCGGCAACTGCACGCAAAGGTATATATGTTAGGTCGTTGTGCAACATTGCAGGACTATCCATAACAGCGTTGTTTTGCGTTATAAGTTGCGTCTGCCCCCAAGCAGTTATAACAAACTCGCCATGCTGAACTATATCACTGCCAATATGCAAAATAGAGTACATGTTGTCTCTAAACATAGTAATACGCTGAAAATCGCCGTACCAGCCAACTTCTGCTCCGAGCGCATACCCAAACTCTCTAAAAGGTACCATTAGCCTGTCATTAACATTTAACAAGGGGGCTACGGTATAAAAAGGTAGGCCATTTAGCTCAACCCTTTGATTAGCCTGAAACACATCTTGCCCAAAGGCAGTTGTGTACCCTGCTAAAAATAAAAATAGAGCTAGTGCAAAAAATGATTTTTTCATAAGTAACACTCCTTTCGCTCATAGGGAAAATTCCCGCTTAATCCAATTTTTTTCTGTAGCGTGAAATAGAAAGTAAAAGCCCCACGCCGGCTAATGTTATAACTAAAGACGTACCGCCATAACTAATGAAGGGAAGTTGAATGCCGGTATTTGGCATAGCACCTGTCGCAACACCAATGTTTATCATAGCTTGCCCCACAATTGCTATGGCGATTCCCGTTGCTACAAGCGATCCAAACAAATCCCCCGCATTTATCGCTATTTTTGTTGCACGCCACAAAAACACAGCAAACAAGAAAAGTACAAGCCCCCCACCCAAAAGACCCAACTCTTCTACTATTATAGAAAATATCATGTCGTTGTGAGCTTCCGGCAAAAAACCTCCAAGTTTTTGTCGGCTTTGCCCAAGCCCCAGTCCAAAAAAACCCCCGGAACCAATGGCATAGAGTGACTGTACAGTTTGAAAACCTACATCCGTTATATGTTCCGGTGCAAAGGGATTTCGCCAAGCAGCAATCCTTTCCATCCTAAAATCTTCCGCAAAATAAATGAGAGCCACAAATATGGCGGAAACTAAAGCGCCAAGCCCCACAAAGGGCAATGTGAAAGGACTTGCCACAAACAGAACACCAAGGCCAACAAGAGCGAGCATTACAACAGCACTAAGGTTTGATGTGTTTATAATTAAAATAGGCACTGCAATGAAAAAGAAAATAATCATATGCCCCCAAAAAGTTTTTAACATTCCCCTGCGTTTAGATAGGGTATAGCTAATCATGAGAATCAAGGCAAGGGTTGCTATTTCTGAGGGCTGGAAAGTAAAATTGGTATTTGGTACACCTAACCACCGCACTGCTCCCGGAGGGCCAATACCAAATAACACAGTCAAAATCAAAAGTGATATTGAAGCTAGATAAAACAGCCTAACAAACCGCTTTATGTAACGATAGTTTAAATTGGCGACAACAACCATAACAAAAAAACCCAAACCGGCAGCAAAAGCCTGCACAGCTAGATAATTAAAGCGATTTTGACCAACTCGAATAGCGGAATAATAACTTGCACTAAAAACCATAATAATGCCAATAAGCACTAAAATCAACACGGACAAAAACAAGGTATAATCTATGGAAACCACGTGTATTTTTTTAACTTGTCCGGCAGCGGCTTTGGCAGGATTGGTTATTGTTCTTCCCGACCGTGCTATCACTCCTCTGTCGTACCTATTAGCACCTTGCATATGTATCACCTTTTGTTTTTTACTAGTCTTTTAAAAACTCTACCCCTGTGTTCATAATCTTTAAACATATCAAAACTGGCACACGCCGGGGACAGCAATATGTTATCTCCCGGTTCTGCGGATTTTTCAGCTAAATCTAATGCTTCCTCTAGGGTGTTTGCTTCCAATGCGTCTATGCGTCCTTGGCAAACCTGCATTATTTTATCTTTATCTTGACCTATTGCTACCACTAGCTTTGCTTTGGTAGCGGCAGCTGTAGCCCAAGGGATATAATCGGCTTTTTTTGCCAAGCCTCCGGCGATTAAAATAATAGGGGCTTGCAACGCTTCTATACTTGTTACTGAAGCCTGGGGGTTTGTAGCTTTTGAGTCGTTGTAATAGTTTATGTTGTTAATTGTTTCTATATATTCTAAACGGTGCTGAGGTTGCTCAAATGTGTCAACTGCATTTTGTATTACATCTTCTGTAATACCGGCTAATATTCCAATACCAATAGCCGCCATTGCGTTTTCTATGTTGTGGCTGCCCAGCAGTTTAAAATTTTCTATATTGATGGTCGTTGTTTCACCATTTATCTCTGCTATTATGTTGTTGTTCCAAAAATAAATATCTTGCTTGGATTTTGTACTAAAAAATATCACTTTACTTTTGGCACGATTAGCCATATTTTTTGTGTAGTCATTGTCGTAGTTTAGTATAACATAATTTTCTTTTTTTTGCTCCCTAAAAATATTTTCCTTAATTGAGCCGTAATTATCCATTGTTACATGTCTATCTAAATGGTCTTCGGATAAGTTTAGGACAACTGCCACTTGCGGACAAAATGTATGGACAGTTTCCAGTTGAAAACTACTAACTTCAGCCACGCATGGCATGAATTTTTGTGAAATTTGTTTTGTTATTGGTTGCCCAATGTTACCGGCTGTTACAACAGGCCCATTTTGCCCTATTATATGAGACGCCAACATGGTAGTTGTTGTTTTTCCATTGGTGCCGGTTATGGCATAAAAAGGACCGTTATATAACTGTGTACCTAGCTCAAACTCCCCTATCACATAAATCCCCGCTTGTTTTGCCGCCTGCACAAAGGGGGTGTTATATGGTATACCAGGGCTTAATATTATCGCATCAAAATCTTGTATTATTTTATCAGGGTTTTCCCCCATATGTAATTTAATGTTTGTTTGAGAAATCTCCTTCGATACAGGCTTTTCTTTTATATCTTGCAAAGTAACATTTGCCCCCAGCTTATCCAAAAAGAGTGCAGCAGCTATGCCACTGCGGGCCATTCCACAAACAAGTACATTTTTACCTCTGTATTCCACTTTATGTTCCATTAAAAAGACTCCTTCTCTACAACAAGCTAACTTTTCGTTGTCCCTCTTTGCTTAATTCAGCACTTTGCGATTTTTAAAATTGGGACAACTGCTAAGAAAAGTGTTATATTAAGCGGCAAAGCCAAACATCGCCAAAAAACCAAACAACACCATTATTATAGTAAAAATACAAAACATTGCAACCACTTTCGCTTCCGGTATACCCATCAACTCAAAATGGTGATGCAATGGCGCCATTTTAAACAACCTTTTCCCCTTAGTTAACTTAAAATAACCTACTTGCAATACTACACTCAAAACTTCAAACACATACACAAGGCCTACTATTGCCAAAAAAAGTTGCATTTCCAACACCACCGCAATAGCTCCAACAAACCCCCCAAGAGCCAAAGAACCGGTGTCTCCCATAAAAACTTTTGCAGGATGGGAGTTAAACAAAAGAAACCCCAACAAGCTACCTGCAACCGCCCCAATGATAGGCAAAAGCTCGTTATTACCAAGGATATAAGCCCCCAGTAAAAAAAACACAGCCACAATCGCCGTAACACTGGACGCTAAACCATCTAACCCATCTGTAAAATTTACCCCGTTTACCGTACCTAAGAGTATAAAAAGAGTAGCGGGTACAAAAAACCAACCCATATTTATACTATGTCCATTCATGAAAGGTACCAAAAAATAGTTGTAACCGTCGCTGACAGTGCTTAGCAAAAACAGAAACAGCCCACCAACAAAAATTTGGAGCATAAACTTTGTTGCAGCCCTCAACCCCAAAGAACGTTTTTTTATAACTTTCACATAATCATCTAAAAATCCGATAACCCCAAAGGCTATAGTAACAGCAACAACTAAAACTCCTGTAGTATTACCTTGCAAAAAAAATGCCACACCAGCTAAAAAGCTGACGATAATTATAATCCCCCCCATAGTTGGGGTGCCGGTCTTTTGCAAATGGCTTTTTGGACCGTCATCTCTAACGTTTTGGCCAAACTTTATTTTTTTTAGTATTGGTATAAGCAAAGGGCAAAGTATCACATTCGCAAAAAAAGCAATCAATGCCGCAAAAATTGCAGTTTCTAATGAAAAATCCATATTTCTCCTACATACTAACAAATTAACTTTTCGTTGCCCCTTTTAAATCGGAAAAGTAAATTTGCTCTCCTTCAATTTCAATATCAGCACTTTTATCGCTTTTAAAATGGCCAACCATCGGTAAAAAGTGCCATAACATCATCTTCTCCATACTTTTGCTGTAGACAGTAATTATAACAGAAATATTTATATTTGGCAAAACACACTAAAATTAGGATGTATAGCAAATCAACTTTTTGTTGTCCCTTTTAAGTAGGAGAAAAAGTTGATGCACCCCGCTCGGAACCCGGACATTTTTTACTTGTTTCGTTACCAGGCATACTGTATAATGGGATTATCTTTCTAATCAAGATTTTTTCTGTTTTTTCTTTTTTCTAATATGAAGTACCACATAGAGTCACACATCGGGTGTGACATAGAGAGTGACATAGAGAGTTTCAAAGTTCGCATTAGAATAACATTTCCGAAAGCAATTTTTAACGATTTTCAGCCATTTCTAAAAGCCCAACTACGATTTTTCGGTTAATTTAATTACGAAAATCGGTTGTGTCATATTGCTTATGACACAACCGATTTTTAAGTTGCTATTTAACTTTTTCCCATTTGCTGTTGTTTGCAGATATTTTAATAGCTTCACATACTTTTTCTATACCATAACCTACGCCAAAATGAGTGCTTGGTTGCTTGTTTTCAACAATGGCAGTTATGAAATCGAAAATTTCTATCGCTTTTAGCTCACCATAACCAATGTTCATGCCGGGTATGTTCCAAGTAGCGGGTCCGTAGTAGTGTGCAGGGCCTGTATGTACGGTTTTAAAACCGCGAAAATGTTCGGGGTCATCTGCAAAACATACTTGCAACTCGTTTAGCCTTTCGTAATTAAATAAAATACTGCCTTTTGTACCGTGTATTTCTACTGCCAGGTAATTATTGCGTCCCCAAGCGTTTCTTGTGGCTTCTAAGCTGCCTATTGCTCCATTTTTAAACTTAACCAAGCAGGACACTTCATCTTCCACATCCACAGGGGCTTTTTTTGCATCTGCATTTAACTTGACAGTACCCAACAAATCCACACCGCCCTCTTGTATTGGGCGTTGAGGTATATATGTTTTTAGCATAGACACAACCTCGTCTATATCTCCTGCCATATATTGTGCTATATCTATTATGTGTGAGCCAATATCGCCCAAAGTACCTGCCCCTGCAATATCCTTTTGGAAACGCCAAGACAAAGGAGAATTGGGGTCTGCCGACCAGCTTTGCAAATACACACAACGTATGTTTAATATATTGCCCAGCTTGCCCTCGTCCACAAATCTTTTCGCTAAAACCACAGCAGGCACACGACGGTATTGATAGGCACTCATCGTTATAACATTTGGCACTTTTTCGGCTGCATCTGCCATATCTTTTGCAGCTTTTAGAGTAGATGCAAGGGGCTTTTCGCAAAGCACATGCTTGCCGGCTTTTATGGCTGCTATAGATATTTCTGCGTGTGTATCATTTGGAGTGCAAACGCTCACCACATCTATATCGGGGTCGTTTACTATATCACGCCAGTCTGTTACAGATTTTTCAAAACCGAAGCGATCCTTTGCCTCCGCCGCTATTTGCGGATCTATATCGCAGACTGTTTTCATTACCGGAACTGCGTGTGCTGGCCAAAAAAGTTTTGGCATATTGGAATAACCAACAACATGGGCTTTTCCCATAAAGCCCGCACCTATTATACCTACGTTAAGTTTTTTCATTTGATGCCCTCCTATCCTATAGCGGGTCTATATTAATAAACCTTTTAAAAAATCAAAGGAAGTTTTGCATGCTTCCTCCGGATCTCCCGGGTATCCGTCAATTTCTGCAAGCCAGTCCCCCTCGTATCCTTTGCTTAAAAAGAATTGTACAATTCCTCTAATATTCGCTTGCCCTTTACCCAAAGGCACAAACGCACCATTGTCTATATCTTTGAGATGAATATAGGGTATGCGGTCGTAGTATTTTTCTAAAATTTGCATAATGTTGCAACCACCGGCAATAAGGTGTGCAATATCCGGGCAAAACAATGTATTGCTAAGGCTAAACAATTTGTCTATTTGCTGTGGAGTTTCTGCAAGAGAGCCAAGATGAGGATGGTAAGAAGGTGTAAGGCCATATTCTTTTACAACTTCGCTCACAGCATCTATTCCGCTTGCAAGCAGTTTATAGTCGTCTTCTTGTATACCCTTTGCTCTAATGGAACCTCCTCCTAAAACCAAGTGCTTTGCACCAAATTCTTTAGCCAAGGTAGCTACTTTATGCACCTTCGCAATTTCGTCCGGTAACGCATCCGGGTAGATAAAGTGGCAACCCACATACACTCCGAGCAGAGAGATATTATGCTTTTTCATTAAACCCAAAAAATCCTTGGGATTTTTAGCAAAATTACATATATTCCCCTCAAACATTTCAAAATATTTGAAACCAACATCCGAAACTTTTTTAAGCAAAACCGTTTCGTTTTCTAGAGTTAAGTAACCCACGTCTTTCATAGAGGTTACACCGCCACCTGTCCCTACAAGCGGCCCAAAAGCATTTGTCATGTATCCTACTGTAGCCATTTTTACTCCTTTCTTGTTATACAACAACAAAATAAAAAAGTTGCGTAAATTTTTCTGTTACGACTTCATGATTTTAAATTATTTACGCAAAAATGTCAAGTCTAATTCAATTTATTCTTGTTTTGATGAATAATTCTAAAAAAGTCTTGACATTTATTTCGATATCGTGTTATAATTTGTGTGTAGAAGTTAAATTTAAGAAAATTTGCGTAAAAATATAAAAAAATGAAAGGAGGTAAAAAATGAAATTAGGTTTTGTAACTTCTATATTGGGTCAATATACACTGGAACAAGTTATAACCACAGCTGCTGAAATAGGCTACGAATGTTTAGAGGTGGCATGTTGGCCGCACGGTAAAGTAGAAAGAAGGTATGCCGGCGTTTCTCATATAGATTTAGAAAATCCGGCGAAAATTTCTGTTTCATCCGATTTATATAGGCTTTTAGAAAAAAAGAACATTTCCATTTCTGCTTTGGCATATTACCCAAACACCATTACAGAGGATTTGGAGCAGAGGCATTTGCATACAGCACACCTAAACAAATTAATAGATACAGCCCAAAAACTGGGTGTAAACATGGTAACAACATTTGTAGGCAGAGTTCAACACAAAACTGTAGAGGAAAATTTGGAAATTTTTAAAGAAGTGTGGTCGCCAATTATTGAACATGCAGAGGCCAAAAATGTGAAAATTGCAGTAGAAAACTGTCCAATGCTGTTTGGAGCTGACCAATGGCCGGGGGGGCAAAATTTGATGACAACCCCTGCGATTTGGCGAAAAATATTTAATATTATACCCAGCAAAAATTTCGGTATAAACTATGATCCTTCCCACTTTGTGTGGCAGGGAATCGATTATGTAAAGCCGTTATACGAGTTTAAAGACCGTATTTTTCACGTACATTTTAAAGACATAAAACTTTACAAAGATAAGCTGAACGACCACGGTATAATGGCATATCCACTGGAGTTTATGTCACCCAAAATTCCGGGGTTAGGTGATGTGGACTGGGGAAAATACGTAAGTGCCTTAACAGACATAGGTTACAGCGGGTATGCTTGTGTAGAAATAGAAGACAAAGCGTTTGAAACAGACGAAAAAAGTGTATTGGACGCTTTAAAACTTAGCTATCGTTATATGAGGAACTTCGTTATTTAGTGTTATTTAGTATTATTTAGCAAGGAGATAAGCTATGAAACCAAAAAAATTTTTAACAGTTGCAACATTTGTATTTTTGCTGTCGTTTGTGGTGGCTTGTGGAAACGATGCCCAGCAAGCAACATCCGGCACTCAAGGACATACTGAACTGCCAACCATAGTGGTAGAGGCAGGCCCTGTGCTTGCTCGAGGCCCTCATGGAGAAGAGGCGTATAACGCCTTTGATCTCTACTTAACAGACGCAGAAATACAGCAAATTAGGGCAGGGGGATATACCGCCGTTATAGCTTTCCATTACTCCGGCGATGACTGGAGCCGAGCCCAGCTAGAGGGTATGAGCGGTAAGTTTGACTATCTGGGAATAGAGCTGCTGGCAGTAACAAATGCAGGGTTTAGTGCAGAGCAGCAAGTATCGGATGTGGAAACTCTGTTGGCATTAACCCCCGACATTTTAATTTCTATCCCCGTTGACCCCGTAGCAACAGCCAACGTGTTTATGAGAGCGGCACAAGAAGGGGTGCATATTGTTTTTATGGACAATGTGCCATCGGGCATGGTGGCAGGCGTAGACTATATTTCTGTTGTTAGTGCCGACAATTATGGCAACGGCGTAGTTGCGGCAGAGATTATGGGACAGGCATTATCGGGGCAAGGAAGTATAGGTATTGTATACCATGCCGCCGACTTTTTCGTTACAAACCAGCGTGTAGAAGCATTTGAAAATACTATAAGAGAGCGTTTTCCCGGCATAGAAATTGTAGACAGGGCGGGTTTTACCGACCCCAATATGGTAAGCGGTGTGGCAGATGCAATGCTTATACGCCAACCCAATATAGACGGCATTTTTGGTAACTGGGACATACCCGCAGAAGCCATTGCGGCATCTGCAATAGCGGCAGGCCGTTCGGATCTGGTTGTAACTACAATAGATTTGGGGGACAATGCCGCAAGGATAATAGCCGAGCGCGGCCCAATAGTTGGGTTGGGTGCACAACTGCCCTACGACCAGGGGGTAGCACAGGTAATATTGGCGGCATATGCCTTGGTAGGGCGTACAGCTCCCGCATTTGCCGCAGTGCCGGCTCAACCCGTCATATTTGACAACCTACTGCAAGCATATGAAATAGTGTATCACATACCGGCTCCAACCTGGCTTGCAGAGCTACACGAACAAAACAGGTAATTTGAGGGTAAATTGGGCGCTACCCCACCCCGCAAGGGGCGATGGCCCCTTGACCCTCAAAATTGTGAAACACTTAAATTCACTACAATTTTGGGGGTCGAGGGGGCTAGTCCCGGGATGCATGGGCGAGCAGCAACCGTAGGTTGCGACCAGCCCCCTCGCGGGGTGTGGGGCAGCGCCCCACGGTTTTACAACAAACAAGGAGGACAAATTGAAAAATTATAATATTGGCTTAATAGGGGCGGGGTTTATGGCAAAGGCTCATTCTTTAGCATATGCCACCATGCCTATGTTTTTTTGGCCGGCTCCCGGCATACCGATTCGCAAGTCAATCTGTGATGTGAGCATAGACATAGCCAAAGATGCGGCACAAAAAATGGGGTACGAAAAATTTACCGACAGCTGGAAAGATATTGTATCAGACCCTGATATTGATATAGTAGACATTTGCACGCCAAACAATATACACGCAGAAATCGCTATAGCGGCAGCAAAAAACGGCAAGCATGTTTTTTGCGAAAAACCTATAGCTATGACAGCCCAAGAAGCAAAAGATATGTTGGATGCAGTGCAAAAAGCCGGCGTAAAACATATGCTTGCATTTAACTACCGCCGCACCCCCGCCGTTGCCTTGGCAAAGGATATAATAACAAAGGGGGAGATTGGCGAGATACAGAGCTTTCGCGGAATGTATTTTCAGGACTGGTCTGCAAGCCCCGAATCTACACTTTCCTGGCGTTTCCAAAAGGAAATTTGCGGCACGGGGGCCCTTGGAGATATAGGTACGCACGTTATAGATATGGCTCAATATCTGGTTGGGGATATAGATATGGTGAGCGGTTTTCTTAAAACATACATAAAGGAAAGGCCACTGCAAGAAGCGGGGCAAGATAAGCTAGGTGCATTGCAAGGCGGCAACAAAACGGGGGCGGTTACGGTAGATGATGAAACGGCGTTTTCCATGCGGTTCAAGAACGGTGCATTGGGGCATATAGAAGCTAGCCGAAACGCCTGGGGTCGCAACAATTACATCGCATTTGAAATACACGGTTCTGCCGGTTCGATTTTTTTTAATTATGAAAGACGTGACGAACTGCAATTATGTTACGCAACAGACCCCCAAGACCGCCGCGGGTTCAAAACAATATACACCGGTCCTAACCACGCCTACGGTGAGCTATGGCCAATAGCGGCACTTGGCATTGGATACAGTGAAACAAAAATAGCCGAATGTTACGACCTAATAAAAGCCATCGCACAAGATGAGGAAGCCACCCCAAATTTTAACGAGGGATACAAAATTGCTCTTGTGTGTGATGCGGTCGTAAAGTCTGATAAGCAAAACGGGGCTTGGATTTTTACGGGGGTTTAGCATGAAACCTATATTGGAGATGAAGGGTATAGACAAATCTTTTAACGGTATACCGGTGTTGCAAAAAATTGATTTTAGCTTAGGGGAAGGGCAGGTTGTGGCTTTGGTGGGAGGCAACGGTGCGGGCAAATCTACTCTAATGAAAATACTGACGGGAGTATACGCAAGGGATAGCGGTCGTATTCTTTTAAACGGCAAATCGGTAAACTTTTCATCTTATGCAGATGCAAACCGCTATGGGCTTCGCATGATATTTCAAGAGCTAAGCCTTGTACCAACGCTCGCAGTATACGAAAACATTTTCCTAAACAACGAAATCAGAAAAGGCTTCACACTTGATAAAAATAAAATGATAGCCCAAACAAATGAATTGTTGGAATCGTTGGGTATGAGATTTTCGCCAAACGTCATTACTGCGGGGCTAGATGTAGGGTATCAGCAAATGACAGAAATAGCTAAGGCATTATCTGCCAAGGCAAAAATCTTGGTGCTGGATGAACCCACCGCTTCTCTTTCCGACAGCGAGGTAAAAGTTTTATTTGAAACCATCAGAAATTTAAAGACGCAAGGTGTGAGCATGGTATATATTTCTCACAGAATGAATGAAATCTTGGAAATATCGGACCAAGTAACAATTTTGAAAGATGGCAAGGTAGTAGCTGACGAAAGTGCCAAAAACCTAACGGTGGCAGATATGGTAAGTCATATGTTGGGAGGCAGTGCCGAAAAAAGATTTGCCTGGACTCCTCGAAAAAACCCGCCAACAACAGAAGATATGTTAGTTGTGCAAGAACTAAAAATAAACGGACTCGACACACCAATTTCCTTTAATGTGAAAAAGGGGGAGGTTGTAGGCATAGCCGGGTTAATGGGCAGTGGTCGTACAGAGATTTTGGAAACTCTTTTTGGTATAAGACAATATACGGCGGGGAAAATTGCTGTAGATGGCGAAGAGGTAAAAATAAAAAATGTGTCTGACGCAGTAAATGCAGGGATTGCTCTCGTTCCGGAGGACAGACGAACCCAAGGGTTGGTGCTTACGCATACGGTCAAACACAATGCCATTTTGCCGGTGCTTAATCGCATAAAATCCTGGGTAATGATAGACGAAAAAAGGGCAGACGCAATCGTAAACGAAAAGGTTAGCGAGCTAAATGTAAAAACCGACAGTATCCATAAAACAATCTCTTTGCTTAGCGGTGGCAACCAACAAAAAGTTGTTTTAGGCAAGTGGCTTTCATCTGAACCAAAAATTTTGCTGCTAGACGAACCCACAGCAGGGATAGATATTGGGGCAAAAGGGGAAATAACCGATATTATACGCAATTTTGCCGATACCGGCAATTCTGTAATAATGGTTTCTTCCGAGTTGGTAGAAATGATGGCAGTATGCGACAGAATCATAATATTATGCGACGGAAAAATAACAGGGGAATATACAAGGGAAAACATTGCAGACATTACAGAGGAGGTGTTGCAAAATGCAATTCAAGGTTAACAGTTTTACCGATTTCAAAAAAAGGCTATTTTCACATAACATCATTGTTTATATTGCACTGGTTATAATTTTTGCATTTTTCGCCCTTACTTTAGGCAGCACATTTGTATCTGTAAACAATATCTTGAATATAACGCGCCAAACAGCTATGATCTCTATTATGGCTGTAGCTATGACATTTGTTATAAGTGCGGGATTAATAGATCTCTCCATCGGCTCTACTGCTGCCATGTCAGCTATGATGGTATCCGTTATTCTCCGAGAAACAAACAGTATAGCTCTCGCTCTTGCCGGGGGCATTGCGGTAGGTGTGGTTGTGGGACTTGCAAATGGCCTGCTTATTACAAAAGCAAAAATACCGGCGTTTTTGACAACCCTGGGCATGATGGGTATAGTGCGGGGTTTTGCTATGTGGATAACAAACACAGCCGCTGTTCCGATATTAAATCCAAACTTTAACTTTATTTTTGGAACGGGAAACATAGCGGGAATCCCTGTTTTGCTGTACTGGACAGTCGTGTTTGGGGCGGTGGGGTATTTTATGTTAAACAAAATCCCGTTTGGAAAGCATGTGCTAGCCACGGGCGGCAACGAAACCGCCGCCAGGTTTTCCGGTGTTAATACCGACAGGATAAAAATAGCTGTTATGGTGCTAAGCGGGGCATTTGCCGCTTTTGCAGGGATATTGTATGCAGGGCGTATGCAGGCGGGGCGTTTTACCTTTGGCGAGGGGGATGAACTGTCTGTAATAGCGGCAGTTATTATAGGCGGAACGAGCATGGCAGGAGGCACTGGGGCTATTATTGGTGCTATAACCGGCTCGTTTTTGATGGGGATTATAAACAATGGGCTAATACTGGCTGGGTTTACCGTTTCACAACAAATGATAATACGCGGAGCAATAATTATATTGGCTGTAGCAATAGGCAGCAGATATAGTCATTTTAAAAGCAATAAAAGCGCTGAATCAAGGAAAGCAAATTAAGAACACGCCCTAAAACAAAATCAAAGAAATCGGCATAATAACAGCGATAGCAATAATTGTTGAGACAATCACAATGAATCCTCCGTATTTTAAAATTTGTTTACCGGCTATCCATTCTCTATTGCTCCATAGCATGGCAGCAGATAGTGATGCAGATGGCAAAATAATAGAATAATGCATTAATAGTATGAGCGTAGCTGTTGCGGCGGGCAAGTTTACCCCTGCGTCTATCCCAAAGGCGACATGTACCGGCATAATCGCAATACCCAACACCATTGCACTAGCAAAAGATGTGGCAAAGATTCCAAACAACAGCATAATCACAAAAAAAGCCGCAGGGGTATGCCCGCCCAATATTGGCTCAAGGGTACTTAGCATTAAAGCCACAAAACCCGTGGCATCGTCTGTTAAAGCTCCGGATATAGCCAAAGCAGTAGCCACCATAACATAAACATCCCAGTTCACCGACTTTGCAGCAACAGCCCTAAAATCCAAAATCGGCTTACCTTCTATCTTTAGAACACACAAAACCCCCGTAATCATTATTGCTATACCGGTAGCACCGAGGGTATTAAGCGCCTCTACCAAAACAAAGTTGTAAGGCAAAAAGCTGGGTGTCAGCACAAGAAAAACAAAGCTCAACATGCCATAAAAATTGGCTTTTTGCAGTTTATTCATTGGCGGGAGGGGTTCTTTGTTAAACATATCTACACTAACATTTGCTATTTTGCTCAAATCGGCAGGGTTTAGCACAACCTTCATAAACAGACAATAAATGACGAAAACAACAACGGAATTTATGAAACCCAAAAGCATATATTGCGGTATAGGCACAATCATCCCCGAAGCCCCCTGAAAAACGCTAAGAATTGCAAGGGTTGAGCCGGTAAAGGGCAAAGAAGCCTGACCGGATATAGCCCCCAAAAACGTACCCACAACCATAAGAGATGTGAATTTTTCGCCTTTTTTATAACCCAATTCTTTTAAAACACCATAAAGCACTTTCCACATCAGTATTAATGCGGGGGTTACATTTACCGCAATCGCCAAAACATAAGTGGCAAAAATAAAAACAAAGCTGAACACTATCGGTCTATTGTTAGAAATTTTTCTAGTTAAAAACCATCGAGTGATGTATGGCGTAGCGCCCACATGTTCCGGAGAGCCAAAAAGGATCATTGTGAAAAGCAGAAGCACTGCCACTCCGCCCCCAAAGGACATTGTCATTATTTGCCCAAAACTTGCAAACCCGGTTAACCCAAAAGCAACCAACGCAATTAAGCTGGGCCACAAAAGCCCAACAAAACACCAAAGCCATATAACACCAACAAACACTCCCATAACCAACATACCCACCTGTGTCAAAGGCTCTATGGGTGCAAAAATGCGTCCAAAAAAGAACATAAAAAACAACCCTATACCAACATGTAGGTAAAATAATGCACTAGGTCTAAGAGGAAACATTCGTTTGTTTCGGTTAATTCGGTTAAAATCTTTTTCTATCGTAAATTTCTTTTTACTATTCATAATGCTATTTTAGCACACTTCAAAGTTGATGTAAACTGTAGCCATTTAACTTAAAAGTGAAACATTTTCAAGCTAAAATGAATATATCTCGAAAAAAACTTGAACTTTTTCAAAAAAAATGCTATACTATTGTAGTAAGGTTGCAATGCAACTCTTAGCAGATTTCAAACAGGCTCTAAGAGGAAATAGGAGGCTTAATATGTCCCAGATAGTTAATGAATATGGCACAATTAAAATAGACCGCGAGGTAGTAGCACGTGTCGCCGGTCTTGCTGCCATGGACTGTTACGGTGTTGTTGGTATGGGAGCAAAAAGTGTAAAAGATGGGCTGGTACACCTTTTAAAAAGAGAGAGTTTTACAAAAGGGATTCACGTGTCTATGGTTAGTAACACTACCGTAATAGATATTCATATAATAGTAGAATATGGTACAAATATCGTTGCCATAGCAGAAACACTAATTAAAAATGTAAGCTACAAAGTAAAGGAGTTTGTTGGCTTAGATGTGGACCAAGTTGTAATTTATGTGGTAGGTATTAGGTTGTAGAAAAATGTTGATTTGCTCAACATTGTTATAGTATACCCTATATCAAATATATTTTTGCACAAACGTCTTGAGTTAAAAGTTACAGGGGATAGCAAACAAAATGAAAACAATAAACGGTAATATTTTAAGAAAGGCTATTATTTTTGGTATAAATGAACTGGACAAAAATAAAGGAGAAATAAACTCTTTAAATGTTTTTCCTGTACCGGATGGAGATACAGGAACAAATATGACAATGACTGCCTACAGTGCAGGCAAAGAAGTTGAAAAACTGTCTACAACAAATATATCTACAGTTGCAAAAGCCGCTTCTTCCGGATCTTTGCGGGGGGCTCGCGGCAATAGTGGAGTTATATTATCCCAACTCTTTCGCGGGTTTGCAAAAGGTGTAGAGGGAAAAGAAGAGATAGATGCAAAAGGTTTTTCGGTAGGTTTTGTAAAAGCGATGGAAGCGGCGTATAAAGCTGTAATGAAGCCAAAAGAAGGAACAATCCTGACGATAGCAAAAGCCCTTGCCGAATCCGCTACAGAAATTTCTAAGCGTGAAGAAAATATAGAAATAATGCTTAAAGAAATGATAGTTCATGGGCACAAAGTTCTTGTAAAAACCCAGTTCATGCTACCGGAGTTGCGAGAAGCAAAGGTAATAGATGCCGGCGGAAGAGGCTTGTTGTATGTGTTGGAGGGAGCTTTGAATGCAAACTATTCCCATGATGTGGCATTAAATAGCTTAACTGCGGCAAAAGACCCGCAGCCTACAGGGGTTTTGGCGGCTACAGGCGCAGATATAAAATTCGCGTATTGCACTGAAATGTTTATAGATCTTGCCACAAAAAGCAAAAAAAACTTTGAAGAAATAGAAGACGAAATGCTAAAATACCTAGATAGTATGGGTGATAGTGTTGTTTTGGTCGGAGATGAAAACATAGTAAAGATTCATATTCACACAAATAATCCCGGTGCTGTTTTAGAAAACAGCCTAAAATACGGTGATTTATCCAACATAAAAATAGACAATATGCGTCTTCAGCACGAAGAAATTGTTAGTTTTGCTACAGATATACAAACGAAACCCACAATTGCAAGTGATACGGATGTAGTTGCAAAGAAAATCGCTATTTTAGCTGTTGCTTCCGGTGCCGGGTTTAAAGACATATTTTTGAAATTGAATGCAGATACGGTTATAGAAGGCGGGCAAACGATGAACCCCTCTACAGACTGCTTTTTGCAAGCAATAGACAAAATGCAGGCTGCCGATATTCTGATTTTGCCAAACAACAGCAATATAATACTTGCAGCCCAACAGGCACAAAAAATGACGAAAAAAAGCGTTCATGTGCTAAACACAAAAACCCTGCCGGAAGGTATAGCTGCCATGTACAACTACAACATAGATGCAGATATTTTTGATAATTTGGCATCAATGGAGGAAGGTGTAAAAAACACATTTACAGGGCAAGTAACATATGCGGTAAAAGACAGTGCATATAAAGACATTACGATAAAAAAGGGCGACATAATATGTATGCTAAACAATGAGATTGTAGATACCAAAACAAATGTGCAAGAAGCGGCAACAGCCCTAATAACTACAATGGCAGAAACAAAAAAACCCGAGTTCATCAACATATACTACGGTGAAGAAGCCGACGAAAAAGGGGCAAACCTGCTAAAGGAACACATAGAAACTAATTATCCGAGTATTGAAGTGGAAGCGTACAACGGTGGTCAGTCACATTACTATTATGTGATTTCGGCTGAATAGTGGAGGAGATAGCCAAAATGAAAAACAAAAAAAAGCTCATAATTATTGTAGCTGCTGTGTTGGTTGTAGGTGTTGGTATATTTGTGTTGGCAAGCCCAAATATTGGGCAGGGGGAACCGACGGGGCCAAACGTAGCCGTTGCCCCTGTTAGCCGTAGCACATTGGAAAGCAACGTAACAGCCCAAGGCGAGGTGCTTATGTTAGGCACGGGCAACGTTGCATTTATAAACAACACATTGGAAGTGTCTGAAATACTTGTTTCTGAAAACGATGTGGTAGAAGAAGGACAACCCCTTATTACTTTTAACACGCAAATGCTGGAACGTACTCGCCAGCGAGATGCATTGTTGCATCAATTGCACGACACACAGCTCATGTTGCAAAGCCAACGGGTTCAAGTGGAAAGTATGCGCCTAGGGCCCACCAACATAGAAATAGAAAACGCAAACTTTAATATATCCAGGGCCCGGCAAGGTATACTAGACGCTTATTTTGCACAGGAACAAATAGAAACATCCGTTACCTTGCAAGAAATAAGTATCGGGCTAATACAAACCAATTTGCTCGATGCCGCCAATACATTTTTAAATACTCAAACATTGTTTAATATAGGTGCGGCAACCCAAGTGCAACTAGACAACGCCACAAGGGCAGTAGAAAATTTGGAAGTGGAACTGCGTAGTGCTCAAGAAAACTTGATAACACTGGGCAACCAACGTATTCAGGCAACCCAAAACATAACGGCTGCATATGACAACTTGCGTTTGGCAGAGATACAGCTAGAGGATTTGCAAAACCGTGTAACAAGCCCCCAAAACCAAAACGCCATAGCTCAACAAGAAATAGCGATACAGCGCACACAACTGGCAATACAAGACATAAACCGCAACATAGACAATTTGGACGATGTAGAAGAAGTGCTGTTCAGCCCTGTGGCAGGTACAGTTACGGCAATAAACGTTGTGGCAGGTGGGATGGCTGCACAGGGTTCACCTCTTGTGCAAATATCCGATGTAGACGACTATGTTGTGAGAGCTTTTATTAATCAACTACACGCCGGTCAGCTTAGCATCGGTCAAAACGTAACAATAGAAGGATCTATACTGGGCAACCAAGTGTTGCAAGGGCGAATATACAGCATTTCCACCATTGCCACAACACAGGCTATTGCAGGCATTATGGAGCGGGTTATCCCGATAGAAATAACCGTAGACAGCCAAGACACAGACCTACTCATCCCCGGGGTTACGCTAGATATTACCGTAACAACAGATGTGCGTGAAAATGTAATAGCAATCCCCCTTCTTTCTACTTTGATAGACCCTGCCGGTAGCAGCTTTGTGTTTGTTGTGGCCGGTGATAACACAATAGAGCAACGTTTTGTAGATGTTATCACATACGCCGAAATGTACATAGAAGTAACAGGCTTGGAAGAAGGCGAGTTAATAGTATTGCAGCCCCTGCCCACAATGGAAAGCGGCATGTTAATAACTCCTATAGGGGGTTAGCATAATGAAATCTGTTATTGAGGTAAAAAACCTTCGCAAAATATACAAAAACGGACATTTAGAATTAGAGGCCCTAACAGACGTTAATTTTTCTGTGGAAGAAAATGAATTTTTGACCATAATGGGCAAAAGTGGTTCGGGAAAATCTACATTAATGAATATATTGGGCTGTTTAGACACCGTATCTTATGGAGAGTACATACTGGACGGGGAAAATGTAGCAGGGCTTTCCCAAAACCGCTTGGCAGGCATACGCAACAAAAAACTGGGGTTTGTTTTTCAGTCTTTTAATCTGCTGCCTAGGCTAACGGCTCAGCAAAATGTGGAGTTGCCTATGGTATACGGTGGGGTTAGCCGTAGCAAGCGGCGAGAGGCAGCCAAAATCGCCCTTAGCCGTGTTGGGCTTAGCGATAGGGGGCATCATCGCCCAAACGAGCTGAGCGGTGGGCAACGCCAACGTGTTGCTATAGCACGGGCTCTTGTGAACAACCCCGCAATCCTGTTGGCAGACGAGCCAACAGGCAACCTAGACAGCCGCTCCACAGAGGACGTAATAGCCATATTTCAACAGCTGAACAGGGAAGGCTCCACAATCATAATTGTTACCCACGAACCGGAGGTAGCAGAGCATACAAGTCGTATAATAACGTTTAAAGACGGAATGATAATCTCCAACAAAAATGTAGAAAATCGAAAAATAGCAGTAGCAAGACCACCAGAAGAAATAGAATAAGGAAGGGGTAACTTATTTCAGTTTAAATAACTATAGCAGAAATAGGTTTTGCTAGTTCATTTATATGACCACATCAGAATTTGTAAGAAAAATCAAAAAACACGGATGTGAATTTTATAAGCATGATAAAAAGCACGATGTATACATTAACCCTTCAAATGGCAAAAAAACAAGAATTCCAAGACATGCAAAGAAGGAATTAGGTGCAGGTATAACAAGCTCAATGTTGGAGGATTTAGGATTGAAATAACCTAATTTCCTCTAATAATAATCAGTTGGGAGGTTAATATGAGATATGTTTTTCCGGCAGTTTTTCGCAAACAAACAGACGTTGCAGGTTATCATATCTTTTTCCCTGATATACAGGGCGCAGGTACTGTTGGCGAAGATTTGTATGATGGTATAGACATGGCACAAGATTGGCTGTGTGGCAGGCTTTTTGAAATGGAAGAGAATGGCGAAATTGTCCCTAGACCTAGCGATACAAATGAGATAAAGTATGAAAAAGACGATATTGTAACACTTATAGCAACTGATACAGATAATTACAGGCATTTTTTATAGATATTAGTTATAGTTGTTTAGCTTAAAAATCGTTTAACGATTTTAAAGGGGGTATGACCATGGCATTGTTTGAAAGCATAACATCTGCAATAAAAAGCATATATTCGTACAAAATGCGTTCGGTTCTTACTATGCTTGGAATAATAATAGGCATTAGCTCTGTAATAATGATAACAAGTATCGGAGATGGGGTGTACCAGGCTATCTATTCTGAGTTGGAGGCTTTTAACACCACATCTATACAAGCTATGCCCCGCAACATGTTTGGACCGCCCATTTTGGAATTGGACGATATGCACGCCGCAAAAGCATTGCCAAATGTGATAAACGTTACAGGCATGTTAGAACTGGGCGGACAGCAGCTGGCGTTGCGCACCCCTGGAGAGTTTCGTCGGGGCAGCGGGTGGGGGCTAGACCACAACTACGGCACACTGGAAAATGTAAACATGCTGTACGGCCGTTTTATAACTCAACAAGATGTAGATGCAGAGGCGTTTGTTGCAGTCATCTCCCCGGAGGTGAGTTTGGATGTGTTTGGGTTTGTGGACAGCGTTGGTCATACATTGCAGGTAACGGGCCCGCGTGGCCGTTACAGGCTAACCGTTGTGGGCATATTAGACATTTCTCCGGTAGAGATGGCTCCGCAAACCCCTCTTAACCTGAGCATGTTTATTGTGCCTCTTACTACTGCCGGTGCATTGCGTAACGTTCCCGGTCGTATAGACAACTTTTCCTTATCAGTAGAAAACCCCTTCCTTAGCTTAGCTACAGCAGACCAAGTGGCCCGCTTGCTCAACATCCGCCACGGCACAGACGACGCTTTTTTGGTTATGAGTGCCACAGAAATAATGGACGGTATAGACGTTATTTTTAACGGAGTAACGGGTTTTATTGCCTTTGTGGCGGGTATATCCCTCTTTGTTGGTGGGGTAGGGGTAATGAATATAATGATGGTAACGGTGACAGAACGCACAAGGGAGATTGGTATACGCAAATCCCTCGGGGCTACCGGCATGCTGATACGCTTGCAGTTTGTGTTCGAGGCAATTTTTATTACATTTATCGGGGGCGTTATTGGCATTGTGTTTGGGCTGTTGGGGGCAGCTGCTTTAACCACCGCCGCCACGCACTTTTCCGGAATGTCTATTTACGCCTACGTGGATATAACTGCCATAATAATTGCCGTGGTGGTAAGTGTTTTGGTCGGGTTAGTTTTTGGGGTGTACCCTGCGGCAAAAGCTGCCAATTTAGACCCCGTAGATTCGTTGCGGTATGAATAGGAGAAAAAATATCAAACTGGGATTTTAACACTAAAAAATGGGGTCAAGGGGTTAGCCCCTTGCGGGGTGTGGGGCAGAGCCCCACGGTTTTATGACGCTACCTAAAACAAGGAGTAACAAATGCAATTATTAGAAAGTTTTAGCTCGGCAATAAAAAGTATATTTTCTTACAAAATGCGCTCCCTGCTTACTATGCTTGGCATAATAATAGGAATTAGCTCTGTAATAACTATAACAAGCCTGGGGGACGGTGTGTACAACGCTATGCACGAGGCTTTTGCCGATTTTAATATGAACAGTATACAAGTGTTCCCAAGAGGAATACATATAACAGAAGATGGCGGGTTTGGAATAGAACAATTGCTGCACATAGACGACGTTGCTGCAATAAACTCTGTACACAATGTGGTTGACACCAGTGCAATTGTAGAGTTATCTAACCATAGGATAACCCTACGGAACGGCGAAACTCGTTTGGGTATGGCGATAGGAACAGACCCAAACTGGTCATCTTTTGAATCGTTTACAATGCTACATGGTCGGTTTATACAAGAGCAGGATATGATTGCTAATTCTTTTGTGGCAGTGCTTGCCCCATGGGTTAGCGTAGATATTTTTGGCTTTGTAAACAGTGTTGGCAGGACATTTGACGTAACAGGAGATCACGGCAGGTTTACACTAACAGTTATTGGCATAGTAGATGTGGAAAGGGACGTTATGGCCGCCGGTGGTGTCATTAACACAGACATGTTTGCCATGCCCGTAACAACAGCCGGTTTAATACGAAACACTCCGGGGATTGTAGATGCGTTTCAGATAACTTTAGATGACCCGGCTTTAACAACGGCTACATCTGATCAAATAGTGCGCCTGCTTAACCATATTCACGATAGAGAAGATGCCTTTGGTGCTATGGGCATGACAGAAGCTCTGGACATGCTAGATGCCGTAATGCTTGGAGTTACTGCATTTATCGCCTTTGTTGCCGGCATATCTCTTTTTGTGGGCGGAGTAGGGGTAATGAATATAATGATGGTAACTGTAACAGAACGCACAAGAGAGATTGGTATACGCAAATCCCTCGGTGCTACCGGGCTTATAATACGTTTGCAGTTTGTGCTGGAGGCTGTTATATTAACGCTAATGGGCGGTATTATCGGCATTGCTTTTGGCTTGGCATCGTCTTTTGCCTTAACCGCAGTAATTAACATGGCTGTACCTGAAATGGAGATAATATCTACCGTAAACCCCGGGGTTATTGCTATTGCCATTGCTGTGTCTATGATGGTTGGGATTGTGTTTGGGGTGTACCCGGCGGCAAAAGCAGCCAATTTGGACCCTGTAGATTCGCTGCGATATGAGTAAAAAAGGGGGGTATTATATGGCATCTGAAATTGAGTTGGTTGTATTGCAAAAAGAAAAGCTGTTTGATCTGCTAGAGATAGAAGCTGCAAAAACAGAAGAGGAAAGACTGAAAATACTGCAAAGACAGATAATGAAAGCCGAAACAGCAATGAAAAAAGAAGATGTGGCACTGGTAAGGGAAAATATAGAAGCGATGAAAAAGGCATAAGAGAGGGTTTTAATAATGTATTCTGCAATGTATTCTGCTACAACGAAACTAAATAAAAGAGAAAATACTACTCTTGAAACACATCAGGAACTGCTTGCTTTTAAAAAGCCGTATAAACACAAGACCTTACGACAAAGAGTAGAGGAGTTTTATGGTGTTGATTTTGAAACAGTTATAAAAGAAAATCTCTACGATTTTGAAGAAATTCCATATAGCGGTCCTGTGGGGCAAGAAGTGTAATTAACCATGGAAAAGAACAACATTTCCTTGGTCGAAATCGGGCTAACTATTAACCTAAATGATGGGGTCAAGGGGCTTGCCCCTTGTGGGGGTTTGGGGGCAACGCCCCCAAGGTTTTTAATGGATTTAAAACATTAGCAAAAGGAGGGCGTTATGCCAATACTAGAAACTATATCGTCTGCTGTGGCGAGCATTCTTGCAAATAAAATGCGGGCGGCGTTCACTATGTTTGGGATAGTTGTGGGGATTGCTTCTGTTATGCTTATAACGAGCGTGGGCGACGGGTTCAGAAACACCATTAACGCCCAGTTCGAGGACATGGGGCTAGATGAAATACAACTGTTCCACACCGGTGCGGCACGCCCGATAGAATGGCACGAGCGAATGGTAATGGACGATGCAGAGTTTTTGCGTAACCACCAAAACTTGACTGCCGTTACTACACTTGCCAGCACAACTTTCAACAATGCTGTAGATATACTAACAAGCAACGACCCGCGTGCAGTACAGCTAATGGGCGTTGACCAATACAGGCAGTTTTTTAGCGGTCCCACAATAATATACGGTCGCCCAATAATGGCACCGGATGTAGCCACTGGATCAAACGTTATTATTATAGACGAGCATTTTAGCATGGCGGCGTTTGGTAGATCAAACAGCGTAGGGCAAACCCTAAACATTCGCACACCAAACGCAGGAACGCAAGCATTTACCGTAATAGGCATATTTGAAGGTAGCGATGCCTTTGCCCTAATGGAAATGTTCCAAATGCCGTTTGAAACAGAGGTGCCAATAACAACGGTGCAACGGTTGCAGGGGATAGGCGAGGTTGTAGGACAGATTAGGGTACAGGTAGGGTACGAGTACCGCCCCGCTATCCATGGGATAGGTGATAATCTTATCCGTATTATGGAAATAAGAAAAAATGCCGACGATATTTTTAACGCATTTAGCATGGCAAGCGTTTTAAATGAGGTGGATACAATAATAACGATATTTACCGTGTTTTTAACTATAGTGGCAAGTATTAGCCTAATGGTTGGCGGTATTGGCGTTATGAACATTATGCTTGTTAGCGTTACAGAACGCACAAGAGAGATAGGTATTCGCAAATCTCTCGGTGCTACAAACTTTAACATAGTATTTCAGTTTTTGCTAGAGGCATCTATTTTAACTGCAATAGGAGGAGCTTTTGGGATTGTTATTGGTTACGCAGGGGGGATAGGTGTTGGTTATCTCACATATTTGATTTTGGATTTAAGTTTAGTGCCAACGGTAGACATAGTAACTATTGCTGTAATAGTTGCAATATCTGCGTCTATTGGTTTGCTGTTTGGCGTTTATCCCGCTCGCAAAGCATCTAAACTGGACCCGGTGGAGAGCTTACGATTTGAATAGATGCGGGGAAAACTTTATATCTCTATTTCCAAATTTCCGAATAATAATTTGACAAATGCTTGTTAGCTGTGTTATTATTGTTTCAATTGTTATTGCTTTATGATGTAATATGAGGACTTGCGGAAATGTAAGGAGGTATTTTATGTTTGGGAAAAACCGTAATACAAAGCTATCAACAAAATTGGCTCTCAGCATTTTGTTAACTTTTACTGCCGGGTTAATTGTTGCTGTTTTTGTTGTAAATGCTTTTGTGCAGGGGATAATTTACGATAACATTATGGAAAAAAACCAAATACAAATGGCAGTTTATGCAAGCGAGTTAGATGCTTGGTTTTTAGCTAGACAGCAGATAGTTGACAACATTGGTACTGTAATTGAACATCTTGGCATGGATTACATAATGGATTTGACCGCTCATTTCCAAGAATATTATGATGACATGGCATTGGTTTTTGTTGGTGGCAGTACGGGAAACTGGGTAATGTCTGGAACGCTAGGTTATGGATGGCAAGGACCGCCGGGTTTTTATGTAGAAGAAAGACCTTGGTATGTTCCCGCTGTTGTTGCTGATGGTGCTGTTGTGTTCTCTGAACCATACGTTTCTGCTGGCTATCCATATGGTTTGGTTATAACTGCCTCCAGGCTTTTGCCTAACCTTGGCGGTGCTGTTTTGGGTGTGGACATTTTGCTTGACGAAATTGTAAGCATGGTAGATATATATGCTGACGTAGCAGATGGGTATGTATTTTTAATGACTTCCTATGGTTATGTTGTGCATCATCCCAGCCTTGATATTGCACCGGGTCCGGATGGTCTTTCGCATGTAACTGACTTTGCTGTTTATGATCCTTTGTATGAGATTATGCAACTCCCCGACACCATTACAAACTTTACTACAGCAGATGGTATTCCATCTTATCTAATGACACTTGAGTTACCGCATACAGACTGGTATCTTGTTGTTGCACTGCCAACTTATGTTGCGATGGGACCGGTTTCTCAAGCGATGTATGCCATATTTATCAGCTTTGCCATCGTTTTGCTTGCTCTTGGCATATTTGTTGCGTTTTTTGTCTCTTATAGTGTAAAAGGGACGGTCGAAGCAAAAATAAATTATTTCAGAACCTATTCCCGAAGGAAATCTGTTGCATTATCTAGAGGAGATCTTACACTTACCGAAGAAGAACAGGACATAAGCACTGACAAATCGTTTGGGTTTGGCGTAATAGACGGCGAATTTGAGCAAGTTGTTGATAATCTCATAAAGGTGTGTTACGACGTAAACAAATTTTATACCGAAACCCTTAAAGGCAATTATCGATATTCAATCGATATTGGGAGTTATACCGGAATATACATGGGGATCGTCGCCAATGTAAACATTTTGTCTGACTCTCTTATAAAAAGCAGAAGTGATATTATAGACTTTTTTAGAAAAGTGGCAGATGGGGACTTTAACGCTAACTGTGATACTACCTTTGTGGGAGAAGAAGCCTATATTAACGATGTTTTGAACACAGTAAAACAAAATATTGGAGACGTTGCTGCTGCCATTCGCGGTTTGGTTAATCAGGCTTCTGAAGGAGATTTGACAGTTAGAGCAGATGCAAGCAAATTTAATGGAGACTGGCAAAGTTTAGTAGAAGAGCTAAATGAACTTATGGAATCTATCTCGGTTCCTTTGTCAGAAATTGAAAACAATGTTGAAATAATGGCACAAGGAGATTTTGCCCGTTTAGAGGGCGAGTACCTTGGCGTGTTTGGAGACCTTCAAAGAGCCTGTAATTTGGTTAACGATATTGCCGAATCTTATGTTGATGAAATAGCAGAGGTTCTCCATGCTATGTCTAACGGAGATTTGACCGTAAAACTTCGTCAAAAATATGTTGGCTCTTATGCACCAATAGAAGTGGCAATAAATGTGATCTTGGACAACTTAAATTCTACCCTGTCAGACGTTCAGGGAGCAGTTAATCACGTAGCTCTTGGGGCAGAGCAAGTGTCAGAAAACGCCATGAGCTTTGCGATGGGTGCCACAAAACAAACCGGTACCCTAGAGGGCCTCAAAAACTCTATTAACCTTATCCATGAAAAAGCTGTGAAAGCTAGCAGTAATGCCATATCAGCAGAAGAAAATGCTACACAAACAGAGAAGCATGTAATTGACGGAAATAAAGCTATAAGCTCTATGACAGATACGATGAGTAAGATCAGAGAATCCAGCGAAGATATTGCGAGGATTATTGATATTATAACAAATATTTCTTTCCAAACTAACCTGCTTGCCTTAAACGCTTCTGTAGAGGCTGCTCGTGCAGGAGAGCATGGGAGAGGGTTTTCTGTTGTGGCAGACGAAGTACGCAGTTTGGCAGGTCGTAGCCAACAATCAGCTTCAGAAACATCGGGCATAATAGAAGAAAACGAAAGGACAGTAACGGAGATTATACAGACTACAGACAACGTTGTAAATTCCTTTGGAATCATATCAAACAATATATCCAATATTACTGATTTAATAAAGGATATATCTGAAATCTCTGCTGAACAGTTGGAATCTATTGTAGATATTAATGCTGCTATTTTGGAAATAAACGACGTTGCTATCGGCGCCGCAGCAACATCAGAAGAGTCAGCGGCAGTTTCTCAAGAGCTAAACTCTCAATCTGAAACTCTTAGAGAAAAAGTTTCTTTCTTTAAACTTAGAGATAAATAATTGGGATAAAACTGTGGGGTACTTGCCCTGAGACGCATGGGCGACCAGCCCCACACCCCCTTGGGGGGCTTTGCCCCCAAACCCTCAGCAGGGGACTCGTCCCCTGCACCCCTTTATTTTATGAATTTTGGGGACTTGGCAAGGCACTAACCGGTATAAGATATCCTGTTTTTTCCTTTCTTTTTGCTTGCTCTCATCATCTCATCGGCTCGGCTAATAGCGGTAAAGATGGTATCTGTAGCTCTAATAATGGTGCAACCCAAAGATGCCGTAACCGATAACTTAACCCCATTGTTAGAATCAATAATAGAATTTTCTATAAGCATTCGCAATTTTTCGGCAACAATACTAGTTTCAAAATCTTGCTTTACCTCAAAAACACCAATAAACTCCTCGCCGCCCCAGCGACCAAACATATCAGTATTCCTTACTGTTTTAACAACAGATTCAGCTACATTTTTAAGAACCAAATCTCCCAATTCGTGTCCAAACTCCTTATTAAAACTCCCAAAATTATCTATGTCTAAAAATATAATACCAAAAATTCTGTCGAAACGTTTAGTTTCACCTAATTTAAATTCAATAAAGGATTCCAAACTCTTCCTATTGGGGAGTCCCGTTAGCGCATCTGTAGAGGCATTGTTTTTCAAACCTTCAATTAAGGCATTATCGTAAATTAGTGGAGAACTTTGAGAAAAAATCTCTACCGCACCAATAATTTGTCCATCTCTTTCGATAGGGAATATATTGACTTTTATAGGCACCCTAGCTCCGTCTTTGTTTCGCAAAAAAACGTTTGCTGTTCTCTTACAGCCATCGATTATTGTGGCATACAAAGGGCAACCGACTTTGCAAAGCTGCGTTCCGTTTTCATCGATATGGTTCAAATTTGTGTTTTCACATGCAACACCAAGAACTTCATCTTTGCTATAACCCGAAATTTTTTCCGCTGCCTTGTTCCAAAAAATAATACGCTTCTCTGTGTCCACAAAATATACACCACTATCAATAATATCAATAATTTCAGAGTAGAGCCTTTCTTTGTCCATATAAACCTCCGTTTAAGAATTTGCTTTCCTTAATTTAGCACTTTTATTGTTTTAAAAATGGGCAACCACAGGCAAAAGTGCCATAGTTATAACAATGACATTTTACTTTATTATTGCCTTTTAGTCAATGGGGTTTTTTGAGGTTCAAATTTAACTTTTGATTCGATGCCAACCATATGTTATAATGGATATACAAAAAATGCACTAAAGAATGTGCTTAAAATGGAGGAAAGCGATGAAACCCCGAATATATCTAACTTTTGACGGTCAATGTAGCGAAGCAATTGAATTATACAAACGTGCCTTTAAAACAGACACATTGGAGCTTATGCTTTTTGATCAAATGCCGGCAATACCCGGATACACTCTACCTGAAAAATATAAAACTAGAGTTATGCAAGCTACACTAAAATTCGGTAATGATTTTATACGCATGAGCGATTGCGGTTACGCACCAGGCTTTAAACTAAATGAGCAGGAAACCGAGCGTATATCTGTTTCTGTTGAAATGGGGGTAGATGAAACAAAACACGCCTTTGCTATTCTTTCCGAGGAGGGTCGTGTGGGGATTCCTTTAGCCGGAACATTTTACAGCCCCTGTGCCGGCGTTGTGTTTGACAAGTTTGGTGTAATGTGGAATTTTTCGGCAGTATAGTCGATTAAACCGTGTCATAAAACCGTGGGGCGCTTGCCTCACACCCCGCAAGGGGCTAGCCCCTTGACCATTTTTTTGTGGGTTTTTATCAGACAAAGTTCAACCTACTTATAACACAATCTAATCAATCTAATCTTTGTTTTGTGCATTTCGTTCAAATCCACCTGTTTTTTCGTTGAAAATCCGTCAATATTGACTATATACAGTTTTTGCCTATAATGTTATACTATATTTGTTTTTTGTTGTGAATTTTTATGGAAATTTCTTTAAACTCTTATAGCCATCTGAGAGTGAAGGGGTTTTATAAAAAGTTAATGCGGTTTACTTTATAATGAGTAACTACCGATAAAAGTATTATATTTGTATTGAAAGAGGTGATGAAAATATTAAGCGGCCTGTTAACCAAAGACCGAATACAAAAATTAACGACAGTGGCATGTTGGCGTACTGGCATACGTGTTGCAGCACAGCCTTTGGTAGATGATGATTCTATAACGGAAGATTATATAGTCGAAATGATTGCTGCGGTAGACAAGTTTGGACCATATATTGTTCTTATAGACAATTTTGCACTACCTCATGCACAAGGCACAGGAAGTGTTAAACGCATGGCAATGTCGCTGTTAGTAACAGAAGAAAAGATAGATATGAGGGGGGTTCCTGTTACTATGTTTATGGTTTTGGCTCCCACAGACAAAGAGAGCCATGTTCAGGCACTAAAAGAACTATCGGATATATTGGAGGAGGAGAAAAACTTGGCGATTGTTGCTACAGGAGATAGCGATAAAATTTTAGACCTAATAAAAGGAAAGGAGTAAGCAACAATGAAGATATTAGCTGTTTGTGGTTTTGGTGTTGGTTCATCTATGATACTAAAAATGAGCTTGGAAACTGTGTTCAAAAATCAAGGGGTAGCTGTAGAAGTGGACAACACAGACGTTACCACCGCAAAGTCCGTGAACTGCGACGCAATTTTTACGAGTGCAGAACTAAAGGATGAAATACAGAGTTCCGTTTCCGTTCCGGTGTATGCGGTTAAGAAATACATGGATAAAACGGAGATAAATACTCTTGTAACTCAATTTTTATCTGAAAGGAGAAAATAGTTATGGATTTTATTACAGACAACATTTTGCGTAACCCACCAATATTGCTTGGTCTTATTGCCGCTATTGGTCTTATTTTACAGAAAAAAGGCTTTGCTGATATTGTAAAAGGAACTCTTTTAACTGCTTTTGGTATGGTTATATTACAGATTGGTGTAGGGATGCTCGTTACATCTATTTTGCCTATAAATATAGCGTTCCAAGAGGTTTTGACAGGCGTAACACCGGAAGGGCTAAATGACGCTACATTTACCGCAGATTTTGGCGGTGATATTGGTTTAGCTATGTTTATTGGGCTTGGGCTACACCTCCTAATTGCACGTTTTACCCCCTTCAAAGTTATATTTTTGACCGGCCACATGTTGTGGTGGTTCCCCTTCATATTTGTAGCTGCCGGTGTAGAGGGCGGGCTTAGAGGTATGCCTCTCGTTATGTTTGGTGCGGTTACATCTGCATTGTACTGGTCCATCATGCCTTGGTTGCTGCGTAAATATGTTTTTGCTGTTATCGGCGACGAATCTTTTACCCTGGGTCACCCGACGGGTATACTCGCTCTTGTGTCCGGGTTTGTGGCAAGCAAAGTTGGAGACAAAAGTAAATCGACAGAAGATATTAATATCCCCAAGGGGTTGTCCTTTTTTAGGGAAATATCCATAACGGGAGGGCTGGTTGTTTTTCTTGTTTTTGTTATAACCGGTCTTTTTGTATTGCCAGGGGTTGTGGCAGGCAATCTTGTAATGGACTCTATTGCTCAAGGTTTGGAGTTTGGTGCAGGGCTTATTATATTGCTTCAAGGTGTTCGTATGCTTATATCTCAAATAGTGCCGGCGTTTAAAGGGATTTCCGAAAAAGTTGTACCAAACGCCCTACCTGCATTCGACTGTCCTATTATTTTTAACTACAAGCCAAACGCTGTGCTTATCGGCTTTGTTGTGGCTATGGTAGTTTCTACTATCCTAATTATTATTACAAATACAATGGGGCTGTTTGGCGTAATGCTTATCCCACTTGTTATAACATCCTTCTTTGAATGTGGTTCTGCCGCGGTTATTGGTGAAGGCCAAGGTGGGCTGCGAGGCGCCATCGTAGGAACGGTTGTTGCGGCAGTTGTAATGGTTGCTCTTGTGGGAATATCCGCTATTATTTACGCAACAACAATTCAAAACTGGATGCTTATTTTTGGAGGCAACGACCTGTCTTTGTTTGGTATAATAGGGCGGGGGATAGCCGGTATATTTGGAGGTTAGTAAATGACCTTTAAATATATAGCCGAAATAAAAAAGCAGCTAGAGCGGCTAGAAAAAGAAGGGCAAGAAGCTATGGCACAGGCGGTAGATGTAATAACTACCGCCATTGTGGCAAAGCAGTCTATATTTGGCTTTGGAGCGAGCCATGCGGGCATACTAATAGAAGAAATGTATTACCGAGCCGGAGGGTTGGTGGTGTTTAACCCAATTTTTGGGCGGGAGCTAATGTTAGACACTGTACCCGTTAGCCACACAAGCAAAATGGAACGCCTTGTTGGTTATGGTGATGCTTTGCTAAAAAATACGCCAATCAAAAAAGGCGATGTGCTGATAGCACACTCCGTTTCCGGTCGTAACCCTGTTACAATAGAGATTGCTCAAGGGGCAAGAGATGTTGGTGCAACAGTTATTGCCGTCACAAATGTGCAATATTCTGAAAGTGTAACTAGCCGCCACCCAAACGGTAAGCGTTTGTTTGAACTGGCTGACATTGTTTTGGACAACTATGGGCATATCGGAGATGCCTGCGTTGATTTGCCCGGGCTTTCGCAAAAAGTTGCTCCGTCGTCTACTGTAATTGGTGCAACTATACTGAATGCAGTAGTGGCACAAGTAGCAGAAGAGTTGATTAAAAAAGGGTTGAGTACCCCCCCGATATTTTACAGCGCTAACCTAGATGGAGGCGACCAGCTAAACCGCAAAATATACAACGAATTCAAAGAGGGGATACATTACAAATTTGTGTAAGATTTGTTGTTAGACTTAGCTTAAAATTCGTTATAAAATAGGCTTCCACGGCATCTGAAATGTGATTGTAATCACATGATTTCTGTGGAAGTCTAGTAATTTCTAAAACAATTCGATTGTATTTAAAATACCAAAAAAAGAGGATTACCGCATGAAAGTGGTTTTAGTTGCTGTAAATGCAAAGTATATTCATAGCTGCTTGGCAGTTCACAGCCTTTACACTTACCTAAACAAAGAAAATGAAAATATAGATGATGCAAAAAATATAGTAGTCAAAGAATTTACAATCAACAATTCAGAAGATATAATAATCTCCGAGTTGTTTGCGTTAAAGCCGCACGTTTTGGCTTTTTCTTGTTATATTTGGAACATTAACATGGTACTATCCATTACTCGTAGCTTAAAGATTATTATGCCGGAAGTTAAAATTATTGCAGGGGGTCCGGAGGTGTCTTATGATTGGGAAGGCTTGGCGGAGCATGGCATTGATTTTATTGTTAAAGGGGAGGGAGAAAAGGCGTTTAGAACTTTGATTGCTTTGTTGCAAAATGGGGAAGAATGTGAGCCGGTTTGGGATGGGCAGCAAATCCCCCTTGAATCTATACCTTTTCCCTATCAAGATGGGTTTGCCGAGTTTGAGAACAGAATCATTTATTATGAATCTTCCAGGGGGTGCTTTAATAATTGCAGTTTCTGCTTGTCCGGAGCCGGTTCTAAAGGTTTGCGTTTTTTGCCAATTGAACGAACAAAAGCAGATTTGCTGGCATTTATTCTAGCAAAGGTTGCCCAGGTAAAGTTTGTTGATAGGACTTTTAACTGCGACAAAGAGCGCGCTAAAAATATTTGGGCTTATTTAATACAAAAAGATAACGGTGTTACTAATTTTCATTTTGAAATATCAGCAGATTTGTTAGATGATGAAGCAGTTGAGTTGTTGGGGCAGGCACGGAAAGGCTTATTTCAATTTGAGATAGGAGTGCAATCTACTAATCCCAAAACATTAGCCGCTGTTGGTCGTGCTACTGATACAAGGAAATTGTTTGAAAACGTTCGCAAATTAAAGCTATTGGGCAATATTTGTTGCTATTTAGACTTAATCGCAGGGTTACCTTATGAAGATTATGAATCTTTTATTACGTCCTTTAACGATGTAATAGCTTGTAACCCGGACAAACTGCACCTAGGATTTTTAAAACTGCTAAAGGGTAGCGCTTTGCGAAAAAATGCCAATCAGTTTGGAATCAAATTCAAAAATGTATCTCCCTATGAGATTTTAACGAATAATTTTATGGGGTTCGATGTTTTGGATAAACTTAAAAATGTAGAGCATGTGGTTGGGGTGTTTTATAACACGGGTGGTTTTGGTGGGTACGTAAAATTTATGATGGGGCAGTTTAAGACACCCTATGATTTTTTTGAGGCTTTGTCTACTTATTGGAAAATAAATAACTGTCATTTAATTTCTCACAAAAAAATGGCTCTTTACACCATTTTGTATGATTTTTTTAGATATAGCCAAAATAGCCGGGATAGCGAAAGCAGCAAATTAATATGTGAGTTACTTAGATTTGATATGTTAACGAAAGAAAATATTAGGACTTTTCCTGATTGGATTTCTGAATATTATTCATATGACGCAAAAAAAGTTACGAGGACAAGCGCCATACACACATTTGAATATGACATAGTTACCTGGCTAAAACAAACGGGAGAAAATAGCTCTATTGAAATTAAAAGGGTTAATGTGGAAGTGGAGTTCTATTATGAAGTTAGCCCAATTCGTTGGCAACTGCTGGAAGTCATTTAGTGATGGTGGTCAAAAACATGAAGGACTTGATGGAGAAATGTTGGATAAAATATATCGTAAAAGGATAGACATGTTCCTATTAGTGATGCAATTTATGTTGTTAATGTGAATGGACATTCTTGAAAACTCGAACAAAATAGCTTATAATGATTGTAGAGGGGTTAAAAATTCCACTATCAAAATTTGCGAGGGCATTATGGATAAAGACAATAATCAACAAGATATAGGTAAAGAGAATGGCAAGTAAGACAAAATATATTGGCATGACGCTTTTTTCGCCGCCCTCCAATTAGAGCTACATGATTATAAAGACGTTCTAACCTTTGAAGAGGAACACCAATTAAGCAAAGAAGCCCTCAAAATGGACGTTCTTATAATCAAAAAGACGGCAGATGTTAAGATAGACAAAAACATAGGACGGATATTTAAAAATAATAATATTTTTGAATACAAATCCGAAAAAGACAATCTTTCTATTTGGGATTATAATAAAGTTATAGGCTATGCAATGATATACTCCGCTTTTGAGGAAATTCCCACGGAAGATATAACCATCAGCTTTGTAGTTACCCCAAAACCCATGAAGTTATTTGACAACCTTATAAATGGCAGAGGATTTGAGGTTGAAGAAGTTAATAACGGCATATATTACATTAAAGGCGATACTTTTAAGATACAGATAATTGAAAGCAAGAGATTGACCGCGGAAGAAAATGTATTTTTGAAAAATTTGCGGAGTAACCTAACAAAAATGGATATGCAAGAAGTGTTTGAGGCTTACAGGAAATACGGATTATTGGAAAAAGTAAATGTTTATCTTGATAGAGTGTTGGGTGCAAACCAATCAACTTTGGAGGAGGTTTTAGCGATGACTAATGTTGCTGTGAGGA
>JGI24700J35501_10930906_pt1 | contig 39520 bp, 36 predicted proteins | sample TergutTh196P1_FD_35501 | JGI IMG/M metagenome (IMG submission 35501)
CCTCGAGGTCATTTCTTGTCCTGTACTGATCACCTCGTGATAAGTCGGACTTCAAAATGCTTGTCGGGGTTTACACGCTCGTTTTCACTTTTAATTGTATCATTAAATGCGCTAAAAAACAATGAAAAACCATCATTTCTTCAGCAAAAAAGCCATTCTTCTCAGAACGACTCTTTCATCTCATTAGCTTTTTTTAGCTACATCCTTTTTAATTTTGGCAATGATTTTCTTTTCCAGGCGAGAAATGTAAGATTGTGAGATCGCCAGTTTATCAGCCACTTCTTTTTGGGTCAAGGCTTCTCCGCCTCCTAGTCCAAAACGCATAAACATGATTTCTTTTTCTCTTTCTTTTAGCTGACGAATGGATTCGAAAACAATTTGTCGTTCAGTATCATCCTCGATCTCTTGTGACACCACATTTTCATCTGTGCCCAAAACGTCGGATAAGAGCAATTCATTGCCATCCCAATCGACGTTTAACGGTTCATCAAAAGAGACTTCACTTTTCATGCGTGCAATTTTCCTTAAGTACATGAGAATTTCATTTTCAATACAACGGGCTGCATAGGTTGCTAATTTAATGTTTTTATCACTTTTAAACGTTTGTACCCCTTTGATGAGTCCCATCGTACCAATGCTAATTAAATCTTCGATGTTGATCCCTGATGATTCAAATTTCTTTGAAATAAAAACCACCAAACGCAAATTTTTCTCAATCAAAACTTGTCGTGCCGATTCATCTCCGCCGTGGTAACGAGCCAATGTTGCAGCCTCTTCTTCTCGTGTTAAAGGCTCAGGCAATGTTTCCGAGCCATTCACATAATGGACATCTTGATGCTGCTTTTTAAATTTTCCCACCATCCGTGCCACTAAACGCATTAAAACATTCATCTATCCCACTCCCCTACCTACTGTTATTTCTGGTTGTAGCAAAAAATCATATTGAGCAAAACTGGTTTCACACAAACCGACGATGACACCTTTGACAATGACTTCATCAATTAAGAGCAAAGTAGGCTTAAATGCCACCATTTTCTTTTCTTCATCACCAACGACACTAAAACCAAGCTCCCATGTTTGAATCACACCATTTTCAATTAAATCATCGATATTTTCAACTGCACGACGCGGCACAATCATCACAGGCAACTGCGTCCTTTGATCAATCAAGGCATTTCCTGTGTCTACAAACCCCACACCTGCGATGACCACATCTCCAACATACAGCTTCACTTGATGCTCAAATTCACTTAATGTGTAAACTTTTTTGAAAAAGCGAGATTTGAGCATAAAAGAAACGGTGCTTATCACAGCTATCACACAACCAAAAACCAAAAACCAACCAATCGGCATCCGATCCAGTTCCATGAAGTACCTCAGTATATGTAAGATCCCTGACAGAAATGCACTCAACGCATAAAAATACAACGTTATTATTCCATACCCTTTTAATGTTTGCGGCCAAAATGCAATACTGACTGTTAACAGTGGTACAACCATGAGAAAAAGTGGCACCGTGAGAAACAAAATCAGACTCACAATGAAACTCACACCAACTGCTGTTAAAAAGATTAAAACAGGTATTTTTTTTTTGACGACCCAACTAACAGAACTCAATATCAACGCGTCGTAAAAGAGGCTTTGACCGAGGAATAATAACATTTCCATGACCTTGTATGCTCCTTTTAAAATTTTTTTGTTTGACTTATTATAGCTTAACCTCCGTCTGTTTTTTGTCGGAGCGTAGGAAAGTCATTGGCAATTCGATCGACAACAACTCATATAATATTCTTAAGGAGTTGAAGTTATATGTTAAATATATTACCCAAAGGCATGATCCTTCATCATATTGTCGACACATTAAAAAAGGAACCTGAACATGGCGTTGTTAAACTAGTTGAAAAATTGAAATCTCATGCAAAAAAAGATGATGACCGTGCATTAATTGATCAAATCATTCATTATTATACGACGCACGCAACAGCTCGAATGCAACTTAAAAATCTGGTTTATAACACGAATCGACAGACACTTTATACATTTTCAGAGCACATTTATGATGCCCTCTCTCAGCAGCCACTTACATTCAATTTTATGCGCATGATGAGCATGCTAGACGCCTCCAAATTAACCTCTGATCGACCTATTTTTCCTGTTATTGACTTGAAAAATCTAAACGATCCGTCAAAGGAAGTACTGGCTCAGCTTAAAAACAACGGTTATATCTTCTTTGTCTCCATCGCCGTAACCGACAAAAACTTCACCATTGTAACTTCTGATCAAACTGTCTTAACCTTGATTAAACATGGTGTTCGTAGTATTTTTTATCGCCTGCCTGAAGCCGATCAAGCACTTGAAACCCGCCTACTAGAAAGTATTCATCACATCCGAACAGAACGACCCATTCTTGCGTTTTTAATAAAAAAAGACGTATCCACTCATACGTCTTTGAATTATGTGATTAACGAGCACTTGGATCAGAAAAGGTATACCATTCGATTGAACTTAAACTAAGCGATGCGCCTTTATCAATACTGTCGCATCCCTTTTGTTGCACGAATGGGCATCTTCTCGCTCGCTTCTTCATCTGCTAGTCGAAGCAATGCTTTCACTTCACTTTTCGTTAAATGTCGAAACTTCCCTTGCGCCACACCATTGACATCCAAAAAAGCAAAGCGATCACGACGAAGCCTTTTAACAGGATGACCCACTGCTTCAAGCATGTTCTTAACTTGATGATAACGCCCTTCATGAATGATCAGTTCAACAAGGGTTGATTGATTTTCTTTATCAACACTTAAAACTTGAAAGACTGCTGGTGCGGTTACATGTCCATCAATTTTAACACCTTTAAGCAAAGGCTTGAGGGTGCTTTTTGTTGCAATTCCTTTAACCCTTGCTAAGTAAGTTTTGGGAATATGCGTTCGTGGATGCATCATTTTATTAGCAAAATCACCATCATTGGTTAAAAGCAGCACACCTGCTGTGTCATAATCCAAGCGTCCGACTGGGTAAACACGTGCTGCAACTTTTGTACCAATCAAATCCATCACAGTCTGACGGTCAAACTCATCTTTAACTGTCGTCACACAACCGCGTGGTTTATTCATTAATAAATAAACATGACTTTCTTTATGAATGGGGACACCATTGACCTCAATCTTGTCTTTTGATGAGACTTTCGTTCCAAGTTCTTTCACTGTTTTTCCATTTACTTTAACGACACCTGTCGTTATTAATGCTTCAGCTTTGCGACGAGATGTCACACCTGCTGCCGCAATCACTTTTTGTAATCTTTCTAAATTTTCCATTATTTATCACTCACTCATCTGAAGAAGCTTTTCACATGTTTTCCTTTAACCTTCAAGTTGATAAGAAAAAAAGCCACTAAAATCATTGTACCATAAAATGACCAAAAGTTAAATACGCCAGCTTCATCATAAGATATCTTTTGATTTAAGTTTTAAAAGATAGGTCGTTGGTAAAATGGTTGCTAACATCATAATGAAGACAAAGCTAACAAAGAAGGCTAAAATGCCGTTTTGACCCAATGTGAAGTCATAAGCTTCTACCATTTGTTCTGCTGTCATTTGAATCCCAAATCCCATCGCATTAAAGTCTCGACCGATCATCAATTCATTGGGAACGACAAAAGGATGCGTGATGAGTTGTTCATTTAACATCATATAAGTCAGTCGCTGTGCCATTAAATGACCCGTCAACAACGAAACGACAAGGGCGAAAGTCGTCACAATCAAAACTTCTATTAACATCTGGCAAATGATCTTAACTTTAGGCATGCCAAGCGCTAAATAGATGCCAACTTCTACCTTTGAATCTGATAAAAATAGCAAGATTAGCAAGCCTAGAAGGGCAAACGAGCCTAATATCGTTCCGATAAATAGACCCGTTGATATCCCCTGAAATTGAGCCAGCACATCGGTCATGTGCCCAAACTCAGTCCGTAAGTCTTCAATCACATAAAAAGGGGGAATGAATGCAGTAGCAGCGACATTAAAAGCTTCTAAATGAAGGGGATCATCTAAGACAAATACGATGTCATGATAATTTGTTTCTGGAAAATAATCAAGTTGCTCTGGAAAATAAATTTCAACATGAGTTCGATAAAATTGAAAATTTGCATCCGCAATGGCAAATGGCACATACATGCGACGCCCATTTAGTTCCACATGATTAAGAAAATCAATCAGACTCATCTCATCATTCATTTCCACGGTGGGTCTAAAAATTCCGATAACTTCAAGCTGAACTTCTTCAGCTACACGTAGCTGAGCTCCTGGTCTAAAAAGTCCGATAAATCGACCTGTAAAATCATCAAACGTCTCATAAATACGTTGCTCAAAAGTGATCATTGAGCCAATCCCCAATCCATTAGCCAAAGCAAATCCTTCTGGTATGAGCATGACAGGATGACCATTTTCGACTTCTTCCGTCGTAAACGTTCGTCCTGAAACCAATTCAATCACACCTGCCGCCATCTCTAAAATAGCTGGATAACGAATACCTTTAATATCTTCAAATACTTCAAAAGCTTCTCCCATCATGCGATGACTTCTTCGAGTAAGTTCTTGCATGATCACTTCTTCTGCCAACCAATCAACATCTAAATAAAGACTCGTATCAAGTGGGAAATAGAATTCATTGCTATAAAAGCCTGCAAAAATGGCATAATCAAAAAGCCGTACGTACGGCAACTGACCCATCAGCTCAAAAATACCACGATTCAAGCTTTCGATTTCTAGCCATTCATCATAGCGCTCAAAATGTGAAACGATGGCATCCGTATCGGCTCTAATCGTCGCAACAGGCGGAATCTGTTGCAATAAATTGACCTCCGTTTGACGAATGGCTCTTGAAATCGAAACAGCCCCTAAGGTTAAACTTCCTAATACAACTGTCACTAAAAATAAAATGAGAAATTTAATAGGTCGGCGGATAATGCTAATAAATCCACGCTTAAACACATGCATAAGACCACTCCTTCACATGTCTCACTCCGCTACAACTTCAACTAAAAGGCGATTAGATGCACGCTGTGGAAAGGAGTTGGCAAGTGAATTAGGTAATAGTGGATTTTCAATGAGGAAGAACACAAGTTCATGATAACCGACTTCATCAATCCCATCAAGGATCAAATAGCCATGATCTTTCACATGATTCAACCCATGATTAGCAGTATCAACGATGAAGAACGGTTCTCCATTAATCCGGACTTGCTCCCAATTTAAAAGACCGATGATTAAATAATTTTCCAACGCATACCCAGCTCCCGGTTGAGGGCTGGTATAAAACTGCAAACGAATGTCTTCACCAGGATGTACTTGAATATGGAGCTCTGGAAAAGCAACCAAGTCAAATTCATCCATTTCAAATTCAGGTGCTACCCACAAATCCATAAACTGCTGATTCTCTTGACGTACGTGCACTTCCTGATAGCGCCTCATGACTTCAACCCTATTTTCACCTGTTCCCACGATTAAATCATTGTTTAAAATCCTTGCATGTTCTGGTCGACGAAAGACAATGGCATCATCATCCGTAATCACTTCTCTTTGAGGATCGGTAAATAAAGCCATGGTTAATTTATTGGTACTGTCTGGCAACAAATAAGCATCATGAATGGTGAATTCCAAATCAATTTCGTAGCCTCTTGCTAAAAAAAATAAAAAATAAGGTGCATATGCTTCGCATCCACTCCCCACCACTGAAAATGGAACAGCTTCATAATTGAGGAAAAATTTCAAAAGGAGCGGTAAACCGTCAGTCGAATGGTTAGCAAAATAAGCCGTCAACGAATCACTAACGTCATCAATTTCAATGACACCATAAAAATCTTCAAAAGGACCTAAGACCAAATCTGTTTGACTGACACCAAAAGATTTAGCCAGTTCCATGGATGTGGCGGCGTCAAACATCTCATCCATCATGTAAAGCATACCTTCATCTGTAATCGGCCTGATATTTAACACATCGTTAAGGTGACACTGTTCATCCAAATGATGACTTAATTGATCTTCACTTTGCTGATCAGCTTGACATGCCACTAAAAATGAAGTAGCCGTTAAGACCACAGCTGTTCCTTTTTTAATTTTTTTGATCATCCTTAATCATGCTCCTTTCATGCTTTAACCAACGGTTATATTGAAGCATTATAGCTGATCAGATCATTTTTGTCAAAACTTACAAAAGGTCAAAGGGACGTATTTCTACAATTTTCCACAGAGTCAAAGCATCTTCTCAAACACTTACACATTGAACCTAAATAGCATAATATCGCCATCTTGAACCACGTAAGTTTTTCCTTCCGAACGGTATTTCCCTGCTTCTTTTACTTTTGCTTCTGTTTGGTGCGTCATTAAATCTTCAAAAGTCATCACTTCAGCACGGATAAAACCACGTTCAAAGTCTCCGTGAATAATTCCCGCACACTGCGGGGCTAACATCCCATCCCGAAATGTCCACGCACGCACTTCTTTTGGACCTGCCGTGAAGTATGTTTTTAAGTTTAATAAGCGGTAAGCTTCTCGAATCAATTGATCAAGTCCACTTTCTTCGATGCCCAAGTCTTCTAAAAACAACGCTTTGTCTTCATCTTCCAAGGTTGCTATTTCTTCTTCAATTTTAGCACTGATCACGACGACAGCTGCATTTTCTTTTGCCGCATAAGCTTTCAACTGGGCTAAATGTTGGTTTTGCGATGGATCAGCTAAATCAGTTTCTGCCACATTAGCCACATAAAGGATGGGTTTTAGTGTAAGCAGGGTTAAATGTTTAATGATGGCGACATCGTCTTCTGATAATCCCAGTGCACGTACCGGTAATGCTTCTTCAAAGCCAGCTTTAACTTTTTCTAAAACCTCAGCTTCAGCTTTGGCGGCTTTATCTCCAGATTTAGCAGCTTTTCCTAAACGTGCCAATCGCTTATCGACTTGTTCCATATCCGCAAGAATTAATTCTAGATTAATGACATCTGCATCACGTGTTGGATCAGTGCTCCCTTCTACATGAATAATATTTTCATCATCAAAACACCGAACCACGTGACAAATGGCATCTGTTTCACGAATGTTGGCAAGAAATTTATTTCCAAGGCCTTCTCCTTGCGACGCACCTTTAACAAGTCCAGCAATGTCAGTAAACTCAAAAGTTGTCGGAATGGTTTTTTCGGGTTTAATTAAAGCAGTTAAAGCCGTGATTCGTGCATCAGGCACGGTGACCACGCCTACATTAGGTTCAATGGTTGCAAAGGGGTAATTAGCTGCTTCAATCTCCGATTTCGTAATCGCATTAAATAAGGTTGATTTTCCAACATTTGGCAAGCCGACAATTCCAGCGGTAAGTGGCATAACTCTTCATCTCCTAGTGAATAAACACAGTCATTTTTCTTGTGCTTTCTTTTTGCACAACTCGTTCATTATACACTAATTTTCTTGTTTTTACCAGTGAGAACTGACATTTTCACATCAATTCTCAACATGTCTTATCAACAGATGTACCCTCCATTTGCTTCGATACGACCTAAACAATCAGTGCTTTTATTTGTTCAATGGACAACTTGGCATGTTTAGCAACCTCACCTGCTGGCATATTTGTTTGCAAAAGGCTTTTTGCTATTTCCAGTTTTTCCGCTTCTGCCCTCCTACGTTCTTGTTCAATGCTTTTTACTGCTTCAGCAGTGACAACTTCCGCCTCAGCCATCAAAGCTTTTGCTTCTGTCATTGTCGTTTTTGCTTTTGTCATTGTCGTTTCTGCTTCTGTCCTTGCAACTTCTGCTTCTGTCCTTGCAACTTCTGCTTCTGTCCTTGCAGTTTCTAATTCAATCCTCACCGCTTCATGTTTTAACCTTCTATCTTCTTCTTCAGCAAGATGCCTTAACCTTCTAGCTTCCTCTTCAGCAAGATGTTTTAACCTTCTAGCTTCCTCTTCAGCAAGATGTCTTAACCTTCTAGCTTCCTCTTCAGCAAGATGTTTTAACCTTCTAGCTTCCTCTTCAGCAAGGCGTTTTTGCTCTAGTCGATCAATGAGATCAGCCAACTCTCGCTCTTCTTTTGTAAACGCAGTAATTTCTGACATGGTAGCCGCCTCCTGTAAATAAGATGGTGCTTCTTCTGGTACACGTCCTGTTTTGAAATATGCCAGCCATAATTGTAAGTTTTTCGGTAACTTCGATGTGTCTTTGTTGATCTCAACGTAAATTTCCAGTCCTAAGTTTAAATTATTTTTATAGACTTGATGTCTAAAATCGTATGGACGTAAAAAACGAATGGCGATCTCATCTTTGAAATGGTTATCTTCTAAAATGATAACGCCGATAACTGGTTTTAAATTGGCATATTTTGATTGCGTTTTGTCCGTTGTACGCGCATAATGCTGCGCAAATTTTTGACCAATGTTATAAGCGACACGTTCCTCAAGATAAGTCTGGTCTCGTTTTTGCATTTCGAGTAAGAAACGACTCCCATTTTCATCTCGACAAGCATAGTCCACTTCTGTGTTGAGTAAAAGATGTTCATGATGAGATCGAAGCTGATTCACCTCTTGAAAGTTATAAGGCGTTTCGATGGAAAGAGCGGAAATACGAAGACCTCCAAGTGGATCATACGCTGCTAAGTCTTGAAGAAATCCTTCACTAATATGAATTAATTCAGGCGAAGCAAACAAGCGTTTGAAATTTAAATCGTTTGTCGGAAGAATCACTTTACGTTGTTCTTTACTGTCATTATACATCATTACAGCTCCTTTGTACAGTCTTATTTTCTACGAAAAGTCGTAACTTAAAAAGATCCCCCTATTTATTACATACGCAGAAAACAAAAAAACATCTTCTCTTTTTGCAACTTTTGCATAAGAAAATGTTTTCTTCGTTATTTTTAACGCCTTTTGATCAACACGGCATGTGAAAAGCTTAAAATAATGGGTGGGTGAACCATCTGAACAAGGCATCTTCTTTGATAAGACTAAATCACCAACAACCGATAGCTAATGGCGACTGTGATCCCAAACACAACACCCCAAAATGTTTCAGCTGGCTCATGTCCAAGTAATTCTTTAAACTGCTTGTGATATTGGGGATCACTAAACCGTTTCATCAAGTTGGGACTTTCTTTTAGTTCTTTCAAATCCGCAATTAATTTATTTAACATGGCTGCATGTTTTCCTGCATGCCTTCTAATGCCCGTCGCATCATAAATCACAACAGCTGCCAAGACAAATGCGATGGCAAAGTGTACACTACTTACACCGGTTTCCAACGCGACAGACGTTGCCAAAGCCGAAACAAACGCCCCATGTGAAGACGGCATCCCACCTGTTGAGAGCATTAACCCAACTCGCCATGTTTTATGCTTGACATAATAAATCGGTATTTTCACCAATTGCGCCAATAAATTGGCTAAAATGGCTGATTCAATCATGATATTAAATAACATTTTTTCATCCTTTTTTGCATAGACTTCACTAAGGGTGATCGTTATGCGTGATTTAATCAGTTTTTCTTACAACCTTGATGCAACAACATTACAAGCCTTCGGCGAAATTTATTACATCGACCATGGAAAAACATTTACTTATATTATACCAGTTGGTAGTCAAAAGAACACTACTTTTTTTCATCTTCTTAAATTTATCAACGCTTCACCGTATTTTAGTCATATTTTTACAGTGGAAAATGCACCGACGCTCCTGATTCGAGACGTTCATTTTTTCTGTCTTTACACAACCCTCAAACTTCATCAAACCATTACTGAATCACAGTTAGGTGTTCCCATCCTTTATCCAGCTGAATATCCACTCGCCGAACATTTTAAAATTAAATGGCTTCAAAAAAATCAGATTCACGAGGACAACCTGAACCTCGCATTGGATAAGACACCACCCACCATGCGTGCCATTTTATTTGACATTGCCACCTACTACATTCATTTAAGCGAAGAAGCTTACCGACTTTTAAAACCTGTCGAATCAACTGTTTTTTCCACCTCACTCTGTCATGCTAGAATTAAACCTGATACACCCCTGTATCAATGCTTCATGCCTGATTATTTAATCTTGGATAACCGTTCAAGAATTTACTGTGAATATTTACGTTACTTATTCCTTGAAACAAACAACATGGTCCTTGTCGAAAGGGTCGTCGCACATGTTTCACAAACGGATCCTCTGACGCCGAGCGAGTGGCATTTTTTATATGCACGTCTGTATTTTCCAACCCACTTTTATGACACAGTTTACGATCTCATTGTCAATGGTCAAGTTAATTTAGATGCACTTTATGAACAAACCATGAATTATACTGAATTATTAGCCAGCTTGCCGCTTTTGGTTCAGCAGTACACAGGCGTGCTATTGGACACACCGGAATGGACACGACTCGATCAAAAAATGTAACACGTAAAAAGGTTGACCTTGTCAACCTTTTATTCATGCTTGTCTGTTAAGCCACGCTCTTCCAGATCAGCACCAATGTTGTGGACTTGTAAAATTCGACGTTCTGTCAGGAGTTTTTCAACCAAACTTTTAATCCTAATCGGTGTGCTACTTTCATGTGCATTCACTTCTAAATCGATCAAAATGTCAACGCGCCCTTCTTTGACAGAACTACATGTAATTTGATTAAAATCAAGACCCAATGCGTTTAACGTATGCAATATTTTCGTTCGAACCTTAATCTCATCTTCATGACCACATTTCACCGACACATAATAATGCGTCGAATCAGAAAGAAGAAAATTGTCTACTTTTCGTGATAAACTTCGTAACACAATATTGACGAACATCAACATACAAGCAGCCACAATCCCTTCTAAGCGATAACCCGCACCAATGATGGAACCAATCGCAGCTGAACACCAAATGATGGCTGCTGTATTGATTCCTGAAACGGAAAAACCATCACGGATAATGACACCTCCAGCGAGGAAACCAATACCGCTAACAACTTGGGCTGCAATTCTCGTCGGACTACTGTCATCACCAGCCATAAAAACTGATAATGTGACAAAGAGACAGGCACCAAAACTAACCAATGCCGTCGTTCGCATGCCTGCAATTTTATGTTGCCATTGACGTTCAAGTCCTACAATAATCCCTGCCATAATGGCCACTGTTAAATTAACCACAAAGGTGACATTCATCGTCGTAACCTCCTCATCAAAAAATGAACCACTCCTAGTATAACACACTATTTCTCATAAAACCATGATTTTATTAAACCATCGTCATTAACGTCGCCTTTTTCTCGGTTCGTATAACTGCTTTACATCAACATACGTCCACATGATTAAGAGCAAGTTACCGTGAGAAATCGACAAAGCCATCACGGTTAAAAAATTCGGGCGTAGCAAATAGCTCAACATCAATTGATAAAAAAACAAGAACATCAAGAATCCCCACCCGATATATGACAGTCGTTTTAACCAATTGATCCTTTTTTTAATCCTTTTTTTCTTTTTACGACGTTTAAGCTTCATGGCACTCGCTGCAATGAAAGCAAACATGAACATGGCAAGAAAAAAGTACATCATATTCATCAAGTCAATCCTGAAAGCAATCCAAAGAAATCGCTGGGCAATAATGGATAAAGAAAGACAACTCGACACTGCCATGATGGCATAAATATCTTTCGTGATCATATAAGGCTTATGAGACAAATAAATCCCGCTTCCGAGGGTCGAGAAAAAAATGGCCATCCACAACATGAATCCCAACTGTACATGCATAAAAAGTCGAAAGATCACCATCATGAGTAAGCAAAAAACATGCACTTTGAAAAACTGTTTGAAACAAAATAAGCGAAAGCCAGACATCCTACCACCCCTTACTTAAACATATGAAAAGCATGCCCATCAATAGACATGCTTCGCTCATTTATCTTCGGATTTTTCAACATTTTTCTTCTCAGATTTTTTCGCTGGTTTTTTCGGTGCATTCATTTCATCATAAATGCTCATGGCAATTAACCCAGGTGCTAATTTTTCATTTAAGAGTGAAATATCAATCAGCGTATTGCCACTTAAATGCTGGGTCAACCATAAAAGATCGATACAGAGACTTTTCATAAAAAAATGATGGATGATCAACTGATTTTTTTGTGACTTCAAATAATCAGTAATGGTTTTCGTTGTACTACTCGATTGATGATAATGAGATAAAAATTTCAGCATGTCGTGGGTTGGGATATCAAAAACACTGTGTTCAAAGTTGATCAAATGGTTTTTCTTCGCACTCGGTAACACATTGGCGACATTCACATCACCATGCGTCATGGCAATCGGTAACTGTTTTTTCCGCCCTAACAGTCGATAAAACTTTTTCATGGCGTCATCACTGCGCCGATACATCCCATACATTAACGGATACATCATGAGAATTTGCCATTCAAAAGGTGAACGAGACAGTTTTATTTCATACTGGCCCATCATTGTCTCAAGGGTCACAAAATTTTCTTCTAAACGTCTGTAATCTGTTTCATACATCCAAAACACTTCATCGTCGTTTTTATCCACTGTGACCTCAGTCGCTTCATGCAGCTGATTTAACAACTTGGCATAATCACGTACCCGACTTTCAAATGGCATCGGTGTTTGCGCCACATAATCAGTTAAATAAGCAAATCCATCCTTTCCTTGTGCCATGCGCGCACCAGAACGGGTTTCGTAAATCGGCAAAACCACTTCTGGCAATTCTTTATGGGCATAAAGCTGCTTCATCACAAAGTCCTCATCCCCGTTCGCAAATTTTAATAAATATGCCTTTTGACTTGATTCTAGCTTAAAAACTTTATCGGTTAATTGCGCCAAACGACGCACATCAATGTCGTAGTGCGCTTGGACAAAAGCAGCAACATCAGAGCGTTTTTTCATAGCGTAGCATCACACAATCACCAACAGACACACCATTCGCTAACGCTGATAAATTCCATACATCATCAAGGGTCGCCGTGTAACGTTCAAGAATCCCACCGAGCGTCACTGTTTCTTCTTTCACATAGATCATTTTAATGGTCGTTTCACCATCTGCAAATTGTTGTGCCACAGAATCCATGTGTATCACAGGTGGTCTTTTTTCGATGCTTTCAACCTCTTTTTCAATCGGTGCAACTTCCTCTTTTGCCATCACTTCCTCACTTTCAATGTTTTCCATTTCCATCTCAATAGGTATCACCTCAACTTCTTTCACTGAAACAGGTTCAACATCTTTTACTGAAATAGGTTTTAAAACTGCTTTCATTGGGGTGGGTTCTGCCACTTTTTCAACTGTGGTCACTTCATGACGCATGCGCTGTTTTTCTTTCTCTTTAAAAGCAGTTCCTCGTTTCATGGCAAATAATTCATCCATTAATGCCGCAGCACTTTCTGATAAATGAGGGGACCGTCTTTCATGAACGACTTCCGCCACAGGAGGAGACACTGCTTCAACTTCTACAACAGGTTCTTCCGCTGCTTCCAAAGCTTCTACAGGTTCGAATGCAAGTGACTCAATGTCGACCATCCGTTCTTCAATGGCAATTAAAGGCGAATATGGAATCTCTTCAAACACCTCTGTCTCAACCCGATCAACAGAGACTTCCGGTTCTTCCTCTAAGACTTCTAATTCAACAACGTCGACAAAAGCTTCCTGTTGTTCTTCGACTGCTTCCGCTTCAACCCGATCAACAGAAACTTCCCGTTCTTCTTCTGAGACTTCTAATTCAACAACGTCGACAAAAGCTTCCTGTTGTTCTTCTACTGCTTCTGCTTCAACCCGATCAACAGAGACTTCTCGTTCTTCCTCTAAGACTTCTAATTCAACAACGTCGACGAAAGCTTCCTGTTGTTCTTCGCATGCTTCCGCTTCAACATGGTCAACAGAGACTTCTCGTTCTTCCTCTAAGACTTCTAATTCAACAACGTCGACAAAAGCTTCCTGTTGTTCTTCGACTGCTTCTGCTTCAACCCGATCAACAAAGACTTCTCGTTCTTCCTCTGAGACTTCCAATTCAGCAACGTCGACAAAAGCTTCCTGTCGTACTTCTAAAACCTCATCTTCAACTGTTTCAACAAAAATGGCGTGATCTGCTTCGATCACTTCCATGTGAATCTCTGATTCAGTAAGTGCTTCCTCTCTTGCGTGACATGCTTTTTCAAACACTTGCTCTGCTTCATGTGAGGAAGACGTGACAAAATCAAAGGGTTCAATCACCACTTCTTCATAAACAGGTTCTTCAACGACTGGATCCATCCAAGCATCCATGATGGCTTCACGGTTATTTGCTTCTTGATAGCCTTTTAATTCAACTTCAAGATTGAGTGTCAATGATTCTTTATTGATCACACGATAATCAAAAGAAATCACTTCCGGCTTCACATCAGGCTCACCCCCTAAGTAAGGTAAAGTAATATCAAGTGGCACGCTGCCGTCAAAGGGTGCTTCGCCAAGATCAGGTGTTAAATAGGAGCCTCTGAATGCTAAGTAGCCGTGGATTTCGATATCGCTACCTGTCACCAAACATCGTGTTTCCGGCTTAATATCAATGGTAATCATATCGTGAACATCTGCAATCTCCAGTGTGTGATCTAGATTAAATTTATAACTCATGAAAAGTCCCCCTCATTTCTACTCATGTCAAAACTAGCTTATGCGACTTTAAAGAAAAACATGACAAAAGCGATCGGAAACCTTTTGTTCCCCATCGCTTTAACCCACACTTTTTTGATACATACTGGCATAACTGCCACCTGTTGCAAGTAACCCTTCGTGAGTTCCTTGTTCAATAATTTGTCCTTTGTCAACGACTAAAATTAAATCAGCATCTTTAATGGTCGACAAGCGATGAGCAATCACAAGCGATGTCCGACTCTCCATTAGCACTTTAAATCCTTCTTGAACCCGTGCCTCAGTTAAGGTATCAACATTAGCGGTTGCTTCATCTAAAACAACAACTGCAGGCTCCATCATTAAGACCCGGGCAATCCCCAATAATTGACATTGTCCGACAGAAAGCGACCCACCATTATCTGTGATCACAGTGTCATACCCTTTCGGCAATCGCTCAATAAAATCATGCGCACGGGCGAGTTTTGCTGCGAGTTTAATCTCGTTGCGCGTTGCATCTGGTCGACCATATTTAATATTATCAGCAATGGTACCTGTAAATAAGCGCGTATCTTGCAACACCATGCCCATATGCTGACGCAAGCTTGTTTTGGTTAACGTCTGAATGTCATGACCATCGAGGGTAATTTGCCCCGAACGAATGTCGTAAAATCTTGAAACTAAATTGCTGATGGTGGTTTTACCGGCACCTGTTTTCCCGATGATTGCCACTTTTTGACCCGGCTTTGCTTCAAAACTAATGCCACGTAACACCAATGTTTCATCTTGATAGCCAAATGTCACATCTTTAAAGACCACATGCCCTTTTGATTGTTCTAACGTAACAGTCCCTTCATCTATTTCTGATGCTTCATCTAGCGTATCAAAAATGCGATCACTTGCAGCTAAGGCTTTAATAATCGCATTGATTTGTACGGAAATTTGACCAATAGGATGTACAAATGTTCGACTTAAATATAAAAAGCTCGCGACAGCACCAACGGTCAAAGCGCTGTTAGGATTTAACACCAAAATGCCACCTACAAGTGCAATAAAGCCATACAAAGCTTGCCCCATCGCAATCAATAAAGGAAAGAGCATGTTAGAGAAGCGATTGGCTGTCCGCAGATGATCTGTTAGTTCTTCATTTAGCAGATCAAATTCAGCTTTGACTTTCTCCTCTTGCGCAAAAACTTTCACCACTTTGTGACCTGCGAGCATCTCTTCGATATAGCCATTCATCTCACCCATGGCTTTAGCCGATGAAATAAACCCTGCTTTACTCTTCCCAGTCACCCATTTTGCCATGCAAACTTGAATCAACACAGCCACAACGACAACAGCTGTTAAAGAAAGACTTAGCATCACCATCCCAACAAAGGTGACAACCAATGTAAATAAAGCACGGATGATTTCAGGTAAAGATTGCGATAACATCCCACGCATGGCATCCACATCATGGGTCACTTTACTCATGAGATCCCCATGTAGCTGGCCATCAAAATAGTTAATCGGTAATGTCTGCATTTTTTTAAACAAATCATCACGAATCATGCGTTGAATGCCACCAGAAACGCGCACCATTAAAAAATACAACAAAAAGGTTGCAACTGCACCGCCTGCATAAATGAGTGCCATCACCATGATTTCTCTGATCATCCCAGCGGCATCAAAAACACCTGGTGTTTCTAAAATGGTGATACCGGAAGCATCCATGATGACAGTTCCTAAAGCAGGCAGCACAAAATCATCTACAACGGTCTGTAAAAACAGCGCCCCTCGGACACCAGCAAATGTTGAAAAGAAAGTGGCTGCTAAAACAATGATCATGACCCCAAAATAATGTTGGGACATGTACTTAAATAAGCGACCCAGTGCTTTAACTGTCTTTTTTTTCGACCGATGGTTATCTTTACTCCAATCACTATTCCTCATGGGCGACGTCTACCTCCATTTCTTGCTGCATCTCATAAATTTGACGATAGATCGTGCTACATGCTAACAATTCATCATGCGTTCCCACGCCATCAATGTGATGATCATCAACAACGATAATCATATCCATGTCTTTAATCGATGACACCCGTGCACTAATGACAATTACCGTTGCATCACTGTTAAATTGATCAAATCCTGCAAATATGTCTGATTCTGTCTTCACATCAACGGCAGATGTGGAATCATCCAGCACCAGTACCTTCGGACGCGCAAGCAATGCCCTTGCGATACACAGTCGTTGCTTTTGACCCCCTGATAAATTAGTCCCGAGCTCATCAATACGCGTTTCAAAGCCAGCTGGCAACTGTTCGATAAATTCCATCGCACCTGCAACTTCACAAACGCGGATGAGTGCTTCATCAGTGGCATGAACATTTCCAAACAGCAAATTGTCTCGAATGCTACCCGAAAATAACACATTTTTTTGCAACACCACCGATACCGCGCGTCTAAGTGCTTTTAACTCATATTCACGGACATCAACGCCACCAATTTGGACTGAACCTTCTGTGACATCATATAAACGCGATAACAAACTCACCAATGTCGTCTTAGAAGCGCCTGAAGCACCAATCATACCGACCTTTGCACCATGTGGGATGCTCAAATTTATCCCTTCTAAAACAAACTTCTCATCTTGATGGTATTTAAAATAAACCTGATCAAAAACAAGACTGCCATCTTTAACCGTTGTAACAGCATTTTCTTTACTCACTAACGTGACATCTGCATGAATCACTTCTAAAATTCTGGCGATGGCAGGTCGTGCACTCACATAAAGCGTCACACCAAATGACAATAGCATGACACCCATCAACATTTGAAACGTATACGTCAAAATACTCATTAATTCACCTGTTAACATTTCTCCACTGACCACTGAACGTGCGCCCAAAAAAGAAATCACTAAAATACACGCATAAATGGTTGCTTGTGCAATGGGCATATTAAGCGCAAGTAAACTTTCAGCTTTCACAAAATCAGTGTACAAGTCTTCTGTAATTTTCGTAAACTTTTTCACTTCACTTCCAGCTGTTCCATTGGCTTTAACAACACGAATCGCACTTAAATTTTCACTGACGACATTATTAAGATGGTCATAATGTTTGAAGATTTTCTTATAGATGTCATGGGCTTTTGTGATGAAAACAAACATGATCAAGCCAAGTGGTGGAACAGCGAATAAGAAAATAAACGCAAGCCATGGATTCATGGTCAACACGATCATAAATGAGACCAAAACCATCAATGGTGAACGAACCAACACGCGTAAAAAAGCGACTTGATACATCATTTGAACATTTGTGACATCTGTTGTCATGCGCGAGACCAAACTTGAACGAGAAAATTCATCCATGTTTTCATGGGAAAAATCTTGCGCTTGATGAAACATCACTTGTCGCAAATTTTTTGCAAATCCAGCAGATGCAAGGGCTGAGTCACGCCCCGAACGCGTCCCTAATATGAGCGCGGTCATCGCTGCGAGAATCATCAAACCACCAAATAAAAAAATATTCCCCCGATCTTGAGTTGCAACCCCCCGATCAATCACCATCGCCATGAGCAATGGAATCGACATTTCCAATCCGATTTCAAACAATACGGTTACAATCGCACGGATGGATTCTTTTTTATACACACCGACATAACGAAAAAGCTGCTTTAACAAACCATCACTTCCTTCAAAACGTATTAAACGCAACATGCGCACAACCTTATATCAAAAAGACACGCTCAAAACAAGGCATGTCTTCAAACTAAAAACTTAACGCACACAGATGACGTTATTGGCTCTCTTTCTTTTTATAAATAATCATTGCAGAATAAGAATAAATTTGTCCGGGTCCATCACTAAAATGTGAAAGCTGATACTTAATGTCAATCAAGCAATCACTGGTCACCCCTTTTAAAAACCCATTCACAGCTTCTTCTAAATCCTTATCATGCTCTTCATCAAAGATTTTAACTTTGACCCCCATACTCACATTCCCCTTATGTATGCTTCACTAAAAAATATTTTTTCTTGCCACGTCTAATGACTGTAAATGTCTCATCAATGGCCATTTTCTTTTCGACGACAAAAGACAGCTCATTTTGCTTCACACCATTAACAGAAATAGATTGATTGGTAATGAATTCGCGTGCTTCACGTTTTGAACGGGCCGCACCAACTGCAACTAACACATCAATGAGCGTTAAGTCTTCAGCCAACGTCATGCCTGGAACATCTTTAAAACCAACTTCAACTTCCGCACGGGTCAAGTCGGCAATCTCACCTGAAAATAAAGCATCTGTTATGCGAATGGCTTGATCAACAGCAGCTTCACCGTGTATCAGTTTCACAATTTCATACGCCAATGTTTTTTGTGCCAAACGTTCATGAGGTGCTGCTGTAAATTGTGCTTCAATGTTTTCAATGTCAGTTTGAGATAAAAAGGTAAAATACTTTAAAAATTGAATCACATCTGCATCAGCTGTATTAATAAAAAATTGATACATTTCATACGGACTTGTTTTCTTTCCATCGAGCCAAATGGCACCACTTTCTGTTTTTCCAAACTTCGTCCCATCAGACTTTGTAATGAGTGGCAACGTTAATCCGAACGCTTTCGCTTCATGTCCTTGCTTTTTACGAATCAAATCAAGGCCCGAAACAATATTGCCCCATTGATCACTGCCACCAATTTGTAATTGACAATCGTAGTTGTCATAAAGATGATTAAAGTCCATGGCTTGTAAAATTTGATACGTAAACTCTGTATATGAAATCCCTGTTTCTAGACGAGATTTAACCAAATCTTTCGCAATCATCTGACTCACATTAAAGCTTTTACCAAAGTCACGCAAAAAATCAAGCACACTTAAACCCTGTGTCCACTCATAATTATTCACAAAAGTCACAGCTTCACCAAACAGTTGTTCCAATTGTAGCGTTAAACAACGGACATTGTGCGCCACTTCTTCCATTGTTTGTAATTGACGTTCTTCCGTTTGCCTGGGATCTCCAATCATACCCGTTGCCCCACCAACCAAAACAATCGGCTTATGACCCCTCTGTTGAAATCTTTTCAAAAGCAAAAACGGTAACAAATGTCCAATATGCATGCTGTCTCCTGTTGGATCCACACCGCAATAAAGCGACAACGGCTTGTCATCCAATGCTTTTTCTAATCCTTCAATATCGGTGCAATCATTAATAAGACCCCTCCACTGTAACTCTTTTAGCAACTCATTGTTCACACTATTCAAACTCCAATCTTTTGTTAACCGAATCATCAGTGAAATTATAACATATGTAGCCTGATTTTACCAGTGCAATCACGGGCTTATCCAACCGTTGTACAACACTTTCATTTATTTTTTGAATCATTTCTATTTTGTTGAATTGTGTTGAATGCTGCAAAAAAAGTCGGCATGTCTTCAAAACCGACTTTTACGCTGTTAATTTTTCGTACTGCCACGCCAAGCAAAAGCATGCGGTAACATCACTTCTTGTTCTTCGACTTCTTCCTCTTCTTTGTTCATTAACTTGGTTAACAAACGCATGGACACAGCACCGATGTCATAAGTAGGAACCATAACAGTGCTGAGTTGTGGACGTGACATCAAAGCATATTGGGTATTTTGGAAACCAACAATTTCAATATCATCTGGGACACTTAATCCAGAATCAATGGCAGCATTCATAAAGCCAATGGCCATGGAATCACGAATTGCAAGGGCTGCATCAGGTGCTTTTTCATGTTCGAAGAAATGTTTGAACTCACCAATAGACGTTTCAAATTTATCAGCAAACTTCAAAACACGAGGTGTTAAACCTGCTTCTTCAACTGCTTTAATATAACCCGCTTCTTTTTCTGGATTTGTTTCGAATTTTTCTTCAACCGTCAAGAAGGCAATGTCTTTATTGCCACTATCAATCAACTTTTTTGTTGCTTCATAAGCCGCTGATGCATAATCAATCAAAACAGCAGGTACACGACTTTGACTATCTTTAAATCCCAATAAAACGGTCGGAACCGTTTCATTTAATAAACGATCCATTTGATCTTCACCCATTTGATCACTCGCAAGTAACACACCATCTACTTGTGAAGCAATCATATTTTCCCAAGAGTCTGTTTGTAATTCGCGTTCATTGTGCGTGACGTTCAAGAAAACGGAGTAACGATACTTATCTGCAATGTCTGCAATCCCATTGGTCATCTCTGAAATAGAAGCGCGTGACAAAGTCGGTACAATTAAACCGATATTCGTCGAACGGCGACTTGCCAAACCTCTTGCAATGGCATTAGGTCGATAACCTAATTCTTTAATGACTTCTAATACACGATTTCTCGTTTTTTCTTTCACGCGTGTCGGGTTGTTTAAAACCCGTGAGACCGTTGCTAAAGACACATCTGCTTTTCTTGCAACATCATAAATTGTAATTTTGTTTGACATTTCACTTCATCTCCTCATTTTTTAAAACGCTATACAAAGATTCATACCACTATTGTAACCGATATTATCAAAAAAATCAATATTTTTATGAAAATTTTCAATTTTTTTTTGAATTAAGACTGCGTTAACGATCTTTTCTATTTTAATTTGTAAATTTTTCACGATTTTATACCTTTTTTATGCGTTTAATACGCAACTTTGCAAGCCATAACATCACAAAACCGATCACAAAACCGACAATAATGAAGAAAAAGTGATCGTATACAAAGGTTAAAGCTTGTCCGAGTGGATAGCTGTGATAGACGACACGACCGATTAAATTTTCTCCATGGTGCACCACATCATCTGGTATGCCATTATTTGCATCACCGATTAATCTGAAGCCATATATACCCAAGTTCTGATAATTTTCGTATATGGCATGAATGCGATGGGTGATCGTTCGATCATTCGCCATCATAAAAGTCACGATTTCTCCGACTTCTAATGATGCTGGATCAACCAAGCGTGTCACAATGACGGTATTCATCCGTAATGCTGGATGCATGCTCCCTGTGGCAACACGCATGATAGAATACCCCAGAAATATTCTTGGTAAATGATCAGGTGTATGCCGATACATCCCAATGATAAACGCAACTAAAATTAAACTCATTAAAACGGTATAAAGCATCACATTCAAGAAAATAGAAAACCCCTTAAATTTCTTATTCGCTGGCACTTGCTCCGTCACTTGATCTTGATCAACTGATAAAGGTGCTTCTTGAGTCACAGCTTCCATTAAAGAGTTGAAAGAATCTGCTTCACGAATAAGGTCATCACTGGGTTTTAAGACATCCGGCAACGGTGCCACAGGTAGCTCAATTTCTGAATGGTTGTGAATGTGTTCATCTTCATCTTTTTGACTAACAATCAGTTCCGACTCGACAACGATTTCTTTTGCAACAGGCATCTGAGGGATGTTTTCTGGCAGTGCGTCCTTAGTTGTGGTGTACTTATCTTTTAAAAGGAGTCGTTCTTGTCGCAATTGTTCTTTGATTGAAACAGGTGGCAACATTAACATGTCTGCTTGCTTTTTTTCAACGTCATCTCGTTGCGTCACACGTCTTTTTGTTTGTGCAACAACGTCTTTATCTTGCCCTTCATGCAGATGTGGGACGTCCGCAACATTTAAATTCAAGCGTTCATGCGTTGTTCTTTTTCTAACAGCAGGCGCAGCAACCTTTGCTTGCGCATTTTTTTCTAACGCTTCACAACCATCTTGTTGATCGGTTTCATCGTCAAGTGTGTCATTTCCAAGCGTCGCTTCAAGTAACTGAACGTCGTGTTGTGTTTGCTTATAAAGCGAAACCAATTGTTCATATCTATTTTTAAGAATCAGACTGTTCATCTCTTTCTTTTTAACCTGAATATCGCGCTCAATCGCACCAATTAAAGCTTCCATTTTTTCAATTTCCAGTTGTGGTTGACGCCCACCGCCTAATAAATCCTGATCCAAATATTCAATTTCTCGTTTGGCTTGTTTGCACATTTCCAACAGTTGATCATATTGTCTATTGATCATGCGTTTGATCATTTCTTGTTTATCCGATAGATGACTAATAAGACTCACTCCCTTCAACTTGGAAAAAGTTTGCAATTGTCAATATTATACCACAAATAACACTCGAATTTCAACAAATTATGAAAGTGAACCAACAATAAATTGCCATATGACCGCAAGCATGGTATAATTAAAAGTGTAAACGAGCGTGGTAACCCCGACAAGCATTTTGAAGTCCGACTTATCACGAAGTGATCAGTACAGGACAAGAAATGACCTCGAGGGGTTGCGAGTTGAAACTAGATATCATTTAAAAGTGTAAACGAGCGTGTCAGCCCCGACAAGCATTTTGAAGTCCGACTTATCACGAAGTGATCAGTACAGGACGAGAAATGACCTCGAGGGGTTGCGAGTTGAAACTAGATATCATTTAAAAGTGTAAACGAGCTATCATTAAAAGTGGCACCGTCAAAACAAGACTTTACATGGACGAGGAATATAATATGATTTACGACTTTATTGCAATTGATTTCGAAACAGCATCTAATAGATACAACAGTGCTTGTTCTTTAGGACTTGCTTTTGTTAAAAATTCAAAAATTGTTGACCAAAAATATTATCTGATTAAACCACCAGGAAAATTTGTTTCCTACAATGTTAAAATTCATGGTCTAACTGAAAAGGATGTGGAACATGCACCGACATGGGGAGACATTTGGCCAGAAATTAACACATTAACCAAAAACTCACTTTTGGTGGCACATTCTGCAAGCTTCGACATTTCTGTTTTGATTGCATGTTGTAATCATTACAATTTTCCACTGCCACACTTTCAATATATTGATAGTATAGACCTTTTTAGAGCAGCTTATCCAACTCACCAGAAAGCTTCTTTAGATTATTGCGCACATCTTTTAAGTATTAAGTTAGACAACCATCATAATGCCATGGAAGATGCGATTGCTTGTGCCCAAGTTGCCATTAAATCCATTAAACGGATTCAAAAATTTTCGCTTCCACAAATGATTGCAGCTTTCAAAAGCATTCCTGTCAAAACGAGTAACATTATTTTTACACTACCCAATTTGGATACAGAACATCCCTTGTATGGACAAGAGCTCACTTTTGATGGTGATATCATTTCTGTTAAAGGCAGTACCAAAATCCTCTATCAAACAGTCGCAGACTCTCCTTTACCACCTGCCAATCCAAGAAAGAAAAAAGAAAAATCCGACAAAGGAAAAGAAACTTAAAGTTTCTCATTGTTGGATTTTTTCTTTATCTTTGTAGCCACACATGGCATTTAAAGGACAGCCCGTACATTTAGGACGTTTAGCCGTACAATGATAACGTCCAAAGAAAATCATGGCATGATGGGCATGACTCCACATCTCTTCTGGTAAAAGATACATTAAACGATGTTCAACTTCAAGAACCGTATCCTTCAAGCGCGCAAATTTTAACCGTTTTGAAATGCGTTCTACATGAGTATCTACAGCAATTCTGGGCACACCAAACCAAACTGAAAGGACAACATTGGCCGTTTTCCGACCGACACCAGGTAAGGTGATTAAATCGTCGTAATTTCCTGGGATTTCACCGCCATAATTTGAGATTAATAATTCACATAATTGACGTACGTTTTTTGCTTTCGTTTTGTAAAGGCCAATGGCGCGCAAGTCATTTTCTATGTCACTCAGCGGTACTGCTAAATAATCAGCTGGTGTTTGATATTTAGCAAACAAGTTAGGGGTGACTTTATTAACACCTTTATCTGTTGTTTGCGCTGATAATAAGACTGCAATGGTTAATTCAAAGGCATTGGCATGAATCAGTTCACAATGGGCATCTGGGTAAAGCTGACACATCATATTTACCATTTCTCGGGCACGGATTTTCGAAACCATTTATTTCAACTCCTGTTTAACTTTCTCGATCCAGTTGTAATAGGCATCTTGGTTTTGAGTCGATGACTGCGTTGTGTCAAGGATGCCGTTGCGTAAACGTCTAAAGTCAATCAAGCTCCGCTTTGCTTCATCTACCGTATAAATGTTTTTACGTTTCCAATCAAGTAAAATTTTATCCACATACTTCAAAGAACGAATGTCGTGCATTTGCATCTCACCAAGGGCGATTTCAATGAGGCTCGGATCAAAGCCATCATCACTGATCCAATATTGAATTAATTCAATGTCTTTCGGTGAAAGGGCACCGAAAATCTGTTCAATTTTCTCTGCCAATGCTTCTAAATCAGCAACACGACTCATCTGGGATTCTTTTTTCAAAAGGGCATCAATTTTTAAAAATAAAGGTGCCAAAGAATAATGCTCACTACGACGCCCCGTTTCATCTTCTTTGCTTTCTACAAGTAAAAAGCCATCATGAATCAACGCCATGAAAATACGCGAACAATCATGGGCATCCACGGTCATCCATTCCATAATTTCTGATAAAGACCATGCTGATGGCCGCTCTTTCATCAGTCGTGCAAAAAGAACCAAAAACGTATAAGAAGCTTCGTCAAGGCCTAATTTCTTATATGTTATCGCCAATATTTCTCCAAAATTTAGCGCGCCTTGTTGCCATAATTGATACATCCACACACACCTCTACATATAAAAACTCATGATCACTTCTCCATTTTGAGCGTCGATGACCACATAATGAATGACATCTTCATCTGTCAGTTGGACTTCAAAAATAGGGACACCATTTAACATGCCAAGTTGGCTATTGATGATTTGTCCATTGCCAATCAACGCTTGAGCACGCGAACGTACTGCTTGCTCATCAATCAATTGAGAACGAAAAAAGTAATACGCAACCGACGCTTCATAAACAAAAAAATAAACATCTTCTCCACTTTCATGTTCAACTTCTGCCACAATATAAGCATTCAAACCGTTAAATCGGTGAATGTGTCTGACAGCAACCACCTCTGGCAAAGCCATGAGTGATAGGTGATAAGCTTCTAACAGGGTGACGTCACTTTCAGCATATCTGACCAATGTCACCACATAAGTCAGTAAAATAATGCTTATCGATGCGAGGATTAAAAATCCCCATTTAATTTTCTTCAACATCAAAAACCCCTCTTTCTTGTATAAAAGCTAAAAGTGATTTCCTATTATTTTCAACACGTCCTAAAACAACTTCTACTTCTATTTCAGTAAACAATTGATTAATCCAAGCGCCTGGCACATCGTTTGACCATGCAATCACTTCTTTTGGTTCAATGGCTAAATCGCTTCTGCTTTCAATCGGTAGCCGAAATGCTTTAAACGCTTCGCTTGTCTCTTTGTTTTTGGCATCGAAAAAATGTTGGTATTTTTTCTTCAGTCGAAGTGTTTCAACACCAAAATAATATTGAATCAAACGTTCACAGGCCTTATCAAGGTCATTCCATTTGGAACGAGCAAGATGCACATCTTTAATGAGTTTCTTCTCATCTCTTGTAAGTGGATATTGCGTTAAAAATGCCACTGAATCCTGACAAGATGCTTCCGTTAGCAATAGCATCAATTTAAAGTCATCTAATCTTTCAATTTCTTTATCACAACAACGCGCAAATACATCGAAAAAGGGAATGTGATCAAACAAACCGCCATCACGCATGATTTTAAGCGCTTTTTGACGATATTCGCCTCCGATGATCCCTTCAAATTCTTTACGAATCCGCTCAAGTGACAACTGTCCAAGTAACCCACTGTGTGCTTGCATTGCTTTCAAAGTCTCTTCTTCAAGATCAAATCCTAATTTTGCCACAAACCTCATCCCACGCAAAATGCGCAAAGCATCTTCTTCAAAACGCACGAGTGGGTTTCCAACAGCACGAATGATCGCTCCTTCAAGGTCAATTTGTCCGTTAAAAGGGTCAATCAACGCATCATCTAACCCTTGCGCCATCGCATTAATGGTAAAATCACGTCGCTTTAAATCTGCCATTAACGAACCTGTAAAAGCCACACCTTCTGGATGACGATGATCCACATAATCACCGTCTAGCCGAAACGTCGTCACTTCAATCGGATGACCCTCAATCACAACCGTTACTGTGCCATGTTTTAAACCCGTTGGAATGACTTTTTCAAATAACGTCAACACTTGATCCGGCGTCGCTTCTGTTGTAATGTCAACATCAATCAACTCGTGACCCAGTAGGCGATCCCTTACCATCCCACCCACAAAATAAGCTTCATACCCTGCGCACTTTAATTGCTTTAACACTTTTTGACCTGACGATTTGATTGACATACCGATCCCTCACCTATCAAGTTGACGACATTCATAAAGCTGCCTTTTTTTATTCACTCACGTCATACGTTGTTAAAGCCAATGTGTCATAACCCTTTAAAACGTCACGTCCAGGCAAGCCCAGTAATTCAATTAAAAAAGCACATCCGACCACTTCACCACCGAGACGTTCAACCAATGCAATGGTGGCTGCAATCGTGCCACCTGTTGCTAACAAATCATCGACAATTAACACCTTTTGACCCGGTTTAATCCCATCTGCATGCATGCATAAAGAATCAGTGCCATATTCTAACTCATAATAAGCCGTTTCGACAGGTCGTGGTAATTTCCCAGGTTTACGAACAGGGACAAATCCAGCACCTAAATCAAGGGCAACAGGGACACCAAATAAAAAACCACGCGCTTCTGGACTAGCCACCATGTCAACCCCTAATGTCTTCGCATAAGCGGTAATTTGACTCACTGCGTATTGAAACGCTTCTGGGTCTTGTAAAACTGGGGTAATATCTTTAAACGCAATCCCTTTTTTGGGGAAGTCCATAACCTCTGCTATATAATCCTTTAACCTCATTTTTAAAGCCTCCTGTGTTTAACCCGTTATAAATTCCAACATTTCGTCCGTCGTCGCAAGTTCTAAAAATTCATACACAGCGACTTTTGTGGCACGTGCCATGTAAGCCGGTGCCGTTTTAAAATCAACCTTTTCAGTCGTTTCATTCAATTTGAGTATGCCTTCATCATAGCTCATCAACCCTACTTCCGTGAAAACCCGCATAATAAAGATCAGCATCCCTTTAGAAATGCCTTCTTTTTCAAAAAACACCAGAATATCAGGGGTCAATCTAAAAGGGGCATACGTTTTGGCTGTCTGATAAACGAAAACAAATTGAAGACGAGATGGCATGGTCATGACCGGTAATCTTTTTAAGACGACATTTTTAAACCCAGATGCCGCATAGGCTGACTTCAACAACGCTTTGGAATCAAAAATAGTATCGATCACAAAGCCATCTTTAATGAAAGGCGCATACGCTTCATCAAGCTTCTGGTTACGTAAATCTAATAACTGCACCTCATCACATTTCATATCAATGATACGGGCTTGCAACTTTTGATGTCCATTCCATTCATTGCGTTCAATGTCACACAACACATCAAATCGAGCACCCTGTGTCAAATAAATAAAAATGGACGCACCACCAAAAAAGATCGCATCAATGGCATGCTCATTTTGATGCATCGTGAATTTCAAATGATCATGGGTTGCGCCAATTCTTTTAACCTGTTGAATGGTAACACCTGAGAGCTTAACGATCGGCTTTTGATTCCCTTGTCCAAATGGTGCTAAACAAGCCAGTTCATCTAGCCAGTTTAAATCAAGCTCTGCCAATGGGACATGCATATCAACTGTCAGCCCATTTCGTGCAGTGCTCTTTGCTAACGTCCGATTTAAACCTGCTTCTAGTAAGTTGGGATCATCAATGGCAAGCGTCATGCCGGCAGCGCCTTCGTGACCACCATATTTAGCAAGCAATGCTTCATTGTCAGTTAACGCATGTAACAAATTTAAACCTGCTGGTGCACGAGCAGATCCTTTCATCAATCCTTCTTCACTATCGGTTAACACCACCACGGCCTTTCCATATTTTTCCACCATTCTGGATGCGACAATGCCTAAGACACCTTCATGCCAACTGGGATCATGGACCACCAGTGCTTTTAGCTCATCTACTTCTTTTTCCTCAGTAAGCTGAATGGCTGCTTCCGTGATTTGGTTCGTGATCGCTTTGCGCTCCTGATTCATCGCATCAATTTCTTTCGCATACATCATGGCCATTTCTGTCTCTTCAACAAGCAATAACGCCACGACGATGCTCGCATCATCCATCCGTCCTGGTGCATTGAGTCTCGGACAAATCACAAAGCCAACTGTCGTTTCATCGGCTTCATCCTGAATCACTTCTCCTACACGAAGCAATGCCAACAACCCAGGTAATGTGGTTTTTCGAAGCGCAGCCAATCCGCGTTTGACGATGGTTCGGTTTTCATCTATCAGCACGACCACGTCACCCACTGTTCCCAACATGGCTAACACATAATCATCAGCTTCTAATTGGCCATCCTTTAATGCTTCAACAACTTTTAACGTCACACCTGCGCCTGCTAAATAATCAAAAGGATAAGCGGCATCATATTCAGGATGAATAATCGCCATCGCATGCGGGACTTTTGCTTTCAAATGATGATGGTCGATGATGATTAAATCCACTTGATGGTCTTTTAACAGTTGGGCTTCGGCTACGCCAGAGATCCCACAATCAACCGTGATGATCAGTTGATACCCTTCATTAACAGCTTGCATAAAAGCTTCTTCATTAGGTCCGTAGCCTTCAAAAAAACGATGTGGGATATAAAAGTTAGCGTCTGCGCCTAACTGTCGTAACACCCTGAGTAAAAGCGCTGTCGATGTGGTGCCATCTGCATCATAATCCCCATAAACAAGAATGGGCGCTTGCGCTACGATGGCTTGTTTAATCCGATTAATTGCGATGTTCATGTCTTTAAATTTAAAAGGGTCGTGCCAAACTTCTCCGACTAAAGCATCTTTTTTCAACGCATCGATCGTGCCTAATCCACGTGCTAAAAAGAGTCGTTCAATTTCAGGATTCACACCACTGCCAACCGACTCATACGCAGCCCATTCTTCTTCATGCCAAATAAATTTTGATTTTAACACATTACCACCTTAGTCTCTTCTGTTCTTTTAAACATCAGGATTTAAATAACAGTCCAACCAGAGAATAAACACCATGATGGTCCAAATTTTACGACTGTTATCTTTCCCCATGCGATGTGCTTCTAGCAGCGCTAATGACACTTTTTGATCAACAAATGGAACGGCCACTTCTAAGGTCAAAACATCACGGATTTCTTCATACAATTCTGTTCTCATCCAATGCGCAAGCGGCACTGGGAAGCCACGTTTTTTCATTTGCTTCATGTGAGCGGGTAAATAATCATCAAACGCTTCACGCAAAATGGCTTTCGCTGTCATCCCGTGAATTTTTTCTTCTTTAGACAACTGTGTCGCCACATCAAAGACGACATCATCAAGAAAGGGTACCCGTACTTCCAACGAATGCGCCATGGATAAACGGTCTGCTTTCAAGAGAATATCACCTTTTAGCCATGTATGCAAGTCAATGGTTTGCATTTGTTCTAGCGGTTGTAAATGACCGATTTGATCGTATAACGGATCTGTGACAGTTTGCCAATGACTCCCTTTGAACTTCAATAAATTTGCCTTTTCTTCTTCTTTAAAGATAAAGGCATTACCCGCATAACGGTTGCGAAGCGGCGTACTCCCACGTTCTAAAAAGCTTTTCCCTTTCATCCCAGTCGGTAATGTTTGAGAGACAGCAAGTAAGCCTTTTTTCATACTAGCGGGCATTTTGGTGAACATTTTCAATCCATCGACTTCTTTGTAAATGGGGTAACCACCAAACAACTCATCAGCGCCCTCACCTGATAAACAGGCTTTTACTTCGCGTACGGCAAATTCTGATAACAAATAAAACATAATCGCTGATGGGTCTGCTTGGGGCGAATCCATGTGGTAAACAGATTGACGAACAGCGGCCATATACGTCGTCGCTGATACTTTTCGAGTTCTCAAATCAATGCCTAATGCATCAGCTGAAACTTCAGCATCACTGATCTCACTATGCGATGCCAAGTCATAACCGATGGTGAATGCTTTGATATTCGGGTTGACTTTTTTGGCAACACTTGCAACAATGGTGGAATCAATGCCACCTGAAAGAAAAGTACCAATTTCAACTTCAGCTTGCAAATGGGCATGCACCGATTCCATAATGGCTTCACGCACTTTGCTCGCAGGTGTTTTTGACGTCGGTGATCCTTGAATCACTTTAAATGGCTTATAGCGTTCAATTTTCAGCCCGGACGTTAAATCATACGTCAACAATGCACCTGCTAAAACATGTCGAATCCCTTTGATGGCTGTTTCGTCTTCTGGCGCATATTGAAACGTGAAGTAATGGGACAAGGCGTCTTCGTTTAACGCTTCACGTGCATAACCTGCTTCCGGTTTAAATGCTTTTAATTCTGAAGCTAAAGATAAGGTATCGCCTTCAAGTCGGTAATAAAGGGGTTTGATGCCAAATGAATCCCGTGCTGCAACGATCCGCTGTTTCACATGGTCATACAACACGATGGCAAACATGCCGCGAAGTTTTTTAACGAAGTCATCACCTTGATGCCGGTACAATTCAATAATGACTTCAATTTCTGAATGGGTATCAAACGTCACACCAGCTGCTTGAAGTTGGGTTCTTAATGCGTGATGGTTGTAAATTTCACCGTTAAAAAGGCACGTATAGTGACTGTCAGATGTCGTATAAGGTTGCGCCCCTTGTACCAAATCCACAAAGCTTAACCGTTTAAAGCCGAAGGCAATATGCGCATTAAAATAAAACCCTTCGTCATCTGGACCCCGATGGCTCATCACCTGAACGCCTTTTTTAATAAACCCCTGCTCACTTTCTGTTACTGATCCCTTCATTAGGGCGACGAATCCACACATACCCATCTATCCTCTCTTTTTCTCTTTACTGCTGTTGAAGCAAGATGGCAGCGCGTGCCATTTCACGGTCATCAAAGTCCAGTACTTTTTCTCCAATAATTTGATACGTTTCATGACCTTTTCCTGCAATTAGGACCACATCTTTAGGTTGCGCTTGATTGATGGCATAGGTAATGGCTTCTTTTCGATCAACAATCGTTTGATGGTTATTTTGCACAATACCTGCTTCCATATCCTTTAAAATGGCAATGGGATCTTCTGTTCTCGGATTATCAGATGTAAAAATAGGATAATCTGATAAGTGACTGGCAATTTCTGCCATCATCGGTCGCTTTGTTTTATCGCGGTCACCCCCACAGCCAATGAGACAGTAAATTTTCCCTTCCGTGAATGCTTTAATTGTTTTCAACACATTCTCCAAACTATCAGGGGTATGGGCATAATCCACAATGACACTAAATGATTGCCCTGCATCAACCAATTCGAACCTACCTGGCACACCCGATAAATGCGGAATGTCTTCAATCATCGCATCCAATTGAAGTCCAGCTGCTAACCCTGCACCAAGCGTTGCCAACATGTTATACACGTTAAACTTGCCAACCAAACCCATTTGCACGACGCGTGCCACATCATTCATCAACAGCGTAAACGTTGTGCCACGACTGGTCGTTTTAACATCACAAGCCATTAAATCTGCCTCATTGTCAATGCCATAAGTGATCACGATGCCTTGACTCGCAACGATGTATTCAGCTGTTGCTGCATCATCTACATTTAAAATCGCATATTTAGGATGTTTTACATCATAAGCATGCCCTAATTGCGAAAATAATAAACTTTTTGCCGCACGATAAGCATCCATCGTCTTGTGGTAATCCAAGTGATCTTGTGTCAAATTGGTAAACACCGTCACATCGTATTGACAGCCATGAACCCGACCCATATGAAGCGCATGCGACGACACTTCCATGACAGCCGTCTCAATTTCTGCTTCAACCATTTGTGTAAACATTTTTTGCAACGTGAGTGAATCAGGCGTGGTGTTTTTCGTTTCGAAGGTTGCTTCATTCATCTTCATCCCGAGCGTACCAATCAAACCTGTCCGCCGGCCAGCACGACGTAAAAGTGCTTCAATTAAATGAGAAACCGACGTTTTACCATTGGTCCCTGTAATCCCAATCAGCTGCAATTTGGACGTCGGGTTATCATAAAAAGCATTTGCTAAAACAGCCATGGCACGTTGGGTGCTTTTAACTTTGATCACAGGTACATCAGTCTCGACATCTTTTTCTACAATGACTGCCACCGCACCACGTGCGACTGCTTGCTTCACATAATGATGACCATCTACTGTGTAGCCTTTCACACAAATAAACAAACTACCCACTTTTACTTCGCGTGAATCCATTTCAATGGAAGTCACTTCTGGATTCACCACTGGCATCATGCGAAAATCATGTAATGCCGCTAATAATTCATGTAACCTCATCATCAGTCCCTCCTACTCCCACTAACCCTTTATCATCAGAAAATCCTTCATACAACACTTTCATTGTTTTTTCATAATCTTCAGTGGCAACCCCAATCATCCAAGCTGGCCCGCGCGCACTTTGCTGGAGCAATAAGGTTTGAATCTTTGCAGATGACAGCATGAAAAATGCCAGCCCTAAAAAACCCGATTCACGGACAGTGTTGCGACCAAAAATACCAATGAGCGAAAATCCCTCTAATCTTTCAATTTCTTCAACTTCAAGCTGAACTTTTAACAGGTCAAATAAGGTCGGCGGACAGTATTTAACATCAACAGACGGCACCAAAAACCCAACATAATCAAGTCCTGTTGTCACTTGTTCAACATGAATATCATAACGTTCAAAAATAGCCAACACATGCCGTATCAAACCTTTTTCCGAAAAAGCACCTTGTTTATATAAGGTGAAAAAAGTATAATCTTTTTTTCCGAAAAAGCCGATTAACTGCGGCGCTGCTTCTGATGTTTCATGATGAATCAACGTCCCTGGTGCAAGCGGGTCGTTCGTGTTTTTAATATGAATGGGAATCCCAGCGCTTTTAGCTGGATCAACACTTTGCCGATGTAACACGTGAGCACCCATATCAGCCATGTAACTCATTTCTTCGTAAGTCAACTCCGGGATCGCCAGTGGGTTTTCAATCAAGCGTGGGTCGACCATTAAAACCCCTGAAACATCCGTGAAATTTTCATAAGCATGCGCTTTAACGCCTGCAGCGACAATGGCACCGGTAATGTCACTACCACCACGACTAAACAGTTTGATGGTGCCATCTTCATCTGCACCATAAAAACCAGGAATTACCACATGGGCATCTTTTGGAAGGGTTTTGGCAATTCGTTGTAAACAACCGTCTAAATCAATTTCTCCTGTTTCCTTAAATAAAATCAATTGTTTCGCATCACAAAAATCATAACCTAAATACTCACTCATTAACCGAGCCGTCAAATATTCACCACGACTGACCACCTCGTCTACTGTTAACATCTGAGCAGCAACACCAGCTCGAATGTGATTTAATTCCTTTTCAACATCATAGACTAAGTTTAACTCATGCTTAATTGCTAAAAATCGCATGCTAATTTCTTGCCATAATCCCTCATAGTACGTACTCTGTGAGACATTTTCACAAACAGAATAAAACAAATCTGTCAACTTATGATCCGATGGCTGTCTTTTCCCCAACGCAGAGACGATAATAATTTGTCGTCTGGTATCTGCTTCAACAAGTTGCTTGACTTTTTTAAACTGGACACCACAAGAGACAGAAGAACCTCCAAACTTTGAAACGACGCGCATATTTTGACCTCACTTAAAAATAAGATACTTTTAAGTATAACAGAAACAGCTTTTTTGATCAAGAAACTTTAATGTATTTATCTTCAAGATTTTCCGGTCGTTTAACCGGTTTAACAAAAGCTTTCAAAAAGGGCGTCATGACCATGGCTGTCATCCCTGCTGCAAAACCATGGTTATATAAATTCAAGCCTGCATGAAAACCAGCTGCACGATGAACAAAAGACAAATGAATAAAGCCAGCAACAACACCAGCAATGACGCCATATTTCCCAGCAATCGGGGCAATCGCTGTTCCAAAAGTCGCAGCCATTAACGGTGTAAAATGAGAGATGTCCCAAATCTTAACAACGCTTCCTAGTGCCACACCTGCCATAACTGGCCACATGTTTAACGGATGTTTGCCCACCGCACCAAAACCAATAACCGTAAAAATACCTGAAATAACCGCACCATTTAACGTACCACCGACCACTAACACATAAGACAATGTTAAAATCCCCGTCATCCCCATGTTAACCAATGAAGCAGAAAAGCCATCTAACGCAATAAAATCTGTCTGCAAAGTTCCCGCTCTTTTCATCAAACGCCACGTGTAACGTAACGCATGCTTATCTGTTAACAACCCGATTAAAATAAAGCACAGGGAAACACCATAAATATAAAACATCAGAAAAAAATGGTAGTCATCAGCGATGAATAAATTCGGAACATGTTCATAACCAAATGACATAAAAACGGAAGCCAACACCGTTAATAAAATCCCAGCCGTAAATCCAACATTATATAAATTATTTCCTTCACTGACTTTCAAAAACATGGCGACTGTGACGGGAATGATAAAACCTAAAAACACCCCGACACCAATCCCTGCAAAAGGCCTCAGTGCAATGGGCATGTAAATGTGGATGAGCACTTCTGTCACAATGGGCGACATGCAAGTGGCAAGCAAAGCCACATTAAGATAAGTTAGAAAAGGCTCTTTTTTATATTTAGCATACACATAAACGCCCGCTATAATCGGCCATACATTAATCAAATTTTTCCCTAAAAAAGATAAGCCCAGCATGGCAAAAACGGCACCAAAGCTCAACCCATTAAAAGGCGCTTTATTGATCCACAATAAAAAAGCACAGCATAAAAGTAACAAGCCTGAATTCAAAAAAGCACCACCAAGGCCACCTATATATAAATAATCCGTCATTAAAACGTTATTATAAGTCAAAACTCGCCATAAACCTGCTAACACATCAGTTGTTGACCCGCTAAACAAAGCTGCGATAATCAATGTCAATGTAAAACCCACCATTACACCCATTTTTTCGACAGGTTTCCACATGCGATATTCTAAAACTCTTTTTTCCATATTCTTAAATCACCTTCGCCATTGTATCATATTTGAAGCGAAAATTAAAGCCATCTCTCAAGAAATCATCAAATAAAACCTTTTTATGCTTTACTAAAGGGTCATTTTCGTGTACAATAAAAAGTCAGATAAAGCCTTTTTATACTTTACTAAATGGTCGTTTTAGTGTACAATAAAGAGGTTGACTTAAGAATTTATAGTCTGTAAGTAAAACATAAGGATTGATGATCATGGCAGAAGTAAAAGACTACAGTAAATATTTTAATAAACCGAGTTTAAAAGAAGCAAAAAGTCGTAAACGTCTTAATGTAAATATCGAAACTTTTACAACGGCTAAAAGCATGGCTGATATCGGTAAAGGAAAAAACTATCACATTAAAACGTATGGCTGCCAAATGAATGAACACGACAGTGAAGGCATTGCAGGTATTTTAGAACAGCTGGGTTATGTCGTAACTGCAGATGAAACCCTTGCTGATGTCCTCGTCTTAAATACTTGTGCCATTCGTGAAAATGCTGAAAACCGCGTGTTTGGCGAGCTTGGACGCTTAAAACCCCTTAAAGTGACTAATCCCGATATGATTTTAGCGATTTGTGGCTGTATGTCACAAGAAGAAGCTGTCGTCAATAAAATATTAAAAAAATATCAACAAGTTGATTTGATTTTTGGGACACATAACATTCACAGATTACCCGAATACTTACATGAAGCTTTGATTTCAAAAGAACGCGTTGTTGAAGTGTGGTCTGGTGAAGGTGACATCGTTGAAAATTTGCCTCGCCGTCGTGCCAATTCAGTGAAAGGCTGGGTCAATATCATGTACGGTTGCGACGAATTTTGTACGTATTGTATCGTCCCTTATACCCGTGGTAAAGAGCGCAGTCGGATGCCGGCTGATGTGATCAATGAAGTAAAAGAACTCGCAGCGAAGGGTTATCAAGAAGTGACGTTACTCGGTCAAAACGTCAACGCTTACGGAAAAGACTTCAAAGACCGTGACTACACATTTGGTAACCTGCTTGAAGAACTTCGTCACCTTGACATTCCTCGCATTAGATTCACTACCTCGCATCCTCATGATTTCGATGAACTGATGATTGCAACCCTCGCTAAAAAAGGAAACCTCATGGAATATGTCCATCTACCTGTCCAATCAGGAAATGACACCATTTTAAAACGAATGAACCGTCGTTATACCCGCGAATCTTATTTACAATTGGTTCGCGATCTAAAAACCGCCATTCCAGGTGTCTCTATTACAACCGATATTATCGTTGGCTTCCCAGGTGAAACAGAAGAACAATTTCAAGATACGTTATCCTTAGCCAAAGAAGTGGGCTATGAAGGGGCTTATACGTTTATTTACTCACCGCGAGAAGGAACACCCGCTGCACAAATGGAAGATGATGTGACAGAAGCTGAAAAGAAAGATCGCTTGCGTCGACTCAATGAAATCATCAACAAAGGTTACCTGGATGGGAACATGCGTTTCCAAGACCAACTGGTTGAAGTACTCGTTGAAGGACCAAGTAAAAATGATGAAACGGTCATGTCTGGTTATACCCGTCATCAAAAATTAGTTAACTTTAAAGCTGATCCTGCAGTGATCGGGAAAATCGTTCAAGTCAAAATTACCGAAGCAAAAACATGGCATCTATTTGGCGAATTAGTCGAAAATGCGAGCGACACAAGTGCTTAAGCCATTTCTTCCCGTTTTAAAAGCTGATCATCGATGATCAGCTTTTTTCGTTTGATGACGTTTCTATTCTCGATTGGTTTCAATCACACCAATTTGACCGTCTTTACGGCGATAAACAATACATACTGCGTTAATTTCCATATCAAAGTAAACATAGAAATCATGTCCGAGCAAGTCAAGTTGCATGATGGCTTCTTCAACGTCCATCGGTTTTAAGAAAATTTCTTTCGATTTGAAAGGCACGCCATTGCTAACGTCTTTCTCACCATTTTCCAAATTGATAAAATACTCTGCAATGCCTTCTCTTTCTTTAATCTTTTTATTGGCTTTCGTTTTATGACGGCGAATTTGACGTTCTAACTTATCAATGACCAAATCAACTGCTGCGTATAAATCTGTATGCTCCTCTTCTGCACGTAAAATAAACTGCTTCCCTGGAAGGGTCACTTCAACCTTTTGAATCACATCATAAATTTTAATGTTCACGCGTGCTTCTAATTCTTCATCAGCTGGCAAAAACTTTGCTAAAGACCCTACCTTTAACTCGATGTGCTCCTTAATCGCATCTGTAATTGTAAAATTATTTGCTGCTCTTGTCGTAATTTTCATGCCAACCAACTCCTCAAATGTAGTATAGCATTATTATATCATTTTCACCCTTATCCGTAAACACTTTCTATTAAAAAATCCCTCTTTTTGAAAAATCTGTCCGAGAACTTCTCCTTATTGGCATGAAGCAACTTCAAAATACATGGAAACTTGCACAAAACCAGATTGATTCAATGGATTGTCTTCATTTTCAGGAAAGTAAACACTCATCTCATTGTATCGTTCTGTTCGATCAAAGGCAAATTCAGCTGTTTCTTTATGATTCACTTTTGCCAGTTTACAAAAATAATTAAATTTGTCTAACGCCATCAACACATCCGTGTAATATTTATCAAAATAAACGGACTCGCCCACTTGCACCACAACCAATCGGACCCGACTAAAATTTCTACTCATCTAAGTTCCCCCGTCTCTTTCGTAAGATTTCCTCATCTAACCAACTGATGCTTTCCTCACTTTTCATCTTATGCCAAATCAACCTTTATTAGACGTTTCATATAATCTTTCATGGCCAGACGTGACATGACTGAAAACGACTTTTTGTAAAAAAGCTTTTAGCTGAACATCGAAGGACTGATACATGTGATCACCAACGTCGATCAATGCTTTGATATTTTGAGTTGTTGCATCATCCATTGCTAAGCTAGCAGGAAAATCTTTTAAATGAGGTTCAATTCTTAAATAGTTGTCTATTCGATCTTTGTTCCGATAAATGATTTTCATTTGATGATCAACCGTTTGCGAAGCCGCTGAAGCATAAATTTCTAGTGCAGGTCGAAGCCAATTTAATCTCCCCCAACGTTTTGCGACTTCATAAGGGTAGTAGCGATTGATTGAACCTGTTCCAAGAGATAAAACCATCATCTCACATGGTCGTGGCTCTGAAGGAAACTTGGTCGCTTCAATGTAAGCACAAAGTGCTGGATTGTTAGCAAACATCCCGCCGTCAATAAAAGCATCTGGGTTTTGAAATGTTGGTGCAAAATAAGTAGGTGCAGCCGTTGTCGCACGCAAAACATCTCGAACCAAGCAGTCAGAATTTGGATTTTTTAAAATTTCAAGACTGCTAGTAAAGACTGCCACACCAGTTTCAATGTTGTAAGTGGGAATCAGACAAGGACGTACAAGCTCACTTATTTTCAAGTCACCAAGGTATGTTTTCAATAATGCTTCAAGGGGTTCGTGTTGATACAGCGGATGAAATAGCCCACCACGATCCAGTTTTTTTGTCATCCATGATCGACTAAAAATGTCAGCACCATGCGCCACATAGAGCTGAACCATATCTGATGCTGTATAACCAGGTTCAGGTGCTAAAATCAACGCTGTTAAAATCCCACCTGTTGAAGTTCCAGCGATCAAATCAAAATAATCACTAATTTTAGCTTTTTCGTTACGACTAATTTCTTGAAGCATGCGTTCAATATAAACAAGCAACTGCGCTGGAATCACACCTCGAATCCCACCACCATCAATGGCCAATACCCTTACTTTTAACTGTGTCATTTGCATCACCCTAATTTATCAAAATTTCTCTGTTATGACTAAAGTATGCAAAAAGCAACCCTAAGGTTG
>JGI24700J35501_10930905_pt1 | contig 39424 bp, 31 predicted proteins | sample TergutTh196P1_FD_35501 | JGI IMG/M metagenome (IMG submission 35501)
AGCGCTTTTGCCGCTTGATGAGCTGCCAGAGCTTTCAGACGAGATGTCATTTGTCTTTTTTGATCTAGAGATGTTTGGCGCAACTGATCCTGGAGAACTGGCAACGATTCGATTTAGAATCAATGATACGCGTATCCCAGGAGAAATTCCAGTTACATTGATACCGGTTAGTGGGCATGTTACCAGTTGGAACGCTGCTTCTACTGAGCGACCTGTTGAAGTGGGAACACAAGGATTAATTACGATAGAGCCAATAGAAGACGTGCCGACAGATCCAAATCCGGCCACATTAAGAGATATTTTAAGAGAATTGATTCAAGAAGCAACAGCAAGAACGCAAACGAATTATACACCGATGAGTTGGGCAAGGATGCAATCGATGCTGACTTCAGCTAGAGCTGTTTACAACAATCAAACGTCCACTGACGCCCAAATTGAACAAGCGATTCATCTGCTCACCGGGGCTTTGGTTAGCCTCATTGAAAGGTAGTAGGTCGACGTAACAGTAACAGTGGGGGCAATCAAGCTAAGGAAATCCCCTTTGAGATCAGTTTTATTCAATTTCATTTGTGTGGGATGTTCTGAATACCTGCAAAATCGTCTGTAATCATCGATTTTGGAGTCGAAACAGACGAATTGAGTGCTGAACACTTGTAAAATCGTCTGTAACCATCGATTTTGAAGTCAAAACAGACGAATTGGGTGCTGAACACTTGTAAAATCGTCTGTAACCATCGATTTTGAAGTCAAAACAGACGAATCGGGTGCTAAATACCTGCGAAATCGTCTGTAACCATCGATTTTGGAGCCAAAACAGACGAATTGAGTGCTAAATACCTGTAAAATCGTCTGTAATCATCAATTTTAGAACAAAAACAGACGAATGGGATGCAAATCATCAGTGAATCAAGGATTTTATCATTTCTTATCCTGAGGACACCAATGTACCGTTACAGATAGACGACTTAAAAAGCAAATAAAAATCAAAGGAGATTGACAATTATGAGAAATAGAAACAAAGTGATTAACACATTAGTTATGGCATTTTCATTGGTATTTTTAGTTGGTGCTGCTTTTGCATTTGCACCCGGTATTTTAGATATAGCGGGGACAGTCAACGTGGCGGCACCAGAGTATGTGGTGTGGTCAAATGTAGTGGCTGGCCCAGGGTTTGAACTGTTGCGCCCTGAAGGGTGGGAAAACAATGCGACACACACCGCACAAATTGTGGATGCCCGTGGGAGAACAAATCAACGCATTGAATGGGCGATTAGTTTCACGGATGCTGGCTTTGCAGACATTACCGCAGCTGCTACGAATGAGTCATCCTTGCATGCGATTACCATCACTGAGTTAACGCATGCGTGGAGCGACGACGAGCTGGCTGCCGCTTATGGGTTGACTGTTGATTTGATTACCACCGCGTTTGTTGGCACAACCCTCGCACCAGGTGCATCAGCGATCGCAACCGTCTCTGTTGAATGGGATGGCTCTATTCCAACAAGTGATGATGAGCCAGCGGTTAATACATTCATCATGGAATTTGATTACGAACTAGCACCTTGAGAACAAGCCATGAATAGCCAGATACAGACTGTTGTATCTGGTTATCTTTCATTTATTAATCGAATGAATGCCGAAGTGGCTTCTAGAAACTTTGAAAAAATGGGCAAATGATCAAGGCTATTGTAGCACAACATAAGTAACCACCCTTATTCATGCGTCTCATTTCTAACTACTGCGTCAATATGGGCGATTACTTACGTTTTGCTGCATGAGCATAGAAAAAATCCCAATGCCCTTTATAAACAAGGCGTTGAGATTTCATCTTATTTTATAGCTGCACTTGCAAGCTTTTAATGATATCTGGGCTTAGTTTTGTTACTTTAGCAATTAACTCAATCGCTACATTGTTTTCGAGCATCCTTTTCGCTGTTTCAGATTTTTCTTTGGTGACTTCTTTGGCGACTGCTTTAGCAACTTGTTCGGCAACTTGTTCAGCAACTTCTTCAGCTAATAACTTATCGAATAAAGCTGTTAATAGATCCATTTTCTTAAACACCTCACTTAATTTCAACATTTGTTCGGGAGATAAAAATTTACTAATGATGCCAAAAGTTGTTGCCTTTGCCATTTCACGGGTCTTAGGCTCTTGAATGGTATCGGCTACTTTGATGAGCCGAATTGCACGTGCTTCTGGTTCTAGTATACCACTTTTCATAAAACAATTAAAGAGTAAATTCAAAAGATCTTCCTCAGTGAAGGAAATTTTATTTAGAATTTTTTCTTCTAAAGAAGGTGATATGATGAAAACGATTAACTTAAAGCTGGCACTCGTTGTGTGTGTTGTTTTAGTGGTGATGCAAACGGCATTTGTTTTCATGCCATCGCATCTGCTTCGTTTGTATAACATGGGCATGAGGCCGTTAATTTATGTTGTTTTGGTCATGGCACTCGTGGTTTTTATGGGAAATAATGCGCGACGGGTTGGTCATGGTGATTTGATCAAGAAGCTCACCCTGTTATTTGTTTTGATGTATGGTTTTACATTGCTTTTCTTAGCATTTTTCGTTGGTGCTTCACACAATAGTATGGTAACAAGTTTTCCGGTTGTGATGCGTCATCTTTGGGAGCGTGGGTTTGTTATTTTTCTCGGTGATGTGATCAGATACAAGCTGATTAAAAGTACCGGTACGAAAGAACGTCGTTTCATGCTGGTCATGGTGACTGTTGTTCTCGTTTACAGCCAACTTAATCACATCCATCGCATCACACAAGGACATTTACCAGTTGCAGATGCTTTCTTTGAACTCATTTTCAGTCCGCTTGTCATCGGTAGTGTCGTCAGCTATTTTGCCATTAAAGGAAGCTTTTTACTGGTTGCATCAGTGAGTTTCACGTATATCATGGCACCTTATTTGCTCCCGCTTTTACCGACCGTGTCACTGATGGCATTTTCACTGATTAGCAGTGGCGTTGCTTTTATCGCAGCCATGATTTATTATGTGTCAATTGACAGTAACAAACTGCAAATGATGCGTATCCAAGAAAAAAGGGCTGCAACGTATCGCAAAAAAACACGCATCAATCAAAGCCTCACGGCATCAGTCATTGGCTTGATCTTGTTATTTGCCAGCGGTTTATTACCCATTTATCCTGTGGTTATTTTAACAGAATCAATGACAGGTACCTTTAATCGAGGAAGTCTTGTTTTTGTGGAAAGAATAGCGACTGATGACGTGTTTAACCGAATTGAAGCAGGCATGGTGATCCATTTTATCAGTCATCAAAATGTCGAATATATTCATAGAGTGGTCGAGTTGGTCTATGATGCTGAGGGTGAACGTCACTACATGACGCAAGGAGACGCTGTTTATCTCGTCGACCCAGTTCCCGTGCCTCAAAGCCACGTACGTGGGATCGCCCATGCCTTTATCCCTTATTTAGGCTATCCCGTCGTTCTTTTAAATGAAAGAAGGTAAGTCAGGATGTTAGCAAAACTGAAACAGATTGCATTAAAAAGGCGTCAACTGTGGCGAATCATGTTGCCACTGTTGGGTCTTTTAACATTGATTTTTATCGCGCTTATCCATTTGATCACCATCTCTATTTATCACAACCAAAGCAACCTTAATCGTTTGGCAACCGGTCGATTAGAGGTGAATTTCGACGTTTTTTACCTCGAAAACGATGCTTTCTTCGAAAATCCGATTTCACAAAACTTAAATTTTCTCATGTCGTTAACAGATTTCATTGAAGTTGAACCACGTTTTTTGGCACATTTTAGTGAAGCAGTCGACGCTTATTACAGCTATACCTCAGAAAAATGTCTCGTCATTCGTTACCGTGGCTTTTCAGGTGGTGAATCAAACCCTGTTGTCTTTGAATCATGTGACCCATTGTCAGAAGGAAGGGGTCGTTCAACCGGTCGAGACATGCATCTTCCTCATTTAACTCACAACGAAGCAGTGCCGACTTACCGGATTGTTCCTGATCATCATGTTGACATGTATTTAGATTTTGTGACAGCCTATGAACTGAGAACAGGTGGCAGTCGAAACCTCGCACATTTTGTCGCAGAAGTTTCCATCAACTTTCGTTATACGGTTACCATTCCTGAATGGGATGTGACTGAATCCATCAGCAGACAGTATCATTTTCCGCTTTTAACAGATGTTTATTCATTTATACCGTCAGGCGATGCCACATTTGAGCAAACGGTTGAGCTACAAGGCTCACCACCACAACCTGCTTTAGCAAGTGTGATCTTGTTTGTCATGGCTTTTGCTGTCAGTAGCTTTTTCCTATTCGTGGGGATGAAACAGTTGAATCAAGAGCCCAATGCGTGTCGCAGAACGTTTATCAACCTTTCGAAGAAATATGCCAATGAAATTGTCGCGTCTAAAGTGTCATTACGAACCCTTGTTACCACCGAATCGTTGCCGTATACATGTATCAAGCTTGATGACTTTAAAACATTACTCAACTTGGCGATCAATACCAATCGACAAATTAACAGTTATCACGATGAAACGCACGGCGAATTTGTCGTGGTTTTGCAGCCTTTCATTTATTATTATGAACTTTTATTTACCGAAGAAGCCACTGAAAGAGAAGAAGAAATGATAGAAGACGTGATGAATGAAAATGTGTTGACAAAGCTGGCTTGGGAACTTGGTGAAGATGGGCGCTTATCGTTGAGCAAAGGGGTCATACCGTGGGAAGATGATCCAAACCGTTGGGAGAACTGTCGTCACCAAATCACTGACATTGTCTTTACAGAACAGCTGACAATGGGGACATCTTTGGCGTCTTTATTCAGCGATTTACCCCAGCTGATGACCATAGAAGGGTTAGCCCATGTTGATACAAGTGCTGTGACGAATATGAGTCATCTATTTAATGGTGCAACAGGCTTAACCGCTCTAGATTTGTCAAAGTGGCAGACCCAAAATGTCACCGATATGAGCTTGATGTTTGCAAATGCCAAGCAGTTAACCCATTTAGACCTATCAGGATGGGACACGAGACAAGTGATGGACATGAGTTTTATGTTTTACGCCTCAGATAGGCTTCGGGTATTAACACTAGGCAAATATTTCAAATTTATCGATTCCTATGCCTGGGAATGTGGCGGTTGGCACCATGCTAGCCTACCAGAAATTAGCAAAACCGACGAATTTACAGGGTATTGGCAAAATGTCGGAGAAGGCAGTATTGAAAACCCCATGGGTGAGCATGTCTTCACGAGTTCACAATTCATGGACTGTTTCGATGGTCAAGTGATGGCAGATACCTTTGTGTGGCAACCAGTTAAAGCAAACAGCCGTTTCTTAAGCTCAAATCACCGTGTTGCAGCCCAGGGTCAATTTGAAAATGGAGCAGACCTTGCCGGTGCTCAGTGGGAACTTGATGAAGCGGGCACTTTACGAATCGGTGACGGATGGATGAACTGGACTGGCAATGAAAGTCCATGGCATGCTGTTTGTGAACATGTTCAAACAATCATTTTTACAGGTGCCGTCACGGCAGGCCCATCACTGACTCATTTGTTTAGCGCGTTAAAACATGTCACCCATATAACAGGCTTAACGTATGTTGATACCCGTCAAGTGCAAGACATGCGTGGCTTGTTTAGGGGAACGAGCAGCTTAGAATCATTGGACTTATTAAGCTGGGATACAAGTCATGTCACCGACATGTCACAACTGTTTATGGAAAGTGGACCCTTGTTACTAGATTTATCCAGTTGGGACACCAGCCAAGTGACAACGATGCAAGCCATGTTCTGGGGGGCTGACCGTTTAGCCTTACTGGACGTCTCAACCTGGGATACGAGCCAAGTGACAGATATGGAAGTCATGTTCTGGGGTGTTAGTCGTTTAGAATCATTAGACGTATCGACGTGGCATACTCACAATGTGAAGCAAGATAGTGGTATGAACATGATGTTCACCCATACAACAGCTTTAACCGAACTGACCCTCGGTGTTTCTTTTGACTTTCAAACACAAGCAGAACTGCCTCATATTAACCCGACAGACGTCGTCACAGGCTATTGGCAAAATGTCGGCTCAGGAACGATTGAACATCCACAAGGGAAATTTATCTTCACAAGCGCCCAACTGATGGAAAAATTCGACGGTAAAACGATGGCAGATACATGGGTGTGGCAACCGATGCGTTGATCAACTTTTTGAATCACCATCCCATCCAGAAGCAAAAAGACGCTTCTTCCGTCCCTTGACGTGCTGCACTAGCCACTTACACTAATCTGAAAATCACAATATCAGCTTATTTTTTCAAAATGTATGTGTGATACTGTTTTAATTCTTTTAGTTATGTTATAATAAAATTGTTCTAAAACTATTACCAAAACAAAAAGAGGAGTGGTTTGATGAAAAAAATATTGAAGCTTGTTTGTGCTAGTCTTTTGGGATTTTTATTGATAGCCTGTCAGGTGACAGAACCAGAAGAACTTTTGGAATTTAATTTAGACGACATTACTTTTAATGTTGTTGATGAATCTTTGGGAATTGGCTCAAGATTTATTACACTTAATTTAACTAATAATTCCAACCGTAGTATTGATCCAAGAGAAATAATAAGATTAGAATATTGGTCTGATTCTGATAATGATTGGATAACTTTGTTTGATATTAACGAAAGGGAATATATTTTAGAAGGTCTTAGAGAAATCATAGAGCCTTTGGAAAGCAGTGAGTTTCAAGAACTCATTCCCTATCAAATTGAGGATTACGGTCGTTATCGAATAGTCTTTGAAATCTCAGTTATTGATGGGAATGCTGAACCAACATCTGGAGAAGCTGTTGAATTTTCTGAAGAAATTATTGAACTTTTGGGAGAATTTAACGTTGAATAATTAACTTTGCCATCTCCGAATAAGGATGAATTTTATATTAATTAAGCAAAAACTTTTTTCACAACTTATTATAAAAAGAAAAGAGCTATTTCTCCTTAAACTTGATAGCTCTTCTCTTTTTAGATCCTATTGTTTAACTGGATGGATTGGTTAAAAGATACTAACACCTAATGCGTTTGCCACATTACTTGCTCGACAAAAATGTCCATTAGAGGCTGCATGGACTCCAATAATGAAACGTCGATTGCCAGTTCCAGTTCTTTCAAAAACTGGACCACCGCTATCGCCACCTTGCGAGTTATAACTTGCTCAAGCGAAGTTATTATTCTTTTCCCCTAAGCTTATTAAATGCTATAACACTTAAAATAATAAATGTTCCGCCAATTATTTCTCTTATACCTATTACTTCCTGGTAAAAAACAATACCTATAAGCACTCCAAAGAGGGATTGTGTTGCTACAATATTGTTTGCTGTTAGTGGGTTCACTTTGCTATAACCATAATTAATAAAAAAGATGATTAATGCATTAAATAGCCCAGCCAACATAATCATGAATATTAAGTTTAAACTCCAGTTTACACTAGAAATTCTCTCTCCGAGTAGGAAAGATATTAAGGTAGTTATGAACGCTGCAATAAAGAGCATTAATGCTGCAATTTCTTTATCATTTAATAGGTTTGTGTGTTTATTTCTAAGGATAGCATTCATTGCCATGGATGTTGTCCCCACTAGTGCGAATAGACTTGAGATATCCCAGTTGGTAATGTTAGCAAAACTATCAACAGAGATAATGACGACACCAATAAATGATAGTAAAATTAATAAGGCTTTGATTAGAGTCATCTTTTCTTTTAAAATCAAGACACCTAATATAGCAACCATAGGGAGCGCTAAAATAAAAGAAATGTTTCCATAATTACTACTACGTATAAATGCAATGGTTACGCTTGAAATACCAAATAAATACATAAATAAAGTTCTAGATGAGGTAACTGTCCAGTCCCTATTGGTCATTTTTTTTAACTTCTCATAGTCTATATCTTTATAAAATAATAGGATTGTAACTAAAAATGCAGCAGATAATCGGAAAGAGAGCTGTTGAAATAACTGTAACTCCTGACCTAATGTCCTCATAAATATTCCCATACTTGCACTTATTAAACTTAATGCAAACAATGATAAGATGCCACAATTAAACTGTTTATCAGACTTAAAGATGTTGTTTGTGCTTTTCAAAAGGGATTCCTCCTATCTTAAAACAAACTTCTTTTCAAAAGTTATCTAACTGCGATTGCTTCAATCTCAATTAAAAGATCTTCATGTATCAGACGTGAAACCTCAACGGCTGAACTGGTTGGGGGATTGTTAATATTTATATACTGATCTCTTACTTCCCTCACATATTTCATTTGAGAAATATCAGTAAGGTAAAATGTTAATTTTACAATGTCATCAAATCCTAATTCTAGTGCAGATAAGGCTTTATCAATATTTTTGAAAACTTGTTCTGCTTGAGTCAATACATCTCCTTTACCAATTATGTTCCCTGTTTGATCAAAGGCTACCTGTCCAGAAATATAAATTGTTTCATTAGCTCTAACAACAGCAATGTGAGAATAACCAAAAGTTGGAGACATTTCAGTCGGATTAGAAAATTTAATCAGTTTACTCATAATAAAAACCTCGCTTTCATACTCATGTTTTCGTAGTTTAAGTTTCGTTTCATAGAATTAAGCATTATGATTTATTCTAATCTAGAATGTTCATTAATAAATTTGATGATAATCTCCGAAAGTTTTTCTGGTTGATCAAATTGAACAGCATGATGTGCATCTAAAGTTTCGAGTTGATCAACTTTTTATTATTCAATTTTACCAGACATCAAGATTTCCTTTGGACTTAATTCTAATACGAAGAGCACTGGGACAATAGTGGATAACCCAACGGTAATAAAGCCACCTAATAAATAAAGCATGATAACGCTCGGATTAAGAGAAACGTCAAAAGCTTTCATCGCTTCATCAATCGTCAGCTCACGCCCAAAGCCTCTCGTTTCTAACACGTTCACTGGTTCCCAGTAAGCTTGGCTTCTCCTTTCTTGTATCAATTCATTTCTCAACATATGTTGAGAAATTTCGGGTGCGACTACACTGGTAATTAAGACTGCGATTATAAACCCAATAGTAGCTACCATGAAGACTTCGATTAGGACTTGCATGACAATTCTTAATTTTCGCTCGCCAAGTGCCAAGTAAATGCCCAATTCTTGGCGACGATCTTTTAAATAAAGTGTAATAAGTAAACTTAGTATGACGGTGCTTGCACCTGCAGAAAACCATACTGCACGATGAGCCAAATGACGAATCACACTTGTTGATTCATGGACATGGTTAAAGGTACTGGCAAGATTTTCAAATGCCCAGAATTCAGGTAAAAATGGTGACGCAGCTGCTTGAAAAGCTTCAAAATATAAAATGTCATAGAGGATCCAAAAGGGCTCATTCATCGTAAGGCGTTGATTTAGTCTGTCGATATCTATAAAGTCTGCATTAAAAATAGCTTGAAACTCAAAATCGGATGCTATTCCAAGCGTAAACATTTGATGTGTTCGCCAATTGGGTGCATACAAAGTATTTAAAATATTCATTCGATTCCAAAAATCCATTTGTTCTGTTGCTTCATACGCAAGTTCAAAAATGCCAACTACTTCAAATTTAAAAGCCTTGTCTTCCCAGTTGTTATAAGGATGATCCCAGATTTCTTCATCTAATAAACCGATAAAACCACCTTCTGGTATGTTTGCTCCGACGGGTAAAACGAAGTGTTCTATATACATTTCAAATATACTACCGATAACGAGTTGATTAAGTGTGGCGAGTTCATAAGAAATCAAAACAGGTGCAATTTCATTTAAGCTTTCATGAAGCATCTCTTCTGTTGTAAAAGTTCTTCCTTCTCGTAGCGTCATAAGTCCTTCTTCGATATAAATGACTTCTGGATTTGAAACACCATGAAACATCACAAAGCTTGTTTCTAATTGCTCGTTGACACCGTATACGTTCCATCCAAAATGACGTGGCATGGCGGAAATGGAATAATCATAATAGCGAACATAAGGTAGTGACCCGATTTGATGAATTTGGTCTCTCGTCAAGAATTCAAATAAATGTGCTGCATATCCTTGTGATCTTTCTCTTAATGTGTAGAGCTCATTAAGTGATTCTTCATCGCTGCCTAATGCGATAATAGGTGGCAAGCTCCTTCTCAGATGATCTACCGTATTCGTAAGGGCATTTTCTGCCAAAATAGCACCCATCGCTAGGGTACCCAATATGATGATGAGAAACAACAAGGTAATCGTCTTCCCTAGATTTTTAAATAAGCTAATGTTGGCTCTATTCATTATTTTCATCAAATAGTCCTTCTTTCAAATCAATTAAAAGAAAACTTGCTTTGAAAAATAAAAGCAAGTTTTTAATAAATCTTCTTTACTTCAAACTGAGTTGAGCTGTTTTCTAGATGCTCCTAACAACATCATAATGAATGGTATAAAACTATTTTCTGTGTCTTTTGTCATAAAAAAATAGGAGAATCTAACATGCATCAACTCAGTGAAGCCCCTTCATTTTACCATACAATTCGCTAAAAGCTTAAAAGTGTTCTATATATCGAATTTTCAAGTCTCTTTTGCACTGTTGATTATTTCGTCATACCCCTGTTGATAATCTCTAGCTAAATTAACACTTCCAACTTTTTCAAAAATATCAATCACATCTTCCATTTTTTTCTTACCTTCATCAATTTTTCCTCGGTAAAAATCAATTGCACCTGATATATAAAGAAACATGGCTCTTTCGAAGATATCTGTTTCCGCCATCAAATGCTCAGTAGCTTGTCTAAATTTAATCGCATCATCCACCTCTTTTCGATCAACAAAAATAATCATGGTATTGAGCATAATGGTAATCATTAAGTTTTTGTTTCTTGGAATCTCCTTGTAAAATTTCGTAAATGACAACATTGCTTCTGAGAGCTGCCTAATAACAGGACTGCCAAGGACTCTCATGGTGTTGTTATAAAGAAGGAGTTCATAATATGCCCAATCGTAAATGGAGACAAGATAATCGGTGATTTTATCCTTTTCTTTTTGAGATAGTGTAAAACCTTTATCAATTTCGCTAATTAAAACTTTGATCATCAGACAATTTAATTCATGATAAATATCTTCATTTTTGTTTTTAGCTGTTTCCTCTAAAAGCAGTTTCTTTAAAGCAATTTCGTTTCCAGATTGATAAAGATCAGAAACCTTATGTAGAATGCGTTGAAAGCCACTGAATTCGTAATCATTGGCAATATGGATGAATTCTTCGAAAGTTACGCCTATTTTTTCAAGGATATGATAGAATCTCACGAGTTTTATATCTCTTTCCCCGTTTTCAAAGTCACTGAGTAGAGAAGGGCTTAGGATACCATTAGCCACCTTCCTTTGCGAGAAATTTCTATTTTCTCGAACCTTTTTAAAAATTTTTCCAAAATCATTCATAGCACACCACCAAATTCTAGATATCGAACACTTTCGGTTTTTGCTATGCAATCTGTTACACTTGTATAAGGATTAAAACATGAATGGAGGAGAGATTGATGTCTTATTTTGATGCACTTATTCAAAGCCATATTAAGTTTATTTTCAAAATGTGATGATCTAAAAATTTTATCACACCCCTTGGAATAAAGCAAGTGAACAGGAGATAAAAGTGTCATTTTTTACATGAGATGGTCGAAATACCATCTGAATTCAATGTACATCGTCATTATTAAGCCAAGCTTTCAGAGAATTTGATGAAAGCTTGGCTTCATTTTTTTGGATACCATTCATTTGTTTAAAGACGCGTTTCTTTTTTGATTTGCTTCATGCATAAGTCTATAGGTATAAGTTATCTTTTAACCTTTTGTGAGAACCCGACAACTTCTAAAAATATGGTAAACTAGTATTTATTTTAAGTTATCAAAGAAACATAAGCCGAGCTTGAAGTAGGTGATGCTTACTTCATCATAAAGTTTACAAGCAAAGGTATATAATTCTTCATTCTCAATCTCACCAAGGATACGGTTCCGAATGTCTTTGTCAATGCCATAGTAAGCGATTCTCTCAATGAGTAGATCAGCCATCTGTTCTTTTGTTAAATCAATCATTTTTAATTCTCCCTTTCTAACCTTTTCTTTGCTTCAGACAGTTGGATCATTTAAAAGTCATGCATGGTTTTTCGTACCTCCTTTCTTTTGAATACTTAAAATGATACACCAAAAACGCTGAAAAGACCACGGCAAACCCGGAGATAGAAGCCATAGAAATTTGTTTTATTTTGTCGTAATTTGTCGAATCAGAAAAAAAGGCAAAAAAGTTAATAAGAAAGGCAAAGAATCAAGTGAAACTCAAGATCAAAGATAAGCGTCTTTTGCATAAGAGATGAGATGCAGCGTATACTGAATAACGTTTTATATGGGGGTATAAATATGGTTAAAAAGAAAAGACTTATTTTGAAGATGGCATCAGTGCTCATCACATTTGCAATGACGGTTCCAACGAATGGTAGTCTTGCGGTCGTGGGCGAGCCTCAATTGCCGAGAAAGCTAAACAAATAAAAAAGAAGACAGATGGAAATCATTGATTTATTCCAACATGTCTTCTTTTTTGGTGGTATGCTTGTTCTGTTCATCATTAAATAGAGGCAATTCTACATCAAACTCACGCATCGTTGTCTTAAAATGTGCTTTAAACACGTCAATATCTTCTTCATTTTCCATGTCAAGCCATAAACCAAGGAGGCGACTCTGTAACTTTTTGATGGAAATGATTGTAGTAACGCTTTTGTATAATTTAATAAAAGCCGGAATAAGGATAAAACTTGCTAATACGAGACCAAGGGTTAGAAGTAGAAAATAAGAAAGACTGTATTCAAAGTTTAGGATTGCTGTTGGGATAAAAAATGCTAATGTTGTGAAACAGACAAGGAGTTTGAGTACAACATGGGTTTGAACGGCGTTAAACCATTTATACCAATGGAGCTTTTGACATAAAATGATAATCATAACTGTTGAAGTAAATTGTACGAGTAAAAAAAGAAGAGGTGTATAAATGTTAAATATTTGATCAGCTAACCAAATGCCACCAGCCAAGGGGAATTGGATGAAAAGCAGGATCAATAAGGATAGGATATAAATCATGATTAAGTCGCTTAAATGAGCACGTTTAATGATCGTTTTGGTCATGATTGATAAGAGTAGAAAACTTATAATCCTAAAAAGATGACCATCAAAATAGATGACAGGTGCTAATGCAATGACATAGATCAAACAAAGTAGCGTGTGAAACCATTCGACACGTATATATCGTTTCATCATAGCGTGAGAAATAAAATACATCATAACAAAGTCCATGAAGTTTAGAGCAAATTGTACGATCCACCAGGTTAAGCTTTCTGTCATGTTAAGTCGTCTCCTCTTACATATTTTTCCGTAGTTCATGAAGCACTGCTTTTTTGTAACTTTCACTCATGGAAATTTCCATTGGATAGCCATTTGGCTCGGTATAAATCAATTCAATGCATTGAGCTTCACGTGATTTATGAACATGTCTAATCATCATTTTGTTCACAGCATAATCCCGATGGCATCTCAGAAGGGTATTTGATTGGTTATGCTTCGTTAAAAAATGAGTGATGGACAGTGGAATTTCTATTTCTTTAGACAAGTTTCTGACAAAGTCATAAAGATGCAATGTGGTTTTACCTGCATGTCCGTGAACATAAGCGACTTCTTCCAAATAAAACCTAACCGTTTTTATATTCGTGTCGATATCAATGATTTGAAAACAAGGTCTTAAATTTAACGCAGCTTTACTAAAAAAACCTTTGATATTGGAGAAGAGTGTTTTCTTTGTTAGACATAAAATGGGATAGTATTTTTGGAAAAGGATGGCTTGATATTTGTGATCTTCGTGGTCCATCACGGTTATCATGGTTTGATGTGGCGCTATTTTTTTTATGAGCTCGATTAAGTCTTCCCCATGTCCAGCTTCGTCTTCCCAGTCGAAATAAAAGCAAGAAATATCGATGTCTTCTCTTTCAATGGTTTTTCGTGTCTCTTTAAAGGTCGTTGTTGTGATGATGTGCGCATAAAGACCAAGTGACGCAAAAATAGTCGGGGCTTTGTCAGAAAGGTAGCGCAAAACATTTGGATCGCTATGTGCAATAAGGACGCGTATGATCACCTTTTTCATTGTCAATCTTCCTAATTCTCTGTCTTCTGCCCCAAAGTCAGTATAAAAATCCTTTCAAATCAAATTATACCAGACTTTCCTTCATTCGACAATAACGTTTTGATGATTCACAATAAAAATTCGAGTAGGTAAGTCATAAATTTAAAAATAAAGAAATTTTTCGAAAAACTTGAAAATTGTAGAAAAAAAGGATATAATAGAGATGTCTCAATAAAGAAATACAAGTAAATAACGTTTTCTTTGAAAAGTACCGCTTTCAAAAGAAGAGTTTGACCTGATTTTTGCGTAATTAATAAGTAGGGGGTATTTTAAAATTTGACGCAAAGAGGTGAATCTTTTGGAAGCAACGACAAAAATCTCACATCCTGTTTATGACCTTTCACAAAAAAGCATTGTGAATTTCTTTCAAGATAAAGCCCTATCTTTCTTTGGTTTTCAAAGTTCTAAAATTGAAGAATCATTGAATGTGGAACTTGTAGACATCAAGATGCAAGGGAAAAGAACAGATCTTGTTTTCTTGTTGGAAGACGGATCAATTCTTCATCTTGAATTTCAAACGCACTATCAACACGATGACTTACTTCGCTTTATTAACTATGATATATTGGTGCATCAGCAACATAAGCGTCGTCAAGTAAAGACGTTGATTATTTACTCAGCAGGTGTAAAGCGAAGAGAGGTCAAGTTGGATTTTCACACGCTGGTTTATAAACCTTACGTTATTTTTCTTGAAGAAAAGGATGGTGATCATATCTTGTCGACACTTGAGCAAAAACTTCAGAGAAAGGAGCGATTCAATGATGAAGACCTGTTAAATTTGCTTTTTAATTATTTCATGGGAAGTCGTGAAAGGAAAGCGGATAAAGCTAAGCGGCTGATAGAGGTTGCTAACGCAATTGAAGAAGATGAGGTGCGACAGTTGGCAACAGTCTCCATGTACAGTATTGCATCAAAGTTTTTAGATCGTGTACAGTTACAGAAATTAGATGAGGTGATCAAAATGACAGATCCATTGGTAGAATTGGTACAATCAGAAGCTGCAAAGGTAGCGCCAAAGATGGCAGAAGAATTAGCACTAAAACTAGCGCCAAAACTAGCTGAAGGAATGGCTGAAGAAATGGCTGAAGAAATGGTTGAAGCAAAAGTTGCAAAAGTGTTTAAAGCCATTGAAGCGAGAGACAAGAATTGGGCGAATGAGTTACGGTTATTGGTTTAAATGCAAAGCCATTTTTGAATGAAGTGACAAAAAGAGAAGCAGTGTTTATTCTGCTTCTCTTAGTAGTGGTTTCAAAACCTCAGCATACTCGCTGTACTTTGTGTGTAAGTCATCGAAGTCAAGGAAAAGTCGATCGTTTAAGGCTGCATCTGAATTAAACTCAGAGACAGCCTTTTTTAATGTACGATAAAATGCTGCTTCATCAAGTGCTTTTGAAAGCGGGATCGTTACAGCAAGCTCTGGAAGCAATAATAGGTCAGATGGTCGGATAGCCAGCTCAGATGATGCATCGTTTTTAAGTCGCATTAAAAAATCTCTTGGTTGAATAATGGTTACCATTAGCATGACTCCTATTCACTTTAGACTTATTTTGAGTATCATAACAAAAAAAAGCATAAAATTCAAGTTGAAAATCATTAAAATCTTGAATTTTGCTTTCAGATGTGATACAATTACTCTCGTGTAATATATAATGCGCCCGTGGCTCAATTGGATAGAGCAACGAAACGTAGTGGAGTTGTCGGGAAGCGCAGAGTGAAGCGAGCACTGGACCGACATCGTTTCTTATTCTTACAGGAAACAAAAGTAACAACTTATATATAATGCGCCCGTGGCTCAATTGGATAGAGCATCTGACTTCGGATCAGAGGGTTATGGGTTCGAATCCTATCGGGCGCGCCAATTAGTTTAAAAATATGATGAACGTAACAGTTTAAACCCTAAATATTGATTTTCAAGGCATTCCCAATCCAATAAAGGGAGTGTCTTTTATTCGCTAAAAGGAGCTGTCAGAATGGATTTATATATTGTAGCAAATGAAGAGGAAATTTCAAGGTTGGCGTATCAGGTGATGTTAACTGCGATTAATGAACAGGATGAAGTGACATTAGGACTTGCAACTGGTTCATCACCAACGGGTATTTATGAGTTGTTTCGTCTTAATAAGCCAGATGTTTCACATGTTACGACGGTTAACTTAGATGAATACGTTGGGTTGGCAGCGGATCATCCGCAAAGTTATGCTTATTTTATGCATGAGCAGTTGTTCAAGCATTTAAATTTCAAAGCATCTTATTTACCTGATGGGGTGAATGATGATCCAGCAGAGGCTTGTATTGATTATGACAATTTGCTCGTGGATCACAGCCCAGATTTGCAGTTATTAGGCATTGGAACGAATGGTCATATTGCATTTAATGAACCAGGAACCTCTTTTGACATGACCACACATGTTGTGGCGTTAGCACCTGAGACAATCCATGCAAACAGTCGTTTCTTTGAATCAGCATCAGAGGTGCCCACGCATGCTGTTAGCATGGGAATCAAGTCTATCCTGAAAGCGAAGGAGATTTTACTGATTGCCAGTGGTGAACAAAAAGCAGAAGCCATTAAATCCATGCTTGAAGGACCTGTAACGGAAGACGTGCCGGCCTCTGTTTTACAGACACATCCCAATGTGATCGTCATTGTAGATGAAGCGGCAGCTTCACTTATTGACCTTGAGTTATTAGAACAAGGTGGGGGTTGTGGTTGCGGATCAAACCATGGCGGCGGATGTGGCTCGGGTCATGGCGGTTGTGGTTGCGGATCGAACCATGGCAGCTGCGGATGTGGCTCGGGTCACGGTGGCTGCGGTTGCCATTAATGTGTCAAATAAAGAAAGACATCTAGGTTTCAAATGCAAACCTCGGATGTCTTTTTTTTGTCAAGCTCTGGCAAATTGACTTTCATACAGTTTGCGATAATGGCCGTCTGGAATTTCCATGAGTTTATGGTGTGAGCCCGCTTCTTGTAAGATGCCATTGCTGATATAGAAGATTCTAGAAGCATTTTTAATGGTTGACAGGCGATGTGCAATAATGAAAGAAGTTCGACCTTCAAGCAGTCGGTCTAAGGCTGTTTGAAGTAAAGCTTCAGTTTTGGTGTCAATACTAGCTGTTGCTTCATCTAAGATCAGGATTTTTGGATCAGCAAGGAGGGTTCTAGCAAAGCTAAGTAACTGTCTTTGTCCAGCTGACAAATTGCTCCCGCGTTCATTAATTTCTGTTTCATAGCCATCTTTCATGTTCATAATGAAGTCATGGGCTTGAACTGCTTTTGCCGCAGCGATGATTTCTGCTTCTGTTGCATCTAATTTCCCGTACCGAATGTTGTCCATAATGGTTCCTGAGAAAATGAAGGTATCTTGAAGCATGACACCCATTTGCGATCTAAGAGAATGAAGTTTCACTTGGCTAATGTTTTGACCATCAATGGAGATGGTCCCTGCGTCAATGTTGTAAAAGCGGGAGACGAGGTTAATGATGGTTGATTTACCAGCACCTGTTGGTCCTACTAAAGCGATGGATTCACCTGCTTTAACGTTGAAGCTCAGTCCTTTTAGAATTTCAATGTCTTCGTAGCCGAATCTAACGTTATCAAAGACGATGTCTCCTACGATAGACGGCATGTCGAAGGCGTCAGGTACATCCATGACTGCTGGTGTTTCGTCGATGGTTTCAAAGATACGTTCAAGATAAGCCGACCCTGTAACCAAGGCGTTGTAAAAGTTACCAATGTTGACAATGGGGTTCCAAAAGTTGCCTAGGTAACCGATGAAGGCAATGACGACACCGATGGTGACTGTTTGGTCGCCAATGGCATGGGCACCTAAGAAGTAAATGAGTGCTGTTGCTAGGACTTGAACGTTATGAACAGCAGGTTGCATTAAAAACATGGTGCCAATGGCGCGCAGCCAAGCACTGCGATAGTCGGTTTGAACGTTGTCGAAAATGTCGGTGTTTTCTTTTTCACGAACGAAGGATTGGGATGTTTTAATACCTGCAATGCTTTCATGAATATAGGCATTCATGTTAGATTGTTTGTTGCTCAAGGTTTGGAAATTTTTTCGTTGCATTGTTTTAATGAAGAAGGCGAGTGCAAATAGAATCGGAACAAACATTAAACTGAATAATGTGAATCTAACATTAATGTGAAGCATAAATCCAAATGCGATGACGAGACTGAATAAGTCTGAGATGAGGTTGATTAATCCGTTAGAGAGCAAATCGCTTAATGTGTTAATGTAGTTAACGACGCGAATTAAAATTTTACCGTGTGGTCTTGAGTCAAAGAAGTCAAAAGAAAGTTGTTGTAAGTGGGTAAAGAGCTCTAGTCTCATGTCTCGTAAAGCATTTTGCCCAATTTTGGCAATGTTTTTAATGCGGTAGCTCACGCAAAGCCCACTGATAATGACGGAGATAAGGAAAATGATGGCGAGGGTCATAAGCTGAGGGATATCTCCGTTTGGAATGGCGTTGTCGATGGCTTGCATGACGAGGAAAGGACCGATTAAGGTTGCAAAGTTGGCAATTAAAATAATGATCAATGCGATGAACACTTGGCTTTTATACGGTTTGATGTAGTCAAGGACGCGCTTTAAGTCTTTGATACTTAATTGTTCTTCGAGTGCTTCGTCAACGTCGAAGGTGTTGCGTTTAATTTTCGTATTGCTATTTTTCACGTTGCTTGCCATGAATGGATAACCTCCTTTTGGGAACGCAAATGTTCCGGTGTTTCAACAGTGCGTTCACTGCGTTCCAATTTGTTCGTTATAAACGGTGGCGTAGTAGCCACTTTTAGCCATTAAAGTGTCATGTGTACCGCGCTCAATGATTTCTCCTTTGTTTAAAACGAGAATCAAATCAGCATCTTTAACAGATGATACCCGATGGGCAATAATAAAGGTGGTTTTGTTAACGCCGACTTTTTGTAAATCTTGTTGAATTTTATATTCTGTTTCCATATCAACGGCACTGGTTGTGTCATCTAAAATTAAGATAGAAGGGTCTTTTAATAAAGCCCGTGCGAGTGATAAGCGTTGTTTTTGACCGCCTGATAATCCCGTGCCTCGTTCACCAATAATGGTGTCATAACCGTCGGATAAAGCTTCAATAAAGTGATGGGCATCTGCTAGTTTGGCCACATGTTTCACTTGACTCATATCAGCACTGGTATTGGAAAACGCGATGTTTGCAGCGGTTGTGTCAGAAAATAAGAAGACATCTTGCATGACGGTTGAAATAGCGTCGCGCAGCTGGCGGGTATTCCACGTTTTTACATTTTTACCATCAACTAAAACTTCGCCATCGACGGCATCATAAAATCGTGAAATCAAACTCACGAGGGTCGACTTTCCTGAGCCTGTTTCACCTAGGATACCAACTGTTTCACCTGGCTTTGTTTTGAATGAGACGTTTTTAAGCACTGCGACACGATCATCATCTTCAAAATGAAAGCTGACATTTTTAAATTCAACAAATCCTTTAATCGCTTCAGTTGTTTGGATGGCTTCAAGTGGAATTTTAGGTTTGACGTCTAGCATCTCTTTGATTTTTTCTAACGAAGCACGTGAGCGCTGGAAATCATTGAGTAGCCAGCCAAACATGCGCATGGGAACAGCTAGCATCCATAAATAACCATTAAAGATGACCAAGTCACCAACTGTCATGTAGCCGTTAATGACAAAAAGACCGCCAACTAAAATAACAATACCACCGAGCATGCTTGAAAGTCCGTCTAAAACAGGTAAGTATTTTGCCCAAACGCCAGCTGAAATGAGATTTTTTTCTCTAAAATCCAGGTTTTGCTTTTGGAATTTTTCAACTTCGTAGTCTTCTCTGGCAAAAGCTTTAACGACACGATTACCACCGATGTTTTCAGCGACAACTGAGTTTAACGTGGAGAAACTTTCTCGAATATCAGCAAATGTTGGCCGCACTTCTTTGACGAGTCGAACAGCGTAAAATCCAAGAATAGGCGCCACAAGTGAAAGGGATAAGGTGAGCGGTACATTAATGCGGATGAGCATGATTAGAGACAAAGATAGCCACATGAAGTTTTCAAATAAGCTATACACAACCCATGCGATAAAATGACGGACGGTTTCTACATCGCCTGTCATTTTCGCCATGATGTCGCCGACTTTATTAGCAGAAAAATAATCAAAATCCATCTCGTGCAACTTGACGTATAAATCACGTCGCATGGCACAGGTGGCGTCTTGACTAAATGTTTCAAAGATCATGCGAAAGCACCAAACGATGGTCATTCGGATAAACATGATGGCAACCATTGCGATTAAAAGTGGCATTAAAACATCTAAGTTCCCACCTTCGAGCACTTCATCAACAATATGGCCAACGATAAGCGGTCCTGTGACGGCTAAAGCAGATGTGACCATGACTAAAAACATGGCTGCCACCATTTTCATGCGATGGGGGCGAACGTAATTTTTCCAAAGCCAATGCATAACATCCATTGTATCAACTCCTTCTAAATAATTTACCGAATGTTTATTATACAACAGATTTCAATTAAAGCAAGTATTTTGGTGAAAAATCACTGGATATTTTGCAACAAAGTTTGAAACATGTGACCCTTCCTTGTTTTTTAAGTCGCCATCATGGTTTTTAAAAGATGCGCCACTGTATCTAACTGTTGTTTCGTTGTTTGATTACCGAAGGAAAAGCGGACGAATTGCTTGATTTCATCAGGTGATCTTCCTAAAGCTTTTATGACATGAGAGCCTGTTTGTGAGCCGGAGCTGCAAGCACTACCTGTTGCGATCATGATGTTATGTTCATTGCAACGTTGAACAGTCAAATGTCCTTCAACGCCAGGGAGGATAATGCCTAGAATGTGAGGTAAGCCCGTTTCTAAGCTGCCAACAAGGTGGCTAAAAGGTGCGAGTTTTTTAAAGAAGTCTTGTTTAAGCTGTAGCAGTTGCGCATATTCATCAGTCATGACAGTGAGTTGATGGGTACTGGCTGTTGTAAAAGCAGCGATGGCAGGTAAATCGACTGTGCCTGGGCGAAAGCCAAATTCATGGGTGGTACCCGGAAGCGGTGAAATGCGATTCATTTGAGGTGTGACATAACAGAGTCCGACCCCTTTTGGACCATAAATTTTATGACTTGAAACAGAAAGGCTATCTAAATTTAAGGCGTCAATATCAATGGGGATTTTTCCGAATGCTTGCACACAATCACTGTGAAACAAAATGTGATGCGCTTTGAGTAAACTGCCAACTTCTTTTAAAGGTTGAACCGTTCCAATTTCTGAGTTCACATATTGAATGGTTGCCAAGACAGTATGTGTTGTGATGGCTTTTTTCAACTGAGACAAAGAGAGATGTCCTGTGTCATCGACAGGTAAAAAATCAACGGTATAGCCGCTTTCTCTTAACTGGAAGAGGTGATTCTTAATGGAAGCATGCTCAATTTCCGTGGAAATAATGTGTCGTTTGTGATGAGGTGCCGAAGCGAGTAAAATATCAATGGCTAACCGATTGGCTTCGGTGCCACCACTGGTGAAAATAATGCCTTCGTGTTGACCATTCACATAAGTGGCCATTTTTTTTCGGCAAAGTTCTAATAAATCAGCGGCCATGATACCGGCACTGTGAAGGCTTTTTGAATTGGCAAAAATATGGTGAGCGGTGTCGACATAGGTGTTTAAAGCTACTTCACTTATGGGCGTCGTGGCAGCGTAATCTAAGTAAATCATCTCGGATACTCCTTTAAAGTAATGCTTGCATTTATGTGGGTTTTGGTGTAAAATGAAATCTATATATGTGTCAAGACATATGTATATCATGTCGGGTTTTCGGAGGCACATGGTGGTTAAAAGTGACGTATTGATTATCGGAAGTGGGATCGCTGGCTTGGCGGTGGCGGAAAAAGCGAGGCACGCTAAAAAGGTTGTTATTTTGACGAAGAAAGGCAGTTTAGATGGCAATTCAGCTTTGGCACAAGGTGGTGTTGCGGTTGCCATGCAAGCAGGTGATCATTGGGAAGCCCATTTTCGCGATACCATGGCAGCAGGTTGTCAAATGAATGATTCAAAATCTGTGTCCCTATTGGTTCAAAAGGGTCCTGTTTATGTGAAGGAGTGGATGGAAAAAGGCTTTTTATTCGACCATGATTCAGGGGGTCGCCTCTTGTTTGGAAAAGAGGCGGCGCATGAGCATCATCGCATTTTACACGCAGGTGGTGATCGAACAGGTCTGTTGCTCATGTCTTTCATGTTACAAGAAATTAAAGAACATGTCAAGTTGATAGAAAACGAAACGGTCATTGATTTGTTGATTGAACAGCAGCGCTGCACGGGTGTTTGTACACGAAATGAAGCGGGAGAAATCACGTACTATCATGCGGACCATGTGGTCCTCGCAACAGGTGGAGTCGGTCGTTTATACGACTTGACGTCTAATCACAAATCTCTCTCAGGCGATGGCTTGGCGATGGCTTATCGCGCCGGTTGTGACTTTAAAGATTTAGAGTTTATTCAATTTCATCCGACATTGCTATGGATGAATGGAGAAAGTAAAGGCTTGATTTCTGAAGCTGTTCGTGGTGAAGGTGCTGTTTTGAAAACAGCAAAAGGGAAGCCCATTATGGCACATGAACATCCACTGAAAGACTTGGCACCGCGCGACGTGGTTGCCCGTGTGATGTTTGCCTACTTGCAAAAAGGAGAAGACCTCTATTTAGACATTTCAATGATTCAACAATTTGAAGCCAGATTTCCGTTTATTACGCAGTTATGTGTTAAGCATGGTATTTCAATTTCAGAAGGGAAAATTCCTGTGGCACCTGGCGCGCATTTTCATATGGGAGGTGTTAAAACCAGTCTCACCGGAAAAACAACGGTGGCAAATTTATATGCTGTTGGTGAAGTGGCGTGTTTGGGTGTGCATGGTGCCAATCGTTTAGCCAGCAATTCATTGCTCGAAGGTCTTGTATTTGGTAGTCGTTTAGGTGAGCACTTGGCCAAACAACATTTGGTGGATTCCATTGCTGACGCAGCACAGCCGTTGTTACCTGTGCGAAAATTGAAATTGCCGACTGAAGCAGAGATTCAACAAGTGATGAGGACACAAGTTGGGATTGTTCGCAAGCAACAATCATTAGAAGCGGCTAAGTCTTGGTTTGAAAGTTATGGTGTGGGTGATTTACCAATGAAAGGCGTTCAACTTTCCGAAGAACAACTTAACATTTGGAACATGCTGACTGTTGGTTGGTTGATCACAAGTGCTGCTTTAAAGCGGACAGTAAGTATCGGTGCGCATTATTTACAAAAAGAAAGTGGATAAAGGATGGATAGAACATCAAACACGATTGAAAGGACAGAAATGAATGAATCAATTGCAAGGAAAACGATTAATTGAGTCTTTTTTATTAGAAGACATCGGAAGCGGAGACTTGTCAAGTCGCATTTTTTCAAACTCAGAGACAGTCAAAGGAAGGTTTGTCGCAAAAGCAGCGGGTGTTCTTGCAGGTTGCGTTGTCATGAATTGGGTGTATGATTGCTTAGGCGAACGGGTACATGTTCATTTTCATAAGCGAGATGGTGAATGGATCAGAAAAGGAGATGTGATTGCAACAGTTGAAGGAGACGTGGCCACTTTATTGACAGGTGAACGGGTTATTTTAAACCTGATGCAACGCATGAGTGGGATTGCAACGATGACGCATCAAGCAGTGGATCAGTTGGGTGAATCCAAAACGCGCATTTGTGACACAAGAAAGACGGCACCTGGGTTACGGTTGTTTGATAAATATGCTGTCACATGTGGTGGTGGTTATAATCACCGTTTTGGCTTATATGATGGTGTGATGTTAAAAGATAATCACATCGCTTATGCAGGATCGATTTCGAAAGCAGTTGAACGCATCCGTGAAAAGGTCGGTCACATGGTTAAAATTGAAGTGGAAGTTGAGTCGAAAGCACAAGTGAAAGAAGCAGTGGCGGCCGAAGTCGATATCATCATGCTTGACAATTTTGAACCAGAGGCATTAGAAATGCTCATTCTGCTGATTCCTGATCAAATCGTCGCAGAAGCTTCTGGTGGCATTACTTTGGAGAATCTGTCAACGTTTCGTGACTGTGGGTTGGATTATATCTCGCTTGGTTGTTTAACCCATTCTGTGAATGCGTTGGACATCAGTTTCAATATAAAAGGTGGAAACAAATGGATATATTAGCATTTATGAAGCAAAACCAATTACCAGAAAAATACCAACAGATGACAAAAGAAGCATTGGAAGCCCGCGCTCAAGCAGTCAAAACGTATTTTGGAGAAAAATTGTTTATTTTGGGGCATCATTATCAACGAGACGAAGTGTTCCAATTTGCTGATGTGTCAGGAGATTCACTTCAATTATCACAAGTTGCAGCACGACAAAAAGCAGCGGATTACATCGTTTTTTGTGGGGTTCATTTTATGGCTGAAACGGCAGATGTGTTATCAAGTGATCATCAACAAGTGATTTTGCCAGATTTAAGAGCAGGTTGCCCGATGGCAGATATGGCCGATATTCATCAAGCAGAGCGGGCTTGGGTGCAGTTACAAGACACTTTTGGTGATACGATTACACCGCTCACCTATGTGAATTCAACAGCAGCAATTAAAGCGTTCTGTGGACGAAATGAAGGTGCAACAGTGACGTCTACCAATGCAAAAAAAGTACTCACGTGGGCATTCACGCGAAAAGAACGGATTTTATTTTTGCCTGATCAACATTTAGGACGTAATACAGCCTATGATTTAGGGATTCTTTTATCAGAAATGGCAGTTTGGGATCCTGAAAAAGAAGCACTCATTTACGAAGGTGATGTTGCAAAAATTAAAGTCATCCTCTGGAAAGGCCATTGCTCTGTACATCAAAATTTTACAACGGCTAATATTGAGCAAATTCGCAAAGCAGATCCAGAGATGCGTATCCTTGTGCATCCAGAATGCTGTCGTGAAGTCGTCGAGTTAGCTGATGATAACGGATCAACCCATTATATCATTCAAACCATTGAACAAGCACCAGCAGGGAGCAAATGGGCCATTGGGACAGAAATGAACTTGGTCAAACGCCTCATTGCCAACCATCCCAACAAAGAAATCATCTCGCTTAATCCTTATTTCTGTGCGTGCTTAACGATGAATCGCATTGATTTACCGCATTTGGTGTGGGCATTAGACGAACTAGCAAAAGGCAATGTCATCAATCGAATTACCGTTGCTAAAGCAGTTGCTGATGAAGCCAAGCTCGCATTGGATCGCATGTTGCGTCTAAGCTGATAAGTCTTGATGAATTTGCTTAGATGATTAAAAAAGCCTTCGTTCAAAACGAGGGCTTTTTAGCCTGTATTCCTCAAACCAGCTGCAATGCCGCTAATTGTCAGTAAGGTTTGGGTTAACAGTTCCTTTTGTAAGGTTTCGTCTAATTCATCGGCAACACGGAGTTTTTCTAGCAGATCAACTTGCAAGTAGTTCAGGGGGTCTACATAGGGGTTACGGTAATGAATGGAATCTTTAATTCGTGGATAATGTTCAAGTAGTTCAGACGTTTGTGAAATGTTAAGCACCATCTCTTTTGTTTTCTCAAATTCCGTTTTGATTAAATCGAAGATGCGTGATGCTGCAGGTTGATCTGTTGCAAGCGGCAAGTAAGCTTCAGCTGTTTTCATATCAGCTTTCATCAACGCCATATGCAAATTATCGATAATGGCAGTAAAAAAGGGCCATTCTTTATAAAGGACTTGCATCATGTTCAAGTTACGTGGATCTTTTTCAGCAAAAGTGTGCAAGCCAGTTCCAGCCGCATACCAGCCTGGTAAAAGTTGACGGTTTTGCATCCAACCGAATACCCATGGGATGGCACGTAATCCTTCAAAACTTGGCTTGTTTTGACGTCGCATCGGACGTGATCCGATATTAAGGGCGCCGATTTCATTTAGGGGTGAGACCTCGCTATAATAGTTGAAAATATCACCATCTTCAAAAATAAGACTGCGGTATTTTTGAAAAGAGGCTTCTGCGATATCGTTTAAAGTGTCAAGCCAGTACTGTTCTTGATAAACAGGATGATCTGTACATGAGATTTTTAAAGATGATGTAACCGTTTGAAGCAAGGTTGAAGCGGCTTGCTCAAGACTTCTCATTGCAATGTCTGCCAACAAGTAACGAGAAGCTAATACTTCACCTTGTTCCGTGATTTTAATCCCACTGGTGACCGTTTGAGTAGGTTGAGATAAAATACTTTTATTTAAAGGACTACCACCGCGCCCAAGAGAACCACCACGACCGTGGAAAAATTTAATGTGAATCCCATACTGACTGGCAAGGGCATTAATTTCAATTTGAGCTTGGTATAATTTCCAGTTGGCAGCTAAAGTGCCACCATCTTTATTCCCATCTGAATAACCTAGCATGACTTCTTGCTTATTGCCAAGTAGGGATAAATGATGTCGATAGATGGGCATTTCAAACAGTTGACGCATAATGTCTTGTCCTGCTGTTAAGTCATCAATGGTTTCAAGTAAAGGTGAAATGTTTAACGTACTGGTGATTTGACCATTTGGATGTAAATAATACAAGCCGACTTCTTTGGCTAAGACGAGTACTTCTAATAAGTCACTCGGTGCTTGTGTCATACTGATGAGGTAAATAGGGGTGGCAACAGGTCCAAATTCGTCATGGGCGCGCTTAATGGTTTTGAAAGTAGCGATTACTTCACGGGTGGCTTCTGAATAACTTTCACCAAGCAGTAACATCGGCCGTGGATCTACCAAAGCGTGATTTAACACATCGATTTTTTCTGATTCTGGCAAGTTGGCATAATCTTTGGTGATGTTGATTTTTCCGAGAATTTCTGCAATGGCTGTTTCATGCTCGCCACTGTGGTTGCGGATTTCTAAAGATGCCAAATGGAAACCAAACAATTCAATTTGACGAATGAAGCGACTGATGCGTCGGAATTCGTCTTGAGAAGGCAAGTGAAGTTTTAAACTTTCACGAATGATTTTAACCTCTTTTAAAAGCTCCGCTGTTGATTTATAGCCGTCTTCAGAGACGCCCACCTGGGTAAGTCGATAACGCATGAACGTCAACGCACGGCGATACATTTCTGTTTCGACTGGCCATCTGTCAGCTTCATTTAAGTATTTCGTTTCTTTGCGGGCAATCAGCTGCATTAAATCGGCACTGACTTTGATTCTTGTCGTACAGTAGCTGTAACGGTCAATGAGGTGGTCAAAAGCTTCTAAATATTTTTTCAAGACGAGCTCACGTTGCAACTCTAATGTTTTCCAAGTCACTTCATGCGTGACAAATGGATTACCGTCGCGATCACCACCTATCCATGAACCGAAGCGAATAAAGTTGGGAATTTTCCAAACTTCACCTGGGAAATGTTTACGCAAGCTAATAGCGAGTTCGCGATGAACATCTGGTAACACGTCAAAAAGGGTTTGGTCAAAATAATAAAGCCCACTTTTGACTTCATCTGGGACGGTTGGTTTCTTGTTATGGAGTTCATTTGTTTGCCAAAGAATGGCGACTTCGTTCAAAATATTTTGTTTAATGAACTCAATTTCTTTTTCAGTTAAAATCGGATTATCCAATGATTTTAAGCGTATCCCTAGGCGTTTTTGGATTTCTAACACTTGACGCTTGGTCGCTTCTGTCGGGTGAGCTGTCATAATGAGTTCTAATGAAAGATGTGGCAATGCTTGTCTAATGTCTTCAGCTTGATAGCCAGCTTCTTTTAAGTTCAAAACAGCATTTTCAATGGAAAAGGGTTGAGCTGTTTTTGTATCTTCTAGCTGGTATTGGCGGTTGCGCCTCATGCGGTGATTTTGTTCAGCCACATTGATCAAATGAAAATAGGTCGCAAAAGCACGAATCACATCTTGACGTACGTGTCCGTTGAGTCCAGCAACTTCTTCTCGGAGCTGTGCATAGGCTTCAGCACTCATCTCAAGACGTGCTTTTTTTGACAAGTCTTTTATTTTTTCGACTGTCGTTACGAGGCTTTCACCGCCATGCGTCAATAAAATTTCGCTGAGCATGTCTCCTAATAACGCCATATCCTTGTGCAATAATTCAGTTGTTACATCTTGCTGTGCCATAGATTTTACACATCCTCATAAAAGATAGATTTTAAATAATATATCACAAATGTCGATGTATGCCAAGATGAAAGTGTATAACAAGCTCTTTTTTTTCCTTGCTTACTGTGGCGGGATTTGATAGAATAAGAAAATGAGATCATCATGTTGATATGAAAACTAGGAGATGCCCGTATGAAAGAATTATTAAACAGTCGTTTGGGGGAAGCGGAAGAGAGCTTGATTAGAAAATTTAGTCAATTAGCTGTTAAGCTTGGTGCCAAGCATATTTTAACACTCGGCGAGCCAGATTTTGATACGCCAAATGAAATGAAACAAAGCTTGGTTAAAGCCCTTGAAGCTGGAAAAACCAGTTATGGCATGAGCGCTGGCAATGAAGATTTTCGCCAAGCCATTAGCGCGTTTGAAAAACGCGTTAATCACGTTCAGTATGACCCATCTGAAATTGTCATAACGGCTGGTGCAACAGAGTCGTTAACAGTGGCATTATTAACCATGTTGAATCCAGGAGATGAAGTGATCAATTTAACACCTGCTTATCCATTGTATAAAAATGTCGTCACCTTTGCAGGTGCGAAAATGGTTAACATCGACATTTCAAAACATCACTTCCAATTGTCGACTGACGTACTTGAAGCGGCCATTACGAAGCAGACAAAAGTGATTGTTTTAACGTCACCTAACAATCCAACAGGCACCATGCTCTCTGATGAATCATTGGACGTGGTGTATGAAGCCGTTAAAAAACATCAATTCTTTGTGATCAGTGATGAAGTTTATAATCAAATTGTCTACGATAAACGTCGCTTAGGTTTCTCTAAATATCAAGATATTCGGGACTATATCATCGTGTGTCAAAGCTTGTCTAAGCCTTATGCCATGACAGGTTGGCGCTTAGGTTATTTAATGGCACCGAAGTGGTTTATTGAAGAAGCAACGAAAGCGCATCAGTATATGGTGCTGACGGTGAATACATTTGTTCAAGATGGGGGCATCACAGCCCTTGATTACGATGTGACGGAGATGGTGACTTCTTATCGGGTACGGCGAGATTATGTGATGGGTCGTTTAACGGCAATGGGGCTTGATTTCCCAAATCCAGATGGTGCCTTCTACATTTTTCCGTCGATTAAAAAATTTGGCTTGGGTTCATGGGCGTTTTGCGAACAGCTGGTTCATGCTGAAGGCGTTGCGTTGGTGCCAGGTCTTTGCTTTGATGCAGATGATCATATCCGCGTGAGTTATTGTGTCGATATGAAAACGTTAGAAGCAGGGCTGGATGGCTTAGAACGATTTGTGGCAACACTGTTAGGTGAATCTGATGAAAAGCCGTTATGAATTTAAAGAAGGTGATGTGATCGAAGGTCGTATTACCGGCATTCAACCTTACGGCATCTTTATTAAACTCAATGATGAATGTAGTGGACTGGTTCATGCAACGGAACTCGAAAAGCTAGAAAACGAAAATCCCAGTCGCTTTTTTAAAATTGGTCAATCGCTTAAAGTAAAGGTTTTGAGGGTTAAACCAGGAGGCAGACAAGCCGTCTTGAAACTTCAAAGAGCAACCCATTTAAAGCGAAGAATGGGTGCGAGGGGTTTTGAGACGGAAAATGGCTTTTTACAGTTGAAACGTCAACTACCTATTTGGGTGCGGGAAGCAAAAAATAATCACAATAGATAAGGTGAAAGAAATGAGGGGTAAAGAAATGGCAAAGTTTTTAACGCTAGACGACAGTAACACCAAACATTTTATCGATGCCCATGAAATAGCTGCGTACACACCCATTGTAAACGTGTTGCATGAGGCGATCCATCATCAAACAGGTGCAGGAAACGACTTCTTAGGTTGGGTGACATTACCAACGACTTACGACAAGGCTGAGTTTACACGCATCCAAAGCGCTGCTGCAAAGATTCAAGCTGATTCTGATGTCTTATTGGTGATTGGCATTGGTGGTTCGTATTTAGGTGCGCGTGCAGCGATTGAAGCATTAACGCATCATTTTTACAACCTATTAGACAAAACAAGTCGTCAAACACCAGAAGTCATTTTCGTCGGACATCACATTTCGGCGACATATATGAAAGAACTGATGGATTATCTTGCAAATAAATCATTTTCAATTAATGTGATTTCTAAATCAGGGACAACGACTGAACCGGCGATTGCTTTTCGCATGTTCAAAAAATTACTCGTTCAAAAAGTCGGTCAAGCTGAAGCTGTTAACCGAATCTATGCCACAACAGATGAAAAAGTGGGTGCTTTAAAAACATTAGCAGATACAGAAGGCTTTGAAACATTTGTTGTACCAGACGATGTAGGCGGACGTTTTTCCGTATTGACAGCAGTGGGGTTGTTACCGATTGCAGCAACTGGCGTGAATATTCAAGAACTGATGGATGGCGCTGCTGCTGCGAAAGAAAGGTATGACCATCCGGCGTTGAGCGAAAATGAAGCTTATCAGTATGCGGTGTTAAGAAATATTTTGTATGCAAAAGGTTATACCATTGAAATGCTCATTAATTATGAGCCATCATTAACTTTATTTAGTGAATGGTGGAAACAGCTATTTGGAGAATCTGAAGGAAAAGATCATAAAGGAATCTTTCCAGCTTCGGCATCTTTTTCAACTGATTTGCATTCCATGGGTCAGTATGTGCAAGCGGGTCGACGTACTTTATTTGAAACGGTCCTTCAGGTGACTCAGCCACGCTTTGATTTAACGATTGAAGCTGAAGCCATCGATTTAGATGGGCTGAATTACCTAGCAGGTCAAACGGTGGATTTTGTTAACAAGAAAGCGTTCCAAGGAACCGTTTTGGCTCATGTGGATGGCGGTGTCCCTAACTTGATTGTTGAAGTACCAAAGATGACACCTTATGCTTTTGGTTACTTGGTTTACTTCTTTGAAAAGGCTTGCGCCATGAGCGGATACCTCCTTGGTGTCAACCCCTTTGATCAACCTGGTGTGGAAGCTTACAAAAAAAACATGTTTGCATTGCTTGGAAAGCCTGGAAATGAAAAGTTGAAGGCTGAACTTGAAGCGAGATTGACCTAACTTAACCAGACTGAAAACGCATTAAAAAAAAGGAGAGGAACACATGACATTTCATGATTTTAAATACGAGCGTCCCGATTTTGAGGGTCAAAAAGAAAAATTAGCCCTTTTGATTGAAACATTTAAAGCTGCCATAGACGCGGATCATCAGCTTGACACCTTCAAAAAAATCAATAAAGAACGCGCTTATGTATCGACCATGCAAACTCTTGCCAGCATTCGTCATTCAATTGACACCCGTGATCCGTTTTATGATGAGGAAAATACGTATTGGGATGAAGCAGGTCCCCTTTATGAAGAATTAGACAATTGGTTTTACGACGCTTTGTTAAGTAGTCCATTTCGCGACGTGTTAGAAAGCCAAGTGGGTACCCAATTTTTTAAATTAATCGAATGTGAAAAAAGAGCCTTCTCTTCTGACATCATTGCGGATTTACAAGAAGAAAATCGTCTTGCGAGCGCGTATAGTAAATTACTGGCATCTGCGGAAATTGAATTCCAAGGTGACATTTACACACTACCTGGATTGGCTAAATTTGCACAAGATAAAGATCGTTCTGTGAGAGAAGCAGCTTTAACTGCACGCTATGCATTTTTTACTGAGCATGAAGCAACCCTTGATGATATTTACGATCAGCTCATTCAAGTTCGATCTGACATTGCGAAGAAGCTTGGCTTCAACAATTTTACAGAGCTGGGGTATGTTCGGATGAAGCGGACAGATTATAATGCGATTGATGTGGCAAACTTCCGCAAGCAAGTGCGTGACGTGATTGTTCCTGTTGCGAGTGACATTTATGAAAAGCAGCGTGCGCGTTTAGGATTAGACAAACTTCGTTATTTTGACTTGCTTTTTGAATTTGAATCAGGCAATGCAATGCCAAAAGGCGATCCTGACTGGATTTTAGCGCAAGGGACGAAAATGTACAGTGAGCTTTCGCCTGAAACAAAAGCGTTCTTTGACGTTATGGTTGATCAAAAGCTACTCGACCTTGTGAACAAAGATGGTAAACAAGGTGGTGGCTATTGCACGTATATTAATGATTACAAAGTGCCCTTTATTTTTTCGAATTTTAATGGGACATCTGGAGATATTGATGTGTTAACCCATGAAGCGGGACATGCTTTTCAAGTTTATCGCTCTCGTCACATTGAAATTCCTGAACTCGCTTTTCCAACTTTTGAAAGTTGTGAAATACATTCGATGAGCATGGAGTTTTTTACTTGGCCATGGATGGAACTGTTTTTTGAAACCGATGTGGAAAAGTACAAATATTCTCATCTAGCAAGTGCGCTCACGTTTATTCCTTATGGTGTGTTGGTAGATGAGTATCAACATTTTATTTATGACAATCCGACTGCGACGAAAGAAGCACGTAAAGCCGAGTGGCGTCGTCTTGAAAAGCAGTATTTACCGCATAAAGATTATGAAGGCTGTGACTACTTAGCGCGTGGTGGTTGGTGGCATGGTCAATCACATATTTTCTTATCTCCCTTCTACTACATTGATTATACGTTGGCACAAATTTGTGCGTTACAGTTCTGGAAACGAATGATGAATGAAGATCCGACTGCTTGGTCAGATTATTTAACACTTTGTGATGTAGGAGGGAGCAAATCGTTTTTAGAGTTGATCCAGCTAGGTAACTTGAAATCGCCATTTGAAGATGGTTGTGTCTCATCCGTCATTACTGATATTAAAACTTGGTTAGACATGCCAAGAACATTGAATTAAAGTTAGCTTATTGGAATGTGAAAAATACGTTCTGACGCTTTTGGTGTATATGGGAACAATTACATCATGAGAATTTGAAGAAAATATAGAGATACTACTTGCCACCGCCGATTTTTTATGGTATCTTATTGGAAATCTTTTAAAAACCGCTCAAGCATAGATTTAAAACTTTTCGCTTCATGTTTTTAAAATCTGATTATATTTTAGAAAGTAGGTTGGATGATGGCAGATGTTTTATTAGAACTTAAAAATCTGAAGACATCGTTTAGGGTTAAAGATGATTACTTTGCTGCGGTGGATGATGTGACTTTAACAGTGAACAAGCGTGAAGTACTAGCAGTTGTTGGAGAATCAGGGTGTGGAAAAAGTGCCCTTGCTTATTCTATCATGAAGCTTCATACCCGTGCGCAGGTTGAAGGGAAGATTGAATTTAAAGGAGAAGACATCGTTACGGCGACGCCTGGGCGATTGACGCAACTTAGAGGAAAAGAAATGGGGATGATTTTCCAAGATTCTTTATCAGCATTAAATCCATTGATTAAAATTGGGGATCAGATCGCAGAAGCGATTTATTTACATGATCAAAAAATTTCCAAATCAGCGTTAAAAGCGCGCGTCATGGAATTACTAACGCAAGTGGGGATTCATCGTGCAGAAAGCGTTTATATTCAATATCCGCATCAATTATCAGGCGGGATGCGACAACGCGTTGTCATTGCCATGGCCATTGCGAATAGTCCAGATTTACTCATTGCAGACGAACCAACCACTGCCCTTGATGTGACCATTCAAGCGCAGATTTTAGATTTAATTAGAAAGTTAAGAGATGATCTTGATGCGGGTGTCATTTTAATTACCCATGACCTTGGTGTTGTCGCTGAAATGGCCGACCGTGTCGCTGTGATGTACGCAGGACAAATTGTCGAAATTGGGACTGTGTATGATGTGATGGAAAATCCACGTCATCCTTATACCCGTTCGCTGCTTCATTCTATGCCATCTGCCATTGCAAGCAAAGATGAGAAACTTCATGTCATTGAAGGCGTCGTTCCCTCTTTACCACTTATTCCAAGAGTCGGATGTCGTTTCAAAGATAGAATGGATTGGATTCCAGAATCAGCACATGAAGCCCATCCAACATTAAAAGAAATAACACCTGGACATTTCGTTCGCTGTTCATGTTATCAACATTTTCATTTTCCTGAGGAGGGTGTGAACGCATGATTGAAGTTAAAGATTTAAAAGTACACTTTCCCATTCGAAAAGGATTTTTTAGAAGAGTCGTTGGTCATGTTAAAGCGGTTGATGGGATCAATTTAAACATAGAAGCTGGAAAAACATATGGTTTAGTTGGAGAATCAGGATCTGGAAAAACGACAACAGGACGTTCTATTATCGGTCTTGACCATGTAACAAGTGGTGAAATTTTGTTTGAAGGTCAAAAACTTGATTTAAGAAAGAAAGCTTCTCGAGATGTACAAATGATTTTTCAAAATCCATTTTCATCTTTGAATCCGAAAAGACAGGTTTTAGATATTGTCGCTGAGCCACTCCGTAATTTTGAGCAGTTAACCCCAGCGCAAGAACTCGAACGGGTTCAAGAATTAATGTCCATCGTTGGTTTGAGCCCGGAATCTATTTATAAATATCCCCATGAATTTTCAGGTGGTCAACGGCAGAGAATCGGGATTGCGCGTGCCATTGCGTTAAAGCCAAAGTTGATCATTGCAGATGAGCCTGTATCGGCATTAGATGTCTCAGTGCAAGCACAAGTTTTAAATTTCATGAAAGAAATTCAAAAAGAATTAGGACTTACTTATTTGTTTATTAGTCACGATTTGAGTGTTGTTCGGTACATGTGCGACCATATTGGGATCATGTATAAAGGCCGCTTCGTTGAATCTGGGACTGCTGATGACATCTTTGAAAACCCGCAGCACATTTATACGAAACGTCTGCTAGGGGCAATTCCAAGTACAGATCCACGAAAACGTGATGAGTTGATGGCGAATCGTCGTAAAGTGAATGCAGAGTTTGAGGCTTTGTCAAAACAGTATTTTGATGAAACAGGTTTGGCATACCCATTGAAGAAAATTTCAAGTACGCATGCAGTTGCGATGCTAGGAGAGGTGAAGTAAAATGTTGCAATTTACACTCAGACGTTTTCTTATTATGATTCCGCAGCTGATTGTGTTAAGCTTTGTCGTCTTTCTTATTGCACTCGCGATGCCGGGGGATGCTTTGACGGGTACACTAGATCCGAACCTCACAGTTGAAATGCTTGAAATACAAAGAGAATTGCTGGGATTAAATAACCCCTGGTATGTGAGGTATTGGGATTGGATTGTTGGTATTGTGACGCGATTTGACTTTGGACGTTCATTTACTTGGCAAATGCCTGTTACAGCAATTATTGGTGAACGGCTCGGAAACACACTTCGCTTATCTACATTAACACTTGTTATCATGTATGCCATTGCGATTCCACTGGGTATCATTAGCGGTCGCCATCATGATACATGGAAAGATAAAATCATTACTGCTTATACGTATCTTGGATTCGGAATGCCAACCATGGTTGCGGGTCTTTTACTGCTTTTCTCATTTGGATTTAATCTCGGCTGGTTCCCAACTGGCTTGAGTGTCGCCCCAGGGATGTCTCCTGATATGGGTTTACCTTATCATCTGAGTCGGTTGCATCATTTAATTTTACCAGCTTTATCTGTGGCGCTTATTACAACAGTGGGCACCGTGCAATATCTGCGTGGTGAAATTATTGATTTAGAGCAAAGAGAATTTATTTTAACAGTGAGAGCCAAAGGTGCTGATGAAAATAGAGTCTATAATAAGCACATCTTTAGAAATGCGCTACTTCCAATTGCGGCCTTTCTGGGCTTTCAAATTGCTTTTTTGATTGGTGGGTCTGTTTTAGTCGAAACAGTTTTCAGTTTTCCGGGAATAGGTGGTCTTTTTATTGGTTCCATAACGGGACGTGATTTTTCGGTGATGATGTCTCTTGTGTTACTGTTTGGAGCTGCAACAATTGTTGGATCATTTCTGTCAGATGTGATCATGATGATGGTTGATCCGAGAATTGAGATTGAATAGGAGGACATGATATGGCTAAAAAAACAACAGAGAAAAAGAAGATGTCGACACTAGAAATCTTAAAGCGTGAATTTTCTCAAGACATAGGTGCTTTAATTGCTTTAGGTGTGATTGTTATCGCAGCCTTGTTTGTCATCATTGTGCCGCTTTTTATTGACCAAGAATATATGCTTGCTGTTAATCCAAGAAGACTCAATCAACCACCGTCAGCAACACACTGGTTAGGAACAGAAATAGGTGGTCGTGATGTCTTTGCATTATTGGCTATTGGAGCGAGAAGCTCGCTTTCTATTGCTTTAGCTGTTACATTAATTTCGGGATTTGTTGGCATTTCCCTTGGGGTTACTGCTGGATACTTTGGGGGTAAATTCGATAACATGATCATGCGAATTGTTGATTTTATTTCAACATTGCCAGCTTTGGTGATGATCATTGCGTTCTTGTCTTTGGTCTCTGGCTTTAATGTTGTTAGCTTTACCCTCATTATGTCGTTTTTCAGTTGGGCTGGGATCATGCGTCTCGTGAGAGCAAGAGCGATTCAAGAAAAAGAATTGGAATATATTCAAGCATCAAAAACATTGGGAACACCTCATTTGAAAACCATTTTCAAAGAATTATTTCCTAATATCAGTTCTGTGATGATTGTTAATATGACGCTAGCAACAGCAAGTAATGTGGGACTTGAAACTGGCTTATCATTTTTAGGTTTTGGATTTCCTTTTGATGAGCCAAGTTTAGGCTCTTTGATTTCAGCAGCAAGTAATGCTGTTGTTTTGCAGCATCGATGGTGGATTTGGTTACCGGCTGCTTTATTCGTGTTGATTCTAATGTTGTCAATTAACACCCTTGGTCGCACGCTAAATCGAGCAACAGATGCGAGATTGCGTCGAGGTTAACATTTAAATGAATGAATCCAAATGGTCAAATACGGCTTTTGAGAGATAGCTTTGTGGCATAAAAGTTATGTGCAAAGCTATCTCTCAAAACAAAACCTATTGATCATTTGAGAAGATGATATTCGAGGAGGAATACATATGAAAAAAAGAAGTAAAATATTAGCTTTGTTTAGTTTGGTATTCTTATTATCACTATTTTTGGTCGCATGTGGTAACGGTGAAGAGGACGGTAATGAACCAACTACTGATGAACCAGCTACTGAAGAAACGACTGGAGACAATGGAACAGGTGAGGACAATGGTGATGTTACTGGTGCTATTCTTCCACCACATATTGAAGATTTGCTTAATACGAGTATGCCTGCTACTGATGAGATGGTTGAAGGTGGGATTTTAAGATTTGCGCGTGTTATGCCGACGCCATTTGAAGGTATTTTACATTCTTTATGGGCTAATTCAGCCAATGATTCAAATATCCACGAGTTCTTTGCTGGTGCTATTATAAGTACTGATCAAGATTTTTTATTAGAACTTGGAGATGATGCGCGTGGCGCTGCCATTCCTGAAATTTCAGAAGATGGCTTAACGATTACGTTTACGATTCGTGATGGGGTTTATTGGCACGATGGAGAGCCTGTAACGGCACGTGACTGGCTGTTTACTTATGAAATCATGGGAAGTCCAGAATACTTGGCAGCTGGTGGGCAACGCTTTGGGCAACAAGGTGAGCGCTCAATTGTTGGGATGATGGATTTCCATGAAGGGAATGCGGATTATATCGCAGGGATTGAAGTTATTTCAGAACGTGTGCTTTCAATTACTTATGAAGAAGTAATGCCACTTCGTACGACTTACTTCCCAAGACCGACACCTTATCATCTTTTTGCTGACATCCCAATTGATGAAATGGAAACTCATCCACTTGTTCGTACAGATGCTGCAGTTGGATTTGGTCCATTTATCCTTGATACCATCGTCCCAGGAGAGTCAGTGACATTTACACGTAATGACAACTATTGGAGAGGAGCGCCAGTTTTAGATGGTGTTGAATTCCGAGTTGTTCATCCAAATGTCATTGGTGAAGAAATGGCAGCTGGGACTGTAGACATTGCGCACACATTCGAAGAAGGTGCTTTTCCTTATTTCAGTGACTTGTCAAATGTAACCTTCCTTAAAGATGTTGCTTTCGTTTATAACTACGTTGGGTTTAGACTCGGCTACTGGCGTGCGGTTTATGATGAAGATGGTGAAGTCATCGGTGGAGAATCTGTATTAGACCCAGATGCAACGATGGCAGATGTTAACTTACGTCAAGCAATGTGGATGGCAGTTGATGGTGATTTGATTGCAGAAGCGTGGTTTAATGGCTTGAGATGGGATGCTGAGTCTTTAGTGCCACCTGCATTCAATTTGTTCCATGATCCGACAGTTAGTCGTCCACCTTATGGTTTAGATGGCGCTAATGATCTATTGGATGACGCTGGCTTTGCTATTGTTGAAGGCTATCGTGCAAATCCTGATGGAACGCCACTTGAAATTAACTTCTTTGGTGGGGTTGCTGGAGACAGCGTTGCACAAGCATTCCACCATTATCTATTAGAGCAATGGCGTTCACTTGGTTTAAATGTGATTCCCCATTTTGATTTAGAATTCAATGCTTATAACGATTTATTTAATGTTAATGTTGATTATGATGGCATTGATGTGTTTACGGGTGCTTGGTCAACAGGAACAAACCCAAGTCCATATGGCTTATACGGACGTACAGCTGCTTTCAACCGTTCACGTTATGTGAGTGAACGTAACGATGCGTTACTTGCTCGAATTGATTCTGCACAAGCGGCGTTAGATCCTGAATATAGAGCAGCAGCGTTTTCTGAATGGCAAGCTTATATGGCTGAAAATGCTTCATTATTCCCATTCTTATATCGATTTGCCTTTATTCCGGTTAACAACCGTGTTGTTAATTACAGAATTAATGGAACACATACAGCCGCAGATGGTTGGCATTTGGTTGGATTTACAAGTGAAACACCATATGTAGATTAATTTAATCAAAAGGAGTTAGATGAGTCAATGCTCATACTGGCTTCTTTTTTGATTAGGTGGTATTTTGATAGATTTCATAAAAAATGTTGTTCTCTTTAAATGCTAAAAAAGTTTACAAGTTCGGCATTTGAATATTTACAAACGCGTATGATCATGATATAATCCCGAGTTTGACAGTTTGAGGGAAGAAAAAGGCGCCTAAACGTTGTGGGAACAACGTTTTTGAGGTTTCACAATGTCTTAAAAAGTGCGT
>JGI24700J35501_10930904_pt1 | contig 39244 bp, 35 predicted proteins | sample TergutTh196P1_FD_35501 | JGI IMG/M metagenome (IMG submission 35501)
GACCAAGCCACATTCCAAAGCCTGGGACGTAGCGGCATGTTGGTGAGCGGCGATACCGTAACCCGCCAAGCCGGTATATCATCGCTGGTGCGCCTGTTTGAGGTGCGTGTGGGGCAGCCTGTAACCGTTTTCCCAACTCTTGCAACAAGCTCCTTTGACGATATGGGTACGGTTGCACCGCTGTTTCAACAAAACCTGTTGCGTGCCGAAGCACTGGGCTTTTTCACCGATACCACGGTAAACCCAAATGGAACAATGACATTTGGTGATGTGATACATATTTTGGATATAATATTGGGTTCATAGAACCTGATATAAAAAAAACCACACCAACCAAGCCCTCTAATAGTTATGTGGAGGGCTTGGTGTGTATGTGGGGTGGGAAAACGAATATGTTTTTAACTTTGACATCAAAACGCCCACCAAGAGCGTGATAAAATCAGTCTTTGTGGGCGTTTTGATGTTTCATTTTCTAAAACAAGTTACTGGATTTGCTTTTTTAATTCAGCTAGTCGGGTTTCTGTTATTCCTGCATTTTTCCGCATAGCTTCAATCGCTTGAGAAGGAACAGCATTTTGAATAGCCGTGATTATCATCTCTTCTTGTGCTTTTTTCTTCTCTTCTTGTGCTTTTTCCTTCTCCGCTTGTACCGCTTTCTGCTCTCGCCGTTTCATGTGCTCTCGAAACTGCTCAAACTCATTTTTCCGATCTTCTTGTGCTTTTTCCTTCTCCGCTTGTGCCGCTTTCTGCTCTCGCCGTTTCATGTACTCTCGGAACTGCTCCATCTCATTTTTCCGATTTAAGGCATCATTTACAAACTCGTTAGGGGCTACGGCTTTTCTTACTTCATCTGCTAATTCTAATGCTATTGGGTTGGCTACTGCTTGCATACGGATTACCTCCTCCTGCTCGTTTATTTTTGCTCTAAAGATACAACATAAATCCCATAAATCATGGTAGGCTTTTGGTAAATCTGCTTTCGTATAATCGCCCATTTTAGGCAGTTCAATATAATATTCCGAATACTTTTCTGCCAAAAATGTTTCTCGGCTTTCATATTCTGCTCTTACGATTCGAGAGCAAAACATTTTTCTGTTTTCCAATTCCGGCAATCTAAAATCCAAAATATTTATGGTTATTACATCGGGGGCTTCGGTATAATCTTCACCCATATTAAAGTTTATTCTCATGGCGTTGCCATGTGTTAATGTGCCACGGACGGCATAGCCTTCCTGCTTTTTTCGTTGGGCTTCGATGGCAATGCTAATCATCTTTCCCCAACCTGTTAAATCGCCTATCATGCCACGCCCAAGCACATCAAACAGAGATAGGTCTTGTACCCTTGTTTGCTCAATAGGCGGTATGGGGTCAAGGTTGTGGATTTTTTTAACGGCGTTACCTATGCCTGTGATTATATGCTTATTTTTATTATTGGCAAATGTAGCCATAAATACACGATCATTCATCAAGGCTAGATTTTGCCTGGCTTCGTCAATTTCCTGTTGGGTGTATTGGCGTTTTGGCAGATTAATAATTTGTATAAAGGCTTCGTCAAAATTGTTTGCCTGCGGTGGTAAATTTTCATTTTGTTTTGTTATGTCTGTGTTCACAGGCATCACGCTCCTATGGTTATTTTAAATGGTTATCCATTAATGCTATATATTAATATTTTAATGCGTATTTTAATATGTGTCAAGCACGAATGTAATGATTTTTTTATATGTTATATGCATATATTTACGCCTAAATTTCATCCCAACATTTTTTGTAGAGTTGTGCAATGTTGCTTTTTGTGATATACTTGCGTACATTGATTTATTGATTTCTCTATTAGGGTTTGTTACGTATAGCACAAATACACAAAAGCTGTTTTACGAAAGGATGTGAATGGCTTGATATACAAAAACAATAAAATACAAAAAGGCTTTACACTTATAGAAGTTATTTTGGTCGTTGTTATTGTAGTTATAATAGGATCCATTGGCACTACGATGCTTAACAACATGATGAACCAGCAAAGGCAAACAGCAACACGGATCGAGGCTCAGATTGTGGTAGAGGCGGTGAATTCATTTAATATTCTGCTTCCGCCGACGCATAACCGCAGGATAGACACCGTTGCAGGTCTGCACTTTGACAATTACGGGCGTATAGATTTAAACACAACACATATAGATGGGGCTTTAATAGCACAAGACTTATCTGTAACTATAACTCCAAGGAGTGTGCCTGAAATAATACATTGGATAGGCATAGAAAATGATCCGTTTGACGGCATTTCATTTCTTGTTCTTTTAGATACCCCTGTTAACTAACAATAGAATCATCTCCCACAAATGTTTGAATTACACAAAAGCCTAACATTTGTGGGTTTTTTCTGAAATCTATCTGAAATCTATTTAAAATACTGCTCGTACCAAACTAAAAACATGTATACTGTCCATATTTTGCGACTGTTGTCTACTTTGCCGCTTTTGTGTTGCTCCAATAGTTTAATTAGCTCATCTGTATTAAAAAACTGACCGGAGCTTGCAAATGCCGCTTTTACTTTGCTGTAATATTTCTCTTCTTTTAGCCATATACGGATAGGGACGGGAAAGCCCAACTTTTTTTTATCTGCTACACTTTTGTTGAGATATTTTTCAGCACTTTGCCTAAAGGCGAATTTTGTGCTTTTTTTGTATACCCTGTGATTGGTAGGCAGAGTTCTAGCAACATCAAACACCTCTTTATCTACATAAGGCACACGAACCTCTAAACTGTGAGCCATACTCATTTTGTCTGCTTTTAACAAAATATCCCCAACAAGCCACAAATGTATATCCAAAAATTGCATTTTAGTTATGTCGTCATATTTTTGAGCCTGCTTATAAATTGGGGCTGTAACATCATCTACGCTCACTTTGCCCTTATTTTTCAAAACTTTGCTCCGTTCTTCTTGGGTAAAAATTTTGGCATTGCCTATAAAACGCTGTTCCAAAGTTTGACTTCCTCTTATAATATAGTTTCTACCTTTAAAGCCGGGGGCTTTTTTTGCAATGCCCGCCAAAACCTTACGCAAAGGCATAGGCAACCACCGAATTGGTTTCAGTGCCGACGGCTCTTTGTATATATTGTAACCACCAAAAAACTCGTCTGCACCCTCACCGCTTATAACCCCTTTAACATGATCCTTTGCTATTTGGCTAACAAAATACAAAGCAATCGCAGAAGCATCTGCTAAAGGCTCGTCCATATGATATTGTATGTTTGGCAATTGCTCCCAATATTCCTTTGTTGTAATAACTTTGCTGTAATTTGTAAGCCCGTGTTTTTGGGAGAGTGTTTGTGCATAATCTATCTCGTTATAATCTTCATAATCGAACCCCACCGTAAATGTTTTTTTGCCCCCAAACCGTGCCGCAAGCAAACTAGAATCTACCCCACTCGACAAAAAAGAGCCGATTTCAACATCGCTAACTTTATGATAATCAATAGAATCTCCAATTATTTTATCTATTTCATCTACAGATTGCTCCAACGGTTTATTTTGAGGCACAAAATCTACAGTATAGTATTTTTGGGTTAACAACTTGCCGTTGTGGTACGTTAAATAATGCCCCGGCATCAGTTTATATACGTTTTCAAAAAAAGTTTCCTCCAACGCAGAATATTGAAAAGTCAAATAATTTGCCAAAGCATTGTGATTTACTTGTTTTTCAAAACCCGGATAATGAGTTATTGCCTTTATCTCCGATGCAAAAACGAACTCTCCATTTACCTCTGTATAATAAAAAGGTTTTATGCCAAAAAAATCCCTGGCAGCAAAAATTTTGCCCGTATTAATTTCGTAAATAACAAAGGCAAACATACCCCGCAAATGGTCTAAGAGCTTTTCTTTATAGTCCTCGTATAGATGCAAAATAACTTCTGTGTCAGATTTGGTGGCAAATCGATGCCCGTTTTTTATTAAACTGTCACGCAAATGCCCAAAATTGTAAATTTCGCCATTAAACAAGATAACGATAGAACGATCCTCGTTAAACATGGGTTGGCTACCCTCCCCTAAATCCAAAAAGCTAAGGCGACGAAAACCAAGGGTTATATTGTCGTCTTTATAATAACCGCAATCGTCGGGGCCTCTATGCTTTATAGCATCTGTCATTTTTTGTATTGTACTGTCCTGTGAAGTGCCTGTAAAGCCGCAAATACCACACATATATATTTTCTCCTTAAAAAAATTATAGGGCGTGTTGTTCATAACGTCGCAATTATATATTATTTTTGGGTGATTGTCTATATGGCAACTCCATAATTTCGGCAGCTTCAAAAAAGTATAAGGACAATAAAATACGGAGCCGCTATATCAAAAGTGCATCAAAAAGTGTACAAAAGAACAGAAATTTTGCATTATTTTTTTGCCCTTTTTCCCAAAGGAATGATGAAGAAGATGGCGAAACATGGGGGTTTCTGTGCAAAATTAAACCCGTTCTGATGCGAACTAACGAAGACTCTATGAGTGACTCTATGGCTGAAGCGATGTGTGATTCATAGAGTCAGCCATAAAGTCTCACATAAAGAGTTTCATAGTTCGCATTAGAATGAGCCAAAATTTGCTCTAAAACGCCCTTATAGCACCATCCGCCCCTTCACATTTCACCCACCAACCTCTTTTAATTTTCATCGATTTTTGGCTAGTTAATCTCCCTTTAAACCCAAATTGAAGTTTTTAATCTTTGCAATCTCCTTTTGATTTTGGTATAATAGCTTAGGCAAGATAAAAATATAAGTCTATATAGGAGGTGAAAACAGTTAAAGATGTTAGATGGAATAATAGTCGCAAACATAAAGCATGAGTTATGTCGGATTGTGGGCGGTCGCATAGACAAAATTTATCAACCAAACAAAGACGAGATTGTTTTAACGGTTCGTGCCGGTGGGGCAAACCATAAACTTATACTAAGTGCAAACGCTACAGCCCCCCGCATACATTTCACAAAAGAATCGTTTGAAAACCCCGCATCGCCTCCAATGTTTTGTATGCAGTTACGCAAGCATATTAGCGGTCGAATCGTGTCCGTTACCCAACCAAATTTTGACCGCATAATAGAAATTCAAATAGAATCTGCCGACGAGCTAAAATATATAACCACAAAACGGCTAATAATAGAAATTATGGGAAAGCACTCCAACATAATCTTGGTTAACGATAAAAATATTATCATAAACTCTATTAAGCATATAAACAGTACAGTAAGCTCTGTGCGAGAGGTTATGCCGGGCAAACCATATGCTCCACCTCCCAACCAAAACAAAACCAATTTTTTGGAGCTTGAAAAAGAAATACTAAAACAAGGAATGAAAAACCATTCCGAAAATGCACACACTGCCATTTACAAAACCTTTACCGGCATTAGCCCCAAAATAGCTGCTTTGGTTTGCACCAAAGCAAATGTTGATCCGGACTTTGCCGCAGATAGCGAAAAAATAGACTTCATCTATTCCGAACTTGAAAATTTGAAAGAAGATATAATAAATGCACGTTTTTCACCTTATGTTGTGGTAAACAAAGAGAACAAAAAAAATATTAAGGCTATCCATACCATTTACCCTTGGGCATATAGTGGGTTTGAGCTAAAATATTTTGAAGACATATCTGCCGCAATAGAATATTTTTATATACAAAGAGAGCAGAATTACCGCATTACCCAAAAAACGGCCGATTTGCGTAAATTGGTACAACAAACTTTATCTCGAAACATAAAAAAACAAGAGAAATTTTTTATTAACCTTAAAGAAATAAAAAACAGAGACGAGCTAAAGTTATACGGAGAGCTGATTACAGCCAATATACACGCAATTGAAAAGGGTGTAACATCATTTACAACCCCAAATTTTTATGCAGAAAATATGGAAGACATAAAAATCCAAATAGACCCTACGTTAAGCCCCGCAGAAAATGCCCAACAATATTTCAAACAATACAACAAACAAAAACGCTCATATACCGCAACGATTGAGCAGATAAAAGAAAGCGAGGCAGAGCAAAACTATTTGGAAAGTGTGCTGGCTACTCTGCAAGGGGATTTGAATCAAAAAGAAATAGAGGAAATACGCGAGGAGTTGGTGGAACAAAAAATACTCAAAAAACGCAACAAAACCAAAGATTCCGGCAAAAGCCTTAACACAAAGTCGCAGCCCCTGAAGTTTGTGTCTATGGACGGGTTTGTGATTTTTGTGGGGAAAAACAACAAACAGAACGATACCATAACCACAAACGCCCAAAGAAGTGATATGTGGTTACACACAAAAGACATACCCGGTTCCCACGTTATAATAAAATCTGAAGGCAAAGAAATACCGGACACCACAATAACCCAGGCCGCAAAATTGGCTGCATATTATTCTGCCGGAGTAAACAGCAACTTGGTAGCAGTAGACTATACTCAAAAAAAATATGTAAAAAAACCAAATGGTGCAAAACCCGGCATGGTTATATACACACATCATAAAACTGCATTTGTAGAGCCTGTAGCAAATGTCGTTTAACATATTCAAACATATTCAAACCCTAACACTCAACCCTATACCATCACCAATGGGCAATATTGTTGTTTCCAACTGCGGGGTAGTCGTTATGGCTTCTATAAACTGCTGCATGTTGTTGTATATTGTACGCATACGTTTTTCTATTGTGTTGTAGTCTTTGCCAGCCAGCTGTAGCAGATTGTCAGATATTAACGTCCCGCCCATATTCAAAAGGCGCAATATATGGGGCAAAAAATTTATATATTGCCCTTTTGCCGCATCCAAAAATATCAAATCGTAGGTGTTGTCCATATTTTCCAGGGCGTAAAGTGCATTTTCTTCTATCAATTCTATTTTGTGGGCCACATTGTATTGGTCAAAATGAAATTTCGCCTTATCTATCATCATTTTATGGCGTTCTATCGTCGTTATATGTATATCCTCTATATATTTTGCCATAAGCATAGTGGAAAACCCAATACATGTGCCAATTTCCAACACTTTTTTTGGCTGTTTCATAGCCAAAATAGTTGTTAAAAACCGTGTTGTTTCTTTTTTTGCTATGGGAAAATCTAAATGGGAAGCTCGTAGGTTAGCTAACCATTTTTCCTCTGTATACAGATTATTTAAATAGTTTTTTTGGATCATTGGAATTCCTCGGATACCTATTTCAAAGCCTCTATCCGTCCATTTCGTCGCTTTCTTCCGCCAAAGAATCCTGCATAAAATTTCTGCCAAAGTCGAATGCTTGGCGAGTTACACTTATGCCAACCTGCACAAGAATGGCGATAATTATAATGTTGATAAGTATATATAATACGTGTCTAACTAAATTTCTTGCCACGCTCCACCTCCAAGATTATCCTGTTTTAAAAACAATGAACGTGTGGTTTCAGGTTTCAAACTAAACTTGTTTGGGGAATATCCTGCTTACAACAAAATATTGAAAACAGAAACCTATAATACCAACAAAAAAGCTAATAACCACAGTAAGCCAACTTGACGGAACGTCAATTACTATCCCAAAATTGTTGTGTACTAACAGCAACGCCCCCAGCCATGTGGTAATAAATATTGTTATAACTCTTTCATATTTATAATTAGCTATGGCAAGCACCATAGAAACAACTCCGGATACCGCAATAATTATAGGAAAAGAAATTACGGCAGATGCAATCAAGGCAAGGTAAATACACAACCCCAAAGAGAGTATCCCCAAAGATACCCCCTTTAAGTATTGGTAATGGAAAAAATTAAAAAAACCAAAAACAATGGCCAATGTGATACCGTTTATATAGGACAACAAAGTGCTTTGTATAACAAAACCAATAAGAAAGCCCAAAACAAAGCCAAAGGTAACTCCTAAAAGCAAATAAACTACCCTTATTAATTTGTGGCCTAAAATGTACAATACAACGCCTGTAACGGCAAGTATAATCTCAAGTATGCTTGCAATCCCAAACAAAAAAGCTAATACTTCCATAAATTTTTATTTTTCCCTATTATTTTCCACTAAAACAGCCTCTAAAATAGCCTTAATATATCGTTAAATGTTACTACCAATATAAGACCAAGAAGTAGTGCAATACCAACCAAATGAACCATACCCTCTTTTTCCGGTGCAATGGGCTTGCCGCGCACCATTTCTATAAACAAGAACACAAGGCGACCGCCATCCAGCGCCGGTATGGGTATAAGGTTAAACAGAGCCAAATTTGCACTTATTAAAGCAGTAAAGTTCATTAGAGACGCTATGGCAACCCATGCGCCATATGGTGTAGCCTGCTCGTATACATCTCCTATCATCGTTACAATACCCACAGGCCCCGAAAGATCATCCAATGCTATATTAAATGTAATGAGCTGAAATAACCCTCCGGCAAGGGCTCGTATATAATGCATTATTGTAAAAACGCTGTGCTGGATTGTCGCAAAAATCCCTGCTCTGGGCATCTCATCCAACCCCTGACCGAACAACCCGCCAAACGCCGTGGGGTAAAAACCGATAACGGTGTTGCCGGCTTCGTTTTGGATTGGGGTAATTACAATCGTCATGTTTTGACCGCCACGGTTCACAACAATATCTATTGGTGTGCCTGCGGTGTTTGCCAATGCCATCGGTGCATTCATAAAAACAAAAATGCGTGTGTTGTTTATACTTACAACTCTATCACCAGGCAAAAGCCCCGCTTGCTGTGCCGGCATACCATCTACCGTTTGGCTTACAGTAGGGCTTATAAAACCATCTACAGAAAGCAAAATAAACACAAGCACAAAAGATAAAAGGATATTCATTATAGAGCCGGCAGAAATAACAGCAATACGTGCATAAACACTTTTTGTGTTAAAAGAGCCCTCCTTTTCCTCTGTACCTTCTTCTGCTCCCAACATCTTGCAGTAGCCCCCCAGCGGTATTGCCCGCAAAGAATAAAAAGTATCCCCTATTTTTTTTCCAAACAAAAGAGGCCCCATTCCCACGGCAAACTCTTCTACCACAATACCGCTTTTTCTCGCCACAATAAAATGGCCGTATTCGTGAACTACAATTATTAAACCAAAAATTAAAATAGCTATTATTACAGTTGACATCTCATTTTCTCCTACACTAAAATCGCTTGTCGATTCTCAAGCCAAACGGCTATATTATATACGCCAGTATAATATAAAAAGTAGGGCCGGTAAACATTACAGAATCAAATCTATCCATAACGCCCCCGTGACCCGGTATTATACGTCCAAAATCCTTTATACCGGTATAGCGTTTTATTGTTGATGCTGCCAAATCGCCAAACTGGGCAAAAATCGCTAATACCCCGCATATAATACCATACAACAATATATTTATATCGTACAATCCAAAAATACCGGAAACAACCAGGCTGTAAGCAACGCCAATAACAGACGCACCCACAACCCCTCCTATTGCTCCTTCTATTGTTTTGTTTGGGCTAAGGATAGGCGTTAGTTTTCGTTTTCCAAAAAATTTGCCAAAAAAATATGCGCAGGTGTCGTAACCCCAAGCCCCTATAAATATAAGCCACACAAAATAGGGGCTTATATTTCTCGACAAGTATATTGTAGCAAAAAAAGCCCCTGTGTAAAAGGGTAACACCATATTTGCGATATAATACAAAGGATTTGCCTTTCCGTTGGTTACTTCGTAGGCAAAAACCAAATATATAAAATTTACCATTATCCAAACCAGCACAAACACAAAAAAATACTCATTACTCATAAAAAAATGTAGTAAAAAAATCGGCAAAAAACCGAGATAGTTTATTGCTGAAAGTTTTGTGTAAACTGCTTTGTAAAGTTCCCAAAGAGCTATTGCAGACACAGCAAGTAAAGTAATGCGTAGCGGCATACCGCCGACAACAACCACATACACCACCACGGGAAACAAAACCAAACTATAGATTGTACGTTTTAGCATGTTATCCTCCGTGGCGGCGTGTTCTTTGGTTAAAGTCGTCTATGGCTACAGTCAAGTCCTCTATGGTGAAATCCGGCCACAGTGTTTCTGTAAAATAAATCTCTGTATATGCCAATTGCCATAACATAAAGTTGCTAAGGCGCATTTCACCGCTTGTGCGTATTAATAGCTCCGGATCCGGTATTTGGTATGTGTCCAAATATCTTTCAAAATGTGTGGCTTCTATAGTATCTATAGTATCTATAGCGTCTATAGCCTCTATAGCATTTATAGAGTCTTTTATTTCCGTTTTTACCAGTTTTTTTATTGCACGCAGTATTTCATCTCTGCCTCCGTAGCTAATGGCAATAATCAATGTAAGACCGCTGTTTTCTTTGGTTTGGTTCTCCAAATCTTTTATTTTTTGCTGTATATCATAATCTAGTGCGGCTCTATCACCTATAATTTTAAGGCGCATATTTTCCCTGTCTGCTCCCTTTAGGTAATTATCGATATATTCTCGCAATATAGACATTAACCCACTTACCTCTTCACTATCTCGTTTCCAGTTTTCGGTTGAAAAGGCGTAAACAGTAAGGTATTTTAACCCCAGTTTGTTTGCTTCTTTTGTTAGGTTTTCGAGCGCTTTTGCCCCTGCCCTATGCCCTGCCGCTTTTGGTAACATTCTTTTTTTCGCCCACCTTCGGTTACCATCCATTACAATGGCAATGTGGCTTGGTAGGTTTTTCATATAACCTACCTCACTATATGGACAATATGTCCTTATTTTTTTCTTCCACTATTTTGTCTATTTGCCCTATAACTTTGTCTGTCAGTTTTTGGGTCTGTTCTTCCAACTTTTTCACATCATCTTCCGTTGCAGATTTATCTTTTGTCATTTTTTTGAAGGAATCCATAGCCTCTCTGCGAATGTTTCGGATTGCCACCTTTGCGTCTTCACCCTTCTTTTTTACGTCTTTTGTCAAGGCTTTTCGGCGTTCCTCTGTCAGTTGCGGAAAAATAAGGCGGATAACCTTTCCGTCATTTGAGGGATTAATACCCAAATCAGATGCCATAATAGATTTCTCTATTTCTTTTAGCATATTTTGCTCCCAAGGGGCAATTTGTATAACCCTAGCCTCTGGAACAGTAACGTTACCCACCTGGTTTACCGGGGTAGATGTTCCGTAATAGTCTACAGTTATTTTATCCAACACTCGGGGGTTAGCTCTCCCTGCTCTAAGCGTGGCAAGGTCATTTTGAAAATTTTCGATTGTTTTTTCCATTTTTTGTTCAAAAGGTTTTATATCGCTCATTTTATCAAACTCCTATACAGATATGATTGTTCCAACATCGCTATCTTTATCAAGAGCGGCTCTGCGTATGCTCCCGGCTTCTGTTAGAGAAAACACAATGGAAGGTATATTGTTGTTTTCGCAAAGAACCATGGCGGCTATATCTATAACCTCAAAATTTTGTTCGATTATTTCTCTGTAGGTCAGGCTTTTGTAACGTACGGCATCGGGGTGAGTTATGGGGTTTTTGTCGTACACGCCATTTATGTTTTTTGCGAAAAACACACAATCGCAGTTTAACTCACAAGCACGAAGCACAGGCACGGTATCGGTAGAAAAAAAAGGATGTCCAAGCCCGCCGCCAAAAATAACAACGCCACCATCTTTAAGTGTTCGTTCTGCTGCTTCCTTTGAATAAGGAGTGGTAAACGTTCCTACGCTAAAGGGGGTAAAAACTTGTGCCGTTTGCCCGGCAGCGATCAACCGTTCACACAAATACATGCTATTTATAACGGTTGCAAGCATACCCATTTGATCCGCTTTTGTTTTGTCTATATGGTCTGCGTTGCGACCGCGCCAAATGTTGCCGCCCCCAATAGCAAGGCATATCTGCACTCCTTTGTCTGTCAAATATTTTATGTCTGCAATAATGTTGTCAATAATAGTTGTGTCATACAAATTACCGTTTCCATTGCTGTCGCTGTTCGAGTTAGCACCAGATAGGGCTTCGCCGCTCAATTTTATAACTATACGCTTGTACATTAACTACCTCGTTATTAATATATTGTAGTAGAAGAGGATTCGACTTTTACTTCGTCGTTTTTTTGGCGAGATAACTTTGCTTTGTTGCCACCACCATCTTCTATTGCCAATTTTTCTATACCGTGGGTGTTAAAAAAGTTAAGAACATCACTTTCAATAAATGCAGACCATTTTTTGGTTTGTTTTTTTTCTCCTGCGGTTATAAATTCTTCTATGGATTCTTTTAAATTGTCCATTTTATCTCCTTGAATATTTCTTTGTTTTTGTTATCTCTCGCTATTTATTTTTAAAATAGCCCGCGTCCATTCCTTGCGTTGCATTTTTCTCAACAAGCCTCTCCTAGCCGATTACTGCTTTTAAAACAGACAATGTCTCGAAAAAAGCACTATACTATAATTCTAACACAAAAAGGCGTTATAGGCAAATAATTTTTCTATAGCACGAAAAGTTAATTTGCTATAGTATAGCAGTTCCGTTTTAAATTAGCCCTTTAAATTCACACTAAAACTGCTATAAAAGTGCCTTGCGTAATTTTTGGATAAATACCGAGAAATTATCTGTCATTACAGAATGCCCCAAGCCTTCCAAAAGCATAAAGTCTGCCTTATCTGCCATAATTGCGTGAGACTCTTTAGCCCAAGCAAGAGGTACAACGAGATCGTCGGCACCTTGCAACATAACAATGGGGCATTTTATAAGATCAAGGTGATTACTTCCCGGAGCGTTGGTAGATTTAGATACAGCATTTGTTATGTTAAACGTAAGCAGTGCATAATTAGTATCGACTAGGCAACGTTGTTGCAAAATAGCGTCAATATATGCCTCATACTCAGCGTCAGATGGCTTCGCTTTCGAATACAGAGCGTTATCAAGTATGAGCCGAATAAAACCCCGATCTTTATTTTCGTACGCATTAAGCACAGGCAAAACTTGAACGGGGTCGTTTGCAATTTCTGCTTTTGTTTTAAGAAGCTCGGTTACGATAGGTACACCTTGCTCATCTTTTTTAAAAATCGGATAACCCGTAACCGGCACAGAACCTATAGTGATTACTTTTTTAACTACGCTTGGGCACAATGCACAAAGCTCAAGAGCTACACCACCCCCGGTAGACCATCCTATAACTGTAAGGTTGCCGATATTAACTTCGTTAATAAATTCATTTAAATCTTCAGCCAAACATTTTAGCGAATCAAAAGAGGCGTTGTAAGAACTCTCTCCAAAACCTCTTAAATCAGGTGCGTAAACAGAAAAATCTTTTTCAAGATCCTCTATAGTTGTTTGCCAATGCACAGAGGAAGACATATTACCATGAATAAGCAGGATATGCTCTTTTGCGGTTCCTCCCTTTCTGTATGCAATTTTCTCATTTCTTGTTGGTAAAGTCACCATATTGGTATCGTATTTTTTCACGTGCTAAATCCTCCAGAGTATATAGCAACTTAACTTTTTCCTGTGATCCTGTGATTTTTTTTAAATCAAAAAAATCAAAAAATCAAAAAAGTTAAGTTGCTTCCTTAATATGCAAATATGTAGCAGTTCCAAAAAATTCATAAGGACAATTAAATACGGAACTGCTATATGGATGGTACGAGTGTAGTGTGGAACGGTTACAGAGAATCCCATTTTGCGGTTACGCCCAGGGGTAGGGTAATATTAGGTAAAGTATGACCGCAAGGCAACCCGTATACGCATGGTACTCCCAAGGATTCCATAATATGCGCTATGTGGTCGATGGGCAATCTGTTGCAATCGGCATCTGTAAAATCTCCCAAGACTATCCCTGCAAGCTCTTTAAATTTACCGCATTGCTCCATTTGTGTTATCATTCTGTCTATTTTGTAGGGGGGTTCGTCTATATCTTCCAAAAAAAGCACAGCACCGACAGTATTAATCTCATATGGTGTGCCGAGAGTGGATACTATAGTCGCCAAATTGCCGCCCGTTAGCCTGCCGCTAAAGCTGCCTTTAACAATGGTTTTAATGGGATACTCACCAAGATTAAAGCAGTAGGTATCATTTTTTTTGCCAAAAATATGATTTTCAAGAGAAGTAAAACTTGCTTCATCTATCTCTTTTATTAGCTCTATTGCAGCCATTGGTCCATGATATGTAACAAGCCCACAGCGTTGGTTAAGAGCAATATGCAATGCGGTAATGTCGCTATACCCAACAAAAACTTTTGGGTTTTTGATCGGCAGCGACCAGTCAATTTTGTTCAAAATGCGGATAGTTCCATAACCTCCCTTTAAACAGATAATGCCTTTTATTTCGTTGTCTGCAAACATGTTATTAAAATCCCAAGCTCTTTGGTGATCGTTGCCTGCCAAATAACCTGTGCTTTGGTTAGCATACTTCCCAATAACCGGAACAAGTTTGAGCTTTTTTATTGCCCTGCAAGCCTGTTCCTCCGCATCTTTCGGTAATGGACCCGCAGGAGCAATAAGACCAACTTTGTCTCCGGGCTTTAGTGGTGATGGTATCGTCATATTGTTTAACTAATATCTTTTGCAGCACTAATTACTGCATCATAGTTGGGATGTTCTGTAAGCTCTTGAACATATTCAACATAAACAACTTTGTTGTTAGGATCCAAAACAAAAACAGACCTTGACAAAAGACCCATTTCTTTTATGTATGTCCCTGTAGCTCTCGCAAAACCTCTTTCAATGTGATCGGAAAGTGTAACAACATTTTCTATTTTGTTTGCGTCACAAAAGCGGTTTTGTGCAAAAGGCAAATCCATAGACACAATGTAAAGAGTAACACCAGGTATCTCTGAAGCACGCTTATTAAATGTGTTTACCTCTGTACTGCATACAGGGGTGTCTAAAGAAGGAACAGACAGAAATATTCGCACACCGCCGGTGTCTGCAAGAGACATTTTTGTGAGGGTGTTTGTAGATACGGTGAAGTTCTTTAATGTGTCATTTACTTGCAATTGTTGACCTTCCAGTGTAATGGGATTACCGTTAAATGTTAAATTCATTTTGCACCTCATTAAGTATATGGCTTTCAAATTTTTTCTATATTTGCCAATTTTTATTTTTTGATTTTTATTCCCTAAAATTCCCCTACATCACAACACGATTTTAACATTTTAAACCTTTCTTTGCAAGCTGTGAGGAAGCTCAAAAAATAAAAGCAATGATTGATGGAGCGTCAGAAAAATGACAACTTTGTTTACTCATGTTTTTAACATGAGCATTACTGCTGCAGTTATAGCTTTTTTTGTAAACAATTTTGTAATTGTTAATGCCATGGTTCCTACAGGGAGCATGGAAACAACAATAATGACAAATGACCGCTTAATGGCTTTTCGGTGGAGTTATCTATTTAATAGCCCATCTCGTTTTGATGTTGTTGTTTTTCACAACCCAAACAGACCCCCCGATCATGACCTTTACATTAAGCGTATAATAGGGATGCCAGGGGAAACGGTATTGGTTGCTAATGGCAGAGTTTATATAGACGGGGAGTTTTTAGAAGAAGATGCTACTTTTATAAAAGAGGATTTTTTTGGCAACCACGGTCCGTTTTTGGTGGGGGAAAACGAATTTTTTGTAATGGGGGATCACCGCAACGGTTCTTCCGACTCTCGTTTTTGGGAAAACCCCTTTGTACCCGAGGATCTTATTGTTGATCGCGCTGTATTTAAATATTTTAGAGGGTTTGAAATGTTACGGTAAACATAACATAAGTATGCGGTTGCGTTGTTATGCCGGTAATTGATACGCTGCAACAAAAAAGTTGGCTCACTCGATACGCCAACTTTTTCTTGCAGCCTTAACTTTTGGATGCTGATTTTAAGACAAAACAATTGAAAATGGTATATAGCACTTGTATAATTACAATTTAAAATACGAAACCAAAACCCCTAATTGTTCTGCTTGCGAGTTAAGTTCATGTGCAGTGGCGGCACTTTCCTGCGACAGTGCTTGGTTGTTAAAAACTACAGCTGATATTTTGTCAAGCTCCGATTTTATTTGGTTAACAGCTTGTGTTTGCTTGTTCGAGGAATCGGCAATATTTTTTATTATTTGTAGCACGTTATTTGCACTAACAACTATACCGTCCAATGCCTCTGATGTGGACTGTGCGATGCCGCTACCCATATCAACCCTGGTTAGCGAATCTTCTATAAGTTCTGTAGTTTCTGTTGCGGCTTGCTGGCTTCTTGTTGCCAAATTGCGAACCTCTTCTGCTACAACCGCAAAACCCTTGCCGTGTTCGCCTGCTCGTGCCGCCTCTACAGAGGCATTTAGCGAAAGCAGGTTTGTTTGAAACGCTATATCTTGAATAACCTTTGTTATTCGTGATATATTAGTGCTAGACTCCTTTATAGAAAGCATAGCTTCTAGCATTTGTTTCATAGAAACATTGCCGCCCTGTGCATTTTCTACCGATTCATTAGAAATAACAGTAGCTTCAGAGGCGTTTTGGGAGTTTTCCAACGTCTGCTCATTTATTTTTCCAACGGTAATATTAAGTGCAGAAACGGAATCTCTTTGGTCGGTTGCACCATTTGCTATGCTAGTGGCACTTGCAGACACTATGGTAGCACCGTCCAACATTTGTTTGGATGCCGCTACAATCTCTGATAGGGTTTTTTGCAGTGTCTGTGCTATATTGTTTATAGATTTTCCTATCTCATTAAATTCACCGGAAAACCGCATATTTGATCTATGTGTCAAATCGCCGTTCGATATTGCTTCTAGGCTTACGCTAATCTCACGCACATAGTTACCCATTTCTGATACTATCATGTTTACGTCTTTTTTGATTTCAGCAAAAATTCCGGAATAATCGCCTTCTATTTTTGTGTCAAAATAACCTTCATTAAAACGTGCCAAAACGTTTTTCATTTCTGTTATTGGGGTGTTTATTGCCGCTATTATTTTGTTCATTTCGTTTATAATTTCTGCCCATTGACCCATATATTTGGTAGAATCGGCATTGTAGTTTACATCGCCGTTTTGTGCTGCTTGTGTTATATGAGCAATAGAATCTGTTACATCTACAATGTTTTGCTTTACCGTTGCCAAAATATCGTTTATAAAAGCCTCTTTTCCGACAAATTTTTGTGTGCATTCTACATCAAAATTACCGTTTGCCAATTGTTGAAAATATTCTAAAATATCTTCTCTTTTGTGGTTAGATGTTGAAACAAGCACGTTAACTCTTTCCAAGATCTCTTTGTAAATGCCGTCATGTTTTGTTGTGTCTGACAAAAAAGTATAGTTGCCAAGCGAATGTTCATTGTAGATATTATCTATATCGCCGTATACATTTGCTATGCTGTCTGCAATCAACGCAAATTCGCTATCCATTGCACCAAAACCAAAGGAGCTGTCACCAAGATTATTTGAAGCTGAAACATCGTCGCCACTAGCCAGCGCCGCAGAAACTTCTCTAAATGCATCTATTTTTTTTCTGATTGTTGACGATATAAGCCTTGATACGAAAAGAAGTATACAAACGCAAAATATAGCTACGATTATTAGAAACATTATCATAAACCCTGAAAGCAACTGCCACGTGGGCTCCGAAACTACCGTTGATGGAAAAACAGAAACCAAGGTCCAACCTGTGCTACCTAAATCAAATGTCATAAGGTAAGAGGATATCCCCAATACATCGCCGAAAATAGTTGTTTCTTGTGTGTCTAATAGATTGGCGTATGGAGTGGCTGATATGTTTATAAGACCGTCCATTGTTGGAGCAATAGATGGGTTGTGATGAGAAACTACATAACCGTGTGCATCTAACAAAAACGCATAGCCATCCCCGGGTATGTTTATGGCATCTAACCTGTCTATGATATATTCCAGTCCTAGGTCAAAACCAACAACTGCACCGATAGATGGAATATAACGTGTAAGAGAAACAATAAGCCCCTCAAGATAACCTTCATCTATGTAAGGGCTTGTAAAAATAGGGTTGCCACCCGCTGAGACCGCCTCCAAAAACCAATCTCGTTCCTGTAATATAAAGTCGTAATCCGGTATCCAAAAATCGCTCGACAAAATAACCCCATCGTGAGTAAAGCCAATATACGTTACTTCTATGAAGTCAAATTCTTCATAAAAAACCACAAGAATATCTTGCTGCACACCACGATCAAAACGTTCCAACGCTGCCGCAAGGCTATTAACAGCAACTTCACTTTCTCTAAACCACGCATCCAGCTCGCTGGCATAAATGCTAACTTCACCATAAGTTCTTACAAGAATGCTATTTTCTACCTCAACCCTTGCAACTGTGTTTATTATAGTGAAATTAACTATCGAAGAAAAGGCAGACAAAGCGACAATAGCAAGCGTAAGTTTATGAGAAAGTTTCATTTTGTTTATAAATTGTAATCTTTTCATATTTTCACTCTCCTTTTGCAAATTTAGAGTATGGATAGAACTATTACATTGAACAAAACACGCAAAACACAAAAACATTCAATACTATTTTACTACAATTCTATCACACTTTTGTTTTTTTGTCCATATCTAAAAATTCATAATCACGGAAATTAAGTTTGTGATAAAGTCGCACATCTTCTAACAGCATATATTTTCAAAAAGGGACTGTATTTGAAATTTTTTCAAAAAAACTTACCAATACAATCGTCTCAAAAAAGAAATTTATTGTGTAATTTTAACTAAAAAACTAAATTTCCGTGAACCGCAAAACTCGCACACTTGACAAAATCCGCAAACAAATATATAATACAGTCTGTGTTACAAAAGTGTAACACTTTAAAAAATTCTGCACTTTGCTGGATTCGAGCAAAGGAAAGGAGAAACAAATGAAAACAGCTTTTTTTATTCCTTTATTTGCAATGCTTTTTGTAGCTTGCACCGTGCAACCGACTTTGCCTGCGGCAGACAATGCCGAACAGTCTGCTACCAATCTCCCCGGCTCGGGAGATGTCGTTTGGTTAGCTCCTAGCGACCCTGTTTCTATGGATCCTCACAGAGTGGGCGATCATCCCAGTTGGAATGCTCAAAGCCAAGTCTTTGAAGGACTCACATGGTTCGATGAAAACCATGTTTTGCAACCGCTCCTTGCATATTCTTTTGAACAAATAGAACCCACCGTGTGGGAGTTTGTTTTACGCCAAGATGTGTATTTTAGTGATGGTGAACCTTTTAATGCCTATGCGGTGTTACGTTCTCTTGATAGGGTGCGATCAGATCATATTGCTTCACCTTCTGCCCCTGTTATGCTCGGTATGGTTTCCGACATCACAATAGAGTCAGACTATATAATCCGCGTTCACACATTTTACCCTTTTGCTCCTCTGCCAACCCATTTTACAACAAGTGCCACTTTTATTGTGTCTCCTGCAGCTATTGCATATGAAGAGGCAGGCGGTACCACTGTATCGGAAAACCCTGTGGGAACGGGACCCTTCGTGCAATACGAGCGTATTCATGGAGATCGTATATATTTTGTCCGCAACCCATACTATTGGAACGGGCCGATCTCTTTTGAACGGCTAATATGGCGTGTAATACCCGATACAAACACTAGGTTAGCTATGTTGGAAACGGGAGAGGCAAACGGTATGCAGGGAAACTCTATGACCCAACCTTTGTATTCAGCAATGGAAAACGTTTCTTACGTTCTAAACATTGCACCAACAATACACTATCTTAGTTTTAATTTGAACACAGAATATTTGGCAGATCCTTTTGTTAGACGAGCAATAAACCACGCAATAAACAGAGAAGCGATACTTATAATAAATGAAGGGGGTGCAGATTTAGCTACAAGCACCGCTCCGCCCTTTATAGACTTTGCTCCCCAAGGGCTTTTGGTGCCTGAAAGAGATTTGGAATACGCCCATTATCTACTTTCTCAATCTCAATGGCCGAATGGTGGTTTTACTATCGGTTTTTGGTACAATATCGGAAATTCTGCACGACAGCTAATCGCTGAACTGCTCCATGCAGATTTAGCGGCACTAAACATAACTGTGGAAATTGAAGCCATGGAATGGGGTGCCTACATGGAATCTATTGGTGCAGGCTTACACGACATGTTTATATTGGGTTGGTCCATAGTTACGCTAGATGCAGATAACGCATTTTTTGGGCTATATCATTCTTCTAACTTTGGAGCAAGCGGAAACAGAGCTTTCTTTAGCAACCCCACTGTAGATGCACTGATAGAGGAAGGTCATAGAACAGGCGATCCCCTTCGTAGACAAGAAATATACAACGAGCTGGGAGAAATATTGGCGTATTATATACCTATAATACCACTGTGGCACCCTCACAACCCTTTCCCATATACCGGTATAGATGGTCTGCATGTGTGTTTGCGGTCTGTTCCATTTTTTCAAAATGTTAGACTGATATAAAAAATCAAAAAAATCAAAAAAATCAAAAAAAAGTGGCTGATTGATTTTTTCAGCAAAAGTCAATCAGCCTTGTTACGTGTTACATAAGGGTCGGAAGCCTATCATTTCCATCCCCGTTTAATTCTTGGATCTATCAAAACGTGGAGCATGTCCAAAAACAATCCCAAAGCTACCACAATCACACTAAAATACAACACAATCCCTTGTATTAAAGGATAATCATTAAAATTGATTGCATTTATCAACAAGGATCCAATGCCCTGGATTGTAAACACATTTTCTATTACGATACTGCCCGTAAAAAGCCCAACAGAGGTGAGTCCTAAAATGGTAAGAATGGGTATAAGAGAGTTTCGCAATATATGTTTACGCATAACTTGGCTTTCTGTCATGCCTTTTGCCAAAGCGACTGTTACATACTCGCTGTTTTTTTGCTCCAAAACAGAAGCCTTAACATATCGGGCAACTATTGCAATAGCTCCAAGGCTTAGGGCAGCAACTGGTAAAGTCAAATCCCTTAATGTGTTTGCGGGATTGCCCCAGTCAATAATAACACGCATACTTCCAAAATTGAGGTGAAAAGCAAAAATCCATATAAGTAAAATGGCAAACCAAAAACTAGGTAAAGCTATAAAAATCTGAGATAAGATAGAAACTATTACCCCTTGTTTTTTGTGTCCGTGATTTGCCAAAAAAATCCCCAATGGTATTCCAAAAACAATTACCGCCGCTAAAGAGGTAAGTGCCAAAGAAAATGTTTGAGGTAAACGACTTGCAATCAACTCTGCAACAGGGGTGCGGAACTGGAAACTTTCTCCCAAATCCCCTCCCACAACACGAACAGCCCAATTCACATAACGCTGTACCACCGGCACATCCATCTCAAAGGCTTCCCTCAAATTTTCTGCTAATAAGGGATTGTCTCCAATACCATCTATGCCAAGCTGTGCTAAAACAGGATCTCCGGGAATAACCTGAAACATAAAAAACACAAATATTGAAATCAAAAAGATGGTTAAGATAGATATAGCGATTTTTTTGAAAATATAAAACATGTTACTCCTCTAAAGCTATTTTAAAAACAACAAAAGTGCTAAATTAAGGAAAGCAAATTAACTTTTCTGAATTTAAAAAAGCTAACGAAAAGTTAATTTGCTATAAAAGTCTAAAAAAATTAATTTGCTGTATATCTTAGTGGGCTAGTCAGCCACTCGTTTTCCGGCAGAGGTCTTTCTGCATACCAATTGTAAAGCGTATCGGCTACGTGATCACGCAAATGCCACCATCTAAAAAATACTGAACCTCTAACAATATCGGATTGATAATTTAGCTGTAGTTGCCTTAATAACTCCCCCGGTGGTCGCCATCCCATATGCCCCTCATATTCGCGCCAAGCGGCATGACCTATATGCAACGCCACATCCGAACCGTAAAGGGCATTTTCCCACCATCGCAACAGTGTATAATAATCTGCAATTTCAAAGCCAATGTGCCAATAAATTTGCGGTATTATATAGTCTACCCAACCTTCGCGTATCCAGTGCAAAGAATCTGCCGCAAGCTCTATATAGTGTTGGTAACCACGGGTTGCGGAACCTCTGGGTTCAATGTTATCGTTTGCCCAAATACCGGTTGGCGAAATGCCAAAGCGTACATTTGGATTAATGTAGTTTATCGTTTGTCGAACCTCATAAATAAGCGTGTTTACGTTGTTTAAACGCCATTCTCGGTGGCTCATACCATATCCATGCATTGCAAAAGATACACTGTCGTTAAAATAACGCCCTGGATAAAAATAGTCGTCAAAATGTATCCCGTCTAAATCATAATTTGTTAGGAGTTCTATTATGCCGTCTATAATTATTTGCCTGCTTTCAGGAAAACCGGGGTCTAAATAAAGTGCATAATTGCTACCTCTTGCAAAAGGCACGACCAAGTGGGGGTTTAGCCTGGCAGGGCTTGTTGGGTACAGCAAGTTAACATCTCTAATGTTAGATGTTGTGTGGGTAACGCGATAAGGGTTTATCCAGGCGTGAAGCTCCATGCCTGCTCCATGCGTGCGGTATAACCAATAGGCTAGTGGATCAAAGCCATCAGCAGGGGCTAACCCCTGCTCCCCTGTCAAATATTTAGACCAAGGGAAGATATTGGAAGGATAAATAGCATCTCCGGCAGGACGTACCTGCAAAATAATGGCATTTAAGCCCATTGCCGCACTGGTGTCCACTATATAGTTAATTTCTCTTCGTATTTCTTCGTTGGAAAGTGCAGGTGTGGTGGGAAAATCCAAATTTATAACTGTCGTTACCCAAACTCCCCTAAAATCCTCATCTGTTGCTCTAAAGCCTTCAAAAATAGCGGGAGCAGATTCTTCATAGATTATAAAGTCTTCTGCTTCTTCTGTCTCTTCCTCTATTTCTTGCGTTTCTTCCGTATTACCATAGTGATAGTCTAAAGCGGCAACTGCTACGTAACCGGAGCTTGAATTTAACACAACAAAAACAGCAATTACTGCTATAACCGCAACTACAGACAAAAGGGTTTTTTTCGACATTATAACTCACCTCGCAAAACGTATAATACTAATATCCACAAAAGCAAAGGGGTAATTTCTAAAACCAACAAAATCCGGGCTTAGAGCTGTCATTATCCCCGGAGCAATCGTCCAAAAAGCAACGGCTTCTTCCGCTAAAACACGTTGCACCTCTTTGTATTTTTCTATGGCAACAGCGTGATCAGCAGAAGCACGAGCCCCTAAAATGAGTCTGTCCAACTCCGGATGGCTATGCCCGCTTATATTCCCGTTTGCAGTAGAAAGATAACGCCCAAGAATACGTGAAGCATCTGCAAAACCAACGATATTAAGCAAATTCACTTCAAAGTTACGCCCTTGAAAAACCTCCGGGAAAAACGTACCCCAGGGCATGGATTCTATTCCCAAATTAATGCCTACATTTGCTAGCTGAGCTTGAACAACAGCGGCAATATCGTGGTACTGCGGGTTGTCAACTATTCTAAAGTTGGCGTTAAATCCGTTCGGAAAACCGGCTTCTGCAAGAAGCTCCAAAGCTCTTTCCGGATTAAAGGGGTACATGTCTCGAAGGTTCGGGTTGTAGTATGTAGTCAAAAAAGGAGACATGTGGGAATGCAGGGCAGCACCTCTGCCGCCCGCTGCAATTTGGTTTATAAGCTCTTGGTCAATGGCGTAATGTATAGCTTGACGCACACGAATATCGCTAAAATAATCATTTAAATGATTAAGGTACAATACCCACACATCGTTGCTCAAACCCTCATAAATTTCCACTCCCATTGCAGCAATTGCAGTGTAGTTTTCGTCGTTTACGGTCAGTATATCAATTTCGCCAGCCTGAAAAGCTAGAGTCATTACAGTTGGGTCGGTAAAAAGACGAAACTCTGCATCTATAATTTCAGGCAAATCTCTGTGCCATTGGTCAAAACGTGTAAAAACGATTCTGTCCCCAGGGACATGTTCAACAAATTTGAAAGGTCCTGCCCCAACAGGATGCACCTGCTGAAGATATTCGGGATAATCTCTAGGAACTATAACACCGTCTGCCAATTGGTGGCGAATAGCCGATATGCCTGTGTTGTTGTCAAAATATGCTGTGAGCTGATGCTCGTTATGTACTTCTATACGACCGGGGGTGAAACCATCTAGTGGGTTGCCGTTAAGCATATTTGTAAAAAGCCCCGCAGCCAAAATCTGTGTAGTATCTATCTCCGGAATAAGACCAGCCAAACGTTTAAAGGAATATTCCACATCCCAGGCATCTATTGTTCGGCCTGTGTGAAAATAAATGTTTTCTCGCAATGTAATATGGGCAATCACAAATGTATCGTCCATTTCGTATATTATTTCTTCTGCAAGGCTTAAAAACAAGCTACCATCCGGATAGTAGCCATAAAGGGCATCGTGCATGTTACGCAAAATTTCTCGGGTAGAGGCACTGTTATCCCCCAAAGGGGCAATAGATGCAAACTCTGATAAATATGTACCAATGAAAGGGCGATTAATTTCATTTTCTTGTTCATTTTGATATGTGCCAACTGCTGACATATTATCTGATACCGCAGCATTACCACAAGCAACCAAAAAAACCCCGAAAAATATGGCTATAAATATATTTTTAGTTTTTTTCATTAACTAACCTCTTAAAAATAGACTTCCTCGAAAATCATAGGGTACAACCCTAATCATCATTTAGACATCGATAATTAGGGGACACCCTTAGATTATATTGCGAATGCCGAGGAAGTCTAATGGGAACACGTTTCTTTAGTTTCCGTCTACTTTTGCCATGTGAGTTATAAAGTCTATAACTTTTAGTGAGTAGCCCCACTCATTGTCATACCAAGCTATTAGTTTAACAAAATTGTCACTTAGAGAAATACCTGCTTTTGCATCAAAAACCGATGTGGCTGGTTCACCTATAAAATCGGAGCTTACTACATCATCTTCTGTGTAGGCAAGGATGCCTTTTAGCTCGCCATCGGCAGCTTTTTTAACAGCTTTTTTTATGTCTTCGTAGCTTGCACCTTTTTCCAGGCGACAGGTAAGGTCCACAACAGAAACATTAAGCGTAGGGATTCTGAAAGCCATACCTGTTAGCTTGCCGTTTAGCTCTGGTATTACTTTACCAACGGCTTTTGCGGCACCGGTGCTGGAAGGGATAATGTTCCCTGCTGCTGCACGGCCACCGCGCCAGTCTTTAGAAGAAGGCCCATCCACTGTTTTTTGGGTGGCTGTTGTTGCATGAACTGTAGTCATCAACCCTTCAACAATACCAAAGTTGTCGTTTATTACCTTTGCAAGAGGAGCCAAACAGTTAGTTGTGCAAGAGGCATTAGATACTACATTCATACCGGTTTCGTATTTGTTGTGATTAACGCCCATAACAAACATTGGAGCATCTGCACTAGGGGCAGAAATAATAACTTTTTTAGCACCGCCTTTAAAGTGGGCACTGGCTGTGTCTATCTTTGTAAAAACTCCCGTGCTTTCCACAATGTAGTCTGCACCGGTGCTTTTCCAGCCAATTTTTTCTGGTTCCCGCTCCGCAAAAACTGCAATTTCCTTGCCGCACACTACCAATTTTCCGTCTTTAACTTCCACATCACCTTTGTAACGGCCGTGGATAGTGTCGTACTTTAGCATATACGCCATGTAGTCTAGGTTAATGAAAGGGTCGTTTATTGCTACAACTTCTACATCTTTCCTTTCCATCGCACCTCTAAGAACAAGGCGACCGATACGTCCAAAGCCATTGATACCGATTTTTGTCATTGTAGTTCCTCCTTAAATGAAATTAAAAGTGTGGCAAACATTTTTTGCCTCATGACTATATCATAACATAATTTTACCCAATTGCACAAGTGTTTTTTACTACAAATTTCTCTACTTGCTATTTTCTTTGTTTATTGCTTCCCATAGACCGTTTAGATACGTAACACCCATTGCTCTGTCGTACAGTCCATAACCGGGCCGGGCAACCTCACCCCACACCATACGTCCATGATCAGGGCGGAAAATCCCTTCAAACTTTATATCGTGCAATGCTTTTACAACTTGGTACATATCCACATTTCCATCGCTAGAAAGGTGGCTAGCTTCGTCAAATTTGCCGGGTTCGTGTATTTTCACATTGCGAATGTGCATAAAATGGATACGATCTCCAAATTTGCGTATCATTTTTGGTAAATCGTTATCTTCACGTGCACCCAAAGAGCCGGTGCAAAACGTTAGCCCATGGTTTGGGCTGTCCACAAGAGATAAGATTTTTTCTAAATGGGCTTCCGTAGAAGTAATGCGCGGCAACCCAAAAATTCCCCATGGGGGGTCATCCGGATGTATCGCCATTTTCACATTATACTCTTCGGCAATTGGTATAATTTGTGATAAAAAGTTGCGAAGATTTTCAAAAAGATCATCCTCTGTTACACCTTTGTATCGAGAAAACAGATTTTTTAGAACCGGTAGTTTTTCCGGCTCCCAACCAGGCAATGAATACCCCTTGGAGCTAGATGTAATTTCGTCAAACATTTGCTCGGGAGTTTTACCTTCTATCAGGTCCTTGTCGTAGGAAAGTACATTTGAACCATCCGGCAAATCTTTTGCCAAATCGCTTCTAGCCCAGTCAAATATCGGCATAAAATTGTAGCATATTGTGTCTATGCCTGCTTTGCTAAGGTTTTTTATGCATTCTTTATAGTTTTCAATTAACTTTTGAGTTGGAGCTCCCTTTAGCTTAATTTCTTCGTGAATATTCACGCTTTCTATCCCAAGCAATTTGAGGCCGGACGCTTCTACCAAACGCTTTCTTTCTTCTATTGCTTCCAAAGGCCAAATATCCCCTACGGGTATTTCTTGCAATGCAGACACAACCCCAACAACATTAGGTATTTGCCTAATCTGAGCAAGGGATACACTGTCGTCCACGGGACCAAACCATCTTAATGTAGCTTTCATAGTTATTGCCATTCCTTTCCAAATAAAAGTTCAAATAAAAGTTCAAAGGTTAAAAATTGTCTAAAGCAACCCTTACGGCTCCTGCTTCGCTTATCATTTCATTAAAATACTGTTCGATTTTTTTTGCAAGCCCCGCTTGTTCTAAGTCCACACCAAAAATCGCCTTACTTTTAAGCAAATCTTTAGTTTTTTTGTCAAAGCCGATTTTTTCGCCCATTTTATATTGGGCAAAAATTGGCACAAGCTCCTGCAACATTGGATCAGGGCTAAGCTCAAAAGGAACTCCTGCATCGTTGATTTTGGTCAAATACCTAAACCATCCTGCAACAAAAAAAGGTATCGCTTTAAGCTCGCTCAAATCCTGTCCCTTTTTTTCCATCGTCTTTAGCACTTCTCCAAATCGCACCGGTATTTTTAAAGATGTATCTGTTGCTATGCGTTGGGGCGTGTCCGGAATAAATGGATTAGGGAACCGCACCGTTAGCACCTCTTTTATAAATTCTTGAGGGTTAATAATGCCGGGATCGGGTACGTGGGGCAAAGCCTCCCTGTAGCCAGCTTCTTCAATCAACTTTACTAAAGCCTTGTCTTTCATTGCTTGGCTAACGGCGGTGTATCCCAACAAACACCCAAAAATTGCTATTATGGTATGAAGAGGGTTAAGGCAAGCTCCCACTTTCATCTTTTCTATATTTTCTACAGCAGACCGATCAGAAAAAATAATCCCGGCTTGTTCCAAAGGTGGCCGTCCGTTAGGGAAAATATCTTCGATTACCAAGTAGCCCGTTTCTTCTGCATTAACGAAAGGGGAAACGACGGTGTTTTTTCCGGTTTTTGTAATAGTGGTGTCTTTAAAACCAACCTTTTGAAGGATATCCGCCACATCGTTGCTGGGACCCGGAGTTATTTTGTCTATCATGCTTATGGGATACGAAACGCTTTTTTGCAAATATTCCAAAAAATCTCGGTTGACATGCCCGGCATTGAGCCAGCTTGTTGCCATTGTGTGGATTGCACCTTTTAACAGATCCCCATTATTGGCACAGTTATCCATGCTTACCAATGCCAAGGGCGTACCGTTTTCATTAAACCGCTTTAGCAGCAAATAAGTTGTTAGCCCAACCGCCGTTTTAGCATTGGTCGGTTCACCTTTCTGGTCTTCCAAAACCCATGGCAATGTTTTGCCGTGGTTGTCTTTTGTTGCATAACCTTTTTCGGTTATAGTAAAACTAACTATTTGCAAAGAGGGGTTAGCAAAAATTTGCTCAAGCCTGTTTTTGTTTTTAGACAAAACCAAACTTTCTACAATGCTTGCCACAATGCTAATCTCTACATCGCCATTGTATTTCAATATAACAGCTGTGGTCAAATTATCGTAAGGGGTAAAGGCTTTTTCGATAATCTCTTCGTCGAAAGTTTCGCAAGCAATGATTCCTTTGTTATATTTGCCGTTGTTTAGCAAATTTTGCAATGATAGTGCAGGAAATGCCCTAAAAATGTTTCCTGCACCAAAATGAAGCCAAGTTGGCTCTTCTTTTGTGATGGCACTTACTTGTTCTATATCGAAGCTAGGTACCTGCAAACCCTGTTCCAACCAGTAGGATTTATTGTTTTCAAGGTTCTCTTTTGATAGGGTTAAAATTTTAATCACCCCTTTCGCAATATGCCTTTTTCCTGTTCGGCTTTCATCTGTGCTTTTACACAAATCTCTGCCGCTTTAAAGGCGTGTTCTTGAGTCATTGCGTTTTCTGTTCTGTTTATGCAATCTAAAACAAACTGCCCAAAGAAAGGATGGCCTACTTTTCCGGATACGTCAAAGTAAAATTCGCCTTTATCGTTTGCCATATACACGTGGCCGCCCCCTTGCTTTTGGGCAATATCAACATATTTACGGAGTTCTATATAACCTTTTGTGCCAAGTATAAACAGCCTGCCATCTCCCCAAACGCTAAGGCCGTCCGGAGTGAACCAGTCCACTCTGAAATAACCCGTTGTTTCGTTGTCGCCTACGAGTGTACAATCCCCAAAATCGTCAAGGCCGGGGTAATTTTTGTTGTTGTAATTTTCTATATTAGCAGCAACTATCGTGGCATCTTTTGCACCGGTATAAAACAAAAACTGCTCTATTTGATGACTACCAATATCGCACAAAATGCCGCCATATTGCTCCCTTTCAAAAAACCAAGCGGGACGCATATTTGCACTAAGGCGGTGCGGCCCCATTCCTATGGTCTGCACAACCTTGCCTATTGCACCATCCGCCACGAGCTGACCGGCATATACAGCCGACTCCACATGCAACCGCTCAGAGTAATATACACCATACTTTTTGCCTGTCTTTTTAACCATTGCCTTTGCTTGGTCTAGCTGTTCCAGTGTTGTAAGAGGGGCTTTGTCCGTAAAATAGTCTTTTCCGGCTTCCATAACCCGCAACCCCAGGGCACATCTTTCGCTTGATATATTGGCGCTGGTTACCAGCTTTACCTCCGGGTCCGACAACACTTCTTCTTCGCTATTAGCTCTTTTTGCTTGGGGGTACATTTTCAAATATCGCTCCAGTTTATCTGCGTCGGGGTCATATATATATTTTAGGGTAGCACCCGCCTCTATAAGGCCGTTGCATTGGCCACCAATATGGCCGTGATCCAAACCGATTGCCGCAAACACAAACTCCCCCTGTTTTACTACGGGGTTCGGTTTGCCTTGAGGAGCATAGTTCATTCCATCTGCTGCATTTACTTTCGCACTCATATATTCCTCCTTAATATAGCAATTCTGCTTAGCACTGTCCTTTTTAAATATTACCAAGCGGAGTTGCTTTCTTAGTTCAGCACTTTTATCATTCCTAATGAAAAATGCTATTTATCTATAAAACCTTGGGAGCAAAACCCTATGGTTTTACTTATTAACATCACTTCCGATAGTTATCACATTTTCTGAAAAGTTTTCTACACTTTTTGTTTTTTGGTAAAACCTTGGCATGGCGGCTACCATCGTGTCTAGGTTGTAGAATGTGTCACTTTTGTTTAGGGGTAGAGTTACCGGTTGCTTTGTTACGGATGCTTTGTAAATAGCCATTATTATCTCTATCGTTTGGCGACCGGCGTTTGCTTCTATAAATAGCGGCTCTTTTTTGGCGATTGCGTTTAAAAAATTACCAATCTGTGCAGCATGTCCTTCTGTTTTTAGAGGCGGAAGCTGATTGTAGCCGGCTTGTATAGCGGCTAGAGCTTGTTCGTCTTTGGTCGGGAATCCATTGGGTAGTGCTTTTGATACCGCCGGGTTCCAAGGTATACTCAGGCGAGCTTTTTCCGTTTGTATAACAACGCTTTGCTCATCTTCGTGAGAGAGTAGTGATACAGTTAGCTGGGCTATCATGTTATCATATTCCAAAATGGCTATACCTATATCTTCACATTCCGAATTATAATGACCTACATTGTTTATGACGGCAGTAACGCTTTTTGGCATACCTACATACCAGTTCAACATGTCTATATGATGAACAGCATGGCTTGCAACACAACCACCACACTCGTTTTCCCAGGTTCCGCGCCACCACAAATCGTAATAGCTCTGTCCTCGCCACCAAAGAGAGTTTATCATAATATGGCGTACAGCACCTGCGTCCCCATTTTCCAATAGCTGCTTTACCCTATAATATGGGGTTCTGTAACGATTTTGGGCAACAGGCGACAGTATGCAGTTGTTTGCTTTTGCAGCATCAATCATTTCATCACATTCTTTTAAAGATGTGGCCATAGGTTTTTCGACCAAAACATGTTTGCCGGCATTTAGTGCATCCAAAGCTACAGGGCTATGAGCTCTGGGCGGTAGGCAAATACTGACTGCATCCACATTACTTAGATTAAGTGCGTCTTTGTAATCTTTTATTGCGACTGTACCTTCAAGTTTTTTTGTGTCTATTATATCTTGTGCTTTTTCCATAAATATATCGCAGATAGCCACTATTCTGCATTTATCTTTGTGTTCCAAAAAAGCGTCTGCATGTGCATTTGCGATAGCTCCGGCCCCAACAATTGCAATACCTAACATAATTATTACTCCTATCTAAAATAGAGTCAACCCCCACGGGTTTGTTACCACTGGAATATTATTGAGGGCAATAGTGTAACCAACTGCGGAATAAACAGCAACACCAAAATAAGCAGTAAAATCACACCAATATAAGGCAACAGCGGTTTTATACTTTTTTCTAAGGGTAAATTACCTATACTGCAAGCAACAAACAAAAAGCTGCCGGCAGGTGGTGTAATCGCTCCAAGTTGCATAACAAGTATCATTACTATACCAAAATGCACCGGGTCAAACCCAAGAGCGTTTCCTATAGTAAATATTGTCATTGCAAACATAGCAATAATAACCGTAGGGTCAAGGAAAAGCCCTATAATAATCAAAGCTCCCATGATAAAAAACACAGCCAAAAGAGGAGTTCCGATAGTGTACAATGCAAAGTTTAGCATCTGGGCTTGAAAATGCATACGCACAAAAACGTTGCCCAAAACACCCGTTGCCGCAATTGCCATCATAACAACAGCAGATGTTATAGCTGATTGTAGCAATATTTTTGGCAACATGTCAACTTTTAATTTTTTTGTTACAAGAAAGCCGTAAAATAGCCCATAAACTATTGCTATAACACCACTCTCTGTTGCACTCACAAAACCGGTTGTAACACCAATAATAATTATCGCAGGCATAAGCAATGCCCCAACAGATTTGTATGCTGTAACCAAAAGGTTTTTTAGGGAAAATGGCGTGGTGGGTATATTGTATTTATACACACGATACATAACACTGTTTGTTATAAGTTGGAAACATGCAAGCAGTATCCCGGGTATGATGCCTGCCATAAACAAAAAAGCTACAGGAACACCGGTATAATAAGCATACAATATCATTGCGATAGATGGAGGAGTAACGGGGGCTATCATTGCAGAAGCTGCTGTAACAGCAACGGCATAACCTTTGTCGTACCCTTCCTTTTCCATGGCGGGGATAAGTATACTACCTGTAGTTGCCGCATCTGCCACCCCGGAGCCTTGTTTGCCGGAAAAAAGCACAGATGTCATAATATTAACATGTCCCATTCCGCCTTTTAAAAAACCAACACAGGCGTTTGCAAATTGCATTAAACGCTCTGTTATGCCGGAGTGTAAAATAATATTACCGGCGATTATAAAGAATGGGATTGCCATAAGTGCCAGGCTGTTAATCGAGCCAAACATACGTATGATTACAACACTCATGGGGATTCCATCTGCTACCAAAAATATAATGCCTGTAACCAGTGTAGCTAAAAAGACAGGGAGACCCAAAAAAATTAAACCAAGTAAAACGACAAAAATCAAACCTATTTCAAACATATTATTTGGCCTCCTTTTCTTTTGCTTTTGCCTCTGCTTCTGCTTGCGCTTTTTTGGAAAACGGGTGGTAGCCAAAGATTAAAACTAATAGGAAATCTACAAAAACAAAGGACATTCCGACAGGGATAGACAAAAAGAACACTGTCATGGGAACAGAGGGTAGGTTTACCATGCTGGCAGGATTGTCCAAAGCTGATTGAAAACCAACCACAACAATCGCTCCAAGGGTTAGAAGGCAAATAACACCAATCAGCTTATCAACAAACCATCCGGATTTCCCTTTAAAAAGTTTCACTTTTAGAAAATTTAAACTAATGTGAGCTCCTTCTCTGGCAGCCAAACTCGCACCCAAAAAAAATACCCAAGAGCTAAGGTTTTGTATAAGCTCGTTGCCCCAAGCGAACGGAACAAAGGCACCGGTTGCTATATAACGCAAAAATATCTGCATGATAACGATACCGATTATAACAACCATTGTACCTATTATCGCAATATCACGCAGCTTACAAAGGAATAGATATATGTTTTTTAATACATGCATATGTGCTACCTCTCATAGGTAAAGTGCTATAAAGCCGTGGGAGCGAAGCCCCCACGGCTTTAGCCCTTAGTTAATTGCACGAATCGCAGATATGAAACTGTCAAAGTTTTCGCCTCTGCTACGGAACTCCGCTTCCATTGGTGCAACTGCGGCTATCCAGTCAGCGAGGTCATCCAACACTATTACTTCCACTCCATCGGCTATCATTTCGTCTAAGGCTTCTGTTTGGGCTACGTCATCTATGTAGGCTTGAAATGTCGCTGCAGCGTGGGCGGCTTGACGCACTATGTCTTGCAAATCGGTCGGTAGGGCGTACCACCAGTCTGCATTAAAAAAGTAGAACACGTTCGCTATGATATGATCTGTTATTGTGAGGTAGCTTGCTACGTCTTGAAAACGCATAGAATGCAACATATCCGGAGATGCTTCCGCTCCATCAATGAGTCCTGTTTGTAATGCAGTGTAGATTTCGTTCCAGTCGGTAGTCGTTCCACCGGCTCCTAAATGTTCAAACATTTGTACATATGTGGCATTTGGCCCACGCATTATTCTTCCTTGTATGTCGGAAAGTTGACGTACCGGAGTTAACGTAAGCATGTGGCGAGAGCCTTGGCTTTGACCAGCCATTGCGATAAAACCAAAAGGTTCCACCCTGGCAGAAACTTCAGACTCCATTCCGTAAAGAACACGTCTAAAGTGGTCGTTGTCGGTGTAAGAAAACGGCAACTCAAAACTTGCAAGCTCGGGAACCAAGGGTCCAAGCCCACTACCGGGCGATGCAACTACCATATCCAATGCACCTACACGCACCATTTCTACTTGCTCGGCTTGGCTACCATGCTCTGCACCAAAGTTTGCAGTGGCAACAATCCTTCCATCGGAGCGTTCATTTACCGTTTCAACAAAATAGCTCAATGCCTGACCCACCGTGCCAATCGCACTTAAATTGGTGGATGCCCTAAGTGCAAAAACCTCGCTGCCATCTCCGGCAACCGCTTCACTTCCACAGGCAACCAAAAACAAAGTTGCCGCCACTAAAAGAAATTTGTACCTTTTCATTTTGACCTCCATAAAAAATTAAGATAAAAACTGATATTGACAATTTTGTCAATATAATAACTTGTGAGTTTATCGTATCATAAAAATATAAAAAATGCAATACTGATTTTAACTAATTTTAGCTTTTTTAAAAGAAATTTAATTTAGAAAAATCCATATGGCACTTTTCTCTTGCTATGTCCGTACCATCTGTTGTATAATGTTTTTAGTGTTTTTATACCTCTAGGCACAAAAAAAATTTTGCCTATACAGCAAAATCTATTTCGCTCAAAATTGCAATTGCTATATTCACACATCGCTTCAGCCATAGAGTCTCACATCGGGAGTTTAATAGTTCGCATTAGAATAGAGTTAATTCCACTCCGAAACCCTTTTATTACACCACTTTGCCATCCACTATTCGCATTTTCCCCCTCACTCTACAACACCTTAATTTTGTAAAAATTTGCCCTGCAAATGCCATTTAATCCGATAAAAATCCAAAATGGAGTCTAGGGCTGACCCCTTGCGGGGTGTGTGTGAGGCAGAGTCCCACGGTTTTATTTTATGACACAACAGAACCCGTTTGTTGTGACCTACAGGGATTTTAACCCCTCCTTTAAAATATCTGTTCGAGTATAATATATATTCTCCGCACCGGGCATCAAATACTCCATTAGCAACTGGGGTTTGAGATTTCTTTCTCCGGTGGCAAGCACTGTTCTCAACTTGTTATTTTCATAAGTCGCCTCAAAAATTAGAGGGCGTATATTCACAGGCTTTTCTCCGCTTTTGCTTTTTTTTATAACTATAACTTCTTCGTTATTTAATAATTCATATATTTGCGGCTCTATATTTTTGTGTACTATAATCTCGTATTCTGCTGCAATTACGATACGGGGGGCAATTCGCTCATTAGGTTCCAGTTGCCTTGCTCCAATTATTTTTATGCCAATAGGAAAATGGGCATTAAGACCATCAATAATATCACTTTGTAAAATCTCCCTGTCGAGCTGAATATCAACAAACTCTCCCGTGCCGGCAATACCAAGACCAAGAGGGAGCGCAAAAGCAACCTCCTGTCGTGGGTGGTAACCTTTGCTATAGGATATGGGCAACTGTGCCAGTTTAAGACAGCGTTGAAACAGTGCAACAGTGTCTAAATGACCAATGAACCGCATATTGCCCAACTTTTCAAATTTTAATCTATACCTTTCCATATACATCACAATCCTTGACACCACAAAAAGCACAATTTTCACGACAATTTTTAGTTACAATACCCTTTTTGCTTTTTTCCAACTCTTTTATCAAAAAATCCTTTGTTACCCCAATATCAATATGATCCCAGGGTAATATCTCGTTTGTTAACCGAGTGCGATGAGCATAAAACCCCGGGTCTATACCAACTTCAGCAAAAGCCTTTTGCCAAATTTCATAATCAAAATAGTCTGTCCAACCGTCAAACTTTGCACCGAGCTTCTGTGCAGCTATTATTGCTGCTCCCACCCGTCTATCTCCGCGAGATATTACCCCCTCTATTACAGCCATTTTCGCATCGTGATATTTGTGGTTGATTTTCTTTTTTGCAACATTTTGTTTCAAATACTCTTGTTTATCCATTAATTGCTGATGTGTGTTTTGGGCTTCCCATTGAAAAGGAGTAAAGGCTTTTGGCACAAAACAAGAGGAGCTGACCACGATCAGTGCCTTGGGTTTTATAGCTAAAACATCCTTCGCTAATTTAGCGATTGCCGATATATCCTCTTGCTCCTCTGATGGTAAACCAATCATAAAATATAGTTTTAGCTTGCTATGACCATTTTCAAAGGCGAGCCGTGCACCATTAAAAATTTCTTCCTCTGTAATATCTTTGTTTATAATATCTCGAAGCCGTTGGCTACCTGCTTCCGGTGCAAAAGTTATACTGCTGCGACGTATATTTTGGGTATTCGATATTATTTCCGCTGTTATATTATCTATACGCAAAGATGGCAAAGACAAGTTGGTCGTTGGAAAGTTTTTGAGCAAGTTTTCTATAAGATAAGGTAGCGGAATGTAATCTCCGGTGCTTAAAGACGAAAGGGAAATTTCTTCATGTCCGGTGTTTGTGAGGATTTGCTCTCCTTGGGCAAGCAAATTGTCGGGAGATTTTTCTCTAACAGGGCGATGGGTGTAACCGGCTTGGCAAAAGCGGCAGCCGCGTATGCAGCCGCGAAAAAGCTCCAGTGTTGCTCGATAATGAGCGGTCTCTATAAGGGGAACCATTTGGGTTTTTGGCACAAACATGTTATCTATATCACGCACTATTACCTTACTTATTTTGTTTTTTGCATTGGCATTATTTTTCGCAAACCCTGCCAAAGTGCCGTCAATATTATAAGTAACGTCATAAAAACGAGGAACATATATACCATCTATGTGCAAAATTTTTTCTAAAAATTGGTTCTTTGTACCTTGGTTTCTCTTGTTTTCTTCATACACATCTAACAGAGAATCCAAAACTGCCTCTCCATCCCCAATATAAAAAATATCTATAATATCTGCCAAAGGCTCCGGGTTATAGACACAAGGCCCACCGGCTATTAGTATCGGGTCGTTTTCTTTGCGTTCCTTTGAAAGAGGAGCAATGCCGGCCAAATCCAACATATTTATTATGTTTGTATAACACATTTCATATTGCAAAGTAAAGCCGATAAAATGGAAATCAGCCCCCGGAGTCTTTGTTTCAAGAGAAAACAGGGGTATACCCTGCTGCCGCATACAATCTTCCATATCTAACCATGGAGCAAAAGCTCGCTCACAATATGTTTGCTCTCTCCTGTTCAAAAAATAATACAAAATATTAAGACCAATATTGCTCATTCCCACTTCATAAACATCGGGATAACAAAACAAAAAACGGGTTTTTACCGTGTTCAAATCTTTTATAACGGTGTTAAGCTCTCCTCCCAAATAGCGGGACGGCTTTTCAACACTTAGCAATAATTCATCGGAAAGACTTATTGTCATTTACAACTTCCTTTACTTGTTATATGTCAGCTGCCAAGTTACACCAAACTTGTCTTGAACCCAGGCGTACATTGTTGCGAAAAACTGGGGTCCGAGTTCCATAAGCACCACACCCTCTTTAGATAATTTTTCGTAAACAGTGCGTAGGGTATCTTCGTTATCGAACGCCATAGCCAACGATATAAAACAAGATGTAGCAAAGGTTTGCGGCTTGTGAAAACCAGGGTCTGTATCCGAAAACATTACATCTGTATCACAAATAGTCATTTTACCGTACAGCACTTTGTCTTTCATATTTTCGGACACAGACATTCCGGAATCACTGTAGCGCATTATTTCTTTGTTTGAGCCACCAAAGACTTGTACATAAAAATCCATAGCCTCTGCTGCCTGCCCTTGAAATGTTATGAATGGTTGTAGCATTTTTTCTCCTTGTATTTTATATTTTATAGTTTATATTTTGGTTATCCAACCATGCGGATCCGGTTTTACTCCCTTTTGTATATCCGTTAACTCTTCAAAGAGTCTTTTAGAAATCGGTCCTACCTCGTTATTGTTAAACTCCATATCTGTATCCCCGTATGTTATTTGTCCTATTGGCGTAACAACAGTGGCAGTTCCGGAACTAAATACTTCTTCTACCTTACCCGCTTTGTATGCATCTACCAACTCCTGGATAGAAATTCGTCTTTCTTCTATTGGTATTCCCCAATCTTTTAGCAAAGCCAGTAAAGATCTTCTAGTAATGCCGTCCAAAATTGTGTCGCTAATGGCAGGAGTAACAACTGTGCCATCTATCACAAAAAATATATTAGAGGTGCTTACCTCTTCTATATACTTGCGTTCTATGGCATCCAACCACAGCACTTGGTTATAGCCTTTTTTGTTTGCGTCAAACATTGCACGCATTGCCCCGGCATAGTTACCGCCGCACTTTGCAATACCGGTGCCTCCGGGAGAAGCCCGCACATACTCTTCCTCTACCAAAATACGGGTAGTAGTGAAACTGCCGGTCAAAAGACCAACGGGGCTAGTCAACACACAGAACATAAAGTTTTCCGGATATGTTAAATTAACTGTAATCTCTGTAGCAATCATAAAAGGACGTATATAAAGGGACATACCAGGTAGATTGGGAACCCAATCTTTATCGATTTTCACTAAAGTCTTAACCGCTTCCAAAAATAGCTCTTCGTCTATTTCCGGCATATGCATACGATAAGCACTTACATTAAAGCGTTTTGCGTTATCGTAAGCTCTAAACAACAAAACCTCATCGTCAGGAGATTTAAACGCCTTCATTCCTTCAAAAATAGTTTGGCTGTAGTGTAGCACCACTGTGGCAGGATCTAAGATAAGAGGGGCATGAGGTACAATGCGGGGATTATACCATTTGTCTTGGTGGTTGTAGTCCACCAAAAACATGTGGTCGGTAAAAATCTTGCCAAAAGGCATAGGATCTTTGCCAAAAACCGGCTTCGTTTTTGGGTTTTTAGTTAACTCCATTTTAATTTCCATAACAAACTCTCCTTTTTTTCAGAATTTTTCTGTAAATTCGCCCGGTCTGTTCAAAATCTTGCTTATTTCAAACAGACTCTAAGGGGCGATTTTAAAACAGTTTAATCATTGCGTCTTCCGGCAAATATCAAAATAAACCTTAGCAAATGTGCCATTGCTATTGCTGCTGCTGCAACATATGTTAGTGCAGCGGCTCTTAACACAGCTTTTGCGGGCTTTATTTCGCTTTCGTCCAAAAAGTTGTATTCCTCAAGCATACTTATAGCCCGTTTAGATGCGTCAAACTCTACAGGAAGGGTAATAAGCTGAAACGCCACAGCAGCAGAAAACAGGACAATGCCCGCAAGCATCATTTGCTCTGCAAAAGGGCTACCCGCAAACGCAGCAAGCATAATCCCTATCATAAAGAGCCATATTCCGGCGTTTGAACCAATGCTTGCCACAGGCAAAATGGCACTGCGCAAGCTAAGAGGGGCATAGCGTGTGTCGTGCTGTACTGCATGGCCTGCTTCGTGGGCGGCTATGCTAAGAGCCGCAACAGATGTAGAGCCATAAATACCTTGGGAAAGGCGGATAGTTTTTGAACGGGGGTCGTAATGGTCTGTCAACTCTCCCTGCACCTGCTCTACCTTAACGTCTTTAATGCCATTTTGGCTCAAAAGCTCCTCTGCCACTTGTGCTCCCGTCATACCCCTCCTACTAAGCAACTTGCTGTACTTTACATAATTGCCTTTCACTTGACTTTGTGCCCACATCGCCAAAAACATTGGGGGCAAAATCATGATAATAAATAATGGATCAAAAAACATATCGTTACCTCCTATGATATAGCAGTTCCGTTTTAAATTAGCCCTTTAAATTCACACTAAAACTGCTGAATTTAGGAAGCTATTCCACTTAATTTTATTTTAAAAAGGGCTAGA